>Ga0256833_1000804_pt1 | contig 23968 bp, 23 predicted proteins | sample 356284metaG_FD_190535 | JGI IMG/M metagenome (GOLD analysis project Ga0256833, IMG submission 190535) | Hydrothermal vent microbial communities from Mid Atlantic Ridge, Atlantic Ocean - 356-284 | ecosystem: Environmental > Aquatic > Marine > Hydrothermal vents | place: Atlantic Ocean: Mid... | reverse complement strand
ATTTTTAGTGCTTCTTCAGATACATGAAACTTCATGTCTGAAAAGCTAAGTTCCCAGTAACCTACGTTTGCTAACTTCTGGGTTTCATACAGTTTTTCCTTTAACTCTTCTAACCGTTCTTTAATTTTGATTAGCTCATTTTCTTTTTTAAATGCTATCGTAACATCTCGAAGTATACACAAAAGAGATGGTTTTCCTTCAAAGCTGATTATAGAAGGAATAATTTCAAAGATTTTCTTTTCTCCAGTTTTTGAGGGAATATTTATGTGCAAAGATTTGCGAGAGTTTTTTTGAACGATATCACTAACTAAATTTGTTAATGTTTTCTGGGGTATGAGGTATCCTGCGTATTTCCCTACAAATTCTTCTGGATTATAGCCGAGAATATCTTTAACTTTTGGGCTTATGTATTTTATTTTGTTGTCTTGAATAATAAGTATTATATCCTTTATTCCTTCTACTATTGCTTTCCACTTTTCTTCCTGTTCTTGCAGGATTTTTTCTCTTGTTTCCTTGACTTTAATCCAGTTGTAAAAGCCTGATAAAACAAGTATAATGCCCGGTAGCTTAATAAAAATTTCAGAAAACATTAACAGATAAAGTGGCTGATTAGAAATAAAAAAAGCGGTTAAATTTCCCTGACTTATTATAACTAAAAGAAGACCAGTATTTAGTTTACTGTAAACAGAGCTCAGATTTTTTAACTTTTCTGAAAAACTAAAGAACAGTGTAACAATTATTCCAAAAATAAAGTTTGGAATAGTCTGAGAGTAACTAATCTCTCCTAAACCATATACGAATATGTTTATTAATATTATAGTAATAAAAATAATAATTCCGAATAGTAATCTAAACATATTCCCCCACTAAACTGTGATTCATTACTAATATTAATTCTTTTTTATCAAATATACAATAACATATTTTCAATTTAAAATAATTGTTGTATAATTTTTATTAGATTGTTAATAATTATCATTTTTAATAAGCGGGGAGGCAAATGGCTGCAAAAAAGACTGTGCTAAGTATAGCAATTGATAGGGAATTACTGTCAAAGATTAAACAGCTTTCTACAGAGAAAGCTTATTCTGTATCAAAACTGATTAGTAAACTGTTGGAGGAAGCTCTTTATCTGGAGGAAAATGTTTTTAAAGATGAAATTTACAAGAATATTGACTGGCTCAGTGAAGAGTGGAAAGAAAAGCTCCAGATTCTCTTTACCAAGGTGCTTGATACCACTCCAGACCCTATATGGATTAAAGACCTAAACCTAAAAATTATTTATGTAAATCAAGCATTTGCAGACCTCTTTGGTATAAAGAAAGAGGAAATTATTGGCAAAAGTGATATTGAAGTTCTTCCTCCAGAAGTTGCAAAAGAGTGTATATATTCAGATATGAAAGCTTTGGAAAGTAAAACTTCATCTCACTCTATAGAAACAGTAAAAAGCAAAGATGGTAGGGAGATTATATTTGATGTGATAAAAACTCCAATTTACGACAAAAATGAGAAAATCATAGCTATATTAGGTATTTCCAGAGATATCACTGAGTTTATAAAAGTTCAGGAAGAGCTAAAAAAGAAGAATGAAGAGTTAGAGGAGGCTTACAGAAAGCTTAAAGAGATATACGAGTTTGACGTTATCACAGGTCTTATGAAGAAAAGAAGATTTTTAGAAGAGGTGAAGAAAAGCCTATCAGAATTAGAGAATGACTCTTACACGTTAATTTCCATTGAAATAACAAATCTCTCCTATGCTAATGAGCTTTACGGTTATGAATTTGGAAGTAAATTACTAAAAGAGTTTTCAAAAATGTTAAGGGAGAGGCTTGATGAGCTTGGAGTTAATTATCTGTTTGGAAAGATTGGTGGAAGTAGATTTGGATTGCTCATAAAAGACAATGCTGTCAACAGAACACTTTTGAAAAAGTTCCTTAACTTTATTAAATCTGTCAGGATAACAACTCCCGATGACGAAGGTTTCTTCGTTCCTAAGATATTCTTTGTAGTGAGAAAGATTTCTAAAAAGGACACTGAAGAAATAGAAAAGATACTTATGCAGATGGAAGATATGATATCTCATCTAAAGGACACCGGAAAAAGGAGTTTTATTATTCTGAAAGACCAGCCTTCCATATACAGAAAAGCTGTAGAAATAGAGAAAAAGATTAAGGATGAGATTAAAAAAGGTAAGTTTCACCCTATGCTCAGACCTGTAAAAGATGTGGATATGTCTTCTGTAGAAGGTTATATGGTTGTGTGCGGTTTTGGAAAGCTGGCAGAGAAGTATGTGTGTTCTTCACTGGATAATCTGTATTTAGAAAATATATTCAGAATTGTCGACCAAAAAGTTGTAGAATTTATAAAGAAAAGGATATATCAGAAAACAGATAAAACAATTTTTGCAAAGCTCAGGCAGTCAACACTTGATAAAATAGCAAATCTTCCTGACGACCAGCTTTCTAAAGATGTGATGTATATAAAGGACAAAACAGTTTTCATGATTTCTGAAAACACATATATAAATAACTTTTCTAACATTTTAGAGCTGAAAGATTCCTATAACCTGAAGTTTGGTATTGACAGCTTTGGAACAGGTAATTTGCCTATAAAAAGTCTTGTAAGGATGATAGAACACGAACTGTTTAGTTATCTAAGAGTAGGAGGGTTTTTTATAAGAACATCTATGCATTCTCCTAAAAGGGAAAGAGTTTTAAGGGGTATTGTGACAATAGGAAAAGAGTTTGGAATAAAAACAATAGCTGCAGATGTTGACAGAAAAGACATTTATGAGTTTGTAAAAGAAGTGGGGTTTGACTATGTTGAAGGAGAGTATGTAGGAAGTCTGATTGAACCTGAAGAGTTAAGCGATGTTAATTAAGTTAAACCTGTCCCTATACTTTGCCATCATTAGCTCTTTTAACGGAGGATGATTCTCTAAACGGGGGTCATCCTTTATTAAATTTTCCGCTTCTTTTTTTGCATATTCAAGGATAATTCTATCTTTTGGTCTTGTAAAGTCAGCTATACTGAAGGTAAACTTTCCTGACTGGGCAGTTCCTACAATGTCTCCACCTCCTCTCATTTCCAGGTCTGCTTCTGCAATTTTAAAGCCGTCTGAGGTTTTAACAAGGATTTTTAGCCTCTCTAAGGTTCTGAGTCTGCTTTTTTCTTTTTCTGGTTCTTCTTCTTTTCTTTTAAATCTTGATGGCACTATTAAAAAGCAGTAACCGCCGTGTTTTCCCCTACCGACTCTACCTCTTAGCTGATGAATCTGAGAAAGTCCAAATCTATGGGCATCTTCTATTACCATTACTGTTGCATTAGGAATATCTATCCCTACTTCAATAACAGTAGTGGAAACCAAGATGTCGGCCTTTTGTTCTTTAAACTGTTTCATTATCTTATCTTTGTCTTCTTGAGGCATTTTTCCGTGCAGCAGAACAACTTTTTTGTCAGGGAAGGCTTCCTGCCAGTGCTTAAATCCTTCTTCAACAGATTTCATATCAGTTTTTTCTGATTCTTCAATCAGAGGATACACAACAAATACCTGCCTTCCTTTTTCCAGTTCTTCTCTTATCCTTTCTAACATATTTTCTCTTTCATCTTCATAGTAAATAACAGTTTCAACAGGTTTTCTACCAGCTGGAAGCTGTTTTATTATTGAAACGTCAAGGTCTCCATAAAGGGCTATAGATAATGTTCTCGGTATAGGTGTTGCTGTCATGACTAAAACATGGGGGACTTTTTTAGATTTTTCTATCAATGCCTTTCTCTGTTCCACGCCAAATCTGTGCTGTTCGTCTACTATTACAAGGGTAAGATTTTTAAATTTCACTTCCTCCTGAATAAGGGCGTGTGTTCCAATAACTATTTTTGTCTTTCCTGTTTCTATCCTTTTGTATATATTTTTTTTCTCCTTTGCAGGAGTGCTTCCTATAAGCAGGTCAATATCTATACCTGTTTTAGACAGTATGTTTCTGAAGTTTTGATAATGTTGTTTTGCTAATATTTCTGTAGGTGCCATTACGGCTACCTGAAAATTGTTTTGAGCTACTGCAAGAGCCGAACCTATAGCAACTACTGTTTTTCCGCTACCAACATCTCCCTGAACCATTCTGTTCATCGGAGAAGCTTTGGACATGTCTAAAAGAATTTCCTTGAGAGCTTTTTTTTGGTCTTCTGTCAGACTGAAAGGAAGAAATTTTTCAAATTTCTGTATAAAGTCTTTTTCTGTTTTTATAGGCTGAGCAGGATTAGATTTTATAAGACTTTTTCTATATGCCTGTGCAAGCTCTAAGATAAACAGCTCGTCAAATATAAGCCTGAGTTGAGGTCTCGTCTCAAAGTGTTCTAACTTTTCTATATTTTCATTTTTCTCTGGAAAGTGGATATTTTTAAGAGCTTTTGTAATGTCTGGAAGTTTATATTTTTCTTTTAAGTTTTCTGGAAGGTACTCTGGAAAATATGGAAGATAACTTTTTAGTATTTTAAACATTCCCCTTCGTAAATGATTTATTGTTTGAGAAGTAATTTTTACTGAGGAATCTCCTCTAAGGGAATAAACGGGAACTATTCTATCTAATATTATCTCGTCAAAGCTGTTGTAAATCTCTGGCTGGACAATAGATTTTTCCTTTCCGTAAACAGAAACTCTGCCATACAGAAGAACCTCCTTTCCCTTTCTAAAAAAAGAAAAAAGATAAGGTTTATCATGAACAAAATACGCATTAAGTAAATGTTTTCCCTCTTTTAAGACAACCTGAACCTTGAGTTTTCCTCTGTTTATCTTTTTTGTTTCTATAACTTCTAATCTGAACAGCCCATACTCTCCATTTTTTACGGCGGACAGTTTTTTTAACCTTTTATCTTCATATCTGTAAGGGAAAAAGAACAGAGCTTCGTATAAATTTTTTACACCAACTTTTTTAAATGCTCTTTTCTCTATTGGTTTTAAAATTTTCAAATCTTCTATTTTTATAGAAAAAAAGTCGTGGATTTTAAGTTTTGGAGTAGGTTTTTCTTTCTTTTTTTTTGGTGTGTTCCTTTCTATCTGTTCTATAACCTTTGTTAAGTAATGTAAAAAAGCTCTCTTTTTTTGAGGAGTGAGGAAGTCTATCTGTTTTATGTCTTCAACGAGACTTTCAGGAAGAAAATCAGCAAGAAGTTGTGATAGTGTTTCAGAAAGACCTGTTGTTCTGGACAAAAGTATGTCGTCGTAAGTTTTTACTTTATTTATTACTGCTTTTGCTTGCTTTAGTTTTTTCATGTTCTAAAATAAATTCCTTTAACTCGTCTAAAAATTGCTGGGGGTCGTGACCATAATTTACTGCTGCCTGAAAAATTGTCTCGTGTTTTTTACAGGCGCAGATGTTGCAATACATATTTTTACTGTTAAAGAATCTTTGAGCAAAGGGATATTTTCTGAGAACCTGTTGAATAGTTGTTTTTAACTGTATATTTTTCATCTGATTTCCTCCTTTTTTAATAAAACGACAACGTGGGCAAATCCTGCTTCCCCTTTTCCAATCTCACCAACATTTTCGTAGCTCTTACCTTTTATAAATATCTGGTTTTCTTTTATATTAAGTATCTTTGCAGTGTTTTTTATGATTTTTTCCCTGTAAGGAAGTATTTTTGTGTGTTGGAGGATCACATAGCTGTCAATATTAACGATAGAGTATCCTTTTTGTTTTACTATTTTGTTTGCCTCTTGAAGAAAGATTTTACTTTCTTTATTTTTCCATTGTTTCTCTGTGTCAGGAAACAACTGTCCTATATCTCCGTATCCTACTGCTCCAAGAAGTGCATCTGTCAGAGCGTGAAAGAATATGTCCCCGTCAGAATGGGCTAAAAATCCTTTTTCTGAAGGTATTTCTATACCTCCGATAACTAACTTTCTACCTTTTACAAGTCTATGTATGTCAAATCCTGTTCCTATCCTATACATATTACTTCCAGTCTAACTTTTCCCTTAAGATATCAAAATAATTTTTGTTAGGGGTTCTTACAAGGTAAGCATAATGGGGAGACTGTCTTACAATGATTTTGTCTCCATACTGGAGCTGTGTTCCTTCCTGTCCGTCAAGGGTCAGCCACGCGTCTTTTTCTTCAGCGACTAATTCTATGGTTATAGGCTCAAATGGAGGTAGAATAAGAGGTCTGTCTGTTAGTGTGTGAGGACATATGGGAACTACCAAAAATATCTCCATCATTGGATATACAATAGGGCCACCTGCAGAAAGAGCATATGCCGTAGAGCCGTTTGGTGTGGCTATTATTATGCCATCTCCGTTGTATGTGGTGATGTAGGTATCACCCTGATAAACAGCAACGTCAACAATCCTTGCAAGGATTGCTTTATTCACTACAACGTCGTTTAAAACGTCAGCTTCTAAAATTTTTTTCCCATTTCTTATAAGAGAAGCCCTGAGCATCATCCTACGGGAAAGGCAGAGGGGTTTAGAAAGTATTTCTTCTAACTTTTCAAATGCTTCATCTGCGTTTAGCTCTGTAAGGAAGCCTAATCTTCCTAAGTTAATACCTAAAACTGGCAACTTAAATTTTGCAACCCTTCTTGTAGCTATGAGGAGAGAACCATCTCCCCCAACAACAATAAGAAGGTCAGAATTTTTCATGTTGTTTTCGTGTTCAAGCTCAGCTAAGTTTTCAAAAACTTCAGATTCTATTGCATAACTGTTTAACCAGTTTTTCAGCCTTCTTGAAAATTCCCTTGCTTCGTTGCTGGCCTTTGTAAATATGTTTATTCTTCTGTAAAAAGGTAGTGGCTTCATCTTTTATCCTAAATAATCTTTAGTCCACTCTGGATAAAGGGGATACGATGAACAGAGGGATAAAACGTCTTCTTTTACTTGTTGAATAACCTTTTCATCGTCTATATTCTTTAAAACCCTGACAATATTTTTTGCTATTCTTCTCATGTCATCTTCCTTCATTCCTCTTGTTGTGAGTGCTGCGGTTCCCAGCCTTATCCCTGAAGTTACCATTGGTTTTTCAGGGTCAAAGGGTATTGCATTTTTGTTTACAGTGATGTTTGCTTTGCCTAAAGCTTCTTCAGCCTGATTTCCTTTTACACCTAATGGTCTTAAATCAACTAAAACTATGTGGGAGTCTGTTCCGCCGGAGACAATTCTCAATCCTTCTCCTTTCAGCTCTTCTGCTAAAGCTTTTGCATTTTTTACTGTCTGCTGTGCATACTCCTTGAACTGGGGAGACATAGCTTCTTTGAATGCAACAGCTTTTGCTGCTATCACGTGCATAAGGGGTCCACCTTGAAGTCTTGGGAAAACCCATTTATCTATATCTTTGCTGTATTTTTCTCTGCACAGGATGAATCCACCTCTTGGACCTCTTAAGGTCTTATGGGTTGTTGACGTTACAAAGTCTGCATATGGAACAGGCGATGGATATGCTTCACCTGCTATAAGCCCTGCGTAATGTGCCATGTCAACCATAAGTAGAGCTCCAACCTCATCAGCTATTTCTTTGAATTTGTCCCAGTGAATAATCCGTGAGTATGCAGATGCTCCTGCTACTATCATCTTAGGTTTGTGCTCTTTTGCCAACCTGTAGACTTCGTCATAGTCTATAAGCTCTGTTTCAGGATTTACTCCATATTGAACAGAGTTAAAAACAATTCCTGATAGGTTGACTTTTGCTCCGTGGGTGAGGTGCCCACCGTGGGCAAGACTCATTCCAAGTATAGTATCTCCCGGCTTTAGCTGTGAAAAAAATACAGCCTGATTTGCCTGGGAACCTGAATGGGGTTGGACGTTAGCGTGTTCTGCTCCGAATATCTTTTTCACCCTTTCTATTGCAAGGTCTTCAGCTATATCTACATACTCACATCCACCGTAATACCTTTTGTGAGGAAGACCCTCTGCATATTTATTGGTAAGAACAGAGCCTTGAACTTCCATAACGGCATAGGATGTGTAGTTTTCAGATGCTATCATCTCAAGGTGTTCCTGTTGTCTTTTAAATTCCAGTGATAGAGATTTAAATATCTCTGGGTCAACAGCTTTCACATGTTCTAACAATGAGCAGACCTCCTAAAGATTTTCTTTCTCAATTTTTGATATCAATTTCACCCTTCTTTCGTGTCTTCCCCCTTCAAACTCTGTTCTGAAGAACTCATCAACAATTCCCAAGACAACATCTATCCCTAAAACTCTTGCACCAAATGCAAGGACATTGGCATCGTTATGTTTTCTTGCCATTCTTGCCATGTATTCGTTAGTGCACAGGGCTGCTCTAACTCCTTTGATTTTGTTTGCAGAAATAGAAATACCTATTCCTGTTCCACATATTACTATTCCTTTATCTGCTTCACCTGATGCAACAGATTTTCCAACAGCTTCACCAAATATAGGGTAATCAACACTTTCTTCTGAATGTGTTCCTTTATCAATGATTTTAAATCCTTTTTCTTCTAAATGTTTTTTTACGATTTCTTTATAGTGATAACCTGCGTGGTCACTGCCGATAGCTACTTTCATTACTCCTCCAGATAAAGTCACAAAATATTCACAGAAATATTATACTATAAGTAAGAAATTAATAACGGGAGGTTCTTATGAGAGTATTTATATCTGTTTTTATGGCTGTTTTTGTTCTGTTAACTCCATCTTTTTCTTACCAGTGTCTTTCAGAAAAAGATATTACCGTTAAAAAAGTTAAAGGAGTTCTTGAGCCTGTTTTAGGTGGTGCAAAAGTAATATCTGTTAGAAAGTCTCCAGTAAAAGACCTTTTTGAGGTTGTTATTGAAGCAAGGGGAAGAAAAATCCCTGTTTACATTGACTGTTCCCTCAATTTTCTTATTACAGGAGAAGTGATAGACCTGAAAGCAAAAAAAAGCCTAACCAGGGAAAGGGCAAGGGAGCTTGCTAAAGAGGCGACAGAAAAAAAATTAGCTGAGTTAGAAAAGATATTAGGCAAAAAAAAGGTTGAAAAACTGAAAAAAGCTCTTGGTGAAAGATTTACAGACATCAAGATAGTTGATGTTAACAAAATTCCTAAAAAATACCTTTTTGCCTATGGTAATCCGGCAGCAAAACTGACTGTGTATGTGGTTACTGACCCTGAATGTCCTTTCTGTGCAAAGTTTGATACAGAGATGCAAAAGGTTTTAAAAAATAGAAATGATGTAAAGTTTGAGATAATACTTTTCCCATTACCTTTCCACAAGCATGCTGGAAAAATAGTTCAAAGAATTGTGTGTGAAAAATCCCATACAAAAAAGAAAGAGATTTTAGACGAAAGTTTTAAAGCTGTGAGAGGTGGAAATAGTAGAAAGTTAGAAGAGTTAGGAAAAGAGTGTGAAGAAGGAAAGAAAGCCATTCAAGAGCATTTTGCCTTTGGAAGTGAGTTTGGCATAGGAGGAACTCCAACCCTTATATTCCCCCACGGTATAATGATTTCTGGATGGATGACTGCAGACCAGATAAATAAAGTGTTAGACGCATTAAAATGAGCAATAAAATGAAGGACGGTAAACCCGTCCTTTTTATAGAAAATCTGAAAGTTTCTTTTCGGATAGAGGATAAAACTATAGATGCCCTGAAAGGAATATCTCTTGAAATAAACAGAGGGGAAATTGTAGCTCTTGTTGGTGAATCAGGTTCAGGAAAAAGTGTTACCTGTCTTTCTATAATGGGCTTACTTCCTAAATATGCAAATGTTTCAGGTGAAATCTTTTTTTACCATAATGAAAAGCGGATAAATCTTCTCTCTCTTCAAGAGAAAGATAAAAGAAAGATTAGGGGAAACCTTATATCTATGGTGTTTCAAGAACCATCAGCTGTTCTGAATCCTCTTTTGACTGTAGGTCAGCAAATAGTAGAAACTGTAATGGCACATAAAAAGGTTACAAAAGAAGAGGCAAAAGCAATTGCATTAAAGGCGATGGAGGAAGCAAGAATACCAGAAGCTGAAAGGCGCTTTTATCAGTATCCGCATGAGCTTTCAGGGGGGCTGAAACAGCGAGTTGTTATAGCCTCAGGAATAGTAAACAGTCCTGCACTTTTACTTGCTGATGAGCCTACAACAGCACTTGACGTGACAGTTTCAGCTCAGATATTAAAACTTTTTAAGGAATTAAAAGAAAATATGGGGTTATCAATACTGCTAATTACCCATGACCTTGGGGTTGTTGCAGAAGTTGCAGACAGAGTATTTGTTATATATAAAGGAGAAATTGTTGAAGAAGGGGATGTGTTTACTATCTTTGACTCTCCAAAACACCCTTACACGCAGAAGCTTTTAAGCTCCAGACCTTTTGCCTTTAACAAGGTATCGTGATATTTCACTTAAAAAATTCAGGAAATAGGGGACATTTTGCTTTAGCAGTTGATACAGCTTTTTTGGATCAAAATCTTTTGAAGGGTCAGCAAAGATATCTCTAAACTGTGTAATCTGTGATATGTGTTTTGCTGTTTCTTCTGATATTATTCCTTCTTCCGAAAGCTGTTTAAAGCATTCTTTCTGAGGCTTTTTGCCAGATTTTCTGAGTATGTGTCTACATATCCACAGACTGCTGTCAATCAGGACAACAGCAAAGTATCTTGCCCTATCTATAAAAAGAGGTGTTTTTGAGAACTCTTCTTCAGAAAAATTTATGAAGTTTGATATTTTTCTGACAGCAGATTTGACAGCTTTTGCATGAGTCTGAACTTTCTTAATGTTTACAGGTATTGTTAGTTTTGGCTCTTTCTCTCTGATTTCCTTTATGACGCTGGCAAGCTCCTTTATAAATCTTTCCTTTAGAGTGTCAACTATTCCTTTTGCTGTTATATACAGCTCTTCAGGTGTATAGCTGTATCTGTTTTCCATAATATCTGTTATGTATTGGGAAAAGTCTTTCAAGGTTCTGTTTATCTTTTCTGAAAAAATCTGCTCTTCTGCTATTTTTTTTATGCAGTTTCCTCTGGTTTTTTCCTTTGTTATCTCTTTTAGAAGGTGACAGGCTATTTCTTCTAATTCGTTGTAAGCAGAAATAAGATAATATTGGGTTCTATCAGGATACATTGGTGTAGACAAGAAGCTTTCTTTTCCTACAGATATTATTTTTTCTACCTTTTTGATGAATAAAAGTAATTTAGAGGCTTTCTCATTTAGAAACTGGACATCTATCATTAATTCTCCTCGGATATTTCATACTCAAATTCTTTTTTTATTGTAGAGATGTTAATGATGTGTCTTTCAACGTTATTTCTCAGATTAACCAGGTAAGATTCAAAGTTTTTTATAGTTCTTGTTTCTCTTTTTATTACAGATATTGCAAGGTTTTCAGCCTTAAGGAAGTTTTTCATTATGCTGTTTTTTATCACTGTATGAAAGCTGTCTAAACTTTTTATTATTTCCTCTTTTATGTTTTCTCTAACCTGTTTTACGAATTTTTTCATGTAATGTTTGTTAAAGTATGCAGAGTCTATAAATGAGTAAACAGCGGTAATCAATCCAGCTATTGCAATAAGTTCTTTTATTATAGTGTTGAAAGGTAAAGATATTCCTAATATAAACAGAATAATCCCTGTGATAAGAATTGTTATAAATCTGGAGCTTTCTAAATTTGATATAATAACATCAATTTTTGACATTTCTTTACTCATGTCTGCAAAATATTTCCGAATGTCTGGCAGAGAATAATGAATTGTATATCTGTTTACGTTAATCTCTTCAATATGTTGGGTTATTTCTTTTATTATTTTTTCCCTTGTGCTTTTGCTTTTTATGTAGTTCTCTAAATACTCTTTTACTCCAGATAAAAAAAATTCTTTCTGCTTTTCTGTAATTTTTTTTAGCTTTTCCACGCCTTTCTGGGATAAGTATAGATTAACTTCCCTTTCAAAGTTGCTGAGAAATCCCATTATTTCAGAGTATCCGTTATATCTGTAAATAAAATTTATTTTTTCTTTTAGATTTTCTATATCTGGTTTTATTTCCTTTTGTATTTCTCTATCTATGTTCTTTTCTATTTTTTCCCGCAATCTAATGAAAAATTTTTCTACTGGAATTACTTCTGTGCCTCCAGATATGTTTATGATGTATTTGTTTATTTTTCTTACAGTCTCAGAAAGGTGGGATACTATGTCATCTATGGTGGTTTTTAGATTTTCAACCTCTGAAAAATAAACCTCTTCTGTTTCCCCTGAAACAGGTCGTTCAAGCTGGGTTATGTGTTCAGTGATGATTTTGTTTAATGTGATGTATTCGTGGTCTCTAAAGAATCTTGAAAACTCTGATGATTCAGGAACAGAATCAGAAACATACATATTTTTTATAGCTGTGCTGAGGTCTTTTCTTAATTCGTTTAATTCCTGGATTAACAATTTTTTAAACTTGTAAACCCTGCTGAGTTTGATTCTAATGTTTATGCTGTCTTCCATTTTTCTACCTTTTTATTATTTTTGCAAAAAAGCATACATATGTTTAATTAAAGTATAGCATTTTTTAGTAATGAAAGTGGCACATTATTTGCCTTATCAAAAATATGGAATAACAAGTATAGTGAGGGGAAATATGTTCTGCATAAAGCAAAGAACAATAAAAAAGGAAATAGAGATAAAAGGTATAGGTCTTCATACAGGCCAGTCTGTTTCCCTAAAAATGTATCCTGCTAACGCTTACGATGGTATAAACTTTGTTAAAAACGGAACTGTAATCCCTGCTTTTGTAGAATATGCAACTGGTTTTGAATTTTCTACTACTCTATCAAAAAATGGAAAAATGGTTAAGACTGTTGAACATCTTATGGCTGCTCTTTATTTTACAGGAATAGATAATATATTTATAGAGGTAGATGCTGATGAGATTCCTATTTTAGACGGTAGTGCAATTCAGTTTGTTGAAAAGATAAAAGAGGCTGGTATAAAACTTTTAGAAGATGAAAAACTGTATGCCGTTCTTAGCAGGGAGATTGTTGTTAAAGAAAAAGACAAGTTTATTATAGGTAAGCCTTCTCCATCAACTGTAATAACCTATCATGCTAAATACAATAATAAAATTATAGGAGATAGGAAGTATACATATTCTAATTTAAAAGAAGACTTTGAAAACATAGCTCTTGCCAGAACTTACTGTTTCTTAGAAGAAGTGGAATACCTCCGTAGAAATGGCCTTGCAAAAGGAGGTTCCCTGGAAAATGCTGTTGTTTTTGAGGGAGATAATGTTCTTAACCCTGAAGGGTTAAGGTTTGAAGATGAACCTGTTAAACATAAACTGTTAGACCTTATTGGAGACCTTTATCTGTTAGGCTTCCCTATAGTTGGAGACATTTACTCCTTTAAAGGAGGACACAGATTAAATGCATCTTTTGTTAGAAAGCTTGTAGATGAGAAAGCGTTTGAAGTAAAGTATTCAACAGAGATTGATGTTCTCAAAGGGAATCAGCTTGTTGCTTGATTTTTTTTACGAGCTCTTCCATTGTAAATTTTTCAGGAATTATGTCAGGGTTTATGCCTTTTTCTTCAAGAGCTTGAGCTGTAGTTCTTCCTATTACTCCTATCTTTAGTTTTTTTAGAAGGTTCTTCCATTCCTGAGGGAATATTTTCGTGAAGTTAATGAATGTTGATGGACTTGAGAATATTATGAAGTCTATTTCTCCTGAAAGAATTATCTTCTTGATTTCTTCTTTATTTTCAGGAATGTTTATTGTAGTTTTATAAACAGGAATTATGTCTATTTGGGCAAAGTCTTCAATCATTTTGACAGCTGTGTCTACACCTTCAAGAGGTCTTATCAGAGCAATCTTTTTTCCTCTAAACTGCTCGTTTTTTTTGATTAACTGTGCTACTCCAGTGCTGTCGTATCTTTCCGGTAAAAGATAATCTCTGATATTGTATTCTCTTAACTTTTCACCTGTTTTTTCACCAGTTGCAATAATAACTTTTCCCTTTAGTATTTCTGGTGAAAACTGTTTCATAAAATACATAACGCCATTTTGACTGGTGAATATAATTATGTCTGCCTCTTTTATTTTATGGTTAGAAACTTTTAACTGTTGGAATTTTATTGTTGGAAATAAAACAGCTTGTAATCCATACTTCTCTAAAAGTTTTGCTGTTTTTTTTCCTTGAGTTTTTTCTCTGGTTACTATTACTTTTTTCATCTTTCTACTCCTGAAGGTAAAAAGAAAACATAATCACTGCCTGCCAGAGGGAAGTTGTCAGGAGGATTTATAATAGTTTCCCCTTCTCTCTCAATTGCTATCGGAAGGTAATTATACTGTCTTGCATAGGAAAGAAGGTCTCTGAAATTTTCAAATTTCCCAATCTCTTCTAACTTTACTTTTTGTATTCCTTTTTCTTTGTCAACAAGACTTTTCATAAGGGTTGTTGCACCGGGATTTAGTATGCTTGAAAACATTATTTTCCCTATTATCTGCCCGTGAATGATTATCTCTTTTATATCAATTCTTTTTGTGAAAATGTCTGCATCCTCATCTAAAAGCACTTCTACATATATATTTGCCTCTGGATTGAGATTTTTCACAAGCATTGCTGCAAGAGCTGTTCTGGCGTCAATATTTCTTTCTGACAGTCCTTCTTCCCTTTCTGCAACAATTACCACATGCTCTGCTTTATCTATCCCTACTTCAAGTAGGATATGTTCATGAATAAAGTCTCCTCTTTTGTAAAAGATATCTTTGGGAAGTTCTATTTCAAACTCTTTTTTGGGGATATTTGTTACAATGACTACAGGTTTTTCTTTGTCTATGCGAAGGTTGATTATCTGTTCTACTATTTCTTCTGCTGTTTCGTTCCACCCGCATATAACGATATGCTTTTCTAACTTCTCCATTTTTAAGTCTCCCTCCTTAAGGACAAGTAATCTATTCACAAGGGCTGCTGAAAAAGCACCTGTCATAGTTGCTACTATGATAATTCCACCACCTATCATTATGGAAGTTATAAACCTGCCTACATCTGAGATGGGATGTATGTCCCCAAAACCTACTGTTGATATAGTAACAATTCCCCAGTATATTGCGTGCCACATAGATTTAAACATCTCAGTATTACCATAGTGATACTCTACTATGTAAACGAGCTGGGAAAATGTTACTATCCAGAGGAAGAGGAGTGTAAATATGATACCAAAAAGATATCCTTCTTCTTTTAATGCCCCAAATATACTTTTTATTGCTGTTCCATAGCGAACTATTTTTAGTATCCTAAGTATTCTTAGTATTCTTATTGCTCTGAGTGGCCTGATTATTGGCAGAATAGCAAGGAGGTCTATAATGGCGTAGGGAGTTTTCATCCATTGTAATTTTGGTTTAAGGCCTTCTTTTATTCCACACCATATTTTTGTTAATTTGCTCCTGCATTCTTTACTGTTGTATCCTCTGTGAAAGTCTGTTGAAAAATCTGAAATAGCCCACCACCTTGCGACGTATTCTATTACGAAAAACCACAGAACCACTTCTTCGTAATCGTCTAAAAATAGTTTCAAGTCTGGAGGTATCTTTATTTCTAAGTTGAGTAGTTCAATAAATATTCCTATTGTTGAGGTAACAATCAAAAACAGGGCAAAAACGTTGTAAAGCTGATTGTATATGCTGTTTTCGTTTTCTAATATGTTGTAAACCCATATTTTGAAAGTTTTAAATCTTTTTTTTGGAAAAAACCTTTTCCTTTTATTTATCACTATATCCAACTTAAACCCTGAACATCGCTGATTTTTTCTTTATTTAATAAGACCATCATAAGTCTGTCAATACCAAGGGATGCACCACTAAATTCTGGAATATCTGTGCAACTATTTATAAATTCTTCGTCAACAGGATACAGTTTGCCTGATTTTGCTTTTTCATTTCTATCCTTTTCTATTCTTTTTTTAAGTTCTATAGGATTGTTTATCTCATAATATCCATTTACAAGCTCTAATCCACCTATGTATGCTTCAAATCTTTTTCCTCTGTTGTTCTCAACTTTTGCAAGGGCAGAAAATTCAGGGGGATAATCATATATGAAAGTAGGCTGTTCTGTTCCTAAATTAGGCTCAACATAAAATGCGTAAACTGTGTAAAAAACTGTTTCATAATCATTGCTTACACTGTGATAAATTGGGGATTTTTTCAGGAAGTGAACAAGACCTTCAAAATCATCTGGATAAATTCCTGTATATCTGTAAAATGCTTCATCAACAGTTATCTTTTCCCAGTTTTCAAGATTATACTCTTTTCCTTTAAAGGATATAACAGGTTTATCAAATAAAGATACAGCTGTTTCTATGAATATGTTTTTTGTGTCCTCCATCAATTTGTCAAGGGAATATTGTAGTCTATACCACTCAAGCATCATAAACTCAACTGTGTGTCTGTCAGAACCTTCGTAATTCCTGAAGACATGGCATATTTGATAAATATCGTTTTTTAAAATAGAAAGTATTTTCTTCATGTTATACTCTGGAGAGGTATGTAAGTAAGCTGTAAATCTGTTGCCATTTGACTTTTCAATTTCACACTCTACAGGAAAGATGTTTGGGTCTAAATTAGGGTATCTATTTAAATAGGGAGTAAAAACCTCAATACTTCCAGAATTTTCAAAGTATTCTCTAATAGCTTTAATAACTGTATGTTTTGCTGTGTATATATTAATCAATGAGGGCTTCATCTACTATTTTCCTTTTCTTTTTCTTCTTTTTCTTAGGTATTATCAGATTAGACAGTTTAGGTGCATACTGGGCAAATAAAATTCCTATAAAAGCCATAATAAAAACGTAAACACCTATCAATGGAATCATGACAGATGGAGAAAACTTTGACATTACAACAGAAAACTCTCCTCTGTTTACGATGGAAAATCCTGTTTCAAGAGCTTTCCTCTTGGATAAGCCGTAAATGAGACCTCCTATAAATCCTGTGAGGAATTTACCTATTATTGATACGATTACCATCAAAATAAGAGCTAATACCATTTTTTGAGAAAACTCTCCACCAAACTGTATCCCTGCACCAAACAGGAAGAAAAATATTGCAACAGCAAGGTCTCTGATTGTGAACATTGTTTTTTCTATTTCGTGGGATTTTCCCGATTCTGAAACAATCATACCCATCAAAAATGCCCCAAGGGCTTCTGAAAGACCTAAATACTGTGTGAAACCTGCAAAAAATATGAGACCACCAAGGGAAAATAGAGTAAAGATATCCTCATTGATAAACTTGTCTATAAACTGAGCTATTTTGTCTTTGAAGTAGTAAGCTACCAATATAGAAAAAAGAAAAACAGCAGCTATTTTCAAAAATATGACACTTAAAGAGATAAAAGATGGCTCTACTCCCATTGACATTGCAGCAATTATTGCTAATAGCACAGGAGCTGCTATGTCTTCAAACACCATAAGTCCCAAAATGAGCTCTGTTTCTGGGTTTGCAATTCTGTGATTGTCCACAATGATTTTTGTTGTGATGGCAGAGGAAGAAGCATAGGCTACTCCACCTGCCAAAATAGAAGTAAAAAGGTCAAATCCTAAAAGTATCATAAGAGAAAAAACCAAAAAGAAATTAAAAAACAGGTCAAGAAGACCAACAGACCATATTTTTTTAGCTGTAGAGAAAGCCCTCTGCAAATTAAACTCTAATCCCAGATAAAAAAACAGCAGGACTATCCCTATCTCACTAAAAATCTCTATAGCTTCTTCTGCATGTATAAAACTTCCTAAAACTATACCTGCTAATATGTAAAACAAAATTGGAGGAAATCTGAAAGCTCTCCCTAAAAGCCCTGCGATAAAAAGGGCAAGGTTTAAAAACCCAAATAACATCAAAAACGGAACTGCGTCATGCATTTAGATTAAACTCCTTGATAAAGTTTTCCACCTGTTCTCTTGTTCCTACAACCACTACAGTATCACCTGCAGATATAACCTCATCAGGCTTTGGATTTACTATTGTTTCATTCTGTTTAATTATTGCAATAACAGTAACACCAGACCTTTTTCTTATGTCAGATTCCTTTATACTTTTACCTGCGAGAGGAGAGTCAGAAGGCACTTTTATCCACTCAATAGCTAAGTTCTCTATCAAAACCTCCTTTTCTTTTTCCTGCTCTGGTCTGTAGTATGCCCCCATAAGAACAGAACCAAGCTGATTAGCTTCTTCTTCTGTCATTACCACATCACAGGAGGGTTCGTCATAATCGTCTGGTTCAAATACGAATATTTCTCTTTTACCTGTTATGTGCATAATTACTGTAATCTTGTCCCCTCCTGAAGTGATTATTGAGTATTTTTTCCCTATTCCCGGAAGGTCTGTCTCTTTAAACTCCATTGTTCTCACCTCTTAAATATTTTTTCTAATATGAAGAATGCAGATGACTCTTTGTCCATTTCTGGTATCTGTGTGATATTACCCTTTTTGTCAATAATCCAGCCTTTATGTATCTTTTTGCTGAACACATCAAGTTTATTTGCAATTATGTAATCAAGATTTTTTCTGATGAGTTTATCTTTTGCATTCTCAATAACTTCTGTGCTTTCTGCTGCAAATCCTATAAGTATCTGACCTTTTTTCTTCGTCTCTCCCAATTTTTTAAGTATGTCAGGGTTAGGCTTAAGACGGATAGTAGTTTTCTCTTTAGATTTTTTCAGCTTTTCTCTGCTGAAACTTTCTGGTTTAAAATCTGCAACTGCTGCATTCATTATTACAACATCTGCTTTTTCTGCCCTTTTGATGACTTCCCTGTACATATCTTCTGCTGATATAACATCTACTACTGTTATTCCATAAGGTTTTTTCAGGTTTGTTGGTGCTGATATGAGAGTTACATCACCACCCATTGCATAAGCGATTTTTGCAAGAGCATAACCCATCTGGCCAGAGGATGCGTTGGATATGTATCTAATAGGGTCAAAGTGTTCCCTCGTTCCTCCTGCTGTTACCAAAACTTTTTTACCTTTTAGATATTGGGGAAGTAATGATTTTAGCATTACAGTTTCTATGTATTCTATTTCTGCTAATTTACCTTCTCCTTCTTCACCACATGCCAGTTCTCCCTCTGAAGGCTCTACAAACAGATGACCCCATTTTTTTAGAGTGTTGATATTTTCCTGTGTCTGATTAGACCTGAACATCTGTGTATTCATTGCTGGGGCAAAGACTATGCTTTTGTCATAAGCAAGAGCTACCGATGTTAGGAAGCTGTCTGTTATACCTGCTCTTACCTTTGATATCGTGTTTGCCGTTGCAGGGGCAATAACAAAGCTGTCAGCCCATCTTGCCCAGAATATATGCTCTAAACCTGTTTTTCCGTCTTTCCAGTCTATTAATACATCTTCTCCTGTAAGTGCCTTAAAAGTTAAACTTCCAATAAACTCTGTTGCTGAAGGAGTCATACAGACCCTGACTTTTGCACCTTTTTTCTGAAAGTGTCTTACAAGCTCACAGGCTTTGTATGCAGCTATAGAACCTGTTACTCCCACTAATATTTTTTTCTCACTCAGTATCATTGCTATCTCCCTTAAAGGACATATAATACAATAATACCTGTTAGATAAACAGATATTAAGGCTAAAGATTCATATGCTAACAAAAACATCTTCTTTTCCGCTCTGTATATAAGTCCAATAATTACAATTGCTGTCATTATTACTGCTATTCCTGCTGAAAATATGTTTTCTCTGTCTATAAAGGAAAAAAGAGAACCTTTTGTATAAAAGAGGTCGTTTATTGCAAGGATGAATACATTGAACAAGTTACTTCCTAATAGATTAGCAACAGATATAGTAATCATATTCATTTTTACGGCAATTAAAGATACAGAAATTTCTGGGAGTGAGGTAGAAAGGGCAATAAAAAAGGTTCCAAAAAATGTTTCTGTCATATCATACTCATAAGCTATAGCTTTGCCAACTTTAGGAAGGAATGCTGAGGTAAACACTATAACAATAGCATTCATACTATATTTGATTACAGTTTCTTTAAGTGAAATATGGTCGTATTCCAACTGCTTAGTTCTGTCTTTCCCTTCTCTAACTATCAGTCTTCTTTCATAATTTGTGGTTGTCCAGATGGCAAAAATGTAAAGTATAGTAATGAAGAAAGATGCATATGAAATCCATCCTAACATTGGAATTTTATCTCCTAAAAATATAGCTAAAGCAGAAGAGGTGATTATTATAATCCCAAATGTTGCTGATATAGTAAGCCCGTGATGAACTTTTGTGGTTATAGGTTTATCTCTTACAAAAGCATCAATAAGCGCCAGAATTAATAGATTAAACATACAACTACCGTAGATTTCTCCTGCTGCAATGTTTGGGGAGTCTGCATATGTTACAGCACTTATACCTGTGATTAGCTCAGGAAGTGAAGTTATAGAAGCAACTAACACTATACCTACTATCGTTCTTCCTAAATTGAGCTTTTCTGCTAAAATATCCCCGTATTTTACTAAATTTTTCCCTGACAGTAAGATTATAGTGGTCAGAATAATAAATAAAATCCACAGCATTATTTACTTCCTCAGGAGAATTTAGGTAACTTCCAGTTATAGAGTATTGCCATTATTCTAATCATTAAAACCAGTAAAGCACACACTACCGAAGCGGTGCTAATACCAAATCCAGAATTGACAGTTATGTAAAATCCCACAGCTCCTATTATGGCACAGGAAGCATAGAAATCATCTTTTAAAACGTTAGGAACTTTTCCAAGGAGTATGTCACTTATCATTCCTCCTCCGATACCTGTCAGTGTTGCTAATATCACAATACCAAAAAATGAAACTCCCGCATTATGTGCTATCAATGCCCCTGTTGTTGTAAAAGCTGACAGTCCTATGGCATCTGGTATCAGTATAAAAAATCTGTTGCTTATGTCCTTCTTAAATATACGATAGAGGACAACAGCAAGCCACACTCCAAATAGAGCAAATGAAAAGTCTGTGAATGATTTTAGGGCATTAGGGATGTGATTAACCATAAGGTCTCTTGTTATACCTCCCCCTAAAGCTGTCATAACCCCTAAAACCGTTATTCCAAAAAGGTCTAAACCTTCTCTTAATGCTTTAAATGAACCAACAACAGCAAAAGAGATTAAGCCTATAACGTTCATAATAAAAAATATCTCATCTATCATATCTACCTGCAGATAGGTATATTTTCTTTAAGGATAACATCAAAATTGCTATCAATACTTACCTTAAATGCTCTGAACCTAACCCCTGATGCTAATGCTTTTTTAAATGTTTCTGAAAATTCTGGGTCTAAACTGCTGTTTGTCTGAAAGCATCTGCAGTTCCTTAAGGCCATAATAAGTATAACAGCGGAGTAGCCGTTTTTAACTATTTCTGTAAGTTCTTTTAGATGTTTTGTCCCCCTTTTTGTTGGTGCATCAGGAAAGAGACATCTTTCTCTGTCTAATAAATTACTTCCTTTCAGTTCAACGAATATCTTTCTATCAATTAGATAATCAATTCTGCTGTTTCCCCATTTTACCTCTGTTTTTATTTCCTTTGGAGTAAACCCCAAAACCCCTTTTTTTATTGCCTCTCTGCCTATTTTTGAATGGAGTGATGTGTTAAGGAGTATCCAGCCTTCTTCCATTTTTGCAGCAAGGATTTTGTAATCTGTTTTCAAATCTGGAGGATTTTTTACAACAAGGAGTTTTCTACCCTCTGTTAGTATCTCTTTTAGTCTTCCTGAATCTGCTACATGACATCTGATACTTTTTCCATCTTTTCTACACATGGCAGTAAATCTGTTTGGTCTTTCAACAAACGTTGCCTCTTCAAGATTTCCTAAACTGTTTAGACTGAAAAGTTTCAACCTAACCTCCAATCTTTTTTAGAAGTTTTGTGTAAGAGCCTACCCTTCCTGTCTGTCTTGCAGTAGGGAGGTTTTTTTCTAATATCTCTTTGGCTTTCTGTAAATCTCCTTTTTTGTAGTAACTTTTCGCTATGTAATAAGCTGAATCAGCTAAAGACTTTTTGTCTCCTAAACTGCTGTATATGTTGTAAGCTTCTTTCAGGTGTTGCAGAGCTTTATCAAAATCTTTTAGCTTGTAATAACTAAGGCCTAAGTTGTAATGTTCAAGGGCTATGTAGGACTTTCTCAAGTTTATTTCTTTTGCAATTTTTAAACCATTGCTGTAAAACTTCGCTGCTTTTTTATACTTTCCTGTTTCAAAATATATGTTTCCTATGTTTGCATAGGCAGCTGGGAGCATTTTTGTGTTGTTATGCTCTTTTGCTAATCTTAATGCTTTTTTAAAATGTTTTAGTGCATCTGCATATTTTTTCATACTTCTGAGAATTTCCCCTGCAAGTGTATGGGCATATGCTTTCCATCTGTAGTTGTTGTATTTTTCTGAATATTCAAGAGCTTTTGTGGCGTATTTTAAGGCTTCTTCTATATTTCCCATAGAGTAGTATGCTACTCCTAAGTAATAATATCCTTCTGCTATTCCTTTGGGATAATTCATTTTTAAAGACTGATTGAGTATTTCTTTAGAGAGTCTCTCCATTTTTATAAATCTGCCCTGCTCGTAATACTCCCACGCTTTGGATATTTTTTGGTCTATCTCTTCTATCTGTCCGTAGGCTTTTAGGAAAATAAGAAATATGAATAATACTGCTTTTGCCATTGTTTTTCTCCTTGCGAAATTTTATTATTAATTATTAAATTCCATATTGTTATTATTTTCCCTGATATTTGCCATTAAAATAAAATTCATATATATTGATAACTAAATAATATTTATAAGGATATAACTATGGACAGGTCTAAACTGTTAAATGTTGTAAATACTTTTAATAAAATTGCAGACAGATACATATTAGCAAACCATATCCTCAGTTTCGGGCAGGATGTATGCTGGAGAAAAAATCTGTGTCAGTTGGTAGAAAAATATACTAACAGGAAAGGTGTGATTCTTGATGTTGCCTGTGGAACTGGAGAGAACTTTAAATACTGTTATGACGACTTTAATATAAAAATAGGTATAGACCCTGCTAAAAAAATGTTGGAGATTGCAAAAAAAAGATATCCTGATGTTTTTTTTATTGAAGGAATTGCAGAAAGTCTGCCTCTGAAAGACAGCTCTGTTGATTTGATAACTGTATCATTTGGTGTCAGAAACTTTTCTGATAGACAAGAAGCTTTTTCTGAGTTTAACAGGGTTTTGAGAAAAGATGGAATTTTAGCCATATTAGAATTTTTTCCTATGGAAAATGGAAATCTTCTGAACAAGATTACAGCTAAATATATATATGACTTTCTTCCTTATTTAGGGGGAATTATAACAGGAGACTTCAAAGCTTATAAATATCTGTCAAAATCAATAAGAAATTTTGTTCTCCCTGAGATTATGAAGTTAGAGTTAGAAAAAAATGGTTTAACAGTTTTAGAAAACAGTAAAATGTTTCCTGACGTTTACACTTTCATAGCCAAAAAAAGTTAAATACTGCTGACAACCTTTTTTATTGCCTTTATAAACTGGTTATTCTCTTCAGGTTTTCCTATACTTACCCTCAGGCAGTTTTCAAGACCTTTTAGATGGGACATATTTCTCACTAAAACCCCTTCTTCTATAAGCATTCTGTGAACAAGATTTCCATCAGGAACTTTTATTAAGAAAAAGTTTGCATCAGAGGGATAGACTTTTATGTTTCCTGCTTTTGATACTTCTTCCATTACCCTCTTTCTTTCTGATACGATTGTCTGTATCTGTCTGTTAATCTCTTCTTTGCCTTCAGTCAGCACAGTTTTTGCTATAACCTCTGTTGGATATGTGATGTTAAAGGGAGGTCTTATTCTGTCTATTACTGTAGCTATGTCTTCCCTTGCTATCAGAGCTCCCAGTCTAATACCTGCAAGTCCTATCTTTGACATTGTTCTTATCACCACTAAATTTTCCCTTTCCAGTGCTTCCCCTACAAAATCCTTTTTGTCAGAAAAGTGTATGTAAGCCTCATCAACAACTGTAAAGACATTGTTTTCCGCTGTA
>Ga0256833_1000803_pt1 | contig 23982 bp, 26 predicted proteins | sample 356284metaG_FD_190535 | JGI IMG/M metagenome (GOLD analysis project Ga0256833, IMG submission 190535) | Hydrothermal vent microbial communities from Mid Atlantic Ridge, Atlantic Ocean - 356-284 | ecosystem: Environmental > Aquatic > Marine > Hydrothermal vents | place: Atlantic Ocean: Mid... | reverse complement strand
CTGTAGAAAAACTTAACCGTATGGCGGGATATATTAGAAAATATCTTTCAAAACGGATAAGGGCTAAGACGGTTCCCAAATTGAGGTTTGAATTGGATACCTATACAAAGATGGTTGAAAAGGGAATTATAGAACCTTCCCAATAACAGCCCGCCTAGCGGCGGGATTTTTTCACAAAAGTGGGACGATAATTTTGAACCTTTGATGGTTCCAAGCAAAGAGCAGCTTTTTAAAAATATAGACCTAGTAAAGGAGAAAATTAAAGAAAGTTGTTTAAAAAGCGGTAGGGGCGAGGACTGCGTAAAACTTGTGGGGGTAACCAAAACAAAACCCGTCCAACTCCTAAAGTGGGCCTGCGAATATAACCTTTGCACCTTTGGAGAAAATAGGGTTCAAGAGTTTCTTAAAAAGTGGGAAGAGTTAAAGGAACATCCCATTGAGTGGCATTTTATAGGATATCTGCAGACCAATAAAGTCAAATATATTGTTGACAAGGTTGCGCTAATCCATTCGGTAGACCGCCCCTCGCTTGTTGATGAACTTCAAAAGAGGGTTTCCAAAAAAGGGATTAAAGAACTACCGATACTTGTGGAGGTAAATATAGGTGGTGAAGAAACTAAAGCGGGCGTAGAACCTGAAAAAGCCGAAGAACTGTTGGAGTATATCTTGAAAAAAGCTCCCAACCTAAAGTTGGAAGGTTTAATGACCGTTCCCCCCTATAGGGAAGATTTGGAAGAAGTTAGACCCTACTTTAGGAAACTTAGAGAACTTAAGAACCAATTGGAAGAGAGGTTAGGTATAAACTTACCCCACCTATCGATGGGTATGAGTCACGATTTTACAGTTGCTATAGAGGAAGGGGCTACCATAGTCAGGATAGGAAGTGCAATATTTGGCCCAAGGGATTACCAAAAATGATCCGATCTATTGATATTGAGAGTTTAAAGTTTTTGCAAAGTGAATTTAAAGCCTCCTCGGACAACCTTCTCTTTTTCAAATACTTTGTAAAACTTTCCCCTCGGGGGGTAGCGGTGGAGCTGGGAGCCGGCTTTGGATTGGGAACCGTATATCTCGCCAAACGCTACCCCCAAGCCACGATAGTGGCGGTCGAATATCAAAGACCCCTTTATGAGCTACTTTTAAAAAATCTCCAACTGAACGGGGTTGAAAATGTGAAACCGCTTTTATGCGATGTAAGGCAAATAGAAAAATGTCTGGAACCTCAAATAGCAGATGTTGTATATTCAAACCCTCCCTTTTGGAGGAAAGAGTTTCTAAAAAATACCAGAAAGGGTGAGATTTATATAAAGGCCAACTACGAGGTAGAAACTACCTATAGAGATTTTCTTAAGGCGGCAAAGTATCTTTTAAAATCCTCCAAAAGGTTCTTTTTTATGTTCGAAACCGCCCGTTTGGTAGAGGTAATATGCGAACTAAAGCAGCTGAAATTTACCCCAAAAAGATTGCAATTTGTCTATCCTAGAAAGGGAAAAAACTCCCACGTCTTCTTCGTTGAGAGTGTTTTAGGGGGAAAGGGAGGCCATCTAAAGGTAGAAGAACCTTTAGAATCTACCCCCTAAAGGGTAAAATTACTTTTTGCCAGTAAAAGGTTGCATATAACCGTAATTCCATCGGAGGAACAAAAGCCTTCGGTCGTTTTCCCTTTTAAGTTAATTTGTGAATTTTCAACCCTTAAAAGGGTAGCCAAGTTTTCTATTATCCTCTCCTTGTAGGGAGCTATTTTCGGTCTATCGCATATTATTACGCAATCCAAATTTACAATTCGATAGTTGGCCTCGTGCATCAGGTTCAAAGCTTTTTTAAGAAAAATAACGCTATCTGCATTTTTCCACCTCTCCTCGTTTGGAGGGAAAAGTTCCCCTATATCGGGAGCTCCAATAGCTCCTAAAATGGCGTCGGTGATAGCGTGCAAAAGGACATCTGCGTCTGAATGACCCTTCAATCCTATATCCGTATCGATTACAATTCCACCAAGTTTTAGAGGTTTTGTCGGTTTTTCCTCAAAAGGGTGGCTATCAAAACCCAAACCTATACGTAGCATCTTTAAAAAGCTATAATGTTAATCTTCTTCCTAATGGAGGATTTTTTAATCGTTGTTCCCGCCCGCTTGGCTTCCACCCGTTTAAAAGAAAAACCTTTAAAGGAAATAAAAGGTAAACCTCTTATAAGGTGGGTTATTGAAAATCTAACCCAAACAGGGTTTCCGGTTATTTTGGCTACAGATAGTGTAAAAATTAAAGAAGTTGTAGAGGACCTTGTGGAGGTTGTTTTGACACCTTCCGACCTTCCAAGTGGAAGTGATAGAGTGGCTTACACTTTAAGAAAATTAAAAAAGATTCCCAAATATGTGGTGAACTACCAGGGCGACGAACCTTTTGCTTATAAAAAAGACTTAGAAGGCCTCATAAAGGCTTTGAGGAACGGTTCCGATGTTGCAACTTTGGCTACCCCTTTGACCGATGAGAAACTCTTTAAAAATCCAAATACCGTTAAAGTTGTTTTAGATAAAAACAACTACGCCCTTTATTTCTCTCGAGCTCCTATACCCTTTCCAAGGGATAAATTTTATGTTGCTCCACTAAAACATATAGGCATTTACGCCTATCGAACGGAGGTTCTTTTTAAATTTACCGAAATGGAACCTTCACCTTTGGAAAGAACGGAAAAGCTAGAACAGCTCCGATTGTTGGAAAACGGCTATCGTATAAAGGTTGTTTTAACCGAAAATTACTACCACGGGGTGGATACGGAGGAAGATATACCTTTGGTGGAGAGATTTCTATAAAAACCCTCTAAGGGTAGTCTATTCCCCCTTTACTCCAAGGGTTGCATCTTAGTATTCTCCAGATACCTTTAAACATTCCCTTTAAAGGACCATATTTTTTTATTGCCAAAATTGTGTATTCCGAACAGGTCGGTTCATAACGGCAAGAGTGGGGAAAGAGGGGAGAAATGGCCTTTTGATAGAACCTAACTAAGGTTATTAGTATTTTAGAAACCATTATTAGGAAACAGTTTAAACTTCTCCTACCAGCTGGACCTCTTCTTCCAAAACAACTCCGAAGGTTTTAAAAACCCTCTCCTTTGCAAGGTTTGTAAGTTCATAAACATCTTCTAAAGTTGCCCTTTTACTTATGTTCACCATAAAGTTGGCGTGTTTTTTTGAAAAGCATAAACCTTTTGAGGTGCAATAGCCTTTCAACCCTACCTCTTCTAAAAGCTTGCCTGCAAAAAAACCGAGAGGATTTTTAAATGTCGAACCTGCGGTGGGAAGAGTTAAGGGTTGGGATTTTTTCCTTCTAAAGTTTAAATTTCTAATTGTTTCCCTAACGGAGGATTGGGATTTATACAACCTTAAACGGGTAGAAATAATAATAGCTCCACCGCGGTAGGGCGAACTTCTATAACCGAAGCGGGGAGCACTGTCAATATTCTCCTCCAGGGTGTTTAAATCGATAAAGCGAACTTCTTTAACAAGCTTTCCAATCTCAAAACCGTAGGCTGAAGCATTCATAGCCACCGCGCCGCCAAAAGTTATACGTGGAATACCAAAAAGACCCTCCAAACCACTCCAATTTCCCGATACCGAAAGCTTTATAAGATCCTTTAGGGGAGTTCCTCCAAAAATTTCCAGTTCTATCCACTCTTTGGTTTTCTTTTTTATACTGAAACCCCTCAAAGTTTGGGTAGAAATTACGCACCCTTTAAAGTTTCCAAAAATAGTATTGGACCCCCCTCCGAGGATGAAAATTTGGTAATCCTGAACCAATCTCGGTAAGTATTCCAAAAGTTCATTAACATTCTTTGGAGAAAAGAAGCATCTACTTTTACCACCAATTTTTACGGTTGTAAATTCCTTTAAAGGGTAATCTCGATATAGAACCATTAAATGACCTTTTTAAATTTCAACCACGCTAAAAGACCGCTTGTTACCGAAACCATTAAAAAGAGACTTATCCAAAAACCGTAATGGCTATGTAAAAAGGGAATCCATTCGAAGTTCATTCCGTAAATACTTGCCACCAATGTTGGGGGTAAAAATAGAGTGGCGATAAAAGCAAATACTTGGGCTGCCTCATTCTGCTTTATCGTTATTAAACCCAACAGCGATTCTTGAACACTATCTATCTTTTCCATATAGATAGAGCTGTAGTCAGCCAACGCGTGTAGGTCTTCAATAATCATTTTTATTTCCTGTTTTGTGGTATTTCCGACCTTTGTACTTCTCAACAATTTGGTCAAAATTCTTAACTTCTCGTTTATAGATTCCCGAAGGGTAAGGTTTAATTCATCATAGTAGGCCAAATCTTTAATAATTTCGGGCGACTGCTCTTTAAAAATCTGTTGTCGAATACTGCGAATTCTTTTTCCTATTATCTCAAGTCGATTTCCCATTCGTTCAACTTCAAGATTCAAAAGTTCCACCATCAAATTATCGGGAGAATCAAAAGTTAACTTTCTACGATCTATAAGTCTTTTAAACATTGAAAAAGTAACTATCTTGCTGTATCTTAAAGTTATCAAAATATTTCTCTTTAGAAAAAAAAGGACCGGTTCGGCAAAAACTTCAGTTTTATGTTGAACCAAAAAGGAAAAAATTGCATAAAGATAATCCCTTCCTTCAAAAAAGCGGGAGGAAATTTCTATATCTTCAAAAACATCCTTAGGAGGTTCTTTAAACCCGAATTCCCTTTCGAGAAATTTTAGGGCTTCCTCTGTAGGTTCTCTTAAATCTATCCACAACAATTGGTTTTCTTTTGCCAATCTTTTTATCTCTTTAGGGTCTTCAATTCGTTGAATACCACCTTCAGGAGGAATAAAGTAAGCCCTCAACACCAAAAGGTTAAATTATAGAATTTGTCCCTTTTAAAGTTCGTAAACGATTACTTCACCCAAATAGTTTCTAAAGTAGTAGCGATTTCCTACCTTTTTAAGGAGATATTGCGGACAAAGAGGAACTTTACCTTTCCCTTCGGGTAAATCCAAAGCGTAAATAGGTTGGGCCAAACCGCTTAACCTCCCGCGCAAGCGGGCGTAAATTTTTAAACCTTCCTCTATAGAAGTTCTAAAGTGGACAACTCCGTAAATTGGATCGCAGTGAAAAAGATAGTAAGGTTTTACACCGATTTTTAAAAGCTTTCTAAATAGCTCCTCCAAAATGGTTGGGTTATCGTTTATTCCCTTAAGAAGAACGGTTTGATTTAAAACCGGATTTCCGGTTTTCCTTATATTCCTTATAGCGGTTTCCACTTCCTTTGTAATCTCCTTCGGGTGGTTAAAGTGGGTAACTATCCAAATGGGGGAATATTTCTCAAGAAACTTTAAAAGGTCTTCGTCGTAAAACCTTTGGGGCAAAATTACGGGAGTTCGGGTTCCTATTCTTACAACCTCTATATGGTCTATCGATTTAAGTTTTTCCACATAGTGGAAAAGTTTTTCATTTGACAACACTAAGGGGTCTCCACCGCTTATTAGAACCTCCCTTATTTGGGAGTTTTTTTTAATGTAGTCGTAAATAGGTTTAAATTCCTCTTCAGAAATCACTCTCTCCGGTTTTCCGACTTTTCGCTTTCTCATACAGTGGCGGCAGTAAACGGGACACATCGTTGTAAAGGTAATAAGAGCCCTATCGGGATAGCGGTGGGTTAGATGAGCTATTTCCTCCTCTTCATTTAAAGCATTCGGATCGCAATATACCTGTTTATTTGGGTTTATCTCCGAGTAGGTTGGGACTATCTGCTTCCGTATCGGGCAATTGGGGTCTTCCCTATCGGCGAGAGATAGATAGTAGGGGGTTGTAGCTATAGGAAACTCCCTTACTGTGGTTTCTAAACCTTTTAGTTCGTCCTCTGTAAGGTTTTTAAAGTAGCTTTTTATTCCTTCAGGTGTTCTTATTCTATTTCTCAACTGCCACCGCCAGTCGTTCCAGTTTTGGCTTTTTTCCATAAATTGGATAAAAGATTAAAACGACCTTTAAAAGGTTATGGTGAACTTTCACAACAACAGTGGTGGTGATGACAATGCTGATAACAGCAACCGCAGCAGGAATTAATGCTTGCCAATCCTATAATAGTAAGCGCTAACAAGATAAACCTTTTCATAAAAATGAAAATATAAAAGCAATTAAACAGGTAGGTGAATTAATATCCGGCCAACTCTTCAAGGTAATCAAGATCTTTCAAAACTATCCTTCCCCTTTGGGCATCGATTATATTTTCTTTCTTCCATTTACTCATAATTCTTATGGCAGTTTCTACAGTTGTTCCCGTCATTTCGGCGATATCTTGCCGTGTAATAGGAGCCTCTATAACCAAATATCCTTCCGGTGTTTCCTTACCGATTTTATCGGCCAACTCTATTAAGAGCTTTGCAATTCTCTCTTCAACTTTACCGGAAGCGATACTTTTAAGAACTTCGTAGGTTTCTAGTAACTTTTCCGAAAGGTCACACGTTATCATAAGCGCCAATTGCGGATATTTCATTGAAAGATTTATAAAGTCTTGATTGGACATATAGAGGACCGTTGTAGGTAAAACTGCCTGAGAGGTATAGGTATATCTCGGTTTTCTTCCTCCAAACTCAACCCATCCAAAAAGCTCCTTAGGAAATACTAACCTAACGATGATAGTTTTCCCATCGGGTGTTTCTTTTAAAAGTTTTACCAAGCCTTCAACCAGTATATAAATACCGGGTTCCGCCTCTTCTTCAAAAAAGATATAATCTCCCTTGTTATAGTGCTTTTCATGAAAATATTTTGCAATTTCCTCTATCTCTTTATCGGTAAAGTTCTTAAAAAGACTTAATTGTTTTAAAAATTCAACTTTGTTGATAGCCATAATAAACCTCCCTAATTAATATTAAATTTAGAACCCCTATCAAGCAAGTTAAATTTATACAACTATCAGATTATAGTAGTTTACAGAAAAATAATTTTTTAACAAAAAAAGTGAGTTTTTGCTAAAAATTCCTAAAAAGGAAAATCAGTTAGAACACTCTTTGCATAGGCCATAACATACAAAATTACACTCTGTAGGGTTAAATCCTTGTTTTTTGACCTCCTCCTTTAAAAGGTTATTAAGATGGGCACTTTCAATATCCTTCACCTTCCCACATCTTTGGCATATAAAATGCCCGTGCGGTTCGTTGGCAATTTCAAAATGTGCCTTTCCGTCGGCGGTGGGAATTCTTCTTACCAAACCTAAACTTTCAAAGGTGTTTAAGGCTCTATAAACGGTACTTAAGGATAGACCATATACTTTATCCTTTAAAGCTTCATAGATATCCTCGGCTGCAGGATGTTCTTTAGTTTTTTTTGCTAACTCCTTGAAAATTAATATTCTCTGAGTTGTAACTTTTATACCCTTTTCTTTGCAAATTTCTATCATCTTCTTTATAAGATTTTCAATCTCCTCTTCCGAAAGATCTTTATATAGAAGATACTGCATAACATTAGCATAATTTAGACAAATTATCGATTTTTCTAACTAATATAGAACAGAATTTTTAATTGAAACAAAGCAGTGAGAACTTTATAAGGAACAAAATAGGGTTTAAAACTTTCTACTTAATATGCCAAGAAAGGTGGTTGTTGTATATGGAGGTTGGTCCTCCGAAGCCGAAATTTCAAGAAAAAGTGGAAAAGCTGTGGCTGATGCTCTTCAACAATTAGGATATGATGTTTTGGAACTTGAACTTACGAGAGATATAGCAAAAAAATTAATCCAAATAAATCCCGATATAGTTTTTCCCGTTCTCCACGGCTCACCGGGTGAGGATGGAACCTTTCAAGGGCTCTTAGAAATCTTAGGAATACCTTATGTAGGAGAAAATGTAAAAGTCTCCGCCCTTTGTATGGATAAAGATTGGACTAAAAGGATTTTAGTTAGTTTTAACATTGATACTCCCAACTGGCAGGTTATAAAAAAATTGGAAGACTTTAAAAGGAACCATTTTGAAAATTTTCCACTTGTAGTAAAACCGGCTGAAGAGGGCTCCAGTGTAGGTTTATATATAGCAAAAAGCTATCAAGATTTGGAGGGCTTTGTAAAAAAACTTTTACCAAAAAAGGTTCTAGTAGAGGAATTTATTCCGGGAAGGGAATTTACTTGCGGATACGTTAAAGGTGAGGTTTTACCGCCAATAGAAATAAAACCTAAAAAGGGTATTTACGATTTTGAATCCAAGTATACGCAGGGTGAAACACTCTTCGAAGCTGTTAAGGAACCTTTTTTAGCGGAAAAAATAGAGCAATTAACCAAAAAAGTAGTAGAAGTTTTGGAAATAAGGAACCTATGCAGAGTCGATTTTAAATATGACCCTGAAAGGGATAGACTGACGGTTTTAGAAGTTAACACTATTCCGGGAATGACCGAAATTAGTCTCTTACCGAAAATGGCCAGGCTAAAAGGAATATCCTTTAAAAGATTAATAAAATTGCTAATTGAATAAACAATTGGCTAATATTTCTTTTTTTAGAGGGATGCTATTCCACCACAGGAAGTTAATAGACAGAGCCACTATTTTGTTCATTATAAGTAGTGTGTTTATACTGATTATATATTCGCCAACTATCATTTTGGAAATCCCTTTTTTTAAAATATCTCATCTGGAAATAAATGTAAAAGATGCGGCTATAAAACAAATTATTAAAGAAACTTTAAACAAAAATTTTGCCAACAATTGGTTTTTATTGAAGCTAAATGAAAGTAAATTTAACAAATTATTGGAGAAAAAGAGCGGTTTTTACATTGAAAACGTAAAAATTCAAAGTTTTAACTTTTTAAAAGGTAGTCTTAAATTGGTTATAAATTTAAATAGTCCCTATTTTATTCTTAATAATCGATTTTTCATTTCTAAAAATGGAAGAATTTTTCTGTATCCGCACCTTAACATGGAAAATGTCCCGATCTTAATAGATATCTCTCGAAGTTGGAAAGTTGGCCAAGTTTATCCTAAAGGGGTTTTAAAAAAAATAACGCTTTTAAAAGATCTTTACTCTTTAAACTATTTGAAAAATAATCATAAAATTTTAATAGGAAAAGGAGAGAAATATCGGATAGTCTTTAATTTAAGAACCAATATAGATAGAGCTTACCAGGTTAAAAATTTCTTGGAAAAGGTGGAATATATTAAACATAAGTTATCTTTAAATATTTTGGGAAAAAAATCATTTGCTGTAAAAATATATAAGGAGTAATAAAATGGCTAGGTTAGGTATTTTGGATTTGGGAAGTGGATATTTAAAAGTTGTTATAGCCGATAACGGTGAAAATCCTCCCACAGTAATAGCGGCCCAACAATTTCGTTCGAAAGGGATAAATAAAGGTGTAATTGTTAAAAACTCCCTGGCGAGAAAAGTCATAAAGGAAGCTCTCAAACAAATGGAAAACTTGGATGGGGATGATATAAAAACTTATCATATTTTACTTTCCCATCCCGCCACGAAGGTAGAAAATATTAAAGTCAACTTGCAATTGGGGGAAAATCCTGTTGACATTAATGAAGAGCATTTAACCCGTTTAGAAAAGGAAGTAGTAACTAAAGCAAAAGAAAATGGATATGAAATTATCCATATAGTTCCCAAATTTTTTTATCTGGACGGTGAAAAATATTTTGAACCTTTGGGATTATGGGCCAGCCGAATAGAAGGTGAATATTTTGTTGTAAAAATACCTAGTCCCGTTGTTAAAAATACCGAAAGATTATTAACCAGCATAGGATATAAAGCTGGAAAAATTGTATTTCCTCCCTTGGCTGCGGCTCAGTTTTTACTAAACGAGGATGAGGAAGAGATTAATACCCTTATTATCGATATAGGTTATACAACCAGTAGCTTTCTTTATATCAAAGAAGGAAGCCCCACGGAGGGGGGAGTTATCGGTTTAGGTGTCAAAAATATAGTTGAAAATTTAGCCAAACACTATCGCATACCTTCCATAAAAGAAATAGAGCGTTTAATTGAAGAACACGGTTTTGAATATTTATTAACTGAGAGCGATGAAGTTACGGAAACTATAAAAATTCGAGAAGATTATCAAGTTGTAGTAAAGCTTTCTGAATTTGTTCAACTTTTTGCCGAACAGTTAAGCACTATTTTAGAAAGCATTCTCTTAGAAGCCTATAAAAAGGGTATCAATCTTGATAAGGATGTTGATACCTTTACTTTTGTGGGAGGCTTTGCGGCTATTAAAGGATTAAAACCTTTAATAGAAAGTATTTTGGAAAAGGAAGTAATAATAGCAAAGCCGATTTCTATAGACTCTCTGGAACCTTATATAGATTCACCTATCTTTACCTCCGCAATAGGAGCTCTATTACTTATGGAGCAAATGGAGGATAGATTAGAATCTTTTAGCGATTATTTTGGAATTCCGGAGGATCGGGAAGATAATTTGACAGATGTTTTTGTTAATAGGACAATTTATGAAGAACCTTTAGAACAAGAAGAGAAAAAAGGCTTCTTTAAAAGATTAATAACATCTATTAAACGTTTAATTTCGGAGGATTAAAATGAATGAACTAAATCCTACCGTAATAAAAGTTATCGGTGTAGGTGGAGCCGGTTGCAATGCTGTAAATCGAATGGTTAAAGAAGGTATAAATGGTGTGGAGGTCTACGCTGTCAATACCGATGTTCAGCATTTAAGTCTGCTAGAAGTGCCTTATAAATTGCAAATCGGTGAAAAAATTACGAGAGGTTTGGGAGCTGGAGCTCGTCCCGAAATTGGTGAACAGGCAGCCTTAGAAGATATAGAAAAGATTAAAGAAATAATTAGCGACGCGGATATGGTTTTCATTGCAGCTGGCTTGGGAGGAGGAACAGGAACGGGAGCCGCACCGGTAATAGCCCAAGTTGCTAAAGAACTTGGAATTTTAACAGTTGCCGTTGTAACTTTGCCCTTCCGTTTTGAAGGAAAACAGAGAATGGAAATAGCTAAAAGGGGACTTGAAAGAATTAAAGAAGCTACCGATGCTTATATAGTAGTACATAACCAACGCCTTTTAGAAATGGGGCTTCCCGATTTGAAACTTTCGCAAGCTTTCAAAATGGTCGATGAAGTATTGTCCAAAGCTGTAAGGGGTATAACAAAGGTTGTTGTAGAACCTGCGCTTATTAATATAGATTTTGCCGATGTTCAGACGGTTTTAAAAGACGGTGGCCTTTCTCTTATTGGTGTTGGTAATGCCAGCGGTGATAATAGAATTGAAGAGGCCATAAATCAGGCTATTCATTCCCCTCTACTTGAAGGAGAGAGCATTAGTGGAGCGAGTCGCTTAATTGTTACTTTCTGGGCAGATGAAAATATTACTCTCTCCGATTTAGATTACGCTATGCAAAAGATAGAAAATGAGCTGGCTTCCGATAATCTGGTAGTTTTTGGAGCGACATTGGTTCCTGAAACCGATAAATTTGAAGTAACTATTATCGCTACAGGTTTTGAATCGCCGGGACTTTCTCTAAAAGAGAATTTACCTAAAAAGGTAACCAAACAACTAGTTACTACGGAAAAAGTGGAACCTACAACCGAAGAGAAAAAAATTATCAAAACTAAAAAAGAAGAAGCTTTATCGGAAGATATTCCTGCAATTTTAAAAAAGCTACGCAAACTCCGCTAAGGATTTTTTCTTTTCAACATTTAATTTTTTTTCAATAGTTGGTGCTGGAATCTATATGCTATATAAAGAATTTTTTTCAACACAAAAGTATCTATTGCTTTATTTTTAAGCCCCTTAACAGGGGCAGAGGAAAATATGAACACTAAAAGGATTTTCTTTAGAAAGAACGAAAATACTCTTTAGTTATTGACCTCAATTTATAGGAAACAAAATCTTAGATTTTTAATATGTTTCCTAACTAAATATGAACGACAATAATCTTCTATGAAAAAGTCTTATCTTTTATTGATGGTTGCTTTTCTTATTATCCTTTTTGTCGGAGGAGCTTATTGGTTAGTTCAATCCAAAGTGGGAACCAAACTGGAAAAAACCCTTTTAAAAATTAGTGGAGGGGAATACACCGTTTATATTTATTCTGCAGGAACAATAAAACCTGTAAAGGTATATCATGGTAAAGGCTACGTTTGGTTTGAAGAAAGTGAAAACGGCAAGCTTCATACTGGTGTAATTACTTTTAAAACAAATGATGGGAAAATTGTAAGGGTTGGTGCTTGGGGAGGAGTAGTTATAGTGGAATATAAGTAGATGTTTGTTTACGGCGAATTTGACGAGCCTTTTAGAAAACCTCGGGAAGAACTTGTGAAACTGATAGGGAATACTCCCCTTGTAAAGTTAAGGTATTTAAATCTGAATCCCGATGTCGAAATTTGGATAAAGCTTGAGAAATTTAACCCAGGGGGGTCTGTGAAAGATAGGCCTGCTTTAAGAATGATAATGGACGCAATAAAAAAGGGCGAGTTAACACCCGATAAAACCATTATAGATGCAACTAGTGGGAACACAGGTATAGCTTTGGCTATGATTGGGAGGGCTTTAGGTTTTAAGGTTGAATTGGCTATGTCGGAGGGAGTTTCCGAAGAACGGAAAAGGATTTTAAAAATCTTCGGAGCAAAGCTCCATTTAACCCCAGCCGAGGAAGGAACTGACGGGGCCATACGCTTTGTGAGAGAGCTTGTAAAAAGGTATCCCAACCGCTATTATTATGTAGACCAATATAACAACCATTCAAATTGGAAAGCCCACTTTTACTCCACCGGGATAGAAATTTGGGAGCAGACCAAAGGAAGGATCACCCACTTTGTAGCCGGTGCAGGAACAGGAGGAACTTTAGTTGGAACCGGAAGGCGTTTGAAAATCTACAATCCCAACATAGAAATTGTTGGAGTTCAACCGGCGGAGGCAAAGCACGGTATAGAAGGGTTAAAACATATGGAGAGTTCCATAAAACCGGGTATCTTTGATGAAACGATTATTGACAGAATGGTTTATGTAAAAACCGAGGAAGCCTACGATATGACACGAAGGTTGGCGAAAGAAGAAGGTTTGCTTTTAGGAATATCTTCCGGAGCGGCAGTTCGGGCTGCATTGGAATTATCAAAGAACTTGCAAAAAGGGGTAATAGTTGTTATTTCTCCCGATGGAGGGGAAAAATACCTTTCATCTTCCTTTTGGAATGTTTAATATCTCCTTTGCCTTTACAAGATTTGTTATAGTTTCATTGACCGGTGTAGGAATTCCTACTTCCCTACCTAACTTTACAATTGCGCCATTCAAAGCATCTATTTCAACCCTTTTACCGTTTTTTATATCCCAATACATTGAAGGGAAATGCTCCGCCGTAGGCGGTATAAGTTTTTCGTAAAAAAGTTTTTTATATTCTTCAGCAGATTGATGAAATAGCTCTATTCCTTTTGCTTGGCAAACGGCAAATATCTCGTCGATTATTTGGTCCATGGTTTTCCTGGTTTCAGGAAGTTTAGCTAGGGTTCCGTAGTTGGTTTCTAAAAGAGCTCCCAACGGATTTAAAGCGCTGTTATAAAGAATTTTATCCCACAGGTATTTATAAACATCTGGAGAATAGCGGGTTGGAATACCGGCCGAGTTTAAAATACTTGCTATAGTTTTTAATTCCTCTTCTTTAATAGCACCGTCGGGGTTTCCTATTACAACATCATCTGCTATAACGGTTATCCTTACCTCACCGGGTGAGGGTATTTCGGCTCCAAAAATAACCCTCGAAAGGATTACTTTTTCCCTTCCAAAAATCGCTATAGCTTTTTCGTAGTTTCCATAGCCATTTTGGGCAAGCAAAAGATATTTAAAAGAAATTCCTTTAAGGTCTTCTAAAGCTCTTTCTGTATCATAACTTTTTACGGTTAAAATTACCAAATCAAAATCCTTTACGGGTAATTCTTCAATATTTTCATAAACCTCCTTAATTTCAACCTTATGCTCTCCCCAAATGCCGGAAATTTTTAAACCGTTTATTTTTACAGGTTCGATTAAGCGCTTTCTTCCTACGGCAAAAACCTCATGTCCCGATTTTTTTAAAAAACCGGCAAAGGCAGAACCGAGAGCTCCTAAGCCGTAAACCAATATCCTCATTTAAATAGGTAAAATATTTAGCCCGCGCTTCGCGCGGGAGTTATTTATTGGAGTTAATAGGTTCAAATTTAACCTCTTCGAGCAAAACCCTGCAGCCGGCTGCGTTATCATGGCCACCGCCACCGTTGGCTTGCGCTATCTCCCTTGCCCTACCGTTTATGCTCCTTACCGAGCAGTTAACGTAAACTCCGTCCTCTTTGGGGGATACCGCATAAACGCAAGCCACTCCTTCGGGGGATATTTGTGCTAACCTGTTGCCTATATCGGATTGGAATACCGAGGAGTTTACCGCCAGAAGTTTGTGTCCGCTCGGCAAAACAATGTAGTGGGCATTATTATTTACCAACCTCTGGACGACCGATTCCTTAAATTCAATCATTGATTGACCCTCTTTAGCAAACTCCTCTTTGGGGAAGTTTTTGGCAAGCTCCAGCAGTTTTTCAACAATCTCATTCGGTTTTAAAACGTTGAAAACTTTGGCATCGATGGCCGTAAGAACATAGAGTGAATCGGGAATTTCCCACTTCCAGATATCCCTATCTTCGATATATTCCATAATTTCGGGAACAAAACCGTTAAGGACCTTCCAAGTTAAAACGGCCGCCGAGTGGTCCATGTTGAGGTGTACTTCAAATTTATCCTTGACCTCCTCGGGAATACCTTTATCGATGATTTCCTTTGCCGTTTTGTGGTGGTCGATAACTATAACCCTTTTAATGTTGGGGTAATTTTTTACAACCTCGAAGATTTTATCGACAAAAAAGTCGACCATATAGAGGGTGAAACTATCGTTTGGATACCTTTCAAGGAGTTCCTTTAATCTTGTAAAGTCGGTGCTGTGGTTGGAAGGTATCGCTACAAAGCTCGAATCGTAGTTGTAGAGAATATCGTTTTCCTCATCGTAAAAGAGATTTTTAACTCCATATTTGTAAACAACACCCGAAAGGGCTCCGTATCCATCGGGACACCCTTTGTGGTAGATAACAACAATTCTTTCCATAAACGGTTTAAGTTTAGGATTACCAAAAGGGTAAAAGGTTTAAAAAGAACACCCAATTAAAGGTCTTTTTAAACAATTTGTTCCTCAATAGGGTGGGTGATTTGGAGCCTTTCAACGGGTTGGCCGCCGACTATATGCTTTTCTACAATCTCTTCAACATCTTCCGGCTTTACACCGCCATACCAAATTCCGTCGGGGTATACCACAACAACGGGTCCGAGTTCACAGGCTCCGAGGCAGCCGGTTACCGATAGAAGAACGTTATTAAGTCCTCTCTTCATAAGTTCCTCTTGGAATTTCATAGCAATCTGGTCGGCACCTTTGGAACCGCAGGAGGGCATCATCGGGTTGGGTTTTCTTGCCATACATACCAAAACATGTTTGAACTTCATAAAGAACCTTTTTAAGGAGAGAGTTAATAAATGTCCCAAAGTTGGTTTGTCAAATTTGACAAATTCCTCCTTTAAAAGGACTCCAAAAGTCTGTCGGCTATTGCAGATAGGAAGATTTTCTTTCCAATTGAAAGGCGAAAGTAAACTACCCTACATTAAAGGTGTAAGACTTCGAATGGGTTTGCGTCCCTTGTAGATACAGGGCTTTGGCCCGCAAATTTTCTATAAAAATAAGCAATCTTAGAAAAGATAACTCACCTAGAGCCCAACCTTTTTTAAGAATGGTTTACTTGGAACATAGATTGTTCAATTTCTTTTTTAGTTCCTCCATTTTTTGATAGATATCCGGCTCTGGAGGTATTGGATAGTTATTTTTTAGTTCAAAAGCTTTTTGTAAATACTTTCTTGCTTTACAGGGCTGTTTCATATGCGTTAGCAAAACGGCTATATGGTAATATTCAACAGGATCATCAGAATTCTTTTCTAAAACTTTTTTAAACCACTTTAGCGCTTTGGAGTATTCACCTTTATAGTAATAAAGCCAGCCGAGGCTATCGTATATAGCTGGATTATTAGGATCCAGTTTATAGGCTTCCTTTAAAAATTTTTCCGCCTGCAATAAATACTTTTTAGGATTTATCAAAAGCATTAAATAACCTACCGAATTGAGAAGTTCAGCATCTTTTTTGAATTTCTGTAAACAGCTTTCTGAAACTTTTAAAGTTGTTTCTAAATCTCCTGCCTTCCAGGCAGGGACAGAATAGAGTGAACAAAGTTTTGGGGATTTCGTCTTCTTTATTAGATTTTCCACAACGCTTAGATAGATTTTTTTCTTAAGGTGGTAAAGCAATTCCAAATAAGCTATCTGCAGTATAGGGTTTTCCAAATAGAAAGTGTCGTAATCCTTGGAATAAAAATAGCGATAGAGGCCATTGTAAATAGTTTTAAGATAATCGGATAGAAGGGGGTAGTTGTTTTTTAATCTGTTTAAGATATTTTTGGCCTCTTTGACTTTTCCAAACTGTAAATCCTTCAGAATTTTTAAAAGCTGAGCCTCCGGTTTTTGAGGATTTTTTTTGTAAAAAGTTTCTATGAACTTAATCTCATTGCCATTTAAATGACCTTTAAAAACAAAATGGGCAGTAATGAGTAAAGTTAAATCTTCAATATCCTTATTTTTTTGAGAAAAAAGTATGTTTTCAAGCTTGTTAATACCTTCTACATAACCCAGAAAGATATATTTGGTCTGTATAGCTCTTAAAAGTTCTTTATCGTTTGGATATTTTTTCAAAGCTTCATCTGCATATCTTTTTAAGAGGGGAAAATAGAAAGAGAAATTTATTGCTTGTAGATAAAAATATCTTTCCAAATTATATTTCAATGCAAGTTTATGCGCCTCATCTACACGATTTGTCAATATGTAATACCGAATTAAAAGCTTCTGCAAATCTTTGCTATTAGGATATAGTTCAATACCTTCTTTAAGAACCTTTTCTTCCTCTTCAAATTTTTCAGCTTGTTCCAATCTTTGAGCAAATTTTATAAAGTATTCCTCATCTGGAAGGATTTTCAATAACTTTTCCCCTATTTTTATGGTTTTTGCATTTAAAGGAAAAACCTCTTCTTTAAAGAAATCGTCGGTAAATTTTTCTATATCTTTTCCTTCCTCGTAAAGTTTCCTAACGGCTTTATAAAAGGTTTCTACATCCCCCCATATTTCCGATGAAAGGGCTACCAAAATAAGAATACGCGGGTTATCTGAACCTTCATAGAAGGCTTTTTGTGCATAAAGGATCAGTTCCAAAAATCTTCCGTTTAAAAGACTTTTTAAGGTTAGAATTTCAAAGAAGTTTTTTTTGGAAATCAAATTTGAATTTTTTATAGCAAATTTATATAACTTTTCTGCAAGTTTCTTATTTTTTGTAAGGAAGGCGTAGTTTATTAGATCTTCAAGAATATAGGAAGCTGTTGGTTTCTTTAAGAATGGAAAACAGTATTGTTCTACGGTTTTTGCTTTAGGAACTTTCGAATTTGATAGGTAAGAGATACTACTTAGCTTGGTCTGGCATAGTAGGTAGGTAGCAATAAGTTTAGAGCTTTCCAAAAGGGGCATAAAGTAAACACTTTAACTATTCTTTTTATGAAAATTTTAAATTCATAGGAAAGGTTATTAACGCAAAAATTTTGTTGGTAATTAATATTCCTTACCTATGTGTGTATTTTGCAAAATAGTAAAAGGTGAAATTCCTGCAAAGGTTGTCTATGAAGATGACCTTATAATGGCCTTTCACGATATAAGACCTCAAAGAAAGGTTCACGTTTTGGTAATTCCCAAAAAGCATATAGAGAGTTTAAACCACCTAACGGAGGAGGACAAGGAAATTATGGGCCACCTGGTGGTAAAAATTCCGGAAATTGCTAAAAGGTTAGGAATAGCGGAAGATGGCTACAGGGTTATAGTCAATACCGGAAACCACGGAGGGCAGGAAATTTACCATATCCACTTCCATATCTTGGGAGGGGAACCTGTAGGTCCTATGACCTGCAGTTAAGAAGGTCTTAAAATAGCTAACCAAAGAATTTAAGGAGGTTTGTTATGGCTGAAGAGAAAAATACCGTTGCTGTTCCTTTCGCTTTAGTCGGTTTCTTTGCAACCGACAAACCTATTGAGGAAGTTATTAATACCGACCTTTCGACGGAAGAGTTGGAGGAAATTCAACAATATTTAGCAAAGAAACTTTTTAAGGATCCTAATGTAGTTGTCGCAATCTATCCCGCGATAGTTCCTCCCGAACAGGCGCAAGAGGCTATCGCAGAATTAGAAAATTTCCTTTTCAACGAAGAAGGTTAATTTAGAATTTTTTTCTTTTCTTGGATTCAGTTTTCTATAAATCCAACGAAGGTTCCTTTTAAAATAAATAGTCCCCCGTTATGGGAAAAATTATTTTCGTTACGGGGGGTGTTCTTTCCTCTATAGGTAAAGGAGTAACCTCCGCTTCCATAGCTTCCATTCTTGAATCAATGGGGTATAAAATAACCCTCCAAAAGTTTGACCCCTACCTCAACGTGGACCCGGGAACAATGTCTCCCTACCAGCACGGTGAGGTTTACGTCACCGAAGATGGGGCGGAAACCGACCTCGATCTTGGACACTACGAAAGATTTACAAATGTTGTGCTAACACGCGATAACAACGTTACCGCCGGCCGTATCTACTTTGATATAGTCAGAAAGGAGCGTAAGGGTGAATACTTAGGTGCAACCGTTCAGGTTATACCCCATGTAACCAACGAAATTAAAAACTGGATTAAAAAGGTAGCAAAAGGAGTCGATGTTGCAATTGTCGAAATCGGTGGAACGGTTGGGGATATAGAGGGTTTACCCTTTTTGGAGGCGGTTCGTCAACTCGCCATGGAGGTTGGGAAACCCAACTACGCCTTCGTTCACGTTACCTACGTTCCCTACGTAAAGGCCGCCGGCGAGCTTAAAACCAAACCGACCCAACATTCGGTTAAAGAGCTAAGGGCGATAGGAATTCAGCCGGACGTTATAGTCGCCCGTTCCGAGTTTGAACTCCCGGAGAGTATTAAGAAAAAAATAGCCCTCTTTACCAACGTTAGGGAGGATGCGGTAATATCGGCACCCGATTTGGAGTATATTTACGAGGTTCCTTTGAAGTTCCAAGAGGAGGGTCTCGACAAATTAATAACCGACCTTTTAGGGTTGGAGTATAGAAAACCGGACCTATCAAAGTGGGAAGACATTGTTGATACCTTAAGAGGTGCAAAGGAAGAAGTGGAGATAGCCATAGTGGGGAAATATATAGAGTTAAAGGATGCCTACAAAAGTTTGATAGAGGCTCTGACCCACGGTGGGATTGCAAACAAGGTTAAGGTAAAACTCCGTTGGGTGAATGCGGAAAACTACGACCTAAAGGAACTGGAAGGGGTAGACGGCATCCTTGTTCCGGGAGGTTTTGGCGAACGCGGTGTGGAAGGAAAAATAAAAGCTCTCCAATATGGAAGGGAAAACAATATCCCCACTTTTGGTATATGTCTCGGCATGCAGATGATGGCGGTCGAGTTTGCGAGGAACGTTCTCGGCCTTAGAGATGCCCACTCTACCGAGTTTGACCCCAATACTTCCCACCCGGTTATCGACATCTTGCCCGAGCAGAAAAATATTGAACAGCTCGGAGGAACTATGAGGCTAGGCGCCTACCCCTGCATTATTTTGGAAGGAACCAAAGCTTTCGATATTTATAAGAAAAGGGAGATTTACGAAAGGCACCGCCACCGCTACGAGTTCAACCCGGCCTATAGGGAGATGTTTGAAAATGCGGGAATGGTCGTTTCAGGTCAGTCGCCCGATGGCCGTTTGGCGGAGATTATAGAACTTAAAAACCACCGTTGGTATATCGGTTGCCAATTCCACCCCGAGTTTAAATCCAAACCCTTCCAACCGAGTCCGATTTTTGCCGACTTTATTAGGGAAGCCCTTGCCTATAAAAGGGAAAAGAGAAGCGGTTAATTCCCATTTTTTTTCTTTTTGCCAAGTTTGAACCAATAGTGGTTGTGGCAAAATTTTTCCAAATGCTTAAAAAACCAAAAATATCTGTCATAGGTAGCGGTAAGGTTGGAGAGAATGTAGCCTACTACGCAGCGATAAAAGGTTTGGGAGATATATATATCTTTGGTAGGGCTAAGGAGGGTATCCATAAGGCGAAGGGTATTGCTTACGACATCAATGAAATGGTTTATCTACTAGGCCACGATATTAAAGTTAAGGGTGTTTCCTACAATGAAGAGGGTTGGGACGAACTAAAGGATAGCGACATTGTGGTAATTACCGCCGGGGTTCCACGAAAGCCGGGAATGAGCCGTGAGGACCTTTTAAAGGTGAATTTAGAGCTTATTAAATACTTTTCGGAACAGATTAAAACCTACGCTCCCAATGCGATAGTTATTGTAGTTTCCAATCCTGTTGATGTTTTGACCTATATGACCCTTAAATTTACCGGTTTTCCGAAAGAACGGGTTATGGGTATGGCGGGGGTTTTGGATACCGCCCGAATGAAGGAAGTTCTTTATAAAAAGTCGGCGGAGGAGCTTAATAAAGTTTCCATAAAAGATATAAAAGCTTTGGTTTTGGGAACCCACGGTGATACGATGGTTCCGGTTTTATCGAAAACCTTTATTGGGAATACAAACATAAGGTTCCTTTTTGGGAAAAAGGATATAGAGGATATTGTTGAAAAAACAAAAAAAGGTGGAGGCATTATTGTTTCCTATATGGGAACGAGTGCCTACTCGGCTCCGGCCGCTTCGGTTGTTGTAATGTTGGAAAGTATCGTTAACGACCTGCATAGAATTTTACCCGCTTCGGTATACGTTGAGGGAGAGGTGGCCGACTGGTTCGGTTTCGAAGATGTTTGCGTCGGTCTGCCGGTTATGTTGGGTAGAAAGGGTATAGAGGATTACGAGTTGGTTACTTTGAACGCACGCGAACTTAGAGAACTTCAAAAGTCGGCAGCCCATGTGAAAAGAATGATTAGTTTGGCGGAATCCCTTATTTAAATACCGCCGAAGGCGGCTTTTTATTATGAAGAATAAAAAGGTTTTAGCCCTATCGGGAGGGGGAACGGGAGGCCATTTTTATCCGCTCCTAGCTTTTTTGTCCTACGTTCTCAAAAAGAAAGCTTTTGAAGAGGTTGTTTTTTTCGGCGACAAGAGGGGTATCGAATATAAGAAGAGAAACCTTTTAAAGGTTGACAAGGTTTACTTTTCCAGTTTTAGGAAGTTTAAAGGGAGTTCAACTTTTGGTAAGTTTCTTTATTTGCTCTCTACTTCCCTTGAGGGGATAAAAATAGCAAATACCTTGAAGGGAAAAAGTTTCGTATCTCTCATATTTGGGGGCTACACTTCTGTTCCGCTCGGTTTGGCCAGCCGTTTTAAGGGTAGACCGCTCTTTATTCACGAGCAAAATGCGGTTCCCGGTGCGGCAAACCGGGTCCTTTCAAAGTTTTCAAGAAAAGTTTTTCTAACCTTTCCGGGGAGCGAAAGATTTTTCAAAACTTCAAGGGTTGAAGTTGTAGGTCTTCCACTCCGCGAGGAACTTAAAAAATACAAAAGCCTTAAAAGGGAAGCGATTTTAAAACAACCGGGTTGGGAGGATAGGTTTACCCTCCTTATATTGGGAGGCTCGCAGGGTGCAAAAACTCTGAACGGTTTGGCCTTAAAGCTTGTTCCTCTTTTGGAAGGTATAAGGGTTATTCATATAACGGGTGAAAGACATTTTGAAACCGTTAAGAAGGAATATGAAAAACTCCCTCTAAAGGTTGAACTGAGAATTTACCCTTTTGTAGATGATATAGGAAAACTTTTAAGGGTTTCCGATTTTGCAATTTCCCGTGCGGGGGCATCAACCTCTATGGAGCTTTCCTTCTTCGGTATACCGACCATTTTTGTTCCCTACCCTTATGCGGTTTATAACCATCAGCTTTTTAATGCCCGCTACTTTGCCGATGGAGGGGGAGCTTTCCTTTTTGAGGAGGATAAACTGGAACCTACCAAAGTTTTGGAAATTATTATGGAACATATTAAGGATAGCCGCCTGCTTAAGGAACGTTCAAAGCTGATGGAAAGGCTTTTTATACCGAACGCGGAGGAAAAGATTTTAAAAAATCTTGTGGAGGAGTTTTAATCTGTTTCCCTTATATGGGAAAGAGGATTTTATTGGCCCACGGGGGTGGTGGAGAGGAGACTCAAGAACTTATTAAGAACCTTTTCATAAAATACTTTTCGAACCCTATTTTGGAAGCTTTGGAAGATAGTGCCACACTTGAGGTTTCGGGCAAGGTGGCATTTACAACCGACGGTTTTACCGTCTCTCCTATATTTTTTCCCGGCGGGGATATAGGAAAGTTGGCAGTTGCCGGAACCGTAAACGACCTTACCGCCGTAGGGGCTAAACCTCTATACCTGGCGGTCTCTTTTATTATTGAAGAGGGTTTGGAGCTCTCCCAACTGGAAAGGGTCGTTAAATCGATGGCGGAAACCGCCCGCAAGGTCGGCGTGCAAATTGTTACGGGGGATACTAAAGTTGTTCCTCGCGGAGCGGTTGACAAACTTTTTATAACAACTTCAGGAATCGGTAAAGTTTTGAAAGAAGGTATATCGGCCCGCAATTTGAAGGTTGGCGACCAAATTATTGTAAGCGGAACGGTTGGAGACCACGGAGCTTGCATTTTTGCCCTTCGGGAAGGTTTGGACTTTGAAGGTCTTAAAAGCGACTGTGCTCCCTTATGGGAACTTATAGAACCTCTCCTTAAGGAGGGTATAGAAATTCATGCAATGAGGGACCCAACAAGGGGCGGTTTGGCGGCGGTTTTGAATGAATGGGCTCAAAGTTCAAAAGTTGCCATCTATGTAGAGGAGGAAAAAATTCCCGTAGACGAAAAGGTATTGGGCCTTTGCGAATTTTTGGGTATCGACCCCTACACCTTAGCATCGGAAGGCAGAATGGTTATAGCGGTGCCACCCCACGAGGTAGAAAGAACTATAAAACTTTTAAAGGAACACCCCTTAGGAAGAGATGCATCCGTAATTGGTGAGGTAAAAGAAAATCCCAAAGGCAGGGTAATAATAAAAACCCCTTACGGGGTGGAAAGATTTTTGGAACCTCCTACCGGAGAAATTTTACCCCGTATCTGTTAGTTTCTTTTTTTCTTCAACCAACCAGCTAACTCTATCGGTGGCAATCGCATCAACTTTTGCTTCCAAACATCTGTTTAAGCTCTTTTCATCGTTAACAACCCAAGCAATAACTTTTAGCCTTAGACGGTGGGCAAAGGCTACGGCTTTTGGAGTTGCCAGCGGCCAGCGAGGTAATACAGCTTCCGCTTTTAGTTTTTTAGCTTCTAAAATACCTCCGTTAGGTTTGGAGTATATTAGCCCTGTAAAGAGGTTTTTATCGATACTTTTTACCTCCGCAAGTGCTTCGGGATAGAAAGAGATAAACATTGTTAGGTCGGTATTTCCAAACCTTCTTACGGTTTCCACTATCTTACCGACTGTTTTCGGTTCCTTTATTTCTACAAAAATACCCGCTCGGTTCTTTATAAGCTTTAGAGCTTCCTCCAAAGTGGGAACTTCAAATTCTCCAAAAACTCTAACTGTTTCTTTAATTTCCTTTAAAGTTAACTCCGAAGGTTTTTTGTTCAAACCGGCTACCCTTTCAAAGGTTTCATCGTGAAGGAGAATCAACTCTCCGTCCTTGGTCTGCCGAACATCAAACTCCACAATTTCGGCTCCATTTTCAATTGCATATTCCAAACAGGGAAGTGTATTTTCCGCGCACTCTTCTTTGGAACCTCTATGACCTACAACTGCAAAAGGTTTTACTGACAACAATTTTATTACACGGTCCATAAGTTTAATCTTTCTTCAACCAAAAAGAAAACACTTAAAATGTCCCAACTTTTAAAGAAATGAAAACCTACGACCTATC
>Ga0256833_1000801_pt1 | contig 24015 bp, 31 predicted proteins | sample 356284metaG_FD_190535 | JGI IMG/M metagenome (GOLD analysis project Ga0256833, IMG submission 190535) | Hydrothermal vent microbial communities from Mid Atlantic Ridge, Atlantic Ocean - 356-284 | ecosystem: Environmental > Aquatic > Marine > Hydrothermal vents | place: Atlantic Ocean: Mid... | reverse complement strand
GACCGGGCAGCGGGGGGCGGCGACCAGGGCGCCGAGCACCGCCCGGCCAAGCCCCAGGGCGGGCCGGCGGAGCCCCTCGGGGAGGGGACGGATCGTCTGGAGCAGCCAGCCCTCGGCGGCGGGGTCGAGGGGGGGCGGGGGTTCGTGGGGGGGCTCGCGCCGGGGCGGCTCGGGGCGGAGGTCGGGGGCGACCACGAAACGGATCTCCCGCACCGTCCCCGCGCCCAGCTCGTGGGCGTAGCGGGCGAGCAGCAGCCCCCGCTGGTAGGTGAGCTGGTGGGCGAGCAGATGGTCCCGCACCGCCACCCACAGGGTGCCGCCGGTCAGGCGGAAGGGCCGGGTCAGGCGGGCGAGCTCGGGGCCCACCACCCGGGGCCAGAGGGCGAGCACCCGCCCCTTCTTGAGCCCCCGGCGGATCGCCGGGCGGCGGAGGAGCTCGCCGAGCACCTCGCCGAGGGGTACCGGGCGGCCCTTACGCACCGGCCCTCACCCGCCAGGTCCCGGCGGCCAGCTCGACCCGTTGCTCGACCCCGGGCGGCGGCTCGGTGGCGGTGATCACCGCCTGGGGCAGGCCGCCGACGTAGGCCAAAAGGGCCCGCTGCCGGGCCCCGTCGAGCTCGGCGACCACGTCGTCGAGGAGGAGCAGGGGGGCGTCCTGGTGGTGCCGCTCCAGCAACCGGTGCTCGGCCAGGCGGAGGACCAGGGCGACGGTGCGGGCCTCGCCCCGGCTGGCGAAGCGGACCGCGTCGCGGCCCTCCAGGAGAATCGCCAGGTCGTCGCGGTGGGGCCCGGAGAGGGTGACCCCCCGCTCGAGCTCCTCCGGGAGCCGCTCCCGGAGCTTCTCCAAAAGCCGCTCGGGGGCCGCGGTCTCCACCGGCCGCAGATCGAGGCCGCCGAGAGCGAGGGCGCGGTGGAGCTCGTCGGCCAGGGGGGCGAGCCGGGCCAGCACCCGCCGGCGGAAGGTCAGGATCTCGGCGCCGTAGGCGGCGAGCCGTTCGTCCCAGGCGGCGATCGCCCGCCCCCCCTCCTTGAGGGCGGCGTTCCGCTGGCGGAGGGTCCGCTCGTAGGCGGCCAGGAGCGCCCGGTAGCGGGGGGAGAAGCGGGCGATCAGGGCGTCGAGGAAGCGCCGGCGCTCCTCGGGCGGCCCCTTGACCACGAAGAGGTCCTCGGGGCGGAGCCAGACCGCCCCCGGCACCGAGGCCAGCTCCTTTAGGCCCACCGGGGCGCGGTTCAGCCAGACCCGCCGGCCCTCGGGGCCGATCCGGGTCTCGACGCGGAACCGCCCGGCGGCGGCCTCGACCTCGACCAACAGCCAGGCCTCCCGGGCCCCGAAGGCCACCCGGTCGGCCAGCGGCCCCCTCACCTCGCCGCCGGTGGCGAGGTAGAGGGCCTCGAGGAGGTTGGTCTTGCCGGCGGCGTTGGGTCCCACCACCGCGGTGAGCCCGGGCGCCAGCACGAGCTCGCCCTCGGCCAGGTTGCGGAACCCCCGCTGGGCGAAGCGGACCAACCGCATGGGCTAGAGGGCCCGGCGGAGGAGCTCGGCGTCCTCCCGGGTGTAGCCGTAGAGGGTGACCTCGAGGGTGTCGGGGGCCGCCCGGATCGCCTCGATCATGATCCTGGCCACCCGCTCCTTGTCGAGGCCGCCGACGCCGGTGCCGAGGAGGGGGAAGGCAATCGTCTTCAGGCCCTTTTCCACCGCGAGTTTTAGGGCGCTCTCGGTCGCCCGCCGCACGCTCTCGTAGCTCGCAGGCTCGTCCCCCATCACCGCCGCGTGGATGACGTACTTCGCGGGCAACCGGCCGGCGGTGGTGATCGCCGCTTCGCCCACCCGGATGGGGCCGATCCGGTCGCACTCGGCCTGGATCTCGGGGCCGCCCTTTCTTCGAATCGCCCCCGCCACCCCGGCCCCCAGCTTGAGCCAGTTGTTGGCGGCGTTGACCACGGCGTCGCCGGCGAACTCGGTGAGGTCGCCCTCGGCGATCCTGAGACGGGCCACGCCTCTATTCTACCGGGCAGCGGATCACCAGCACCGGCACCGGGCAGCGGGCCAGCACCCCCTGGGTCACCGAGCCCATGAAGAAGCGGCGGAGCCCCCGGCCGTGGGTGGCCATCACCACCGCGTCGAACTCGCCGGCGGCCTCGGCGATCTCGTAGCCGACGTCGTCGCCCCGGCGGAGCTGGGCCCGGGCGGAAACCCCCGCCTCCCGGGCCTGTTTGAGGGCGGCCTCGAGGGCCTCGTCGGCCAGCCGCTCGAGGTTCTTGGCCAGCTCGTAGTTGAGGGCGTCGGGCAGGGCGGGGGTGGGGACCAGGGTGCTGGGGTTTTCCACCACGTGGAGGAAGGTCACCTCGCCCCCGGTGGCCTTGGCCAGCCGGAGCGCCTCCTCGACCGCCTTCTGGGCGCAGGGGCTGCCGTCGGTGGGCACCAGAATCCGCCGGTACATGCCCCCATAATACGGGCATGCCGCCGGTCTTCTTCCTCTCCGACTTCGGCAACGCCGACCCCTACGCCGGGGTGGTGCGGGCGGTGCTCCACGCCCGGGCCCCGGAGGCGGCCCTCCTCGACCTCGCCCACGACCTCCCCCCCGGCGACCTCCGGCGGGGGGCCCACGCCCTCTACGCCGCCGCCCCCTACCTGCCCCCGGGGGCGGTGGTGCTGGCGGTGGTCGACCCCGGGGTGGGGAGCCGCCGGCGGGCGGTGGCGGTGGCCACCGGACGGCTCCTTTACGTGGCCCCCGACAACGGCCTGTTGACCCTGGTCCTGGCCGAGGACCCGCCCCGGGCGGCGGTCGCCCTGCCGGTGCCCCCGGGGGCCAGCACCACCTTCCACGGGCGCGACGTCTTCGCCCCGGCGGCGGCGGCGCTGGCGGCGGGGGCGGGGCTCGCCGAGCTCGGGGACCCGATCGATCCCTCCGGCCTGGTCCGGCTTCCCCTCGCCCTCACCCCCGGCCCCGAGGGCGAGGTCCTCACCTTCGACCGCTTTGGCAACGCGATCACCACCCTACGGGGGCCGGCGCCCCCGGGGGCCGCGCTCGAGATCGCCGGCCGGCGGCTCGCCTGCCGCACCACCTTCGCCGACGTCGCCCCCGGCGAGCCGCTTTGCTACCTGGGCTCCTCGGGGCTCCTCGAGGTCGCCGTCCGGGACGGCTCGGCCCGGGAGGCCCTCGGCCTCAGAGCGGGCCTTCCAGTTCGGCTCGCAACGCCGGCATGAGGGCGGGGTCGGCGAAGTCGAGGTTGATCGGGGTCACCGCCACGTAGCCCTCCTCGATCGCCCAGAGGTCGGTGCCCGGCTCGGCCCGGCGGGCGGGCTCGCCGGCGATCCAGTAGTAGGGGACCCCGCTGGGGTCGGTCCGCTCGATGACCTGGTCCTCGAAGTAGCGCTCGACCAAGCCGACCACCCGGATCCCCCGGGGGGGCCGCGCCGGCACGTTGACGTTGAGCAGCACCTTGCCGGGCAGCCCGTGCTCGACGACCCAGGCCACCACCCGCTGGGCCGCCCGGGCGGCGTGGGTAAAGTCGAGCTCCTCCATCCGCACGGTGTCGAGGCTCACCGCCACCGCCGGCAAGCCCAGGCTCACCCCCTCCATCGCCCCGGCCACCGTCCCCGAGCTGGTGATGTCGAGCCCCAGGTTGACCCCCAGGTTGATCCCCGAGACCACCAGGTCGAAGGGTCCCTGCAGGTGGACGCCGAGCACCACGCAGTCGGCCGGGGTGCCGTCGACCCGGTAGGCGGGGATGGGGTCGAGCCCGGCGCTGGCGGTGTGCTTGAACCGCAGGGGCCGGCGCAGGGTGATCCCGTGCCCCACCGCCGATTGCTCGATGTCGGGGGCGACCACCACCACCTCGCCGAATCCCCGCATCGCCCGGGCCAGCGCCTTGATCCCGGGGGAGAAGATCCCGTCGTCGTTGGTGACCAGAACCCGCATGGACCCAGTCTACGCTTGCAAAAGCCCCGGCCGGCCGGGGACAATGCGGGCATGTTCCCGGTGGCCGACATCAACCGCGCCCGCCGACCGGTGGTCTGGGTCAAGCTGTTGGTGGCGGCCAACGTCCTGGTCTTCCTCTTCGAGCTCACCCTGCCCCGTTCCGAACTGCAAACGCTCTTCCTTGCCTACGGCTTCGTACCCCGGCTCTTTTGGGAGGACCCGGCGGGGCGGGCCTACACCCTCCTCACCAGCATGTTCCTCCACGGCGGGGTGGCCCACATCCTGGGCAACATGTGGTTCCTCTGGGTCTTCGGGGACAACGTCGAGGACCGGCTGGGAGGCGGGCGGTTCCTGCTCTTCTACCTGATCGGCGGGGTGGTCGCCGCCCTCAGCCAGGGCCTCCTCCTGCCCCACGCCGCCGCCCCCATGATCGGGGCCTCGGGGGCAATCAGCGCGGTGCTCGGGGGCTACATCGTCCTCTTCCCCCGCGCCCCGGTGCTGACCATGGTGCTGCTCGTCATCTACCCGGTCTTCTTCTACCTGCCGGCCTGGTTCTACCTCGGCTACTGGGCCTTCCTGCAGTTCGTCGAGGCCCTGATGGGCGTCCCGGGAATCGCCTTCTGGGCCCACCTGGGGGGGTTCGCGTTCGGGGCCCTTACGGTTCGGTCGTTTCTCCCCCCGCGTCGCTGGGTTCGCTGGTAGATTGGAAGGGTGGCGCTCTCGGAGCAGCTCGTCCGCTACGCCGAGGACCTGGCCCGCGTCTACGCCGAAACCGAGCGGACCCTGGACCAGATCCTGGCCGCCTGGGTGGGGCTCCTCGAGGCCAAGATCCCCCCGCTCCGGGGCCACGCCGCCCGGGTCGTCTACTGGACCGAGCGGCTCAACCAGGTCCTCCCGGCGCCGCTCCCCGCTCGCGAGCTCCGGCGGGCGGCCTGGCTCCACGACATCGGTTTCCTGGCCCAGCCCGACCGCGAGGTCGCCGGCTGGCTGGCCGCCGCCGCCCGGGCCCGGAGCACCGAGGGGGCGGGGGCAGCCCACCTCTTCGAGCACGCCGAGCTGGGGGCCCGGATGCTGACCCCGGTCGAGGCCTTCCGCCCCTTCCTCCCCTGGATCCGCCACCACCACGAGCGCTGGGACGGGAGCGGGAAGCCCGAGGGGCTGGCCGGCGAGGCGATCCCGCTGGGGGCACGGGTGCTGGCGGTGGCCGAGGTGATGGAGTTCTACACCCGCCTGGCCCGGCCGCTCTCGCTCGCCGGGGTTCGAAAGCGGCTCGGCGAGCTGGCCGGGCGGCAGCTCGACCCCCGGCTGGTCGAGGCCTTCCTGGGGTTGCCCCTCGAGGAGCTCTTCGAGAACTACCGCTGGCTGGAGGCGCATGCGGGTTCTGGTGATTGAGGACGAGCCCCTGATGGAGGACCTTTTGCGGGCCACCCTCGAGCCCCTGGGCCACGAGGTCGTCTACAGCCCCACCGGGGACGAGATCGAGGCCCTGATGGAGCGCCACGACCCCGACCTGGTGGTGCTCGACGTTCTGCTCTTCGGAAGCCAAAGCGACGGGTTCGAGGTCGCCCGCCGCATCAAGGCCTCCCCCTACCGGGACGCCTTCGTGGTGCTCCTCACCGCCCTCGAGGACCCCGAGAGCCGGGCCAAGGGGCGGGCCTCGGGGGCCGACGCCTACCTGACCAAGCCCTTCAGCCCGCTGGAGCTGCTCGACCTTCTGGGTGCCCGGGGCTGAGCGGCAGCTCGACGAAGAAGACGATCCGCCCCCCCTCCCCGCGGTAGCCGGCCCGGCCCCCGTGGGCCTCGGCGACCTCCCGCACCAGCGAGAGGCCGAGCCCCCAGCCCTCCAGCCCGCGGTGCTCGGGGAGCCGGGCGAAGGGGGCAAACAGCCGCTCGGCCGCCTTGGGGTCGAGGCTCCCCGGGCTCTCCACCTCGAACCGGGCCCGCTCGCCCTCGACCACCAGCCGAAGGGCGACCCGGCCGCCGCCGTACTTGGCGGCGTTCTCTAGGAGGTTGAGAAGGGCGTGGGCCAGCCGGTTGGGGTCGACCACCGCCACCGGCCCGGCCTCGGGGAGCTCGGCCCGGAACGCGGTCTTGGGGAACGCCCCTTGGGCGATCTCCAACGCCCCCCGCCCGACCCGGGCGAGGTCGGTCGGGGCGGGCTCGGTGGCGATGCCGCCGCGGGTCTCCAGCTGGTGGAGGTCGAGGAAGGTGGCGAGGGCGGTCTTCATCCGCTGGCTGGCCCGGGAGAGGCTGGCCAGGTGCCGGCGGCGGCTGGCCTCGTCGGGGGCCCGGGCGGCCAGCTCGGCGAAGCCGGCCACCGCCGCCAGGGGGGTCTTGAGCTCGTGGGCCACCAGCCCCAAAAGCCGCGACTTGAAGGCGCTCTCGTCCTCCAGCCGGGCGATCCGCTCGGCCTGGGCCTGCCGGAGCTGGTCCTGGAAGTAGAGGATCAGGGCGGCCGCCAGTAGGAGCAGGCCGAGGCCAAACAGCAGCGTCCTGGCGGTGCTCCGGATCCGGGCCTTGATCTCGGCCCGGAGCCGGTTGGCCACGGTCACCGCCTCGACCTGCACCGGGAAGACCCGCTCGGCCCAGGCGGCCAGGGCGGCGCAGTCGCCGGCGGCCCCGATCCCGGGCAGGGCCTTCTTGAGCCTCAGGAGGGTCTCGCGGGACTCGGGGGATAGGAGATTCCAGTTGGTGCTGTTCTCGGCCAGGTAGACGCGGTCGGCCACCGCCCGCAGGTCCTCCGGGGACAGCCGCCCCCGGTGACAGCCCTCCGCCGCCCGGTAGAGGAAGCGCACCACCTGGCTGTACTGGTAGGCGGTGTCGGCCTGCTGGGCCTCGTCGAGGGCCCGGTCCAGGCTGACCAGGGTGAGGAGGGCGTAGCCCCCGTAGGCCACGATCAGCCCGAGGAGGAGGTAGCCCGCCCAGCGGCCGGGCGGGGGCTTTAGGGTTCGACGACGATCGTCTTGAGCTTCCACACCCAGTAGGAATTGTAGGCCACCGGGTCGGGCTTGAGCCGGCGGTAGGGGAAGACCACCCAGGCCGGGGCGAAGAGGGGGGGCAGCGGTCGGCCGTTCATGCGGAGGGCCAGCATGGGGTCGAAGGCCCCGATCCTGCGCCAGTCGGCGGCGATGCGGTAGCCGTCGCGGGCCTCGAACCGCACCCGCCGGGGTCGCGGCACCCCGAGCTCCCGAAACAGGTCGGAAAACCGCACCCCCTCGAAGGTGGCCACCTTGTTCTTCCTCTCGTCGGGGTGGTACTTGGTGGTGAGGCGGACCCAGGTCAGCCGCCGGAGCGCCGCCTCGTCCAGGGGGTAGCGCCCCTTGGGGGTGACCACGGTGACCACCACCGGGCCCCGGGGCGGGGGCACCCGGCCGTTCCAGGAACCGGTGTGCACCACCCGGTAGTCGGGCCGACCCCCGCAAGCGGCCAGCACCAACCCGAGCAAGAGTAAAAAAACGCGATCGCGGGGCGGCATTCCGGGCCCGCATTATACCCCCGCCGCGCGCTTGGCCTTCGCGCTTAGGAAAATTGAGCGTATAATGTTCATGAAGGGAGGGGACCATGAAGCGGAAACCCCATGCGCCTCCCGGCCTGGTCGCCGAACGGTTGGGGCCCGACCGCATCCGCCTGCGGTTTTACGGCGACGCCCAGGAGGAGGAGCTGGTGGTCGAGGCGATCGAGCTCGCCGAGGCCCTGGCCCGGCTGGAGGCCCCCGGCTACCCCACCATGCCCCCCGGCGAGCTCGAGGACGAACCCGACGACGTGCCCAACTACACCACCGCCGAGCTCCCGGTCTGGAGCCCGGGCGGGGTCCTGGTGCTCCGCCGCGTCAAGCTCCCCGGCCCCGACCTGCTGGAGTTCTCCACCCCCTCGGGCTCGGTTTACGAGCTCCCCTACGGCCGCACGGTGGCCTACTTGAGGACCCTCCTCCCCCGCTAGCCGGCCCCTATGATGGGGGGGATGGGGGCGCTCTACCGGCGAAAGCGCCCGACCCGCTTCGACGCGGTGGTCGGCCAGGAGCACGTCAAGGAGGTGCTCCAAAACGCCATCCGGAAGGACCGGCTGGCCCAGGCCTACCTGTTCTCCGGGCCCCGGGGGGTGGGCAAGACCACGGTGGCCCGGCTCCTGGCCATGGCGGTGGGCTGCCAGGCCCCCCCGGCCGAGCGGCCCTGCGGCGCCTGCGAGCACTGCCGGCGGGTCGCCGAGGGGCGCCACCCCGACGTGCTGGAGATCGACGCCGCCAGCAACAACTCGGTCGACGACGTGCGGGCCTTGAAGGAGCGCCTCCTCCTCGCCCCCCTGCTGGCCCCCAAGAAGGTGGTGATCCTCGACGAGGCGCACATGATGTCGAAAAGCGCCTTCAACGCCCTGCTCAAGACCCTCGAGGAACCCCCCGAGCACGTGCTGTTCGTCTTCGCCACCACCGAGCCCGAGCGGCTCCCGGCCACGATCAAAAGCCGCACCCAGCACTTCCGCTTCCGCCGGCTTCGTGAGGAGGAGATCGCCGGCAAGCTGCGGGCCATCGCCGAGGAGGCCGGGATCGAGGTCGAGGAGGACGCCCTCCGGCTCATCGCCCGCGCCGCCGAGGGGGCGATGCGCGACGCCGAGAGCCTCTTTGAGCGGGTGCTGGCGCTGGCGAAGTCGCCGTTTACCCGGGCCGACGCCGAGGCGCTCCTGGGCCTGCCCCCCGAGGAGGTCCTGGCGGGGATCGCCGACCGCCTGCTGGCGGGCGAGGTCGAGGCCGCCCTGGAGGAGGCCCGGGCACGGTTCCTCGAGGGCTACGCCCCCCGCACCCTGGTCACCGAGCTCAAGCGCCACCTCCGGGACCGGCTGATGGAACGGCCCGACGAGGCCGTGCTCGGCGCCCTCCTCGCCCTCGACGAGGCCGACGAGGTGCTGGCCCGGAACGAGGGGCCGCTGGCCCTGGAGCTCGCCTTGCTCCGGGCCTACCGGGCCGCCAGGCCGGCGCCGGCGTCGCCCAGAGCGCCGGACCCTGCCTCCCCGCCGGCCCCAAAACCGCCCCCGCCGCCTCCCCGGGAGCCGGCCCCGGCCGAGCTCACCGAGACCGCCTGGCGCGACTTCCTCGAGGCCCTGCCGATCACCCTGCGGGCGGTGGTCCGGGAGGCCCGCCCCGCCCTCAAGGGGGGTGCCTTGGTCCTCCGCTTCGCCAAGCCCCACCGCTTCCACTACGAGCGCACCCGGGCCGCCCTGGCCACCCTCGCCCCCTTGGCCAAGAAGCGGCTGGGGGCCGAGCGGGTCGAGGCGGTCCACGACGAGGCCGACGAGGAGCCCGCCGAGGAACCTCCCCCCGCCCCCCCGCCGGAGGCGGCGGCCGCCCCCCCCGCCCGGGAGGAAGGGGCCGCCGGCCCCCTCGCCGACCCCCGGCTCCGGCGGCTCGCCGAGCTCTTCCGGGCCGAGCTCAAGGCCTGGGGCGAGGAACCCTTAAGCAACGATTCATAGGGGGTACGCGTATACTGGGGGCATGCGTACCCACGACCTGGGCGAGAAGACCCTCGAGTCCCTGCAAAAGCGCCTCCGGCGGATCGAAGGCCAGGTCCGCGGCCTCCAGCGGATGATCGCCGAGGGCCGGGCCTGCGACGAGGTGCTGACCCAGATGACCGCCACCAAGCGGGCGATGGAGTCGGCGGCGGCGATGTTCCTAAAGGAGTACGTGGCGGTCTGCGCCGCCGAGGTGGCCGAGGGGCAGGAGGGCGCCCTCGACCGGATCACCGACGCCCTCAAGAAGTTCCCCTAGGGCCCGGGCGTATAATCGCCCCATGCCCGAAGCCGCGGGCGCCCCGCCCCTGGTCGTGGCCGCCGCCAGCGACCCGGGGCAAAAGCGCGAGCGCAACGAGGACGCCTACGGCTACCAGCTCACCCCCTTCGGGGGGGTCTTCGTGGTGGCCGACGGCATGGGCGGCCACGCCCGCGGCGACCTGGCCGCCAAGATCGCCGTCGACACGGTGCTGGAGCGGCTCACCCAGGAGGCCCCCTCGCCGGCGCTGGTGGCCGACGCCCTGGAGGAGGCCAACCGCACGATCTTCGCGGTGGCCAAGGAGGGTCGCCACGAGGGCATGGGGACCACCGCCACCGCCCTGGTCATCGACTTCCCCTTCGCCCTGGTGGGGCACGTCGGCGACTCCCGGGCCTACCTCTACCGCGGCGGGCTCCTGGTCCAGCTCACCCAGGACCACTCCTGGGTCGCCGAGCGGGTGCGCCAGGGGCTCCTTCGCCCCGAGGAGGCCCGCGACCACCGGTTCAAGAACGTCATCACCAACGCCCTCGGCACCTTTCCTCAGGTCGAGGTCGACCTCCTCGGCCTCAGGCTCCGCCCCGGCGACGTCCTCCTCCTCTCGACCGACGGCCTCCACGGGGTGATCGGCGAGGAGGCGATCGCCCGGATCCTCTCCGAGGGACCCCTGGAGGAGGCCCCCCAGCGGCTGATCGAGCTGGCCAACGCCTGGGGCGGCCCCGACAACATCACCGCCATGCTGGTCCGGGCCGAGCGGGTCGAGGGCGACGAGAAGAAGCCCTACGCCCTCCTCCTCTCCGGCGAACAACCGGTCTACATCCGGGCCCGGAGCGGCGACACCGCGGTCGCCCTCCCCCAAAGACCGCCCCGCTACCGCGCCAGCGAGATCGTCCTGTTGGTGCTCTGGATCCTCCTGCTCGCCTACGTCCTCCTCCACCAGCGCTAGCCCCGGGGCTTTGCGGTAAGTTAGGAGTATGGAGAAGATCGCCACCGATAAGGCCCCGGCCGCGATCGGCCCCTACAGCCAGGCGATCCGGGCCGGGGGGCTGGTCTTCGTCTCCGGCCAGATCCCCCTCACCCCCGAGGGAACCCTGGTCAAGGGGACCGTCGCCGAGGAGGCGCGGCAAGCGCTGGCCAACCTCAAGGCCATCCTCGAGGCCGCCGGCAGCGGCCTCGACCGGGTGGTCCAGGTCACCGCCTACCTCACCGACATCGCCGGCTTCGAGGCGTTCAACCGGGTCTACGCCGAGTTCTTCGCCGAGCCCTACCCGGCCCGGGCGGTGATCGGGGTCGCCGAGCTCCCCAAGGGGGTCAAGGTCGAGGTCGCCGCGGTCGCGCTGGGGGGTGCCTGATGCGGATCCTCCACCCCACCGACTTCTCGGCCGCCTCCGAGAAGGCCCTCCTGGTGGCCCGGCAGCTCCGCGACCTGCTCGCCGCCGAGCTCGTCCTCCTCCACGCGATCGAGTACCCGGTCCGCCACAAGGTCTACGGCGACTACTGGGACGAGCTCCTGGAGAAGAGCTTTGAGGAGAAGCGGGCCGAGCTCATCCGCTACCTGAAGCAAAAGCTGACCGAGCTCGAGCCCCGGGCCGAGCACCGGCTGGACGAGGGGAAGCCCCTCGAGGTCATCCTCAAGCACGCCCAGGAGGCCGACCTCGTCGCCATGGGCACCACCGGCGCCGAGGGGTTGATCGAGCGCTTTCTGGGCACGGTCACCGAGCGGGTGATCGAGCTCTCCGGCAAGCCGGTGGTGGCGACCAACGCGAACGCCGAGGTGGGCCCCTTCCGGCACCTCCTGGTCGCTACCGGCCTGGCCGAACCCTCGCTCAAGGCGCTGGCCCTGGCCAAGCGAATCGCCGACGCCGCCGGCGCCCGGATCACCCTCCTCCACGCGGTCGAGCCCATCCCGGAGCCGCCGCTGCCGGTCCACATGCCCGATCCCAGCGAGATCCTCGGCGAGGACTACATGGAGAAGCTGGCCAAGCAGCTGGCCGAGGTCGCCGCCCCCTACGGGGCGGTGCCGGTGATCCGCGAGGGCCACCCCGCCGAGGTGATCTGCGGCTTCGCCAAGGAGGAGGCGGTCGACGCCGTCTTCATCGGCCGGTCCAAGACCGCCCGCTACCTCGGGTCGGTGACCCGGCAGGTGATCGAGCAGGCCCGGCGGCCGGTCTTCGTCCACCCATGACCGCCGAGCTCGCCCGCCGCTTCGAGGCCGGCGATCGCCGGGCCCTGGCCCGGGCGATCACCCTGGTCGAGTCCGGCCACCCCGCCGGGGCCGAGCTCCTCCGGCGGTTCCGGGGCCGGGGCGAGGCCCGGGTGGTGGGCCTCACCGGCAGCCCTGGCTCGGGCAAGAGCACCCTGGCCGATCGGCTGATCGAGGAGGCCCGGCGCTCGGGGGAGACGGTGGCGGTGCTGGCGGTCGACCCCTCCAGCCCCTTCACCGGCGGCGCGGTGCTCGGCGACCGCATCCGGATGATGCGCCACTACCGCGACGAGGGGGTGTTCATCCGTTCGATGGCCAGCCGGGGGGCGCTGGGGGGGCTGGCCGGGGCCACCGTCGCCGCCCTCGCCCTGCTCGAGGCCTTCGGCTTCGACTGGGTCTTCATCGAGACCGTGGGGGTGGGCCAGAGCGAGGTGGACATCGCCCGGGTCGCCGACACCACCGTGCTGGTCCTCACCCCCGCCGCCGGCGACGCGGTCCAGGCCTTCAAGGCCGGGGTGATGGAGATCGCCGACCTGATCGTGGTCAACAAGTTCGACCTGCCCGGCGGGCCCCGCCTGGTCGAGGAGCTCAAGGCGACCCTGGAGCTGGCGCCGCCCCACCCCACCGGCTGGCAGGTCCCCATCCTCACCACCGTGGCCAGCCGGGGGGAGGGGGCCCGGGAGGTGCTGGAAGCGATCCGCGAGCACCGGCGGCACCTCGAGGCCACCGGGTCCCTGGAACCCCACCGGCTCGCCCGGGTGCGCTTCGAGGTCCAGGCGGTGATCCAGGAGTGGGGCCGCAAGCTCTCCGAGGCCGCCGAGCCGCTGCTCCGCCAGGTCGCCCGGGGGGAGAAGACCCCCGAGGAGGTGGCCGAGAGCCTGCTGGCCGGGGCTAGGAACCGCTCGGCTTAGGCGTTTCCACCAACCAGCCGGCGACCAGGTCGAAGGCCTTGCCGGCGAACCGGACGTAGACGAAGAGGGTGCCCGGCTTGCCCTTCCAGCGCTGGAGGAGGGCGTCCTTGCCGACGAGCTTCTCCTCCTCCAGCCGGAACTTCTGGGAGAGGCCCCGGGCCACGAAGTAGAGGTAGGTGGCGGCGTCGTCGGGGTTGGCGATCGCCATGCGGTAGCACTGGGGGTCCTTCAGGGTCCGGCCCTGGGGGAGGGGGGCCTGTTTCAAGAGGTTCTGGCAATCGGGACCCAGGATGCGGTAGGTGGGGGCCGGCCAGAGCACCTCGGGGACCAGGTGGAAGGCGGTCACCGGCACCCGCTGAGCCGAGGCCAGGCCCAGCGCCAGGAGGATCGCAAGCAGCCCGCGCATGCCCTTATGCTACCCCCGTGGAGCTCTGGCTGGTGCGCCACGGCGAGACCGACCTCAACCGGGCGGGGGTCTGGCAGGGCCAGCTGGACGCCCCGCTCTCGGCCACCGGCCGCCGCCAGGCCGAGCGGCTGGCCGAGCGGCTGGCGGAAAGCGGCCCGGCCTTCGACCGCCTCTACACCTCCGACCTGTCCCGGGCCCGCGACACCGCCGCCCTGCTGGGGGCCCGGCTCGGCCTCGCCCCCAAGGCCGATCGCCGCCTCCGCGAGCTCTGCGTCGGCGAGCTCTCGGGGCGGCCGCGGGAGGAGGTCTTCGCCGGCTACGCCGAGGTCCTAGCCCGCACCCGGGCCGACCCCTGGAACACCCGGCTCCCCGGCGGCGAGAGCCTTTCCGACCTGCGCCGCCGGTTGCTCGAGTTCCTGGCCGAGCTGCCGCCGGGCCGGCACCTGGTGGTCACCCACGCGGGGGTGATCCGGGTGGCGGTGTGGCTGGCCCTGGGGCTGGCCGAGGGGCAGCCCTGGCGGATCCGGCTGGCCAACACCTCGCTCACCCGGGTCGCCTACCCCGAGGCCCCCGACGCCTGGGCCGGCGAGGCCGGCCCGGTGGGCGACGCCGCCCACCTCGAGCGCTAGGCGGTCGACTCAAACCCGCTCCCGCAGCAAGGATCCCCGGCGCCGCTGAAACGACCTGGGGTCAGCCTTCCAAAAAGCCCGGCGGCACCGGGGACCGAATTTAAAACACCACGTCGAAATCGACCTGGGAAGGCTTTCCGTTCAAAACGAAAGTCAGCTTACCGGTAATGCGCGTGCCGGCCTGGGGAGGCTGACCGTTAACGGTGAAGGTCACCGCGACGCAGAAAGAGGCCTTGCTGGCATTGAAGATCCCGTTAAACAGGTCAGTCAACTGGCTTGCGTCCTGGGCCGCTGCGAAGAGACCCCCGGTCTGGTTGGCCACCTCCTGCATCGCCGTGAAGTCGAGGGTGCTTGGGTCTCCAAGCCCCACCATGTAAATCCGCACGTCGTTTTGAACCGCGTGTTCCGCCGCCTCCTGATAGGTCTTGTTGCTGCTGTTATCCTCACCATCGGTAAGGACCAGCGCAATGCGGTTGCTGCTGCCCTGCGTTAGCAACCAATCGACGTCGTCGTAAACGGCATCCCAAAGATTCGTGGCCCCTCCCTCGAACGTGGCCTGATCAACCGCGCTCTTCAGCGCGCTCGTATCTCCAGTGAAATCCTTCCAAACGTGGATGGCCAGGTAGGAATCGGTCGGTTGTGTGTCGGTGTCAAACGAAGCCACCCCTGCCAAGTCCCCAGCGGTCATCCGGTCGATGAAGGCCTTGGCAGCCTTTGCCCGCTGATGGTCCGGGTCGTTATCGGACATGGAGCCGGTGGCGTCCAACGTGATCGCACAGGTAACGTTGCGGTGAACGGTGATCTGCCCACATACCACGGCCTGCCCCTCGACCGCGTCCAGGGGCTGGCCCGAAAGGGTGGCCCGAAGATCGGTAACGCTGGGATCACTCACCGTGCCATGTTCGATTAAGTGCCCCTGGTTATCGAATGCGCTGAGGTTAAACTTTACCAGACCCTTCGAACGATCGATCGTGTAGCCGTTCAAACTCACCTTCACCGGTGTCGGCCCCAAAGAAGAACCGCACCCACCCAGGAGGATCGCCAAGCTCGCTGCCACGATAAGACCACCCAGCAGTTTCCTCATCGCGATCACCCCCTTTTATTTCAAAAAAGCGAGGCGCGAAATGAAAAGCATGAGTTTTTACGGATCCCATTTCTATTTTAATTTTAAAATAGGTACACCTGGGTCTACCTCTTTTCTGTTTGGAAGGAGCCTTTCTTCGATGATTATTTAGATCAATCCTGCTCGGTTATATAACCATCCTTTTAATAAATTTCGGTAAACCATGCCTAGACAAACTAAACGAAATTTCTTCCGCAAAAACCTCCGTAGGGCCACGAGGCCGCGTCCACCGGAAGGGTGCGCTTGCAGCCGGGCCCTACCTGGCGGTGCGGGCCGCCAGGGCGGCGCCGATGACCCCGGCCTCGCGCCCCAGGCGGGCGAGCCGCAAGGGGGCCAGCCGCCAGCCCCGGAGGTGGCCGCGGTAGGCGGCCTCGATCCGCCGCAGGAAGGCGGCCCCGCCCCCCAGCGCCACCCCGCCCCCGAGCACGATCACCTCGGGGTCGAAGACCCGCTGCAGGCTGGCCAGGGCCAGACCGAGGTGGCCGGCGGCCCCCTCGATCAGGGCCCGGGCCTTGGCGTCGTTGCGGGCGAACAGCTCGGGAACCGGGACCGGGCGGCCGTAGGCGTAGGCGGCGTCGCGCTCCAGCGCCCGCCCCGAGGCCACCGCCTCCAAACACCCCCGGTTGCCGCAGCCGCAAAGCGGTCCGCCGGGGAGGACGGTGAGGTGGCCGACCTCGCCGCCCTGCCCGAAGGCCCCCCGGTGGACCCGGCCGTCGACGATCACCCCCCCGCCGATCCCGGTGGAGACGGTGACGAAGAGCGAGTGACGGGCGCCCCGGGCCGCCCCCAGGTGGTGCTCGGCGAGGGCAGCGGCGTTGGCGTCGTTCTCCAGCACCACCGGCAGGCCGAGGGCGGCCTCCAGACGCGCCCTCAAGGGAAAGTTTTTGAGCCCGGGGAGGTTGGGGGCGAACCGCACCACCCCCCGGTCGAAGTCGAGGGGGCCCGGGGTCCCCACCCCGGCGGCGACCACCGAACGGCCCCCAAGGGCCTCCCGGGCGGCCTCGGCCAGGGCCCCCACCACCGCCGCCCCGCCCCTGGGGGTGGGGCGCTCGACGAAGGAGACCAGCTCCTCCCCCAGCAGCACCCCGGCCGCGATCTTGGTGCCGCCGAGGTCAAGCCCCAGCGTCGCCGACGAGCTCCCGGGCCCGCCCATGCATCTCCTCCGGCACCCAGAGGTAGACCTCCAACCCCATCGGCTCCAGCCCGGCGTAGGGCCGGGTCTCGGGGAGCACGTCGTCGAGGTGGGCGGGGATCCCCGCCTCCCGGAGGATCACGTCGTAGGTCTTGGCCACCGGCCGGGGGTAGACCCCGAGCAGCCGGTAGCGCTTGCCGCCGATCGTCCTTAGCCTGGCTTCCACCTGCTCGCCTCCCGGTAGAGCGCCTCCACCAAGTGAGCATACCCGCCAACGGCGGCCTCGAGCTCGGCCAGCGAAAGCCGCTCCTCGGTGGTGTGGGCGAGCGCCGGGTCGCCGGGGCCGTAGCCCAAGACCGGCGCCCCGCTCCTCGCCAGGTAGGGGGCGTCGGTGGTGAAGGGCCAGAGCCCGGCCGCCTCCTGGCCGAGGGCGGCGAGGGCCGCCGACAGGAGGGGGTGGTCGGCCGGGAGCGCGTAGGGGGGGAAGTCGAAGGGGTAGGTCACCGTCGTCCGGCCGGTCCGGACCGCCCGCTCGGGCACGTAGACCCGGGCCGCGCCGGCGGCCCGCCGCACCGCCGAGAGCACCCCGGCGCGCCCCACCCCGGGGCCGTAGCGGCAGTCGAGGGTGAGCTCGACCTCGCCGGGCACCACGTTGATCGCGTTGGGGCTCACCCGAACCTGGGTGGGCTGGCAGGTGTTCGGGCCGGTCTCGGGGTCGGCGCCGAGCTCCACCCCGGCAAGGTCCGCCAGGGCCCGCCCCAGGTCGAAGAGGGGGTTTTCGAGTCCGGTAAGGGCGGCGTGGCCCTGGGTCCCGGTAAAGACCAGGTGGGGCTCGATCCGCCCCCGGTGGCCGCGCATCAGCCGGAGCCCCGAGGGCTCCCCCAGGACGATCGCCGCCGGGGCCAGCCGGCCGGCCGCGTGGCGGCTCCCGGCCCCGCCCACCTCCTCGGCGGCCACGAACAAAAGCCGCACCGGGCCGGGGAAGCCGGCCTCGAGGAGCCGGGCGGTGGCGGCCACCATGGCGGCCAGGGCCCCCTTCATGTCGACCGCCCCCCGGCCCCAGAGGAAGCCGTCCCGGACCTCGCCGGAAAAGGGCGGCACCGGCCAGGCGCCCGCGTCGCCGGCGGGGACCACGTCGAGGTGGCCGGTGAGGAGGACCTCGGGGCCGGTGCCGGGTTTGAGGGCCTCGAGGTTCCCCGCCTCGTCCTCTACCGGCTCCAGGCCGATCGCCCGCAGGGCCTCCGCGAGCACCGCCCGGGCCGGCCCCTCCGCCCCCGAGGGGCTCTCGGCCCGGACCAGCCGGGCGAGGAGGGCGGCGGCGTCGATCACAGCGCCCCCCTCCCCTGCTGGACCCGGTAGAGGGCGATCCCCGCCGCCACGCTGGCGTTGAGCGAGGGGGTGCGCCCCTTGAGGGGGATGGCCAGGAGTTCGTCGCAGCGCTCCCGCACCAGCCGCCGCATCCCCTTCCCCTCGGAGCCGATCACGAGGGCCAGGGGCCGCCGGTAGTCGGCGTCCTCCAGGCTCCGCGCGCTCTCCCCGGCCAGGCCGTAGACCCAGACGCCGCGGTCCTTCAAGGCCTCGATGAAGCGGGGCAGGTTCTTGACCCGGACCAGGGGGATCCGGGCCGCCGCTCCGGCGCTGGCCTTGACCACCGCCGGCGACAGCGGGGCGCTCCGCCGCTCCTCGCTCACCACCCCGTGGGCCCCCAGGGCCTCGGCGGAGCGGATCACCGCCCCGTAGTTCTGGGGATCGGTGAGGCCGTCGAGGAGGACCAAGAGGGGGAGCTCGCCGGCCCGCTCGGCCCGGTGGAAGGCGGCCTCGGGCTCGGCGAAGGCGAGCCCCTCGACGCGGGCGGCGATCCCCTGGTGGCGGGTGGTGCCCACCCGTTCGGCGAGCTCGACCCGGCTGGTCCACTCGAACGGCACCCCCAGGGCCTTTAGCTCCCGCACCAGCCGGCGCTCCACCCCCCGGGCCAGCACCACCCGCCGGGCCCGGCCCTCGCGGATGGCCTCGAGGACCGGCCGCCTGCCGTAGATCCACATGCCCCTAGCCTACGCGAAAAGGGGGGCCGGGTTCCCGGCCCCCCAAAGGGTCCTTCCCGGCTAGCCGGAGAGCCCCTTTTGGACCATCTCGGCGAGCTCGTCCTCGTAGAAGAACTTCTCGCCGAAGGCGGGCTTCAGCTGGTCGAGCCAGACCGCCTTCTCGTCGTACTTGGCGAAGAAGGGCCGGCCCACCCAGTCGGGGTTGCGGCCCTGGAGGAACTCGAGCACAAAGACCTTCTCCCCGTTGATCTCGGCCACGCCGGCGATCCGCACCTTGCCGGGGAAGGCCGACATGCTGGGACCGCGCACGGTGCGGGCCAGGCCCGGAACCCGCTTGTAGGCGTTCCGGAAGATCTCCCAGGCCCGGACCAGGGGCACCTCGAAGTACTGCTTGGGGCCGGTGTCGCGCTCGACGAACATGTAGTAGGGCACCAGGCCGAGGCGCACCTCCTCCTTCCACTTCCGGGCCCAGGCGTCGGCGTCGTCGTTGATGTGGGCGACCACCGGCGACTGGGTGCGGATCTCGGCGCCCACCGAGCGGAGCAACCGGATCGCCTCCCGCACCGCGTCGGTCTGGAGCTCGTTGGGGTGGGTGAAGTGGGCCATGATGGCGAGGTGGCGGCCGGCCTCGACGATCTCCTCGAAGAGCTTCAAGAGGTCGTCGTCGAAGAAGCGGAAGGGCCAGTAGGCGAGCGCCTTGGTGCCGATCCGGATGTCCTGGACGTGGGCGAACTCGTCGCTAAGGAGCGGCCGGATGAAGCGCTCGAAGACGGCGGTCTTCATGACCATGGGGTCGCCGCCGGTGAAGAGGATGTCGGTGACCTCGGGGTGGACCCGGAGGTAGGCCTGGAGATCCTCCGACTCGTTGGTCGCCATGCGGAGGTCGGGCTCCCCGACGAACTGGGCCCAGCGGAAGCAGTAGGTGCAAAAGGCGTGGCAGACCTGGCCGGGGCCGGGGAAGATCAGCACGGTCTCGGGGTACTTGTGCTGCAGGCCCTCGAGGCGCCGCCCGTTCAGGGTGGGGACGTTGTGGGTGAGCTGCCCGGCGGGGTGGGGGTTCAGCTTCAGCCGGATCTCGTGGGCCGCCTGCCGGATCTGCTCCTTGGGGGCGCCGGCCCGCATCAGGTCGCGGATGCGGTTGAAGTCCTCGGGCTCGAGCATCCCCTTCTGGGGGAAGGTGAGGATGAAGATCGGGTCGTCGGGGACCTTGGACCAGTCGATGAGCTCCCGGACCACGTACTCGTTGGTACGGAAGGGGAGCACCTGGGCGACCACCCGCACCGCCTCCTGGTGCTCGGGGTCCAGGCCCTTCCACTCGGGGAGCTCCTCGACGTTGGCCAGCGTGACCGGCCGGTACTTCCTCTCGGTATGGACCTTTAGAACGGCCATAACCCACCTCCGGATCCCGGGCTATTTTTATGCATAGTCCCGGGGTCCAACCCTCACCGTAGCACGCGGTTTTCGCCTTGAAAAGGGGGCGGGCGCCCTAATCCTTGAGAAAAGGATAGCAAACCCGGCGATCCGCCCGACCGGCCCTACGGCAGCCCCGCTTTGGCCCGGTGGTACTCCCCGGCGATGCGCCAGACCAGCTCCCGGGCCGGCGCCACCTGGCGGATCAGGGCCACCCCGTGGCCGGCGGAACGGACCTCCTTCCAGGGCTTCGCGCCCCGACGGAAGCCGGCCAGCGAGGGGGCCAGGAAGTTGGCCGGCACCCCGGTGACCTCGGCGGTGTAGACCACGTCCTCGGGGGTCGCCTCGACGAGCATCCGGTGGTAGGCGTCGTCGGCCCCGGACTCCGGGGTGGCGATGAAGCGGGTCCCGAAGTAGCCGGCGTCGGCCAGCGCCAACGCGGCGAGGAGCTGACGGCCGGTGGCCAGGCCGCCGGCGGCGATCACCGGCAGGCCGGTGGCCTCGGCCAGCCAAGGGGCGAGGACGAACGGGCTCACCGTGCCGGCGTGCCCCCCCGCCCCGCAGGCCACCGCCACCAGGGCGTCGACCCCCCGCTCGGCCGCCTTCTTGGCGTGGCGGAGCCCCACCACGTCGGCGAAGACCCGGCCGCCGTAGGCCTTGACCCGCTCCACCACCGGGCCGGGGTCGCCGAGCGAGGTGACGACCAGCGGCACCCGCCGGCGGACCACCGCGTCCAGGTCCTCCTCCAGGCGGGGGTTTTCCTTGAGGATCAGGTTGACCCCGAAGGGGCGGTCGGGGAAGGCCTCGAGGAAGGCCGCGAACCCGGCGTGGGTGCGGAAGTTCAGGCTGGGGATCACGGCGATCGCCCCGGCCTCGGCCACCGCCAGCAGGAGCTCGGGGGTGCTCACCAAGAACATCGGGGCCACCACGATGGGGTAGCGGATCCCCAGCATCGCGGTGATCCGGGTGGGGATCGGGTCGGGGGGGTTCACGAGACCACCGCCCGCAGGTAGCGCTCGCGGGTGATCAGGCCGTGGACCCGCTCCCCGTCGGCCACCAGCACCGCGTCCCCCTGCCAAAAGAGCGGCGCCAGCTCGGTGATCGCCACCTCCCCGGAGACCACCGGGGCGGCCTCCCAGGGCACGATGTCGGGCGCCAGCCCGATCGCCCCCACCGGCCGCCCCCCCTCGTCGAGGAGCACCGCGTAGCGCCCGGGGTTCTCGGCCGGGTTTTCCAAAAGGGGCACCGGCTGGGCCAGCCGCCGGGCCGGCGGGGGGGCCACCGCGCCGGCGGTGAGCAGGGTGCTGCAGGGCACCCGCACCGCCCGCTTGGCGGCGAAGAGGCTCAGGGTAAAAGCCAGGAGGAAGGCGAGCCCCTCGACCAGGCCGGGGAGGTTGAAGTCCTCCCAGCCCAGGTGACCGCCGAGCAGGAGGTGGACCACCAGCCCCACCAGGAGTCCCACCGCCAGGGCGGCCACGAAGGCGATCAGCCCCGCCAGCCTCAGGTCCCTAACCCGCCGCAACCCGGGCCTCCAGTTCCCGCGCCACGAAGGCGAGGTCGTCGGGCTTGTCGACGTCGACCCCGATCTCGGGGTAGGGGACCACCATCGCCCGCATCGGCACCCCGAAGAGGCGGCCGGCGATGGCCTCGAGCTCGGCCACCGTGAGCCGGCCGGTGAGCAGCTTGAAAAGCGCCCCGAACCCGAAGAGGGGGGCCAGCGCCAGGGGGTTCTTGCGGCGGGCGACGATCTTCCGGGCCATGGGCAGGGCCCGGAAGAACAGCTCGGGCTCGAGCAAGAAGAGGTTGCCGCCGGTGAAGGTGCCCTCCCGGAGCCGGGCGTAGGTCCGCCGCATCCCGGGCCAGCGGGCCTCCACCGCCTCCTTGGGGACCACAGGGTAGACGAGCGCCGCCTCGGGGGCGTTCTTGAGCAGGTAGCGCACCGCCTCGCCGGTAATGAGCGGCACGTCGCCGGTGGCCACCAGCACCCGGCCGGGGGGGAGCGCCCCGAGGGCGGCCTCGAGGTTTTCCAGGATGCCCCCCCGGTCCTCCAGCCAGAGGTCGGGCTCGGGGGCAAGGGGCGCCCTCGGCCCCACCAGCGCGATCTTCCCGACCCCGCCCTGCCGCAGGGCCTCCAGCACCCAGGCGACCATCGGCCGGCCCGAGAGGGGCACGAAGGCCTTGCTCGGGGCCCCCGAACCCAGGGGGTTCGCGCCGCCGGCCAGCACCACCGCGTTCACACCGCTACCCTAACAAAAATCGGCCGGGCCGCCCGGCCCGGCCGCCCCGGGAGACCGCCCTTACTGGGCCAGCTCCACCGGGATCCGCTTGGCCCGGGCGGTCTCCACCTTGGGCAGGTGCAGGTGCAGGATGCCGTTCTTGAACTCCGCCCTCACCTTGTCGGCGTCGATCTCGACCGGCAGGGTGAACGACCGGACGAACGAGCCGTGGGGGATCTCCTGCAGGTAGTATCGGCGGACCTTCTCGTCGGCGACCGGCTTGACCTCGCCGCGGACGGTCAGCTTGTTGCCCTCGAGGCTGATCTCCAGGTCCTCGGGGTTGAGCCCGGGCACCATCATCTCCAGCTCCAGGGCGTCGTCGGTCTCGTAGAGGTCCACCGGCGCCACGAAGGTCGCCACCCGGGCCGGCCGCACCAGATCGCTGAAGGCCTCGTTCATCAGGCGGTCCATCTCGTCAAAGAGCGAGAGCGGACCCCAGGTCCTAAACGGCGTGATCTCGGCGGTGGGACGAACCTCGCGCTTCACCAGCATCCATCCTCACCCCCTTTCTCTCCACCCCTTAGCATAACATGTGCGTCTACCCTAGTCAAGTATCCCTGATAGCATGGACGCATGGAGGTCCGATCCCTCACCGTGGGGCCCCTGGCCGAGAACGCCTACCTGGTCTGGCAGGGGGCCAAGGGGGTGCTGGTGGACCCCGGCGACGAGGCCGGGCGGATCCTCGAGGCGGTGCGGGCGGCCGGCTTCACCCCCGAGGCGATCCTCCTTACCCACGCCCACTTCGACCACCTGGGGGCGGTGGCCCCGCTGGCCGAGGCGCTCGGCCTGCCGGTCTACCTGCACGCCGCCGACCTGCCCCTCTACCAAAGGGCCCCGGAGATCGCCGCCGGCTGGGGGCTGACGGTCCCCCCGCCCCCCGAGCCGGCGGGGTTTTTGGACCAGGGCGACGAGGCCTTCGGCCTCGCCGTCCTCCACCTTCCCGGACACAGCCCCGGCCACCTCGCCTTCTACCGCGCCGAGGACGGCTTCGTGCTCTCCGGCGACCTCCTCTTCCGGGGCGGGATCGGCCGCTACGACCTGCCGGGGGCCGACCGGACGGCCCTCTTCGCCTCGCTCCGGCGGCTCCTCGCCCTGCCCGGGGCGACCCGGGTCCTCCCCGGCCACGGCCCCGCCACCACCCTGGCTGCCGAACGGGCCGCCAACCCCTTCCTCAAGGACCTCTAGGTCAGGGGTCGCGGGCCCGGACGACCCCGACCACCCGCGCCACCACCTCGTCCAGGGGCAGACGGCTGGTGTCGAGGACCACGGCGTCGGGGGCGGGCTCGGTCTGGGCCCGGTCGCGGCGGTCGCGGTCGCGCAGCTCGGCCTCGACCCGGGCGAGGTCCTCGCCCCGCTCGCGGGCCCGCCGCTCGGCCCGCACCCGGGGGTCGGCCCAGAGGAAGAACTTAAAGGGCGCTTCGGGGAAGACCGCCCGCCCCATGTCCCGCCCGTCGACCACGAACGGGGGCGGGATCTCCCGGAGCCGGCGGTTGACCCAGGCCCGCACCCGGGGGTGGCGGGCCAGCGGGCTCACCACCCGGTCGACCTGGGAGGTGTGGAGGCGGGCGGTCACCTCCTCGCCGTCGACGTAGACCCGGTCCCCCTCCATGCTGGGCACGAGCTCGACCCGGTGGCGGGCGAGGGCGGCGAGCACGGCGTCCTCGTCGGTCCAGTCGATCCCCTCCTGGATCGCCACCCAGGCCGCCGCCCGGTAGAGCATGCCGCTGGAGACGTAGGGGATGCCGAGCGCCCGGGCCACCCGCCGGGCGGTGGAGGACTTGCCGGAGGCGCCGGGGCCGTCGATGGTGACGATCAGGCGGTCGGGCTCCACGCCCCCTAACTTACCGGCTTCCCAAACCGGCGGCAAAGCTTTAAAATGAGAAAGCCATGGACCCGAAGCCCCTGATCCAACGTCTCGACGCCCTCCGGGGGTATCTTTGACATCCCTGGAAAGGAAGCCCGCCTCAAGGAACTCACCCCCCTGCTCGAGGACCCCGCCCTCTGGGCCGATCCCGAACGGGCGAAAAAGCTGAGCCAGGAGGCCGCCCGGCTCCGCAAGGTGGTCGAGGCGTACCACCGCCTGCGGGAGGACCTCGAGGGGCTCGCCGAGCTCCTCGCCGAGCTCGGCCCCGAGGCAGCCGAGGAGCTGGAAGGGGAGTTCGCCGAGGCCGAGCGCCGGCTGGAGGCGCTCTACCGCGAGACCCTGCT
>Ga0256833_1000799_pt1 | contig 24048 bp, 32 predicted proteins | sample 356284metaG_FD_190535 | JGI IMG/M metagenome (GOLD analysis project Ga0256833, IMG submission 190535) | Hydrothermal vent microbial communities from Mid Atlantic Ridge, Atlantic Ocean - 356-284 | ecosystem: Environmental > Aquatic > Marine > Hydrothermal vents | place: Atlantic Ocean: Mid... | reverse complement strand
TCCCCTTTTGTCCATTTTAGGAACTCGGAGGGTGTTATAACTTGGATTCCAAGATTTTTGAGGTCTCTGGCTTTGTAATCTTTGATATTCCACGTTAGGAGGATAACATCATCGTATTCATTTTTTAGTGCCAGCGCGCAGGCTACAAAGGGAGGCATCTGCATGATCCCGGAGGTATTTTCTTGCCTCTTGTACCTATTAAGGCCTTCTGAGTGAACGAGTGCCGCGAAGATGACGTTGGTATCAACGACTACAGCGATTTCCATGCTTCTTGCCCCACGGTTTTTGAGAGCCCTTTGGCGTTTTTCATGTCTAGCCTGGAGTTCATAGAGATTGCCTCCAAGACAAGAAACCTTTGGAGTGCCCTAATTAGCCTTTCCTCCGGCACACCACGAGCCTTGGCAATGAGCTTAAACTCTGGGGGAATCGGAACCTCCATTGTTGAAGGTACTAGACTGTTAGTGCCACCCACCATCCTCACCTGGAAATTGTTATTTTTATTTCCCCTTGACCTTTTCCCGTTCGCTCCGTTTTGTCGGCCTTATCGTTATGACCAGCATTGGTTCTTCGCTCCCTATGTAAAGGCTCTTCTTTTCCCGGTTCATGTAGAGGCGGTATCTTCCGTCCGGAAGGCCTTCCACAAATTTCCTGGGGACTGTATGACTGGCAATCCTCCCATCCAAGAAGACGCAGTCGTAGGGCTCGGAAATCCCGGAAACCCTCTGCCTGATTTCATCAAGGGACAGCATCTCGCATTCGAGCTTAGAACAGACCAAACTCTTCCGGCCGTCTGTGAAGATCACCACTTTCTCGTTCACGTCAATTCTCCGCGAGCGGTCGAGAAAGTCCCACAGTGCAGAATACACCCGCTCAAGTCTTTTCCTCTTCGCCAACCTTTTGACGAGCCTTTCCTTGGCGTGCCTCGTGAGGAGCATGCCTTAACTTCGTCCGAGAATTTATAAACTTCGCCGAGGATATACGCATATGTATCTTCGCCGCGATCTAATCGAACCGAGGGTTTATCAGGAGGTAATCTACGCCCGCTGTAAGGAAACTAACTGCCTCGTCGTTCTCCCAACGGGGCTGGGAAAGACGCTGATAGCGATGCTCATAGCCGAATACAGACTCTCGAAGTACGGGGGAAAAGTCCTCATGCTCGCTCCGACGAAGCCCTTAGCGCTCCAGCACGCCGAGAGCTTCAGGCGGCTCTTTGACATCTCCCCGGAGAGGATAAACGTCCTTACAGGCGAGCTCTCGCCCAAGCAGAGGGCCGAGCTGTGGGAGAGGAGTGTTATCGTGACGGCTACGCCCCAGACCGTTGAAAACGACATCCTCACCGGAAAAATCTCCTTAGGGGACGTCGTTCTGCTCGTTTTTGACGAGGCTCACCGCGCTGTTGGAAACTACTCCTACGTCTTCATAGCCAGGGAGTACCTTAAAACCGCTAAGCATCCCCTCGTACTCGGCCTCACGGCATCCCCCGGAAGCGACGAGGAGAGGATACGCGAGATAGTGAAGAACCTCGGGATAGAGCGCATCGAGATCAGGACGGAGAGCTCGCCCGATGTGAAACCCTACGTGCAAAGAATGAGCTTTGAATGGGTGAAGGTCGAGCTTCCCGGCATCTACAAAGAGGTGCGGAAGCTTCTCCGGGAGATGCTCAAGGAGAGCCTCAAGCCCCTCGCCCAGTTCGGGCTCGTCTCGACTTACTCGCCGGACATCTCAAAGAGGGAAGTCCTCCAAGCGGGCTCGAAGATAAACCAGGAGGTCGCGCGGGGCAACTACGAGCTCGGCCGGCTTAGAATGTACCAGGCCAAGGCGGTGAAGCTGCAGCACGCAGTAGAACTGCTTGAGACGCAGGGGCTAACCGCGCTGAGGAACTACATTAAAAAGCTCCGTGAGGACAAAAGAACTAAATCAAGCAGGCAGCTCATGGAAGACCCGCGCATGAGGAAGGTGATATACCTCCTCGTCCAGGCGAAGGAGCTCGGCCTCGACCACCCGAAGATGGAAAGCATGCTGGAGATGGTTACGGGGCAGCTGAAGAAAAAGCCGAACTCAAAAATCATAGTCTTCACCAACTACCGCGACACCGGGAGGAAAATCGTCGAGGTTCTCCGCGGTGAGGGAGTAACTGCCGAGCGATTCATCGGACAGGCGAGCAGGAGCAACGACAGGGGGATGAGCCAGAGGGAGCAGAAGGAAACGCTCGAAAGGTTCTCGCGCGGCGAGTTCAACGTTTTGGTGGCCACGAGTGTTGGCGAGGAAGGCCTCGATGTTCCGGAGGTCGATCTCGTCGTCTTCTACGAGCCGGTGCCTTCAGCCATAAGGAGCATCCAGAGGCGCGGCAGGACCGGCAGGCACAGGCCGGGAAGGGTCGTTATACTGATGGCCAAAGGAACGCGCGATGAGGCCTACTACTGGAGCTCAAGGAGAAAGGAGAAGGGCATGTTCGAGGCTATAAAAAAGATAGCGCGTGAACTTGAAAAAGCTCATCCACACCGGGCTGAAATAAGGGAAAAGGTTCCGGAGAGTGTTGAGATGCCTTCGAAGGGGAAGATAACCCCGCTCGATGAGTTCCTGAAACCGAAGGAAAAGCCCGAAAAAGCTGAGAAGAAAGTGGAAAAGGCCGAGAAACCCACGCCCTCCAAGGAGGAGGTTTATGAGAAGCTCCCGATAAAGCCGGTCTTTGTGAAAAAACCGAAGGGTATTGTCGTTTACGTTGACAGTCGCGAGCTTAGGAGCGGCGTTCCAAAGCACCTGAAGGAGCTCGGGGCGGAGATAGAAGTTAAAACGCTGGATGTTGCAGATTACGTCGTGAGCGAGGAGGTCGGGATAGAAAGGAAGAGCGCCAACGACTTTATCCAATCTATCATAGACGGTAGGCTCTTCGACCAGGTTGAGCGCTTAAAGAAGGCCTATGAGAAGCCGGTGATAATCATAGAGGGCGAGCTTTACGGTATAAGGAACGTCCACCCCAACGCCATTCGAGGTGCCATAGCGGCGGTGACCCTCGACTGGGGCGTGCCGATACTGTTCTCCTCCGGAACGGAAGAGACAGCCCAATTCATATACCTCATGGCCAAGCGCGAGCAGGAGGAGAGGAAGAAGGAGGTAAGGCTGAGGAGCGAGAAGAAGGCGCTAACCCTCGCTGAGAGGCAGAGGCTCATCGTTGAGGGCCTTCCCCATGTCTCATCCACACTCGCGAAGAGGCTCCTCCGGCACTTCGGAAACGTGGAGAGGGTTTTCACGGCAACGGAGGAGGAGCTTAAGGAGGTCGAGGGAATAGGTCCGAAGAAGGCGAGGGAGATAAGGAAGGTGATAACCGCACCCTACTCGGATGAATAGATCCTCTTATCCAAGAAACTTTTCAAAAACCCAGGCCCTTGAAGGGTTTGTGTCCCGTGTGGATATTTTATAACTCACTAATAGAAAAATTTTTAGATGGTTGGTTTTTATATCTATTGGTGATCTCTGGAGGTGCCCACATGGGGGCCGCAAGACCGGGTTTTATGCTGCCTATGGGATCTATGGCAGAGACTTTACCAGAGGGATTGGGTACGGATACAGATCTGAGGCGAGATATAACAACGTCACTCGCATGGGTTACGTGGAGGGTCCTGAGTCCAACCCTGAAAAGAACTGGTACGGTTTCCTGCACAATTTCTGGCCGACATTAGTTGAGATCTGGCACAAAAGATGCTGAGGTGGTTCGCGTGAAGCGCTCCAAGACTCTCTACTCTGTCTTTCTCCTTGTTTTTCTGTTGGTTGCAGGCGGGGCTTATTACCTCCACGCTCAGGGCTCCAGCAGTATCGCAGAACCTCGGATAACGTTCAACGCAACGGGTCTTGACTTTACAGGTCCAAACATGACCCTTGTATACAAAGCCATGGAATACTCTGAGAAGACGCTGGTTCAGAACTCGACGAGAACTTTCATCATAACCAGGGAGGGAAACACTACTAAAATCCTTGAGAGGTTTAAAATCGAGTGGCAGGCGCCCGATTACTCGATTTCTAAAGGAGAAACCCGAGCCGAAATAGTTGGCTCAAACCCCATTGTCTATCAATCTGGTGGTTCTATCTTCGTTGAGGGGGAACGAGCTGAAGTCGAACTGTTTAGGGTTGGATATCCCTACTCTCCAGTATTCGAGCGACTAAAGGCTGAAAAGGGCTACACTCTAAGGCTGTGCTGTGCCAATCTCACTGTGGAGGATGTGCGGACTATAAACGGAAGAGAATGTATTATAGTGAAAGCGGAAACTAAGGATGCCACACTCGAACTTGCCATCGACGCTAAGACGAGACTGCTCCGTTGGGATTATGGGGTTTCCAAAGACGTGATGGGGTCATGGTGGGAAGACTGGCTGGTCTCTTCTAAGTAAACTCCCCCATCTTTATAAACCCCTTTTCTTATCCCCGACCATGAGCCACTACTACTCCGAGGAGCCGAACGTCCCGCTGAAGACGAAGACCATAGAGGTCTGCCTTAGAGGGCACTGCTTCAGGTTCCTCACCGCCAGCGGGGTGTTTTCGTTCGGCAAGCTCGACCGAGGGACGGAACTGCTCGTGGATAACATGATACTCGACAATTATTGGCGCGTCCTGGATTTGGGCTGCGGTTACGGAGCGATTGGGATAGTGGCTTCTCGCTTCGTGAGCCATGTCGTCATGACCGACGTGAACAGGAGGGCGGTTAGCATAGCGAGGAAAAATTTAAAAATCAACGGCGTTAGAAACGCCGAGGTTAGGTGGGGAAGCCTCTATGAGCCCGTCAGGGGCGAAAAGTTTGACACGATCATCACTAACCCCCCGGTGCACGCGGGAAAGGAAGTGCTGAGGGAAATAGTTATAAACGCTCCCCGGCATCTCAACGATGGTGGTTTGCTCCAGCTGGTAATCAAGACCAAGCAGGGGGCAAAGTATATTAAGGCTCTAATGGATGAGCACTTCACCGAAGTGAGAGAGCTGGCAAAGGGGAGCGGCTACCGCGTGTATGCCGGGATCGCCTAGCCTGGGATGGCGCGGGCCTTGAGAGCCCGTGGGCCCTGCCCACCGGGGTTCAAATCCCCGTCCCGGCGCCAAAATCCCTTTAATCTCGCGTCCAAAGGGATATGGAGGTGTGTTGATAATGAGTGACAATTTCAGGCATATTGTCCGCGTTGCGGGCGTTGATTTAAACGGGAATAGACAACTGAGATGGGCATTGACCGGCATCAAAGGCATAGGCATAAACTTCGCCACGATGGTGCTCAGGGTTGCAGGACTCGATCCCTACATGAAGACCGGTTATCTGAGCGACGAGCAGGTAAAGAAGATTGAGGGCATCCTTGAAGACCCCGTGGCCCATGGCATACCAACTTGGGCGGTTAACCGGCCGAAGGACTACGAGACGGGCAAGGATAAGCACCTCACTACCGCTAAGCTCGTCATGGCCTGGCGCGAGGACGTCAACAGGCTCAGGAGAATACGCGCTTACCGCGGCATACGGCATGAGCTCGGACTGCCGCTCCGCGGTCAGAGGACCAGATCAAACTTCAGGCACGGAACTACCTTGGGGGTTAGCAGGAGGAAGAAGTGAGGTGATGTAAATGGGGGACCCTAAGAGACAGAGGAAGAGGTACGAAACTCCCTCTCACCCATGGATTAAGGAGAGGCTCGATCGCGAGAGAGTTCTCATGAGGAAATACGCCCTCAAGAATAAAAAGGAGCTCTGGAGGCATGAGACACAGCTTAAAAACTTTAGGCGTAGGGCCAGGCGCCTCCTCGCGGCAAGGGGCAAACAGGCAGAGGTTGAGAGGATTCAGCTCCTTCAGAGGCTCAACAGGCTTGGTCTCCTTCCGGCCGATGCAGTTCTTGATGACGTTCTCTCTCTAACGGTTGAAGACGTTCTCGACAGACGCCTTCAAACAATTGTCTACAAGAAGGGACTTGCCAGAACCATTGGGCAGGCCAGACAGCTCATCGTCCACGGCCACATCGAGGTCAACGGGCAGATCATCCGTTCCCCTGGATACCTCGTCCTCAGGGAAGAGGAAGATACCATAACCTACTCGAAGGCCTCTCCCTTCGCAAAGGAGAGCCACCCCGAGAGGATGGTTATTGAACAAGCCAAACAGGGTGGTGAGGCATGAGCGAGGAAATTCAGCAGGTTAACCTTAAGAAAAAGGAGAAGTGGGGGGTTGCCCACATCTATTCGAGCTACAACAACACAATCATCCACATCACAGACCTCACAGGAGCCGAAACCGTCAGCAGGTGGAGCGGTGGCATGGTGGTCAAGGCAGACAGGGACGAGCCATCACCGTACGCGGCTATGATTGCCGCCAGAAGGGCTGCCGAGGAGGCCATGGAGAAGGGCTTCGTCGGCGTTCACATCAAGGTTCGCGCTCCGGGAGGGAGTAAGAGCAAGAGCCCCGGACCGGGAGCCCAGGCGGCTATACGTGCGCTCGCCAGGGCTGGTCTGAGGATTGGAAGGGTTGAGGACGTCACCCCGATCCCCCACGATGGAACGAGGCCCAAGGGTGGAAGACGCGGAAGGCGCGTCTGATCCACAATCTCTTTTTTGGTGATGCAAATGGAACCGAAATTTCAGATTCTTGAAAAAAGGGAGGACTCGATTAAGTTCATCATTGAGGGGATAGACATACCCTTTGCCAACGCCCTTAGGAGGACGATTCTCGCAGAGGTTCCGACCTTTGCCATCGATGAAGTCGAGTTCTTTGAGAACGATTCGGCCCTTTTCGATGAGATAATTGCCCACAGGCTGGCGATGATTCCGCTCACCACGCCGGTTGAGAGGTTCTCGCTTGACGCCCTTGAGCTCGATGACTACACCGTCACACTCTCCCTTGAGGCTGAGGGGCCGGGAATGGTCTACTCCGGCGACCTGAAGAGCGATGACGAAGGGGTAAAGCCCGCCAACCCCAACATACCAATAGTCAAGCTGGCGGAGGGACAGAGGCTCACCTTCAGCGCCTTTGCCAAACTTGGCAGGGGTAAGGATCACGCCAAATGGCAGCCTGGTTTTGTGTACTACAAGTACCTGACGAAGATACACGTGAGCAAGGAGATATCTGACTGGAAGGAGCTCAAAAAGCTCGCCGAGAGGCGCGGACTCCCGGTGGAGGAAGGAGAGGATGAAGTTATCATAACAACAACTAAGGCATTCTACCTTCCCAGGAAGTTCGAAGAGTACATCGGCAGTGAAATTAGTGAAGAGGTTGTGCCCAACAGTTTTGTCTTTACTGTGGAAAGCAATGGAGAGCTCCCCGTTGAAGAAATGGTGGCCGTAGCTCTGAAAATACTCATGAGAAAGAGCGATAGATTTATAAACGAACTCCATAAATTAGCGTCCGACTGAAGCGGGGGTAGCCGAGCCTGGCCAAAGGCGCGGGATTCAGGGTCCCGTCCCGTAGGGGTTCCGGGGTTCAAATCCCCGCCCCCGCACCATAATGATCACCCCGTCCACCGTCGGTTTCCCTGCGAGAGCTATAGGGAGGTATGTTAATGGTCAAGAGGACTGGTCCAACTGATATAAATCTGAGGAGGCTCATCCGCTACCTCAGGAAGAAGTCAAACGAGGAAGGAGTTAAGATATGGAAGGACATAGCCTGGCGCCTTGAGAGGCCCAGAAGGCAGAGAGCTGAGGTCAACGTCAGCAGGATCAACCGCTACACCAAAGAGGGCGACACCGTCATCGTCCCCGGAAGCGTCCTCGGTGCGGGAAAGCTTGAACACAAGATCACCGTTGCCGCCTGGAAGTTCAGCGAGACGGCCAAGAGGAAGATAGTCGAGGCCGGTGGAGAGGTCCTCACAATTGAGGAGCTCATCGAGAGAAACCCGAAGGGTAGTGGAGTAATCATAATGGAGTGATGGGCCATGAGGGTAATTAACGCTGAAGGACTCATACTCGGGAGACTTGCTTCCAAAGTTGCAAAGATGCTCCTTGAGGGCGAAGAGATAATCATAGTCAACGCCGAGAAGGCCATCATCACCGGCAATAGGGAGGACATCTTCGCCAAGTACAAGCAGAGAACCGAGCTAAGAACCAGGACCAACCCACGGAAGGGACCTTTCTACCCAAAGAGGAGCGACGAAATAGTTAGAAGGACGGTCAGGGGAATGCTTCCCTGGAAAACCGACCGCGGAAGGAAGGCATTCAAGAGACTTAAAGTGTACGTTGGTGTTCCAAAGGAGTTCAAGGACAGGGAGCTTGAGACGATAAGCGAGGCCCACATATCGAGGCTCGCAACTCCGAAGTACGTTACCGTTGGCGAGGTCGCCAAGTTCCTTGGAGGTAAGTTCTGAGGTGAGGAATGATGAAGGTCATTCAAACGGCTGGGAAGAGAAAAACTGCAATTGCGAGGGCCACAATACGGGAAGGAAAGGGCCGTGTTAGGATAAACCACAAGCCTGTCGAAATAATTGAGCCGGAAATAGCGCGCTTTACCATCATGGAGCCGCTCGTCTTGGCTGGAGATGAGGTGGTGGGCAAAGTTGACATCGACGTCAAGGTGGAAGGCGGAGGCTTCATGGGGCAAGCAGAGGCTGTCCGCGTTGCCATAGCTCGCGCTTTAGTCGAGTGGACCAATGACATGAACCTCAAGGAAAAGTTTATGAAGTACGACAGAACCATGCTCGTTGGGGACAGCAGGAGAACCGAGCCGCATAAGCCCAACCGCTCGACAAAGGGTCCGAGGGCAAAGAGGCAGAAGTCTTACCGCTGACTGCTTTCATTTAATATTCGAGAAGGTGATGTGGGTGATAGTCCCCGTAAGGTGTTTCACGTGTGGGAAGGTCATAGGGGATAAATACTACGAGTTTAAAGAGAGGGTAGAAAAGGGCGAGGATCCTGAGAAGGTCCTCGATGACCTTGGGGTTGAGAGGTATTGCTGCAGGAGAACGCTCCTGAGCCATGTTGAGCTAATAGACCAGGTAATGGTGTACAGGGTGTATTAAAAACAACATTTCTGGAGGGGCCGTGGGGTAGCTTGGTCTATCCTCCCGGCTTGGGGTGCCGGAGACCCGGGTTCAAATCCCGGCGGCCCCACCAAAATTTGAGATGAAGGGAATGTTGAATCCGCAGGGGTGAGGGAGATGTTTACGTATACCCGCTTTGAGAAGGCCCGAATAGTTGGTGCGAGGGCCCTCCAGATAGCCATGGGCGCGCCGATCCTGATAGATGTCCCAGAGGGGATTACACCACTCGAAGCAGCTCTCATTGAGTTCGAAAGGGGTATAATTCCACTCACAGTAATAAGGCCGAGCTGATGGGAGATGACAGTAATAGAAAACGTAATCGGTAGGGTCGCAGTGCTCAAGGGTGGTAGGTATTCCGTCGAGGTGGATGTCGTAACGAGCTCTGGCTTTGGGAGGTTTGCATCGCCTATAGACGAGAATCCCGCCCTTTACATAGCCGAGGCCCACCGTGCCGTTAGTGAGGTAGACGAGATAATAGGGCCGGAGCTCATAGGCTTCGATTCAAGCGAGCAGGAGCTTATAGACAGCTACCTCTGGGAGATAGACGGCACCGAGAATTTCGGCCATATAGGAGCAAACACTGCGCTGGCAGTATCGATAGCGGTTGCAAAGGCCGCCGCCGGCGTTAAGAGGATGCCTCTCTACAGCTACATCGGGGGTACCTTCACTACTGAGCTACCCGTCCCCATACTGGAAATAGCGAGCGGAGATACCTTCGACTACTACGTGATGGTTAGAGATCTAATGGAGATAACCGACGTTGTCGACGCCGCCAATAAAGTCCTCGAGTACGTTGAGGGCGGAACAGTGGAGGCATTTTCGAAAGCCACCGAAAAAGCAACCGACGATCTCGGTCTCGAAGTTGCCCTTGGGATTACTCAGAAGGTGCCAATGGATACGGAGGTAGTACTCTCTACCGTTGAGGACAACAACGTGGCCTATATAAAGCCCCTTGGAGATGAGGAGATGTTCCTTGAACTGATAGCCGCTACGCATGGTGTTTTCGTTGATGGAGAGCGTCTCTTCCGCGAGAAGGACATACTGGACAGGCGCTACTACAACGCCCTGTCGATAAAACCTGTAAACCTTGGAACTCTCACCGACTTATACAACCTCGTGAACGACGCAAAGTCGGAGAGGATAGTCCCTATCCTCGCGGAGGCTCGTTATGAGTCCTCCGACGAGGCTTTGGCCCACATAGCTGTGGGCCTTCGCTGTCCGGCGATGGTGCTCCGCAAGGATTCCATCGCCAAGCTGAACGAACTGATAAGAATAGCAGAGGATTTGGGTGAAAGGGGTAGGATAATAACCTTTGAGGGATGAGGAGGTGTGAAGAATGGAGGAATACCTTGTTCCGCTTGACCAGTACCTTGCTGCAGGTGTCCACATAGGAACACAGCAGAAGACTCAGGACATGAAGAAGTTCATCTACCGCGTAAGGCAGGACGGTCTCTACGTCCTTGACGTCAGGAAGACGGACGAAAGGCTTAGGGTAGCGGGCAAATTCCTTGCAAAGTTTGATCCCGAAAGCATTTTAGCCGTCAGCGTCAGACTCTACGGGCAGAAGCCCGTTAAGAAGTTTGGTGACGTCACTGGTGCCAGGGCCATTCCGGGCCGTTTTCTCCCGGGAACCATGACCAATCCGCAGGTTAAGAACTTTGTGGAGCCCGAAGTGCTTGTAGTCACTGACCCAAGGGCAGACCACCAGGCCGTAAAAGAGGCCATTGAAGTGGGTATACCGATAGTGGCCCTTGTCGACACCGAAAACTTCCTCAGCTACGTTGACCTCGCCATTCCAACCAACAACAAGGGCAGAAAGGCGTTGGCGCTGGTTTACTGGATCCTTGCGAGAGAGGTTCTCTACAACAGGAAGGAGATAGGGAGCAGGGAAGACTTCAAGGTTCCGGTTGAGGACTTCGAGATGAGGATCATAAGGACATGAGGGGAAAGCTTTTAATTCCCCTCGAGTTACTCTCCCTCGCGCGGGGGTGCCCGAGCCTGGCCAAAGGGGGCGGACTTAAGATCCGCTGCCGCAGGGCTGCGCGGGTTCGAATCCCGTCCCCCGCACCAAAGCTTTAAAAGCCCGCTGGAATAGATGGGTTGGATTAAGATCATGGGGTGATCATGATGGCGAGATTCCCTGAGGCTGAGGCCAGAATCTTTAGGAAGTACGTCTGCATGCGCTGCGGCGCCACTAACCCTTGGAAGGCCAAGAAGTGCAGAAAATGCGGCTACAAGGGCCTCCGCCCGAAGGCGAGAGAGCCGCGCGGTGGCATGGGCCGCTGATTTATCTTTAGTTTTATTCCATTTCATTCCCTAAGTTTTTTGAGGGTTTCTTCCAAGAAGGCAATACCCTCATCGAGCAGTTTTTTTCCTTCCGGCGTGAGCTTGTAATACTTTCTTGAGGGTTTTCCGGTCTGGCTCTCCTGCCATTCGGCAGTAACGTAGCCTTCTTTCTCCAGTTTGTATAGAACAACGTAAGAGCTAACGGTTGCGGGTTCGAAGTTAAAGGCCTCTCTTATCTTCTCCTTCAGTTCGTAGGCATACATGGGTCTCTCCTTGAGCAGCCGAAGTATGTAAAGCCACAAAACCTCTTTGGTGACCTTCGTCTTAAGCCTCTCCATGGGACTCGTCATGTTCTCACCCACTTTTATGGTCTACAAATATTTTTCTTTCGTTTAATTTAAACGTTTTGGCAAAAACGTTTTTATCCCCGTGAGGTTATTATCATGCAGGTGAGCGTGCCATGGAGTTAAACCTAAGCGCAATGGTTGGAGACGTGGGAGTTGGTGGGATAGCGGGTTTTCTGACGGGGTTTGCCCTAAAGAAAGTCATGAAACTGGCGATGGCTTTAATAGGTGCCTATTTGCTAAGTCTCTTCTGGCTTCAGCAGAAGGGGGTGATAACAATAAACACAGATAAACTGTTCAACCTTGCCGGCGATTTAACTACTCAGATTGCAACCCTTGGTCAAAAGGTCCTCGGCATTCTTCCTGGTACGGGGGCGTTCATAGCCGGATTCTATATCGGCTTCCAAAAAGGTTAAATTTTTCCTCTTCTTTCTCCATCCATGAGCTACGAGCGCCGGGTCATTCTGCACCATTCGCTGGCATCGGTGATTGCCCTTGCCCTCACAGGGCTAACCAGGTTTCTGTACAGCGTGGTGATCGCGAGACGTTTTGGCCTTGAGGCGTTGGGGATGGCGAATTCTCTTATCTCAAAGGCCTTCTTTGTTGCCATACCCTTGAGTTTTTTCGCAGTGGCTCTCGGCAAATACACCTCTGAGTTCTTGGGTAGTGGTAGGGAGGATGCAATACGCTCCATAACACTCCCTTCGTTTCTTCTTCCACTGGCCGGCCTTCTCCTTATTCCAGTGAATCTTTACCTGGGAGCCCTCGCAACGCTCCGGGGAATCCAGCTAACCCTCAGAAACTTCCTCTACGGTCTCCATAGGGGAGAACACTACGCGTACATAATAACCTTAGCTTTCGTGGGCTTTCTTGTGGGTTTTTTGCTTCCTGACATCTTTGCACCTTACCTGCTCTTTCTGGGACTGATAGCGGTTTTCTCCGCTGTCTATCTGGTGAGGTTTGATCTCATCGGAAAGCCCCGAAAAAGCGAGATGAACTTACTTCTCTCGTATTCCTCCTTCGCGTTCCTGGGAACCCTGTCGGGCGTCTTCTTAATACAGGGGCCTTATTTCATGAGCGAATCTCTTTCTAATCCGGAGGTCGCAGGGGTAGTGTCGGCGATACTGTCCACGGTGTTTCTCCTGACGTACCTACCCCAGGTTATCCAGTCTTCTATAATGCCCCTCTTCTCGTACAAATACGGTAGAAACGAGGGTGACTATGTTAGACTCCTTGCCGAGAAGACAACGGCCTTTTTGATACTTGCCACAGGCTCTGCGGTATTTGTCCTGATGATTCTGGGCAGGGAGGTTCTCTCTGTGATATTTGGCTTCAACGTCGGTCCGGCTTTCTATCTGGCCCTCATAGCGATGGAAATCTACATAGCCTACAACCCCAGCATAGTCGCCCTGAATTCAACAGCCTACGTTAAAAAAGGGACCTCTGTGGTGCTCCTTGGGGCTCTGGTGGCCCTTCTCACGTGGTTTTATCTTATCCCCTCCTTCGGTGCCAGCGGTGTAATGGCGGGCTTGATACTTGCCTACGGCATCATCCTCGTAGGAGTTGCGCACTATGGGCTGACTCTTCTCGATATATCTCCCAGAATATACTCCCCACTGGCAGTGGCACTGTTCCTCCAGTCCCTGACATTCCTGTCGAAGTATGCCCTCCTTGCTGGTTTCTTGATTTTTATTGCCTACGAGAGAGGGGAAATAATAGACGAAATAGATCTGATCAGATCTTTCCGTGGTAGAGAATCCTGATGAGCTCCTCGGGAAGGCCTTCCCTGTGTATCCTATCCTCTATGAGTTTCTTGTCGTAGTCAACCTCTATGAACTTTGTGTGGAGTGTATTGACATCAACCAGGGCGAACGTGGCCCTGTGCTCCTTGCCGGGAGGAAACCCTATGCTCCCTGGGCACACAACTCTTCCGTAGCGGGTCATGGCGTTGACTGGGTACTTCGGCGAGGCCACAAAGAGTATCTCGTAGTCTTTCATGGGGCGCATTATTGTCTCATAGTAGCTCGTGGGCTGTTCTGGGAGAACGATGCCTCCGAAGGGATTGAGTGGGCTTCCGTAAACACCAAAAATGTCGTTCTTTCCAACCCTGTCGACCAGGTAAACTGGCAGATCACGTATAAACTCCCTGCCATCGTGACCGAGCTTTTCCCACGTGTATCTTAGGGCCCGCTTTATATATTCTGGGTAATTCACGCGATCAATGTAGTCCGGCCCCTCACCGTGTGGATCGCTCTCCGCTATAACCTGGTCGAACTCACCGCGAATTACGCTCACCTTGTTGTTCCGTATGAGGTCGTCAAGTGTATCAAGGACCTCTCTCGGATATGGGAACAGGCCAACCACGTTTCCAAGAATGTAGTACTTTTCAATTTCGTAGCCCTCCTCTTTGAGGGTCTCTATCTTTTCGAGGGCCTTTGCAAGGGCTGGGAGGTTGCCGTTTACGTTTGCCAGAACCGCAACGTATACCATCATACCACCTCCCACTTTTCTTACCAAAATATACTAAAATGTGGGGGGTATTTAAATGTTTTGGATTGTGGGATGAAACAGGAGTGAGTAACTTTAGAATTGAGCAGGGACCTTCCTTTTCCTGTGCCTCCTCTCTACATGCTTGTTTGCCAGATAGAGAAGGGTGGCTCCCTCACCGTTTATCTCGCCCCCCTTGAACTACACTGTAAGTTGTAAACTTGAGGCTGGAGGTTTGGGGTGAGAAGACTTTTCGGATTTCAGTGCTGGGGGCGTCGCCTGGCTTGATGTCGAACGGTGGGGATAACAGTCCCTATCCATGAAACTCCGAAACAGGACGCGGTAATGAGTCCCTGCCAAACAACGTTCTTTGACAAAAGTTTCGATGGCGCCCCGGCGGGGATTCGAACCCCGGACCTCGAGGTCCGCAGCCTCGCGCCCTATCCAGACTAGGCCACCGGGGCACAGTCACTAACCCCTTCTCGAAGACGCTTTATAAATTTAACCGTCTCAGCTCACCGAAAGATTTATAAAGCGGGCACAGGTGAGTATTCTACGGACTCCAAGTGCGGTGGTAGTCTAGCCTGGTCCAGGACAGCGGCCTGCCACGCCGCTGGCCCGGGTTCAAATCCCGGCCACCGCACCACTCAAACTTTTCTGGCTAATATACTGGTTTTAATGGGAGGTCCTTTTGCCCCCCACTAATCTGGGGAATGAGAGCGGTTTTTGTATTTTCCTAAAAGTCCCCCGCCCCAAGGTTCCTGATTAACTTTTCGGAACCAAACAAAAGAGGGGGAGAGCATACAGCCCTCAGGATCTCAGCTTCGCAAGGGCATCTTCAGCCGCTTGGAGGACTTGGTAGCCAACGGGTGAGGCCGTTAGGAGTGGATGAGTGGCTATCTGTAGTGTGTAGAGCTCGCTTGCTGTAAGCCTCTTTTGTATTGCCAGTGCGAGGAGGTTTATCATCTCGCCCACGCTCTTACCGCCGGCTACCTGTGCCCCGAGTATTGCTCCTCTGTCCCGAGAGAAAATAAGCTTCACGGTGACCTTTGATGTATCCCTGAATTTCGCCGGATGCCTGTCCGGTCCCGTCCCGTAACCAACGATGACCTCGAAACCTTCTTTTTTCGCCGCCTCCTCCGTCAAACCTGCGGCTCCCAAGGTTAAACCGGCAACGTGGGTTGAGTATGCTCCTATTGTCCGCCTGTTTTCTCTGACTATTTGGAGCCTGAAGAGGTTTGCCCCCGCAATCCGGGCCTCGAAAGTTGCCGTTGAGGCGAGCATCAGTGGGTAGGGCTTCCCCGTGAAGAACTCCCTGTGTTCAACGCAATCACCAACGGCAAAGATGTCTGGGTGAGAGGTTCTCATGTACTCGTCGGTCCATATTCCGTATCGTGTGACCTTTAGCCCTGCTTTGACCGCCAGCTCGACGTTTGGTCTGTAACCCGTAGAGAGTATCACGAGATCGGCCGGAAGTTCAAGCCCATCGGCCAGTTTGACTTTTTCAGCTCGTCCATCACCCAAAATCCTCTCGACTTGGCCGTAGACAACATTGATCCCAACTCTCTTAAGCCGCTCCTCTACCATCTCGCTGAACTCTCTATCGAAGGAGCTCCTCAGAAGCCTGCTTCTTACTACAAGCGTAACATCTTTGCCGAGCTTTCTTATCTCGTCTCCCACTTCGAGGGCTATGAAGCCACCGCCTACTATTACCACCTTTTCTGCTTCCTCAACCCTTTGACGGAGCTTCTTGAGGTAGGGGTAATCCTTGGGAACGGTGTGCACTCCGTCAAGCCCTGAACCCGGGAACTCTGGTTTTGTGGGTTTTGATCCCGTCGCGAGGACAAGCTTTTCCCAGGCAATCTCCTTCCCTGAGGCGGTTTTTACGAGCTTGCCCTTGGGGTCAATTCCGGTGACCTCGTCGGTCAGAACTTCAACGCCAAGTGGCTCGAGGAACTTCTCGACTGGAAGAATATCATCCTCAACGCTCATCAAAGTTCCAAAAACGTACGGAATTCCGCAGGGAATCATGCCCACATCTTCCTTTTTGATAACAAGAACGTTCTTGTCTGGGTAGAACTTCTTAGCCGAAATTGCAGTGGTTATTCCGCCGGCACTCGCACCGATTATCACCACGTCGTACCTCATTTGCATCACCGAGAAGAACTATGGGGACTTACTATTAAACACTTTCTTTAACATTAGGTTTCTAACGTAAGCGCTTTTAAGATGAGGGAAGAACTGGGAAGGGCATCACTCCCCGGTGGCACCCTTCAGGGCATCCTTGCAGGGACAGTGACGCTCCTTTGGAATGTACTTGATAGACTTCATCAGCAGGTACTTGATTTCATCACTCTTTCTTGCCATCAGTTCAACGACCTCAGAGTGGGTGAGTTTTTCCCTGCTTATCCCTGCGGCGAAGTTTGTCACTATCGCCACGCTGGCATAGCACATCTCCAGCTCCCTCGCGAGGATTGCCTCAGGACACTGGGTCATTCCGACCACATCAGCACCGAGTATCTTCAACGCCCTAATCTCGGCCCTGGTTTCAAAGCGTGGCCCTTCCATGCAGGCATAGGTTCCCGTCGGGTGGTACCTGAAGCCAAGTTCTTTAGCAGATGTGATAAGGGCCTTCCTTAGCTCTGGGCAGTATGGGTCGGTGAAGTCCACATGGGCCACAAACCTCCTTTCGTGGGGACTCCCCTCGCCGTCGTAGAAAGTGTAGTGTCTCGTTTTGGTGAAGTCCATTAGTTGATCGAGGATGACAAAATCGCCCGGCTTCATGGCTTCGTTGAGGGAACCCACTGCCGATGTTGACAGGATTCTTTCAACACCGAGCTCGTAAAGGGCCCAGATGTTGGCGCGGTAGTTGATCTTGTGTGGAGGAACGCTGTGACCTTCACCGTGTCTTGGGAGGAAGACTACCTCCTCCCCATCGTACTCTCCCACTTTTACCCTTACCTTTCCGTATGGAGTGCTTGCAAACTCCTCTCTGACGTTCTCCAGGAGTTTCGGGTCGTAAACTCCGGAACCTCCAATAATGGCTATTCTTGGCATGTTATCACCCTGAAAAGATTGGATTGGGAGCTTAAAACGTTATTCTCCATCCCACAGTAATTTCTGGGCTCTGGCGTTTTTCTCGATGTCCCCCGTAACCTTTCCCTCAGTTCTTAGCTCGAGGATCTTTGTAAGTATCTCGCTGAGAAGCCAGGAGCCCCATTTTGGATCCTTTACTTCGAGTGCAGCGTCGATTGCCCCGTCTATATCGCCCGTCCTCAGTTTTTCCACGGCTATGCTACCGAAAGCCAATGAGCGGAGATAGTTGCCTCTGACGTTTCTCGCGAACTCCCAGGCACTCTCAAATTCCCCGGCCTTTGAGAGAACCCTAACGACCTTGACGAGAACCGTGTCGTCAGGAGACAGTTTTCCTATTTTCTTGGCGATCTCCACGCTTTCTGAGGGGGGCTTCCTCTCGAGGAGTTCATCCATTACAGCGTGGGCAACATCGTCGAGGTACTCTCTTTCAATGGAGTCCAGAAGGCGTGATATGTATTCCCCTCTGTCCGATATGGCCTTGGCTATTTCCGTGAGGACTTCTTTCCGCTGGGTTCGGGGGAGGCGGTTGGTTATCTCTATCACAAACTCTATCTCTCCCTGTGCGGCGAGTCCCACGAGAAGGGAACGCAGAACCTCGAGATCACCGTCCCGGGACATTCCCAGTGCTATGTCCACGAACTTTTCGTAGGTTGCAGTCGGAACGTCCGAGTTTTTCAAGTAGACTGCAACCTCTTTCATGGCTTCGCCAAGCCAGTATTCGCTTTTTATTTCGGAAAGAACTCGGATTGCACTGCCAAATTCTTCTCTTTTGAGGTGTTCCTTTATGGTTTCTATTGCCCCTATCGATTTCCACGGTTCCTCTTTAATCTTCTCCACGATTAAGTAAGCCTTTCGCATGTTGCCCTTTTCCAGATAAGCCCCGAGTATCTTGAGGAGGAGATCGTTTCTCTTCACGGTGTCCTCAATGTCGTTGGTGTAAAAGAGGGCGTCATCCGGTAGTCCTATCTCAAGGAGTCTTGAGGAGAGTGCTGAGAGCATCTCATCGCGGAGGGGTTGGGGAAAAGTGAGGATAACTTCGTACGCTTCCTGAAAAGTCTTTTTTGAAGTCTCTGGTTTGACCCTGTAAAGCTGACTCGCAACCTCGATGAGGGCTTTCACCATAACGGCTGGATTTTCTATAGAAGCCGTGGCGTTGAGGGCGTACTTAAAGGCGTCTTTATACAGGGGGTTTTTTGCGAGGTACATGTAATATCCAATTCGGGCGTAGGTTACGGCCCGCAGGTATTTATCCCTGATGGTGCCAGCTAACCTGAAAGCCTCCCGATAAACATCGATGGGCATTATTGTCACCCGAAGTTTTTAGGAAGTTGGAGTATTTAATGTTTCCTGAGGAATTGGGAAGAAAAGGAGTCACCCGAGCTCATCGTAGACTACTGCAACGGTTTCGCCGTCGTCCAGGGAGACAAAACTCACCTTGGTTTTCTTCCCGCTCTTGGGGTCAACAACGACAAAATCGGGGTTTGATAGGTATCTGCTCGATGGGATGTGCCATACATCGCCGTAGTGGGCTTTCATATTTCTCAAAAATCTCTTGGGGTCGCGTTTTATAACGGTCGTCATCTCTCCTCACCGTTAGATACTACAACTTAAAAGTATAAAAAGGTTTCTGATAGACATTCGTTAAAATTGGTATCGACAATTGTCTTTCAATGGCGAAAACAGTGCATTGTTTATCGAAGTTGAGAACAAAAATTCGCTGAATGTCTTAATGTTCTTCGATTGGTTTTATCTTTTGGAAGAAAACATGGTCTTTGGCGGAGATTTACCTAATAGCTTTCTTTTTTAGAATTTTAGGTTGTAGAGAACTTGAAATCTAAATTGAGCTTTTGAATTCCCCCCGGTATCTCGGGTTAATATCACCGCTTCCGTTGAAATTCGTTGATTGCCACAGATATGTAATTCGGAGGAGTTTAATCGGCATTGAACGAGAGTTCTCTTGCGGGGACCCAACCTTTTATAAGCGTACCCCTCTTTAGTGATGTGGGGGAAGGGCATGGCGCTTGAGAAGTTAGGGAAGGCTCTTAACGATGCACTCAGAAAACTTGCACGCTCGAGAACCGTTGACGAAGCCACTATCAGGGAGGTAGTTAGGGATATCCAGCGGGCCCTAATCCAGGCTGATGTAAACGTGAGGCTTGTTCTTCAGCTTACAAAAACTATTGAGAGGCGGGCACTGGAAGAGAATCCCCCCGCCGGCGTGAGTCCGAAAGAGCACATAATAAAGATCGTGTACGAGGAGCTCACGAAGTTCCTCGGAACTGAGGCTAAACCCCTCGAAATAAAAGAAAAACCAACGGTTCTCCTTACGGTTGGTATACAGGGTTCGGGTAAGACAACAAGCGTTGCAAAACTTGCGAGGCACCTTCAGAAAAGGGGTTATAGGGTGGGTGTAGTATGCTCTGATACATGGCGTCCCGGTGCATACCATCAGCTCAGACAGCTCCTTGATCCCTACGGCATAGAGGTCTTCGGCGACCCTGGGGAGAAGGACGCCGTGAAACTCGCTCGGGAGGGGGTTGAGTACTTCAAAGGTAGGGGAGTGGATGTTATAATAGTGGACTCCGCTGGAAGGCACAAGGAGGAAGCGGGTCTCATTGAGGAGATGAAACAGATAAGCGCTGCCATAAATCCTCACGAGGTTATCCTTGTGATAGATGGGACCATCGGTCAGCAGGCCCAGGCTCAGGCCCTCACTTTCAAGGAAGCCACACCTATAGGGTCGATCATAGTAACGAAACTCGATGGCTCCGCCAAGGGTGGGGGTGCCCTCTCGGCAGTAGCCGCTACCGGGGCGCCCATAAAGTTCATCGGCGTGGGCGAAAGGATAGACGATTTGGAGCCCTTCGATCCCAAGCGCTTTGTCTCAAGGCTCCTTGGAATGGGGGATATAGAAGGTCTCCTTCAGAAGCTTGAGGAACTCCAGAAGGAGCAGGAGTTTAGGGAGGAAGACCTTGAAAAGTTCCTCAAAGGGAAGTTCAACCTTAAAGACATGTACGCTCAGCTTGAAGCTATGCAGAAGATGGGTCCTCTTAAGCAGATCCTTCAGATGATACCTGGGATGGGTTATTCCCTTCCGGAGGATGCTGTCAAAGTCGGCGAGGAGAAGCTTAAAAGATACAGGGTAATCATGGACTCCATGACTGAGGAGGAACTTGAAAAACCGGAGATAATAAACTACTCCCGGATAAAACGCATTGCCAGGGGTTCTGGAACGAGCACCGCTGAGGTTAGAGAGCTCCTTCATCAGTACAATCAGATGAAGAAAATGTTTAAGAGTATGGACAAGAGAAAGCTATCAAAGATGGCGAAGAAATTCAACCTTGGAGCGTTGGGAGGGTTCTGACATGATAGAGGTCTTTGTGTTGGTTGTCGTCAAGCCCGGACACGAGGAGGAAGTCTACGAGAGACTCAAGGAGTTGCCAGTTGTTAGGGAGATCTACAGGGTCTACGGGGAGTACGATATCGTTCTCCGCCTTGAAGTGGAGAGCATTGAAGAACTCGACAGAATGTATGAAAGGGAGGTTAGGCAGATTCCTCACATTGAAATGACGGAAACCCTCATAGCAAGTTCCATAGGGAGGAGGTAGGGATTGAAGAAGAAATGGGTTGCGACTGTTGACCTGAGGACCCTGAAGGTCGAGTACGACCCATCCTTTAAATTTAAGTGCGTGGAAAACTGTGGTCTGTGTTGTTCCGAGCTTGAGATTCCCCTTCGCGATGAAGACATCGAGCGGATAGAGTCCCTCGGATACAACGCCTGGGAGTTTGTGGATTATGAGAAAGCCTTCTATCGTGGTGACAAGTTCATTGGATACGCTCTGAAGAAAAAACCTATGGATGGTTCATGTGTTTTTCTTGATCCGGAAACTAAGAGGTGCAGAATATACAACAACAGACCCCTCGCATGCAGGTTGTATCCATTCGTCTTTGTAAAACACGGCGATAAAATGGAAGTGTACGTTAAACTGGACTCTTTCTGCCCGGGAATCGGACACGAGGATGGTAGACCAGTTGACGAGGAGTTCCTCCTCTCAACTTATGGGGACGTTTTTGAGGAGTACAGAAGGGGGTTGTAAAATCGAATTTGACCGAAACGTATTTATACATTTTTTTGTTAACCCCGGTTCATCGGAGGTGATAACGTGAGTCAGCTAAAGTCCGTGCAGGAGAAGCTTCGGCTCGTTAGAGTGCTCAGACTGCTTAAAAAATCCCACACCTACGAGGAGCTCTCAAAAATAACCGGCCTCCCGATAACCGTCCTAAACAGGTATGTTCGGGGCAAGGTTCTCCCCAGCACGGAGAGGACGCGGGAGCTCTTGGAGCTTCTCAGGCCCTACGTCAACATAGAAGAGGAAGTCAGGAAGAGAATAAAATTCGATGAGCGCGGGTTCTTTGACAACATGCCCGTGCTGAGTGACACCGCACTTATGAGCATAATAGCAGAAGAAGTGGCAGGGAGATACATGGAGGTGAACGTTGACAAGGTCCTCACCGCGGCCACGGATGGCATACCTCTCGCGGTTCACGTTGCAAGGGAGCTAAACGTGGACGTTGTCTACGCCAAGAAAAAGAAGGAGGTTGGCGTTGAGAAGTTCTATGAGGTTAGCTATGTCCCAAGTGCATCGGGAAGCGTCACCACTCTGTACCTACCGCACTGGGCCCTTAGGAAGGGAGAAAAAGTCCTGATAATAGACGACGTCATCAGGAGTGGGGAGACCCAGAAGGCCCTTGCCGAGATGTGCAGGCAAGCTGGGGCAAAGCCCGTTGGAATGTTCTTCCTGGTGAGCGTTGGGGATGTTATAGAGCACTTGAAGGAGGAGTACAGCATCCCCGTGGAGAGCCTCATAACCTTGGAGTGATTGAGATGAAGTTTCTGGTGTACAACGCCGCCGGGCTCACGGTACCCGTTGATGCTGAGCCCGGCCGTTTTTTCAGGTTTGAGTGCGGGGAAGAGGAGTGTGGAAAGAGGGTCGCCATTGAGGGCGTGATATTCGGTGTCGCCGAGGGGGAGTTCAACGAAGTCCTTGAGGAGACCATAAGGAGCAACCCCGATTTTTCTGGAATTTCCAGGATAGTGTCAAAGCGCTACGTCTTCAAGGGAAAAGTTAACGGCCGGGAGGTCAAACTCCCTGTAGAGAGTATGGACGACTTCGCGCGAAGATTTATGGACGAGGTCTTAGTCCTCCGTTAGTCCAATTCTGAAATCTTCCTTCACGACCTGCATGGCGACACTCGTGTTTGTTTTTTCGACGCCTTCCAGTGATAGAAGCCATTTTACAAAACGGTTCATGTCGGCCCTGTCCCTGAACTTCGCAACCACCACTATGTCAAACTCTCCGGTTATGTCGTAGACGAGGATAACTTGGTTTTTCTCCGCTATTTTCTGTTCTATGTCGGTTATCTTCCCCCCTTTGGCTTTTACCCCTATCACGGCAGTCAGTCCAAATCCGAGCTTCTCGTAGTCAAGAACTGGAGCAAATCCTCTAATTACTCCCTCCTCTTCCATTCTCTTCACTCTATTGTAGACTGTGCCAACGGCCACTTTCAGTTCCCGTGCTATCTCCCTGTAGGAAAGACGGGAATTCTTCTGGAGAAGTGAGAGTATCTTAATGTCGAGTTCGTCTATCACCCCATCATCACCGCCCCTACTTCACCGCAAACTTTAAATAGTCTTCCCCGGGAGGGAATAGCGGGCAGTGGACCGGTAGCCTAGCCAGGATAGGGCGGCGGCCTCCTAAGCCGCAGGTCCGGGGTTCGAAGCCCCGCCGGTCCGCCACAAGAAACTTTTCTGGCAAAACTCATGCCAGGCGGTTGTTAACTCTTCAGGGTGAGGCTAATGTTCGTGATCTCAGGACCAAGTGGATTCGTAGGGGTTACTTCGCAGTTACATCCTCGGGATCGGTGGGTTATACAAAGGCATCCTGAAAGGTAAGTAGGCCTTTTCTTGGCATCTCCAAAGCGAGACCGATTAATGAAATCTCTCATCCGCTGCTCTAATGTGACAGAATACTGACGCAGGCGGATTTTAATTTTAGCTCCTCGCCCCAGTTTGGGGGGCTCAAAGTGGTTGAGTGCGCTGACATGAAACTTAATCTTCCGGAAAAACAGAAAACTGGGCGTCAACGCCTCAATCCTGGGAACCAGACCTTCTTTCCAGCTTTCTCCTTCTCCTCGTCCCACTCGGCGAGTATCTTGACCGCCTCGCTGGCAACCAGCGCTGCCTCCTTTTCACCGGCTTTGCCGAACTCGTTGGTTATCCTGTTGGCGAAGACGGAGCAGACGCATCCTGCACGCAGTCCGTATATGTTCGCGAGAGTGTAGAGCGTCGCCGCCTCCATCTCGAAGTTGGTGACCCTCGCTTGCCTCAGGTCGTCGAGTATGTTCTTCGCAAAGCTCGGGAAGTAGCCGTTTAAACCGGGCCTTCCCTGGCCGAGATAGAAGCTGTCGGTTGATGCCGTTATGCCGATGTGGTAGCGCACCCCGAGGGTCTCAGCGGCTTCAATCAGCGCGAGGGTAACCTCAAGGTCCGCAACCGCGGGATACTCAACCCTCACATACTGCTTTGAAGTTCCTTCGAGCCTAACCGCCGCTTTCGCTATAATCAGGTCGCCTATCTCCATTCCAGGCTGTATCGCTCCGGTAGAGCCAACCCTTATGAACGTATCTGCCCCTATCGCGGCCAGCTCCTCTACAGCTATGGCAGTTGAGGGCCCGCCTATTCCGGTCGAGGTAACGCTTATTGGAACGCCTTTGTACTTTCCTGTGTGCGTTCTGTACTCGCGGTGGAAGGCTATCTCTTTAGCTTCATCCCAGAGGGAGCTTATCTTCGGCA
>Ga0256833_1000798_pt1 | contig 24048 bp, 21 predicted proteins | sample 356284metaG_FD_190535 | JGI IMG/M metagenome (GOLD analysis project Ga0256833, IMG submission 190535) | Hydrothermal vent microbial communities from Mid Atlantic Ridge, Atlantic Ocean - 356-284 | ecosystem: Environmental > Aquatic > Marine > Hydrothermal vents | place: Atlantic Ocean: Mid... | reverse complement strand
ACCACACTCACCCAGGCCATTGGCCGGGGTCTGGAAGTACCGGCAGAATATTATATCTCCAGTCCATCCTTTGCTCTCATGCATGAGTATCCCGGACGTTTGCCCCTTTTTCACATCGACTGTTACCGGTTATCCGGTGAAGATGATGTCGAAGGAGCCGGACTGGTCGAATATCTTGAGACAAAAACAGGCATCTGCGTGGTGGAATGGCCCCAGCGTCTTGGAACCCTGACCCCTGCAGGTGGACTGCGTCTTGATATTCATATTGGAGAAGAAAAACAGCGCCGTCTGGAATTTACCACTACCTCTCCTCTCTGGGCCGAAAGATGGTCGAAGTTGACCGGCGATTAATTTATTTATTGCAGACTAATTCCCAAAACTGCAACGTTCAATTCCGGTGCAGGCTACCTTGCTGCTCCATCATTTCAGCAGCATCTTGCCCGGAAAACTGAGCCGCAACCATAACGACAAAAAAATGGCATCAAAAATCATTAATCTTAAATCCTGCAAAAAAGGATACACCTATGATCAGGACAAGGCCTGTTCCCCGGAAGAGACCGTGGCCCGTTTCAGGAAGAAACTTGAAACAGCCGGCCTGGATATCCTGCGGGCAGTAAAACGGATAGATAATGGTCGTCTGGATATTCCTGTCTATTTCAGTGTCTGCGGCCGGGATGCATTGGAAGTTATCGGCACCAAGAAACAGATGGGCAAGGGCTCAACCCCGGAACAGTCCCGCGCCTCCGCCTGCATGGAACTGGCGGAACGCTACAGTTTTTTCAGCTTTATAGAGAATATTGATAATTTTCTGATAGGTGATTACCGGCAGATGCGCGAACTCGGATATAATGTTCTTGGCGTTGATATCCTGTTGCGCTCCGTCCATGACACCACCCATGCCGCCGATCTTCTGGAACGTCTGCTCACCGGTATTCCCATGCGCTGGGTGCCGGCAAAAAACCTGACCCGCAATAAAGAGATGCTGGTTCCATTTTCCTGGTTTTATGCCATTAACGAATTTAACGGTCCTTCAGCAGGCAACACCTATGAAGAGGCCGTGTTGCAGGGTATCAGTGAAGTTGTTGAGCGACATGTCTGCGCCGTGATCAATCGTGATAAACGGGCAACACCGGCTATTGACCTGGAATCGGTCACCGATCCCGTTGGCCGCGAACTCATTGCCAAATTCATCAGGCAGGGCATAAAGCTGTACCTTAATGATTTTTCGCTTGATACCGGTATTCCGACGGTTTCAGCTCTGGCCTGGGACCCGGCTACCTTTCCCCGTACCAGTGAAATAGTCTTTACCGCCGGCACCACGCCCGATGCAGACAAGGCACTCATCCGGGCGCTGACCGAGGTCGCCCAGCTGGCAGGAGATTTTAATTCCAATGCCAATTATGTGGCATCCGGGCTGCCTAAACCTGCTGATCTCAGCGAGGTCGACTACATTATCAACAGTGAGAAAACAATAGCCCTTGGCGATATGGCGGATCTTAAAGATGCGGACATGTACCGGGAAATCAGCAACTGCGTGCAGGCCTTAGGCAGAATCGGCATGGAAGTACTGGTTATTGATACCGCCCATGCCGATCTGCAGATCCCGGCCACCTATACCATTATTCCCGGTGCCCATTTTCGCGAACGGGCCGCCGGTGGCGATGCGCCGCTTTTTGCAGCCAAACTGGCAGCGCAGCTGTTACCGGAAGACCGCGTGCTGGACGGCCTTGCCGCCATGCATACCCAGCTGCCCTCAGCCTATTATCTTCCCTTTTACATGGGGCGGCATCTCTACGGGCAGGGGAATATTGCCGCTGCCGAAGAATATTTGCGGCAATCTCTGAGCCTGCACCCCAGGGAAGAGGATCTTCCCTATGTTTATTCCTATCTGGGCAGCTGTCTGCGCGATCTGGGACGATTTGCGGAGGCAATTCCCCTGCTTGCCGAGGGACTTGCCGTTGATGAGGAGCGTCCCGACATCCACAACATTCTCGGCGTCTGCCTGTTTAAACAAAATGATTACCGGCAGGCAGCCCATCATTTTCAGCGGGCGGTTGATCTCAATCCCGCCTCTGCTGTTGATTATGCCAATCTGGCGCTTAATCAGGAAAAAATCGGCCTGTCGGCTGAGGCGGAAAACAATTACACAACCGCACTCTCCCTGGACCCGGAAATTGAATTTGCCGCTGCCGGACTCGCCAGGATCCTTAAAAGCAGAGGTGTGGCCTGAATGCGTTCCTTTCCCCGGCATCCGGAAAAATTACTGGTCCGGTCTACCAACTGGATTGGTGATGCCGTTATGACCACTCCGGCAATCCGCTCCATCGGTCACGCCTTTCCAGATGCAGAAATTACCCTGCTGGCGCTTCCCTGGGTCAGCGATGTGTTTGGCGCCTGCCCGCATATTGACAGAATATTCATCTACGATAAAGAGGGCCGGCACCGGGGACTCAGGGGCAAGCTGCAGCTTGCCCGTGATCTGCGCCGGGAAAAGTTTGATGCCGCCATTTTACTGCAAAATGCCTTTGAAGCAGCCCTGATTACTACCCTTGCCCGTATTCCGGTACGTGGCGGCTACACCACCGACGGTCGAGGATTTCTTCTCAGCCACGGCGTCGGAAAACAACCGGATATTGATAGCCGCCATCAGGTGCATTATTACCAGCAGATGCTGACCGGACTGGGACTTGATATCGGCGAAGACCAGCTTGAACTGTTTGTTGCTCCAGAACGGTTATTGACCGCGCGCAACGCTCTGGCTGATCTTTTCCCCGGACAGGGCAGGGTGCCGGTGGTGGGCCTTAATCCCGGTGCCGCCTATGGACCGGCTAAACGCTGGCCGCCTGAAAAATTTGCCGAGCTGGCAGCGATACTTACCGGTAAAATGGATTGTCTGCTTCTGATTTTCGGTACTGTTGCAGATAATACGGCCGCAGCAACTATTTGCCGGGCTGCCTCCAGGCCGCAACAGGTCCTTGATCTGACCGGCAAGACCGACCTGGCCACAGCCATTGCCTATATTGGCTGCTGTGATGCCTTTGTCACCAATGACTCCGGCCTTATGCATGTTGCCGCGGCCCTGCACACGCCAACCGCCGCTATTTTCGGCTCCACCGATCATATTGCCACCGGTCCGTACAGTGACCGGGCCGTGGTACTGCGTAAATCCCTGGCGTGCAGTCCCTGCAAAAAGACCCATTGTCCGGAAAAGCATTTTTCCTGTATGCGGCAGATTTCAGCCAAAGAAGTCTACCAGGCAGTTAAGCGGTTAATTGATCAATATTATCACCTGAATTGATCGTTTCGCCCCATCTGTAAATCAAAAATATAAAAAATACAAAAAATACAAAAAATGTCCGACCGGAACGGAAAAAATAAAAAAAAGGCGGCCGTATTCCTTGACCGGGACGGCACCATCAACGAACAGATGGGTTATATCAACCATATTTCCCGGTTTCAGATGCTTGCGGGCGCGGCCGAGGCAATTGCCCGTCTTAACCGGGAAGATATTCCGGTAGTTGTCGTCAGTAACCAGTCCGGGCTGGCCCGGGGATATTTCCCGGAAGAATTACTACACCAGGTCCATGATAAAATGAACCGGCTGCTGGCTGCCGCCGGCGCACATATTGACGGGTTGTACTGGTGCCCGCACCATCCGGATGCCAGGGTTGAACGCTTTAAAAAGCAGAACTGCGGCTGCCGCAAACCGGGTACCGGACTTCTTAAGCAGGCGGCAGAAGAGCTGGGGCTTGATCTCGGCCGCTCATATATGGTCGGCGACCGCTGGTCGGATTTGCAATGCGGCGTGCGGGCCGGAGCTGTTCCCATACTGGTACTGACCGGTTACGGGCGGGGTGATCTGGAATATATCGGCAGGGAGCAACAGGTACAGCCTGCCCATGTGGCCGCAGATTTGCCGGATGCCGCTGCCTGGATCATCAACAGAATCGCACAATTCAGGAAAGGCTCAAATTCAGGATGTTAAAACAGGGCAAACTGTATATACGTTCCATTTTCATATTGAATCAACTAAAGTCCATAATTTTAATTAGCGAGCGGGACAATCAACAATCGGAGTGAGGAAACCGGGCACGCTCAATTAAAAAAATGGGTCTTTGTCATAAAACACTTGCTGATGATGAGCTGGAGGCGCTTCTATTGTTAATTGGTGACCAAATGTTATCAGAAGAACAAAATCAGGTGGGAATATGAATATAGACAAAAATAAATCAGAATCCGGAGTTGTGCCTGAACCAGGAGAAGAGAGTCTTGCCGCTTTGATTAAGGAAGCAGGAAAAACAGCAAGAGAGCAAAAAAAGAGGATGCTTGAGGAGCACTTTAAGAAAGTTCATCTTGCGGTTACCGGCCAGCTTAAAAGCCTGCAACAGGAAAAGTCACAATGAAGCCTGCCCTTATTATTGTTGCCGGGCCAAACGGAGCCGGGAAAACGACAATCACAGAAAAACTTCTGCGACATGAATGGATGGACGGTTGCGTATACATCAATCCCGATATCATTGCTCAGGAGAAATTCGGTGGCTGGAATGATCACACCGCAATTATCAAAGCTGCCCGACATGCCCAGGAAATTCGGGAAGATTGTTTGCTGAAATCAAAAAGCATGGCTTTTGAAACTGTATTCTCTATACCGGAAAAATTGGAATTTGTCCAACGGGCAAAAGATGCCGGTTTTTTTGTCCGACTGTTTTTTATTTGCACAAACGATCCGACCATCAATGCGCAACGAGTTGCCATGCGGGTGATGAAGGGTGGGCACGATGTGCCTATTCAAAAAATTATTAATCGATACTATCGGTCAATAGCCCATTGCCTGGAGGCAGTGCCTGTTGTTGACCGAGCTTATTTTTATGACAATTCAAAAACTGATTGTGATCCTGTCCTGCTTTTTAAGACTGTCGAGGGTGAGATAGCGAAAGTTTATAACAAGTTGACACCATGGGCTACAGATATTGCCAGTCAGATATCAGGGAATGACAAAGATATTCCGTGTTAGATGGCATGATATCGTAGCAGCTGAAGTCAATGCACGGATTACTGCTGCCACCAGGGTTGACATGCATAAAACCGGAACAACTTTTAAAGAAATTACAGAAAGACCGGCCGTGAAATGAGCTTAAAGGAATGAGAGCAGCAGGCCGCTCTAAAACAGGGCAAACTGTACGTTCCAGCCGTGGGCAAGAATGGTTGCCGTCAGGGGCGCCTTGATTTCCGTTGGTTTAAAATGAAAATCTGCCGGGTTCATCTGCCTGTAGGTGCTTATTCCCCTGCCTTTTTTGAGCAGGAACAGGGGGCGGGGCAGGGCAAGGATTCCGGTTTTCACCCGTACCGGGCAAAGATCGAAATTGACCCGGCGATACCTGTCAACAACCGTCACCGTGCGTGTTTTGGCATTAAATTTCAGACGCAGTTCGTAAATTCGGGACAAACCAGCCGCAACCATACGTTCACACCACTGCGGATCATCATACCGCCAGCCCACAAGCATGCGTTTTCTCTTCTCCGTCACCCGGATCGGTACATTCATGGTGTTGATCGCCAGCAAAACCGCACGCAGATCCTTTTCCGGTACGGGTTCACCGCTGCCCGGGAACACCCATATTTTTTTGATGGTCCTGGAAACCGCGGGGACAAAGGAAAGCGCAACCAGTACGCCCCAGATCAGCAGGGCCTTGATATAGGTGCCGGTGGCCAGGTCGGAGCGAACTGTCTGTAAGGGCAGCAATGTCAGCAGATAGCCGATAACCAGCAGACTAAACGCAAGAAACGTCAGCAGATATCGTTTAATCATGGTGATGCTTCCTTTCTGAATTTAGGTCCTTGTTGGTTGGCGCCTGTGCCGGTTGCAGCCGCAGTTCTCCTGTTGCGCTCATGGTTGCATCCATACCGTAGGGCAGGGCAAAATTGGTATTGGTGTGGCCGACAGGGAAATTTCCCCAGACCGGGTAATCATAACCTGCCGTTAATTCCATAATGCGCTCAAAGAGCCGGTCGTACTCCTCCGGAGCAATTTCCGTGCCCCTGCCATTGTCAAAGGAGCCGGCGATCAGGCCGGATAACTGTTGTAGTTTTCCGCAACAGGCGAGCTGGGTCAACATCCGGTCAAGCCGGTACAGGGGTTCGCCGGTATCTTCAATAACCAGGATTCTGTTGTTAAATATCGGTTCATAGGGAGTGCCGATCAGGTGAACAAGGGTGGTCAGGTTGCCGACGATCAACCGTCCTTTTCCCTTTCCCGGCCGCAGGATTTTTATCGTATTTTTTGTAAAGTCAGCGGGGAAGGGGAGGTAGTTTCCTGCCATGAGGGCAAAAAGCCTTTGCCTGGATGGCAAATCCATACGCCTGAGGGTGGACACCACCGGGCCATGTAGTCCTATCATGCCGTTTTTTTTGAAATTTGCCGCCAGCAGGGTAGTAACATCGCTAAAGCCTATCAGCAGTTTAGGCTGTCGGCGCAGGCCGGCAAAATCGATTTGCTCCAGCAAACGCAGACAACCGAAACCGCCGCGTATGGCCATCAGTGCCTTGACATCTTCATCCTGCCGGAGTGTACTGAAATCACGGGCCCTTTTATCGTCGGAGGCGGCAAGATATACCAGCGGGTCATCTACTGCGTGCAGGCTGCCTGTTATTTTAATGTTGAAGCCCTCTGCCCGTAAACAATCTATTCCCTGTTGCACATGTTTTTTGTTGCGTATCGGCCCGGCCGGACAGAACAGACCAATGGTATCTCCCGGATAAACAGGGGGTGGCAGCAGGGGTGTGTCCCGAAAATATCGGTTATGATCAGTGGTTTCTTGCATGAATCAACTGTAATCCTTCCAGCGTCAGCAGTGGATTGACAGCATCAATGGTTCTGGCATAAGGCTGGATAAGCCTGGCCATGCCGCCGGTGGCCACGGTTTTTATCCGTTTGTTCGGGGCCATTTCGTTACCTAATAATTGCACCATCCGGTCAACCAGGCCGCCAAAACCGTAAAGCATGCCCGAATGGATGGCGGCAACAGTGGTGGTGCCGATGATCTGTCTGGGCGGGCAATCAATGGAAACCCTCGGTAATTTGGCGGTACGACCGGCAAGGGCATCAAGGGAAATACCAATACCAGGGTGAATGGTACCGCCAAGGTACTGGCGTCGGTTATTAACACAGTCAAAGGTAATGGCGGTGCCAAAGTCAACAACAATGAGATTATCCTGAAACATCTCCCAGGCAGCGACACTGTTGACAATGCGGTCGGCACCCACCTCTGATGGGTGTTTTGTTATTACGGAGATTCCCGTATCGCTGAGATGGGAGACGACAAATGGTTTACCGCGCAGTTGATCGCCGAAATATTTTTCCGCATATCCGATCCAGACAGACTCCAGCGCAGGTACAACCGAGGAAACAATAAAACCGTTTATCTGTTCAGGTGATATACCGGCCAACTGGAACAGGGCATGGTAACGGATGGCAAGTTCGTCGGCGGTACGGTCCCGGTCAGAGGTCAGACGCCAGTGGGCAACAAGATTATTGTCCTGAAAAACCCCGGCAACGGTATGTGAATTACCAACATCTACGGCAAGCAGCATTTTTTATAGTTCCTCACAGGGGCAATAATTTTCTATTTTTATTAACGTGAGCAGTTACCTTTTTCACGGGCAGGATATTCCACCCATGAAAAAAAATCCACCGCAGAAAAATATGCTGGACCTATAAATCCCGTAGGGTTTCACCGCATCTGCAACACTTTTAAAAGAAATCATTGCTAATCATTTATCTTTTTTTATTTGCAGATTGGGTGAAACGCTCAATTTTGGCTGGAGAAAAAATGGTGGGCTGCTAACATACACCCTTTAATCACAACATGCCGCGCAAGTAACATCTCCTGCTGTAGCGGCACCATCCAAGATGAGGTACTATGAGCCGATATATACAGGTAGCAACCACAATAGATAAGAAGAAAAAAGCAGAATTACTTGCCCGCCGGCTTCTTGAACAACGCCTTGTTGCCTGCGTGCAGATAACCGCCTGTGACTCCATTTATCACTGGCAGGGGCGGATTGAACAGGGCAGCGAATATCTTTGCCTGATGAAAAGCAGGGCTGATTTGTTGCCGATGCTGGAGGAAGCCATCAAAGAGCTGCACAGTTACGAAGTTCCGGAAATTCTGGCAACGCCGATTCTATCAGCAGGTACCGCTTACCGGCAATGGCTGGAGAAGGAACTTGCCGGCAAAGAATAATCAGATTCATGCCACTTAAGGGAAAGAAAATCGAGCGACGCCGCAGAAGAAAACAATATATCTGCCATTGCTGCCGTCAGGAAAAACCATTTTGCTGGTACTGTGTCTGCGGCTTTGAGATCTGCCCGGAATGCTTTGCTGAAAACAAATGGGGCATCAGCAACGGCCCAACCTGGATATGCCCGGACTGCGGACGTATCCATATGATGGAATAGCATCATGCTATTGCAGGACAACGTGAAGGCGTTAGGTGAAATAACATTCGTATTGTGTTGTTTTGCCGTATGATATACAGTGATATTTTCGGAAAAAATCATATCTTTTGACTTCATGTCTACCGACAGGTACTATAGGATAATTTGCAACACATGATAACACATGATATTTCATGAAAAATAGGTGACTGTGCCTGGTTATGACCGAACATCAATACGACGAATCAAAGATAAAGACCCTCAGCTCGCTGGAACACATCCGCAAGCGGCCCGGTATGTATATCGGACGCCTGGGTAACGGCTCCCATCCCGACGATGGTATCTATATCCTTTTAAAAGAGGTTATTGATAACAGCGTGGATGAGTTTATCATGGGCTACGGTAAACGGGTTGATATTTCCCTGGCCGAAGACGGTCATTGCCGGATCAGGGATTACGGCCGGGGCATTCCCCTGGGTAAAGTGGTTGAATGCGTCTCCGTCATCAATACCGGCGCCAAATATAACACGGATGTCTTTCAGTTTTCAGTCGGCTTAAACGGCGTCGGCACCAAGGCGGTCAATGCACTGTCTGAGAATTTTGTTGTTTGTGCCTATCGTGACAATAAATTTAAGCGGGCGGTTTTCAGACACGGTACCCTGGTCAGTGAAGAGGAGGGGACAGGTAAAGAAAAAAACGGCACCCTGATAGAATTTCTCCCGGACAAAGAGCTTTTCCCGGACTTTACCTTTGATACGGAATATGTTGACCAGCGATTGTGGCGCTATGCCTATCTCAATGCCGGGTTAAGCCTGTACCTGGACGATCGGAAATATTATTCAGAAAAAGGGTTGCTTGACCTGCTTGCCCGGGAGTTAGACGGTAAAGAACTGTACCCGGCCATTCACAGCGCGCAAAAGGCCCTGGAATTTGCCTTTACCCATACCGATGATTACGGCGATACCTATTTCTCCTTTGTCAACGGTACCTATACCTCGGAAGGGGGCACCCACCTCTCTGCTTTTCGTGAAGGTATCTTAAAGGGGGTCAATGAATTTTCCGGCAAGAAATTTACCGGTAAGGATGTGCGTGACGGCATTGTCGGCACCCTTGCCGTCAAGGTCCAGGAGCCTGTCTTTGAATCACAGACAAAAAATAAACTTGGAAATACGGAGATTCGGGCATGGATAGTTAATGCAGTACGTGAGGCTGTTGCCACCCATTTGTACAAATATCCCGAAACCGCTGAAGTGCTGATGGACAAGGTGCAGCGTAACGAGCGCATTCGTAAGGAATTGCAGTCTGTTCGCAAAGAGGCCAAGGCCAAGGCCAAAAAGGTTGCCTTTAAAATTCCCCAGCTCAAAGACTGCAAGTACCATCCCACCAGAAAAAAACCGTCACCCCCGGACCGGGAAAACATGGTGTTTATCACCGAGGGCCAGTCAGCAGCCGGTTCCATTGTCTCATCGCGCGACCCCATGACCCAGGCGGTTTTTTCTCTTAAGGGAAAACCCATGAATGTTTTTGGGCATCGTCTTGATCTTTTGTATAAAAATGACGAGATGTATTCATTGATGCGGGCCTTGAACGTGGAAAATTCCATTGCCGATCTCCGTTTTGACAAGATCATCCTGGCAACGGACGCCGATGTTGACGGCCTGCATATCCGCAACCTGCTGCTTACCTTTTTTCTCCATTATTTTGAGCCGCTGATCAAGCTCGGCCATGTCTATATTCTCGAGACCCCTATTTTCCGGGTACGCAACACCAAAAAAACCACCTATTGTTATTCGGATGAGGAAAAAAAGGCGGCCATCCGTGAACTCAAAGGACGGGCGGCGGCCAGATCAGTTGAGGTTACCCGCTTTAAAGGGCTTGGCGAGATTTCACCGCCTGAATTCAAACAGTTTATCGGCCGGGACATGCGGACCAGGCAGGTGCGTATCGATTCTCTCTCCCAGGTCAGCCGGGTGCTGAAATTTTATATGGGAAAAAACACCCCGGATCGCAGGCAGTATATCATGGACCATCTTGTGCTGAGACCGGTATGACCGAGGATGGTACAATGACAGACGATCGGGGGCAGCGCGGCCAGGGAAAATTACACAACCTTTTTGACCGTAATTTTCTGGATTACACCTCCTATGTCATCCGGGAACGGGCTATTCCTGATATTGATGACGGCCTGAAGCCGGTACAGCGTCGGATCCTGCAAACCCTGCATAATATGGACGACGGCAGGTTTCATAAGGTGGCCAATGTGGTCGGCGAAACCATGAAACTGCATCCGCATGGCGATCAGTCCATCTTTGCCGCCCTGGTTAACCTGGCCAACAAGGGATATCTGATTAACCGGCAGGGTAATTTCGGCAACATCTTTACCGGTGATCAGCCATCGGCTGCCCGCTATATCGAATGCCGCCTGTCACCCCTGGCCCGGGAAACACTCTTTAATAAGGATCTGACCGAGTTTGTTGATTCCTATGACGGTCGCATGCTGGAGCCGGTCTCCCTGCCGGCAAAACTGCCGCTCCTTCTCCTGTTAGGGGCCGAGGGTATTGCCGTGGGCATGGCAACCAAAATCATGCCCCATAATTTCTGCGAACTCCTCAAATGTCAGATCAAATATCTTAATGGTAAAAACTTTACCCTGTACCCGGACTTTCCCAGGGGCGGTATTGTTGATGTTTCTGCTTATGATCATGGCAACGGCCGGTTACGCTGCCGGGCCAAAATTGAACATAAGGATGATAAAACCATAATCATCACTGAGCTGCCGTACAATCTGACCACCCAGTCGTTGATCGATTCCGTGGAAAAGGCTGCCAAGGCCGGAAAAATAAAAATCACTTCCATCAACGATTATACTGCCGAAGAGGTGGAGGTGGAGATTAAACTGCCGCGCGGCGTCCATGCCGATGAAACCATTGACGCCCTGTATGCCTTTACCGATTGCGAGGTAACTGTTTCACCGAATCTCGTTGTCATCAGGGACAACATGCCCTGTATCGTTCAGGTGGAAGATGTTTTGCGGCATAATACCGACAAACTGCTCGCCGACCTGGAACAAGAGCTCAACATCGAACGTAGTCGCCTGCTTGACAAGCTGCATGCCCGCAAGCTGGAACAGATCTTTATAGAAGAACGGTTGTACAAACGCATTGAGGAACAGATCTCCTACAAGGCCGTTATTTCAACAATTCGTCAGGCCCTGTTTCCCTTTGCCGATGAACTTATCCGCAAGGTAACCAAAGAGGACATTGAACGGCTTCTGGAGATCAAGATTAAGCGGATCTCAAGGTATGATATCAACAAACAGCAAAAAGAGATCCGGGCCATTGAAAAGAGTATTGCCGCCATTGAAGAGCATCTTAAGGATATGGTGGCTTTTACCGGAAATTACCTGGCAGGACTGCTGAAAAAATACGGTAAAAAATATCCTCGAAAGAGCAGGCTCAAGGAATTTGACGAGGTCAATGCCAGGGCTGCGGCCCTTGCAAATATCCACATAGGATATGATCGTGAATCCGGATTCTTAGGAAGCAAGGTTAAGGTTGAACATAATAAAAATAATAAAAAAAGTAAGAAAAGTAAGAAAAAAGACCTTGAGCTTACCTGTTCGGAATATGACCGGCTCCTGCTGATTTTCAAGGACGGTCTGTACAAGGTTATCAATGTCCCCGACAAGATTTTTGTCGGTAATACACTGCTTTATCTCGGGGTGGTCAAGAGAGACCATGTTTTCAATGTCATTTATCGATCTGGGGCGGAAAATCTGACCTACGGCAAGCGGTTCAAGATGCCCAAATTTATTCTTAACCGCGAATACCGGCTCTTTCCGGCGCACAAGCGCTCGCTTATCCAGATGCTGGCAGTGGGGGAAAACGATATTCGGGTACGTGTCTCCCTGGTACCATCGTCAAGGGCTAAGTACAATTCTCTGGAAATCGAGATGGACGATTTCCTTATCAAAAGTGCCTCTGCCAAAGGCAAGAGAATCAGCAACCGGGTGGTACGCCGAGTCACCAACATTACCGGCAAGCCCCGCAGGCAGCAGCCTGTACCGGCAACGTTGCCGGGCATAACCACCACCGGGCCTCCGGAACAGCAGGCAACGGCGGTAAAACCGGATGCCGACAACTGACCAGAATTTTTCTCTTTTTTTACACTTATGAGTCGTCACATACTCAGCACGGGCCAGTGGCATTGTTATCACGAGACCGGGGTACCTGTTACCTGCAGCGGCAGCGGCCAGGATGCTGAATTCCGGCCGGGTATCACCTGGCCATGTCCCCGCTTTACCACTGAGAACGGTACGGCACATGACCTGCTGACCGGTCTTGTCTGGTCTCAGGACGCCAACCCCGGAGAATTTCCCTGCACCTGGCAACAGGCGCTTGCCGCTGTTAAAGAGCTGAATAAAGAAAAATATTGCGGGCGCAGTGACTGGCGACTGCCGAATCGGCGGGAATTGCGCAGTCTCATGGATTACCAGACCAAAAAGCCATCCCTGCCCCGGGACCATCCCTTTACCAATGTCTTTATTCATTGGTACTGGAGCTCAACGACTGCAGTGATACATCCCGGCTATGCCTGGTGTGTGCATCTTGAAGGTGCACGCATGTTTTATGGCAAAAAGACCCAGGAAGCAATGTTCTGGCCTGTGGGCGGCAAGGGAAACAACATGCTGGCCGCCACCGGCCAGCAACAGTGCTATAATCCGGATGGGAAGGTCATCCCCTGTGGCGGCAGCTGCCAGGACGGTGAACTGCGTTTTGGGGCGTCCTGGCCGACCCCCCGGTTCGTCCTGGTCGGTGCCGGTCGGGTACGTGATGAGCTGACCGGGTTGACCTGGTGGCAAGGGGCCGATGTAACAGCAGGCAGGGTTTCCTGGCAACAGGCCCTGACAGCAGTCCGAAATTTTAAAATCTCCGAGGGACAAAACTGGCGCCTGCCGACCATCAACGAGCTGGAATCACTGGTCGATGCCGACAACCATTCACCGGCCCTGCCGCAGGGACATCCGTTTAATAATCTTCGGGATGGGTACTGGTCATCAACGACATCATTTTTCGAGACGGATTGGGCCTGGGTTCTTTACCTGGATAAGGGTGCCTGCGGGGTAGGGTATAAGCCGGATGCCACCTTTCATGTCTGGCCGGTCATGGAGACAAAAGATGACGGCGTGGCGGAATCGGTGTGCTAAGTGGATGTGGATAAAATGGAGATACCCGAAGTTAAGCGCTAATCATTGCTGTTGCTCACTCCCTGAGACTGATGATTTTCCATCCCCGTGCCAGGGCAATTTTGTTTAATTCTTTGTCGGGATCCACGGCGACCGGATTGGATACCTGTTCAAGCAGGGCAAGGTCATTGACCGAATCAGTATAAAACCACGAATCATCAAGACAAAGTTTTCGTTGCCGTAACCATTGGCGAAGTCGTGCCACTTTGCCCTCCTTGAAACAGGGAATCCCGTCAATTACGGTTGTGTATCTGTTGTTGACGATTTTGGGTTCGGTTGCCAGTAGATGTTCTATGCCGAATTCCTCAACTATGGGACGGGTAATAAACGAATTGGTTGCCGTTATAACCAGCAGGACATGGCCCTGCCTGCGATGATGCTCTACCAGCTCTTTTGCCTTTTTCCCCATCATCGGCCGAATAACATTCTGCATGAACTGTCGGTGCAGTTTCTGTAATTCATCCATACTGCGTGCGGCAAGAGGTTCAAAGCTGAAAGCGCAGTACGAAGAAATATCAAGTTCTCCCTGCTGGTAGTCCTGGAAAAATTTTTTATTGGCCTGCTCATATTCTTTTTGGTCAACAAGGTTGTTGTCAACTAAAAATTGTCCCCAGCCATAATCGCTGTCACCGGTCAGCAGGGTATTGTCCAGGTCAAAAATAGCTAATGTCATCCGATATCAATGCAGTTATATTACATCTAAAATTCAAGATGATAACAAAAATATTTAAACTAACACATACACAAAAAACAAAAAAATCATGATTCACTGACAATGGTTGGCTCACCCTGGAGGGAATGGCGACCGGCTTTTGTTATGCGTACCTTTACGATATCACCGGCAATCACACCTGCGCCGATCTTTGAGAGGTGGACAATGTGGTTGCTGCCGGTGCGGGATTTGACCATGCCCTGGGCATTGCTTTCCACCATAACTTCCAGGGTTGCGCCAACCATCTCCTGGTTCCGTTCAAGGCTTATCTGGTCCTGACGATGTTGGAACTGCTGCAAGCGTTCCCCTTTTGTAAGTTCGTCAACCTTGTGGGGAAAATCGGCCGAGCGAACGCCCGGTCGATCAGAGTATTTAAAGGAAAACGAGCTGTGAAAACGCACGGTTTCCAGAAGATCCATGGTTTGGGCAAAGTCGCGATCACTTTCACCGGGAAATCCGACAATGATGTCGGTTGAAATGGCTATTTCAGGGCAAATCGAGCGTAATTTATCAATTTTTTCAAGATAAAGCTCTCTGGAATATTTACGCCCCATTTTTTTCAGAACCCTGTTTGATCCTGATTGCGCCGGCAAATGAAAATGGGGGCAGAGGGAGGGGATATCCTTAAAGCATTGCATGAGATCCATAGACAGGTCCTGCGGATTTGACGAGGTAAAACGAATCCTTTTTATTCCTTCAGTTTCAGCCACTTTCCGCAAGAGATCAGCAAAACCGGTGGGCTTGTCAGCGACCTGATTGGTGCTGCCGTAGGAATTGACATTTTGGCCGAGCAGGGTTATTTCCCTTACTCCTCTCCGGGCAAGCATGGCAACCTCTTCCAGGATATCGGCTACAGGCCTGCTGACCTCCCGGCCTCTGGTATGCGGCACAACACAATAACTGCAATAATTATTGCAGCCCTGCATAATGGTGACAAATTTTGAAATTTCCTGATGTTTGTTTTTGTTTTTTTTATTTTTTTGATTTTTTTTATCAGTCAGGGGCAGGGGAGGGCGGGCTGCTGCGGGCTGCTGTTGCAATAACTGCTGAAATGGGGGAATGGTAAATGACCTGTCCAGATCGCAGGAAATTTCTCTGGTCGAGATGCCATTCTCCAGGCGCATCAGCATATCCGGTAACTGGTAAAATTGCTGGGTACCGATAACAAGATCGACATGGGGCATCCGTTTGAAGATTTCACGACCCTCCTGCTGGGCAACACAGCCGGCAACGCCAATGCGTAAATCAGGTTGCCGCTCTTTTTGTTTTCTGAGTTGACCCAGCAGACTGAAGACCTTTTGCTCGGCCTTGGCTCGGATGGAACAGGTGTTAAGCAGTATCAGGTCCGCATTGTCCATGGATTCGACCGGAACATAGCCGCATGAATACAAGAGATGCTCCATGATCTCGGAGTCCCGCTCGTTCATTTGGCAGCCAAAGGTTTTTATAAAAAATTTCCTGTTCATCTATATTTTATTTCAGCATGATAAAACAACAATATACCACAGATAGTAAATGTTGCCGGTGAGCTATTTCAGGTCATTGCCGACAGCCTGAAGCAGGCCCATGAGCTCACGGGCCCTGGCTTGCGGCACCATTATCTTTACTAACCCCTTGTCGGTATCAACAGTGGACAAGGTTGCAAGTCCATCATATCCCTCAAGGAGAAAACGCAGAAAACCGATCTTTTCAGCCCTTATCCTGAGGTGGAATTCAAGCAATCTCAATTTGATGGTCTGATAATTACTAAATTTTCAGTAAATACAGTCTACACTTTAAGCGATACATCAATATTGCCAATCAAGCCGGCATACTTTTCCAGGACAGGCTTAACAACCTCTTTAAGAAATTCATCGGTCTGCTTAACAGCGCGTCCGGTGAATTCCTGGTAATTGCCGATCATTGCCTCAAGCTCCCCAATATTAAACGGTACACGTTGATCATCTGCGAGCCTGGCGAGCAGATCGTTTTCTTTTCCCTGTTCCTTGACGGCCAGGCCGGCAGCAACAGAGTGCTCCCTGATAACTTCGTGCATTTCCTGGCGGCTCTTGCCCTGTTCAACGCAGGCCATCAGGATTTTTTCAGTGGCCATAAAGGGGAGTTCAGCTCGCAGGTATCTTTCAATTTGTTTTGGATATACAACCATATCACTTGTAATATTCATGTAAAGCTTTAGGATTGCATCGGTCAAAAGAAATGCCTGGGCCATGTCCATGCGCCGTATGGCGGAATCATCCAGGGTTCGTTCAAACCATTGGTTGGCGGCAGTGGCGGCAAAGTCAGCCGGTAGTCCCATGAGCTTTCTGGCAAGGCCGGTCATTCGTTCAGAGCGCATTGGATTGCGTTTATAGGCCATGGCAGAGCTGCCGACCTGTTTTTTGGCGAACGGCTCTTCCTGGACCTTCAGGTTGGACAAAAGGCGCAGGTCAACCGCAAACTTATGTGATGATGCCCCGATACCGGCAAGGGTCTCGGCTGTTTTCATATCGAGCTTACGCGGATATGTCTGGCCGGTAACAGGGAAAACATTATCGAAACCCAACTTTTGGGAAACCAGGCGATCAAGATTTCTTACCTTGTCGTGGTCACCGTGGAACAGTTCAAGGAAAGTGGCCTGGGTGCCGACCGTACCTTTGGCACCGCGCGCCTTGACCTGGCTTTCAAGGTTTTCGATATATTCCAGATCCATGAGCAGGTCCTGGATATACAGGGTGTTTCTCTTGCCGACCGTGGTTGGCTGGGCAGGCTGGTAATGGGTAAAGCCAAGGGTTGCCATATCTTTATATTGGCGGGAAAATTTAGATAAATTGGCAATCACGTTGACAAGGGCCTTTTTAATCAGGGCAAGTCCCTTTTTCTGGATAATCAGATCTGTGTTGCAGACGACAAACTGGGAGGTAGCGCCTAAGTGTATTATTGCTTCGGCCTTGGGGCACTGCAGGCCATAGGTGTATACATGGGCCATGACGTCATGGCGTATCTCTTTTTCTTTTGTGGCTGCTGTCTCAAAGTCAATATCCTCTATGTGGCTTTTAAGTTCATCAACCATGTCTCGGCTCACCAGCTCCAGGCCAAGCTCATGCTGGGCCTCGGCAAGGGCGACCCAGCAGCGCCGCCAGGTGGTAAACTTAAACCGTTCGGAAAAAAGTTCCTGCATCTCCGGGCTGGTGTATCGGCTGACCAGTGGTTCCTGGTAGATATTTCGATTCATGCGCGCTCCTAAAAAAGTTCATAACAATAAGGATGGGAATTAGAACCCAATCGCAGCTAAAAGTCCAGATCAAAGCAATTATCTGCATAATCCGGGACAAAGCCGGTAACCATGGTAGAGGGCTGTTTCATAATCAATATTAGCAATGTCGCATAATATATATTATGTATAATTTTTACTTTTGTTATTATATCAATTCGTTGGCTCAATGGAAACCGCCATGAGTTCGATTCTCTTGCGTCCACGAAAGCAGGAGTGCTTAAAGACGAAGGCGATATCCACCCTCTTTCGTGCAAGAGATAGTTTTTCCCCCATGCCGAATCCGATTCCATGATAAGTGGCGCCATTAAGACTGAGGGCAAAACGCAGGTGTATATGTTTGATCAGGGAAACATGTTGAAGCTGAATGTCCTTTACAAGAAACACCGGTTCCGGATTATCTTTACCATAGGGCTCAAGATGCCTGAGAAAAGAAAAAAAATCCCGGTTGATCTCACTTCCGTTCAGCAGTTTGTCCACAATGATTTTTCTGCTCATGTCGCCGCCTTCCTGTGATAAGGCTGCGACCCGTGCGTTTAAATCCCGGCAAAAAATATCCAGCTTGTCGCTGGTCATGGACAACCCTATCGCCTGTTGGTGCCCGCCGAAATGAAGAAGATTGTGTTTGCAACCATCAACAGCAGAAAAAAGATCAATTCCGCCTGCCGAGCGTCCGGATCCTTTGACCACGCCGGCCTCATGGTCATCTGCCAGGGCTATGACCGGAAGATCAAACTGGTCACACAGTTTGGAAGCGACAATGCCCAATACTCCGGGATGCCAGTTACCCTGGTAAACCACAAGGGCCGTGGCGCCGTTTTCTCTTTGTTTTTGACACTGAACCAGGGCCTGTTTTACTATGTCAGCCTCAATTACCCGTCTTTTACTGTTTTGTTGTTCAAGGATTGTTGCCGTCTGTTGTGATATATTTATATTGTCGGCCAGAAACAGCCTGGCGGCAACTTCAGGTGACCCCATGCGTCCTGCCGCATTGATCCTCGGAGCAAGACGAAAAGAAATATCTTCACTGGTTATCCTGCCTTCCTGCAATCCTATTTCTTCGCAAAGCGCCCAGATCCCCGGCCTTGTTCTTTTCGTCAGTACCTCGTTGCCGGCCCTTACCAGTATCCGATTGACACCGGTCAACGGCATAACATCGGCAACCGTCCCCAGGGCTACCAAATCAAGATAATTTTTTAAATTTGGTGCGGTCTGCTTACACCAGTAGCCATTCTGCAGGCACCTGGAGCGTAAAGCCATGAGCAGAAAAAAGACGACGCCGACTCCGGACAGGCCTGAAAATGGGAAACTACAGCCCTGTTGTTTTGGATTGACCACGGCATGCGCAGCAGGCAGGTCACCCTGTGGTTCATGATGATCGGTAATGATCACATGAAAACCGGCAGCAATGGCCTCCTTGACCTCTTTATTGGCTGAAATACCGTTATCAACGGTAATCAGCAGCGCCGGCTGCTTCACCAAGCCGCTTACCGTTTGAATGCCGGAACTGGTCAAGCCGTATCCGTCAGTAAGGCGATTGGGAACATGCCAGCTAACCATGAGCTGCAATTTTTTTAAAAAATCAACAAGAAGAGATGTTGCGCAAATTCCATCTACATCATAGTCACCATAAACAACCACCGGCCATTGATACTGCATTGCCTTGCAGACAAGGGCTACTGCCTTATCCATATCTTTTAAGAGAAAAGGGTTTGGCAGATTTTGAAGTTTCGGGGCAAGAAAGTCAGCGGCTTGTTGTTTTTCCGTTATTCCGCGCAGACCAAGAAGTTCAGCCGCGATCTCTGGTATATGTAATTCTTTAGCCAGATAAGCTGCGCTTTCAGGAAAAGAAGAAACAGGAGAGGAGCGAAAGCGAAAATTCACGAAAATACCTGCAGTGTGGGCCGGAGAGCCGGAGGTAGAACATGATAATTAACATGAATATTATTCTTTTTCATGCTGTATTATCAATCTTTATCGAAGTACAGTCTAATATCATTAATCATTTTTTCCTTGTTCTCTCTGTTGTACCAGCGAAGAGAGTCAATCCTGCGGAACCATGTCATCTGCCGTTTTGCATAGCGCCTGGTATCCCGCATGAGCAAACGTTCCATGTCGTCAAAGGTCCAGACACCGTCAATATATTGATTGGCATGTCGATAGCCGATGGACTGCATGGAATTGAGATCAGGACCAAAGCCCATGTTGCGCAAACTTTCAACTTCTTCTACCAGGCCCTGGGCAAGCATAATGGCCGTGCGTTGCTCGATGCGGCGGTATATCATCTCCCGAGCGCCGGTCAATCCGGCTGCAAACATCCGGGTAAACAGAACAGCCGGGCCTTTTGTTTTCTGCTCCTGCAGGTGTTGCGACCATGGAATCCCTGTGGAATAAAATATTTCAAGGCCTCGTATAATCCGCTGCCTGTCATTTTTATGGATTCGTGCCCCTGTTGCCCTGTCAACCCGGCAAAGCTCCTGGTAAAGATCGGCAAGCTCCATTTTTTCCTGCATTTGCGCAAGCCTCTTGCCGACTTTATCCGAAACATGAACAGTATCAAATAAACCATTAATTAATGAAGATAAATAAAGACCTGTCCCCCCAGTTATCAGGGGCGTCTTTCCCTGGGAGGATATCCGCTTAATCGCCTCAAGACAATCAGCAACAAAACGGGCTGCATTATACTGTTCATCAGGATCGACAATATCAAGTAGATGATGGGCAACCCGTTGCCGTTCCTCAGCCGTTGGCTTGGCTGTACCGATATCCATGTATCGATACACCTGCATGGAGTCCATGGAAATGATTTCACAGCCAAATTCGGCAGCAAGAGAAAATGAAAGCGATGTCTTGCCGATGGCTGTCGGTCCGACCAGAACAATGATCGGCACATCTATCCTGACCGGCATGATATCTCCTCCCTTTTAATCATGGCTCGGCAAAATATATCATGGGTCTGATCCGCAGTCCTAATTTTTTCCCAACACCCCGCACCTTTTCAACATCACAAAGATTATGAAAAAAGCCGTGCCGGCGGCGAAAGGAAAATATCCGGTCTGCAAGTTGCTCGCCAATACCTGGTAACAAGGCAAGATCTTCCCGTGAGCACCTGTTGATCGACATGGGTTGGCATAAAAAAAAGGCCAGTTGCGGAGATAATTCCCTGCCCCCCTGCCCTGCAGCGCCGGATATGCTTTCCATGGTAGCAAAGCTTTTTTGCTCCATATCATTTCCGTAAAAAAACAGATCGCCGATGCCGTAAAAACCTGCCAGATCAAAGGCCAATAGAAGAAAAGCAAACAAAAAAAGGACAAGCATGCGCCTGTCCTTTTTCGATGAAATCCTGGTTGTCATCATGTTTTATTCAGGTCCATCCGATTCCTGTTAAACGCTTTTTTCATCAAGCATAAGTTTATAATTAATGGAATCCAAAAGCGCCTGCCAGCTTGCCTCAATAATGTTGACCGATACCCCGACCGTCCCCCAATGGTTATCCGCATCCCTGCTTTCAACCAGGACGCGAACCTTGGCGCCGGTTCCGTATTCGCCGGAAAGCACCCGTACCTTATAATCAACAAGCTCCATATCATTAAGCGTAGGATAAAAACGGACAAGGGCCTTGCGCAGGGCATTATCAAGGGCATTGACCGGACCATCGCCCATGGAGGCGGTGTGTACTTCACTGCCTCCTACATACAGGCGGATTGTTGCCTCGGTCATCGGCGGCCTGTCCATCTGGAATTTATGATTCATCACCCTGAATCCTTCAATGGTGAAGAATTTACGCTGCAGCCCCAGGGCCCTGCGCATCAACAGTTCAAAACTCGCCTCGGCCGCCTCGTACTGATAGCCCTGCCCTTCCAGTTCTTTAAGTTCCTTTATTATTGAGGACATCAGCGGGTCGTCGGGAGTAAGATGCAGACCGTATTTTTTTGCCTTATGCAGAACATTTGATCGTCCGGCCTGATCGGAAATGAGAATTCTGCGGATATTGCCGACTTTTTCCGGTTCTATGTGTTCATAGGTCAGCGGGTTTCGTTCAACCGCACTGACATGGATGCCGCCCTTGTGGGCAAAGGCGGATTCACCGACATAGGGTTGATACCGGTTATGGGGCAGGTTTGCCAGTTCATCCACCAGCCGGGAAGTGACATATAGTTGATCAATATGCTTGCCGACCTCACATTCCAGGCCCATCTTAAAAACCAGGGCCGGAATAATAGATGTCAGGTTACCGTTGCCGCATCGTTCCCCATAGCCGTTGATGGTTCCCTGGACATGGGAAGCGCCGAGCGAGATACCCATCAGGGCGTTGGCAACAGCGGTTTCCGAATCATTATGAGGATGGATACCTATACGCACCTGACTGTTTTGCTCGGCCAGGAACTGCTTTACCCTGTCAATAATTGCAGGTATTTCATGGGGGAGCGTACCGCCGTTGGTGTCACAGAGTACCAGGGTCTCGGCCCCTCCAGCCATTGCCCGGCCAAGGGTGGCGAGGCAGTATTCCCGGTTATTCTTAAAGCCATCAAAAAAATGCTCTGCATCATAGATCAGATGTTTGACCCTGGGCCGGAGAAAGGCCAGAGAGTCTTCTATGATCAGCAGGTTATCTTCCAGCTCAATACGGAGGGCATCATGGACATGAATATCCCAGCTCTTGCCGAAGATTGTAATTGCCGGTGTTTTTGCCGCCAGCAGGGCCGTGAGATTTGGATCTTTCTCCGGAGAATTTTGAAAATGACGGGTTGAGCCGAAGGCGGTTAACCGGGCATGCTTGAGCTCCACTTCCTGCATGGCCTTGAAATATTCAATGGCCTTGGGGTTGGAACCGGGCCAGCCGCCTTCGATATAGTCGATGCCCAGCTTGTCTAATTGTCGGGTTACCCGGATCTTGTCGTTGACGGAAAGGTTGAAGCTCTCGGCCTGGGTGCCGTCCCGCAGGGTGGTGTCGTAGATTTCAATGGCTTGTTGTGACATGTCAATACTCTTCTTCCATGGGCATGTTTTCTTTCTCCAAGGCAAAGGCTTCGTGCAGCGCCCGCACGGCAAGTTCGGTATATTTTTCCGCAACCACACAGGAAACCTTGATTTCGGATGTGGATACCATCTCCATATTTATGCCTTCATTTGCCAATATCTGAAACATGGTTGAGGCAATGCCTGAATGATTGCGCATGCCGACTCCAACAATGGAAATTTTAGCAATGTCCTGGTCGCCGGTGACGGACTTCGCTCCTATTTCCCGACAGGTTGTCTTGAGAATCTCCATGGCACGTTCATAGTCGGTACGCATGACGGTAAAGGTCATGTCGGTTAAGTGACTGTCGCTGGTATTCTGGATAATCATGTCAACCAGAATACCGGCATCCGAAATGGGGAGAAAGATTTTAGACGCAATTCCCGGCTGATCGGGAACATGTTTAATGGTAATTCTCGCTTCATTTTTATTATATGTCACACCGGATACCAGCATGGATTCCATTATTTTATCCTCCTCTACAACCCAGGTTCCCTCATTTTCCGTAAACGTTGATCGAACATGCAGCGGCACGCCGTATCGTTTTGCCAGGCCAACGGATCTGATATCCAGGACCTTGGCACCAAGACTTGCAAGTTCAAGCATTTCATCATAACTGATCTGATCAATCTTTCGTGCTTTGGTGCAGATATTCGGATCAGTGGTATACACTCCGTCGACATCGGTAAAAATTTCACAGGCATCGGCATTGAGTGCCGCGGCCAGGGCCACAGCCGTTGTGTCGGAGCCGCCGCGGCCAAGGGTTGTAATATCCCCTTCCTCGGTGACCCCCTGAAAACCGGCAATGGTGACAACCTTACCTGCATCCAGGCTTTTCTGAATCTTCTCGGTATCAATACTCTTGATCCTGGCCTTGGTGTGCATGCCATCCGTACGAATCGCCACCTGATCACCAAGAAACGAGACCGCTTCTCCTCCGGCTTCTTTAATTGCCATGGCAAACAGGGCAATGGTTACCTGTTCCCCGGTCGACAGGAGCATGTCCATTTCCCGACGATTCGGTATTTTTTGGATTGCCCGGGCAAGACCGGTTAAGCGGTCGGTTTCACCGGACATTGCAGAGAGGACAATGACCAGCTGATTCCCCTGTTGCCGCCGTTTAAGTACCCTTTCGGCAACAGCCTGTATTTTTTCTGTGGACCCAACGGATGTTCCACCAAATTTTTGCACAATAAGCGCCATCAGTCTATCCTGGATAATTCTTTTTCCGCAACGCCGGTCGGGAAAATTTAACAAACAAAATTGTCTTTAGATAAAAATCAATGTAATAAGGTTGAACCTTCAAAAGTAAACCGAATTTCTTTTTTTGCAACTCAATTTAACCCCTAAGGGCAAGACCATGGTGCATTTTACAACCGATGAA
>Ga0256833_1000797_pt1 | contig 24049 bp, 21 predicted proteins | sample 356284metaG_FD_190535 | JGI IMG/M metagenome (GOLD analysis project Ga0256833, IMG submission 190535) | Hydrothermal vent microbial communities from Mid Atlantic Ridge, Atlantic Ocean - 356-284 | ecosystem: Environmental > Aquatic > Marine > Hydrothermal vents | place: Atlantic Ocean: Mid... | reverse complement strand
AATCCTGAAAAATATCATTTATTCTGTTATTGGAAAGGCCATCTTTTGTAGTAAAAATATCAAAACGGTAATATGGAGCATATACGACCTTATGTTGCCCCCGGAGCGATTGAGAAGCAACTATCATAGCCCATATTAAGATAGTACTTTTCAAGACTTATTAAATTTGTATAAAGGTAGTAAAAAATTTAAACTTTTTCTAAATATAATAAATATTTATTGAAAATATAAAGAACTAATTGCATTTCGCAATACAATAGCATACAAAACGTTACATAAACCTATTCGATATTAAAAGAAAACAGTTATGAAAAGCACCCTTTTATCAATAATTATTACTATTTTTACAATTAACTCTTATTCTCAAACTATTATAGTAAAAGATAGTTTACAAAGCAAAAATAGTTTCACCATTGGTATTTTAGAAGGTGGGGGATCTCTTATAGGGGCAGATATTGAAATTCTTCTTATTAAAAAATTCGGGATACAATTTGGTGCAGGATTAGTCGGATACGGCGCAGGATTTACTTTTCATTTAAAACCATCAATTAGAAGTTCATTTATTTCTGTTCAATATTGGCATCAAGGTATAGGTAGATCTTTTACACAAAGTGTTGTGAGTGCCAATTTTGTTTACAGAGGGAAAAAATGGTTCACTTTTCAAATAGGACTTGGTGCCACATTGGATAAAGGACCTGTATGGCCTAAGGAAACTAAGCAACTACCGGTGATTTTAACTTATGCAATTGGAGGTTACACCCCGATATAATAATTAGTGTCTAATTCCTTCATTATGCTCGTGTTTTAAACAGTTATTGACAATAGTCAACTCCTTGATTTCAAATACTTCACAAACCTAAGGCTCAAACAATTTATTTCACGCAACTGACTTAAAAGACAGAAATACTAGTCACTTGTCATAATAAACAAAGGTAACATTTGAAAATCTTTATAATAAGGTCTTAATCTTTCTGTATTATAATACTTATCAACCTGAACAATTTTACTTGATTTTGAGATTACCTCAATTGGAACATGATCATAACGACCGTTTTTCAAGACGACCAATCTACCGTGAATACCTTTCAATAATAAATCCAACGCCATATTCCCAAAAGCCATTGGGACAATACTATCAATAGCATCAGGACTTCCAGTCCTAGTGAGATAACCCAGTTTTTGATTAATTATATTAACTCTTCTTCCTTTATTGTACTTAGGAGATATCTCTTTGATTGCAGCAGAAACTTTTTCTCCGATTCCACCCAATTTGGCATGTCCATATGCATCGCGTTCATCGCTTTGAAATGTCATCTCTTCTTCATGAGCAAATTGCGCCCCTTCCGACACTAAAACAATCGAATAGCTACTAGGATTTCTAAGTCTATCCTGTAGTAGAAGCTGCGTCAAAATCTCCGGATCAAATTTATGTTCCGGAATCAAACATCTATTTGCTGCACCAGCCATTGTCGGTAACATAGCAGTATAGCCTGCATATCTACCAAATACTTCAAGCACCATCACCCTCTCATGCGAACCGGCAGAAGTACGCAAATCATTTGCCAGTTTAATTGTTCTGGAAACACAAGTACTAAATCCTATACAATAATCTGTCCCGGGAACATCATTATCCATTGTCTTTGGTATAGCGATTACTTTCATGCCTTTTTTGTACAAATGTTCCGCATAACTTAAGGTATCGTCGCCACCAATAGCAATCAAATAATCAATTCCCAACCATTCTAGGTTTTTCAATACTTCCGGTGTCAGATCATTCATCTCATCTACATAAGTATCTTTTAAATGATCGGGCACATCCACCTTCGCTACCGCTAGAGGTCTTGTCCTTGATGAGTGTAAAAATGTTCCTCCCGTTCGTGCTGCTTTATTAACAACATTCTGAGACAAATCTAAATAATTTAATGAATTATCAACTTTTTTATCCCGTATTATCTCCATGATTCCTTTCCACCCTCTTCTTAAGCCTATTACTGAATATCCCTCTCGTATTGCTCTAATTGTCACTGCTCTTATAGCGGGATTCAATCCCGGCACATCTCCACCTCCTGTTAAGATTCCAATTATTCCTTTTGTCTTTTTCGCTCTAGCCATAATTTCACTTTTTATTTTATCAAAACAATAATACTGCAAATTCTAAGCCAATTATTTTACGTCAAACAATTTATTAGCAACTACCGGTTTATTTCCACTATTTCCGGTTAATTGCAGCAAATATAAACCGGATTTCAATAATTCAGTACCTATATTTATTTTTTGAATCTCCGCACCATTAAGATTAAAATACTTAGAATATCTTAAATCTCCTAAAATGCTATATATCTTTACTGAAACACCTTTCATCCCCGTATTGAAAAATTTTAGCTTCAACTTATTTCTAATCGGGTTTGGGTATAAAAATAATTTTATCTCTTTTGCACCAAGTATTTCACTTGTCCCAACCGCTTGGCAAGCATCCGAGATGAAATCACAATACGTCCTTGATGCTAAAGAGCAGTCTAAAACAAAAGGGTTTGGTTTATTATTTTGGTATTTTGCAATTTTCCAAGTTCTAATCCACTCCAACGAATCAACAGGATCTTGAAAATGCCATTCACATAGAGTTTTAATTTGTTTACTAAAAAAATTGGGGTCTTCTTGATCTGCTTCAGCTTTGTACATAGTATAAAAATACATCATCGCTCTTGCAACATTCCCTTTATGGTCTTCTCTTGGCTCAAAAAATGTACTTATATGTTCACTATAAGCATCAATATTACTTTGAGGTTTATTATGCAAAATTATATCATTATAATACCAATCCTTAGTTTGATTGTCATTGATTTCATTGAAAGGCAAACTCCCCCTGTCTGAATTTACATTTATCTTGGATGGAAACAAATGGTGCATATCTGATTTTGCATTACCATCCTTAGCTCCTTTACTTCTAGGGAAAGTATGCTCTGCATTAATTCCACTAGGTTTACCCTCTTTGTACAAATAAGAAGAGGGGTCTACATTTGGAGGAAGATACAAACCATAACCTGTATATACCCCATAAACGGTATCGTTATCATTATAAATCTTACCATATAATGTATCTCTTGCTTGTGAATAATCCAATACTGTTGTAGGTTTATACTTCTGCACAACTTTTGTTTTCAATTCTTCTCCAGTAAAACCTCTAAAAACACTCTCAAACTTATACTGGCCAAACCCCATATACGAGATACCAATTAATATTGATATTAAAAATAATCTATTCATAAAACACAACCTATTTATTAAAAAAAATTAAATAGTGTCTATGTATAAAGTGCTTGATTTTTAAAAACAAAAATTTTAATGAGATTTTTACTTTTCCGAGACGAAGTGATGCCTAAGTATCAGCGAGTTGAGAATAATAAAAATGTCGCAAAAAGATTGCTTTTAAATTTTAATGACTTTAGAGACAGACACTAAATAGTAAAGGTACAAAAAAATATTAAAAGAGTATCAAAACCAATATTTTAATCTGGTTTAAAATTCAAATTTAGACTGAGCTGTCACAAAACTTTTTATATTAAAATCATCCTACATCCGCGGGAATCTTAGTTATATATCCAATATTTTAATAAAATTCGCTTGAATTATTATAGAATAAAAAATAAGACGTGATTTTTTTTAAAATAAATATGGGAATTAATTATTTTAGCTTATCTTTGCACTCCTTAATTAATAGGGTCGGTTTGCCGAGTGGCTAGGCGACGGTCTGCAAAACCGTTTACACCAGTTCGAATCTGGTACCGACCTCAAGAGAAAGCCTGTACATCAATGATTTGCAGGCTTTTTTCTATTGTTTTAATATTATTCCTTGAAACACCCCCCTTTTAATTATTATCGTATCAAAATAATTTACTTCATCAAGCTCATACATCAAAAACAAATACCTCCTAACTGCTTACTTTTTTATAATTCCATACAGCCAATAGATTGACCAAAACTGCATAGATAGCCATTATCATAAAATGTTGTGTAACGTCTTTAAAAGTACTACCTTTGAGCAAAACCATTCTCATAAATTCTATAAAATATTTAATAGGATTGAACCAAGTAATCTTTTGAGCCCAGCCGGGCATACTTTCTATAGGCGTAAAAAGCCCGCTCATCAATATAAATATCATAAGGAAAAACCAAGAGATAAACATTGCTTGCTGCTGAGTATCGGATACCGTAGAAATCAATAAACCTATTCCTAAAACTACCGGCAAATAAACTAAAGCAAAGGAATATACTAACAACAAACTACCTTGGAATTGTATATGAAAAATCAATTTTGCAACTATTAAACCAATAGTAAGTTCCACTAATGCAATTAATAAAAAAGGCATTAATTTCCCTATAATAAATTGATATTTTTTAATCGGTGTAACATTTAATTGTTCAATAGTCCCGATTTCTTTTTCCCTTACTATTATTATTGCAGTCAAGAAAATGCCAACCATCGTAACCAGTAAAACCAAAATACCGGGAACCATAAACGTAGAATAATTCATACTGGGATTAAACCAACTACGAGAAGTTATATTTATTGGAGATAATAACTCTCTTCCGGTTGCTTGCTTCAATATGTCTAAATTATAGTCACGAATAATCATACTCGAATAAGCATTTGCCAGTCCTGCTTTTACCCCATTTACCGCATCAATGCTTAGGTGTACTGGAGACTTTTGTCGATTAATCAGAAGGTTTTCAAATTTTTGTGGAATTTCTAATATCAAATCAGCCTCTCCTTTTTTCATGTCCTTCATCGCAGCCTCATCTCGAAAAGATGAGTTGACTATATTAAAATATGGTGAGCCTGAATATTTTGAAATAAGAGCTCTTGAAAAGGCACTTTGATCATTGTCAATCACATGTAGATTTAGATTTTTTACTTCAAAATCAGCTGCAAAACCCAACAATATTAACTGTATAAAAGGCATTATAAATAGTATAGGAAGAATTGTCATGTTCCTGCTAATTTGTATAAATTCTTTTCTCAATATTATCAAGATTGTTCGCATTTCTATTATCCTTTATTCAAGTCTTATTTTAAAATTTTTAATACTCAGTACCATCAAGGCTATCATCATGCCAATCAAAATAAGAGTTTCATTCAATATATATGTTATATCCACTCCTTTAATCATAATATCTCTAATGATAATCAAGAACCATTTTGCCGGAATAATATGGCTAATGTATTGCAATATTTTTGGCATACTTTCCAATGGAAAGACAAATCCTGACAATATGATAGTCGGTAGCATCAGTCCCATTAATGATATAAGAAGAGCTTCTTGCTGTGATTTTACTTTTGTGGAGATGAATATACCTAAACTCAATGACGTAACTATAAATAGTGTTATTTCAAATAGCAATAAAAAGTAATCTCCTCTAATGGGCAAATCAAAAACGAATACTCCCAAAATCAAAATTGACAATGCATTTACCAATGATAAAAATATATAAGGGATCACTTTTCCTACTATTATCATATAAGGTTTTAGGGGGGAGACCAATAGCACTTCCATGTTGCCTTTTTCTTTCTCACGTGCGATTGATATTGAGGTCATCATTGCCGAAATAAGCATCAAGATAATTACTATTGTTCCCGGCACAAAGAGATAAACTCCTTTGAGTTGGGGATTATACTCCATTCGAGATATTATTTCTATACCTTTTGATGTTTTGGTCGTTAATTGAATTTCATTTTGGTAATCAATCAATATTTTGCTGATATAATTGGTCAATGTCGCCGCAGTATTCGGGTCGGTAGCATCAGATATAATCTGTATAGAAGGATTCTCCTTATTACGAAGTTTTTTCGCAAAATCTTGTTCAAAAATTAATGCAAGTTTGATTTTACCTTTTCTAAAAGAGCCTTCTATTTGTTTTGAATCTTGTAGGTATTCTGATAATAAAAAATATTTAGTGGATAAAATCTTATTACTAATTTTCTGAGTGATTTTATCTTTAGAATTATCTACAATTGATATTTTAGCATCAACTATCTCATTAGTAATTGCAAATCCAAATAAAATTATTTGAGCGATAGGCATTCCAATAAGGATAAGTAAAGATTTGGGGTCTCTAATAATGTGATAGTACTCTTTTTTTACAAATGCCCAAAACGCTTTCATTGTATTTTCATATTTTAATCAATAAATATTCTATTCAATTCTCTAAATATTGCTATCCTCTTGCTAATTTCACAAAAACCTCTTGCATGCTTTTTACGTTCAATTTATTCTTTAATTCCATCGGTGTATCCAAGGCTTTTATCTCACCATCAACCATTATCGATGCCCTAGTACAATACTCGGCTTCATCCAGATAATGAGTTGTGATAAATATTGTTGTTCCCTTTTCAGATGCTTTGTAAATCATCTCCCAAAATTGTCTCCTGGTGATAGGGTCAACACCACTTGTAGGTTCATCCAAAAAAACTACAGAAGGATTGTGCACCATTGATACGGCAAATGCCAATTTTTGCTTCCATCCCAAGGGTAAATCCCGCACAAGCTTTTTTTTCATATCAACCATACCCAAATCCTTAATCAATACATCGGTTTTGTTCTTAATCTCTTTCTTTGAGACACCGTATATTCCTGCATAAAGTCTTATATTTTCAAAAACTTTCAAGTCATCATAAAGAGAAAACTTTTGACTCATATAGCCGATTCTATATTTCACTTTTTCCGGATTTTTAATCACATCGTATCCTGCTACTCTTGCTTTACCTGACGTAGGTTTTGAAAGACCTATCAACATCTTAATCGCTGTAGTTTTACCTGCTCCATTCGCACCTAAAAATCCGAATATCTCACCTTTTGAGACGTCAAAAGAAATTTTGTCCACAGCCGTGAATGAACCGAATTTCTTGGTCAAGTCCTTTACACTAACGACGTACTTATCAATTGATTTATTCATCCTTTTTCAACATTTTTGCCATAAAACAATCCTCAATATTAGCCTTTATTCGCTTTGTGACAGTATTTTGATCTGTAAATTTCCTGATTTTACCATTCAAGTCTTCAGGATTCATCTCCTCTTTTATCGTCAAGTGTATTGATTCCCCAAATGGAAAAGCTGTGTTGGTAATATCCATTTTTCGAAGAGCTAAAAGCAGCTTGTAATAGTCTTTTCCCGACACTGAATAAATAGGCAAATCAAAATCTTCAACAATTCTTTGCGGAGTGTTGATTTCCAAAACTTCACCCTTTTGCATAAAAGCTACTTTATCACACAATTGTGCTTCATCCATATAAGGTGTAGATACTACAATAGTGAGGTTTTGTTGTTTTAATCTCTTTAGCATTTCCCACAACTCTACTCTGGACACCGCATCTATACCAGTTGTAGGTTCATCTAAAAACAGTATATCCGGTTTGTGTATCAAAGCGCATGATAAAGCCAATTTTTGTTTCATCCCCCCTGATAGATTACCCGCTTTTCTATTTCTGAAAGGCTCTATTTGTTGATAAATATCTTTGATTAGATAATAATTATCTTTTATTTTTGTATTGAAGATTGTCGCAAAAAATTTAAGGTTTTCTTCTACCGTTAGATCTTCGTAAAGCGAGAATTTACCAGGCATATACCCAATCAAATTCCTTAGTTTTTTGAAGTCTTTCACGATATCCAAACCGTTTATTTGTGCATTTCCGGTTGAAGGGAAAAGCATGGTGATAAGAATCCTAATAAGAGTAGTCTTACCAGATCCATCCGGACCGATCAGACCGAACAGCTCACCCTTTTCTACAGAGAATGTTATTTCTTTCAATGCTTCAACAGAACCAAAAGATTTTGAAATATTATTGATATTTAAGAAATCACTACTCATTGGAATTGGATGATTTTTGTCCTTTATTTTCCTTGTTTATATTGAAATTCACTTCTCCCGGCATCCCTATTTTAATGTTTCCATCATTTTTTACAAGTATTTTTATCGCATATACTTGATTCACTCTCTCCTCTTTTGTTTGTATTGTTTTGGGAGTAAATTCAGCCTTAGAAGAAATCCAAATAATTTTTCCCGAATAGGATTTATTAGTGCTAGCATCCTCATCAATCTGTACTTCCACTTCTTGATTTAGTTTTATATGGGGCAATTGTGCACCCGAGATATACGCCTTTAGTTCCAATGCTGACAAATCGGCAATTTTATATATAGGCATTCCCACTCCTGTGATTTCACTTTGCTCCTTATATACAGATAATACCTGACCGTCAATTGGATTTTTGATAACTGATTTCTTTATCTTTTCATTTATTTGTTCAATTTGAGCTTTCAAAGGAGCTGCCTGATTTACTATTCCGAAATTGATATCTTTAACTTTACTTTTAATTGCCTCTATTTTTTTGTCAGCAATCCTAATTTGTGAATTCAGGTCATCTATTTGCTTTTGAGTAGCAGCCTTCCCTTCAAACAATTTGTTTAATCTGGCAAGTTCACTTATAAGATGTTTTTTTTGCTCTTTGACAACATCGACCTCTGCTCTTGCACTTTGTCTTTTTGACCTTATAGCTCTGATGGATGCCCGGAGAACATCTTTTTGTTTGTGCAGCAATGTTGTATCCAATACTCCAACTACCATGTCCTTTTTAAGCTCTTGCCCTTCGCTGACATTCAAAAAGATTAATTTGCCCGGCATTTCTGAAGATACCATGACAGTTGTCGCTTCAAAATTGCCATATGCATCTGATTTATTTTCCTTAACTTCGCATGATAATAGCACAAAAACCAGAATGACCAACGATATATTTAGTATATTTTTCATTTTATTAGATTCATTTATTTAATAATATTTTAATTTTGTAATTCAATTTCACTATTTCCAACTTATGAATTTCTTTTTTTATTTTTTCTATTTTATTTACATTCAATTCCTTGATATAATCACTGATTTTAGCAGTACCGTTCATATATTGAAATAGAGTAGTCTTGATAATCTTTTTTTGTCTTGCTATTATTTCATCGTCAAAGTGCAAATTAGATTGTATTCCTTCAATCTCGGAATGCAATTTATTAAACTGCTTTTTGATTTCGTCATCCAAAACTAACTTTTGATTATCAATGAATGATCTTTCAGCATTCAGCTTTTGTTGTTCAATCGAAGATTTTTTCCAATCCCAAATATTCCATACTAACTTCACACCGCCGATGGCATAAGGCGCAATATTATCGTCAAAAAAATTAAAAGGATTGGGGTAACCAATTCCAGCTTTTGCAAACAACACCACTTTAGGTTTTTTTCTTGAAGTAATAAGGGTTTTACTTTGAGATAATAATTCAGTTTTCAATCCAAACAGTTTATATTCGGGTCTATTTGTCGCATCAAAAATATAGTTGTCAGGAAGGTCGATATCTGGTATTTTTTCTTGCTTCAGATCTATTCCTGCGATATGGGATAAAACTACTTTTAAAGTAATAATTTTGTTAGCAATATTAGCTTTGCTTTGATTTACTTTTATTTTTTCAATATTTAATTTATCCAAATCACTTTTTAGTGCCACTCCATTATCAATAGCTGAATTCACGATTTTTTCTTGGGTGTCCAGTAAAAATAAAGAACTATCCAAAATCTCTTTTTGCTTTTGCAATAATAGTATGGAAAAGTAAATATCCACCACTTTTTCCTTAATTTTAAAAAGCAGTACATTTAGATTTTGGTCTGCGATTTTTGCTTTGATTTCCTCATTTTTAATCAATGATTTTATCAATCCTCCATCAAAAAGCATATAATTAGATTCAAGATTAGTCTGTACTCTGTACAAAGGCAAACTAATGGGGTCAAGATTGGGAATTGGAAATTCCAAATCAATATTTTCACTTTGAATTGACGCCTGAGCATTAAAATCAATATTTGGCATATTCCTTTTCTCAAATGCTTTAATATTTAGCCCGGATTTGCTCTCAATCAAACTGCGTTGACCATTCAGGGGATGGGTTTTTACCGCAGACTCCAATAAGACCTCCAGATCTACTTCATCATTCTGGGCTATCATACTAAAAGAAAGAAAGCCAAGAAAGAAAATCATATTTATTTTTAACCATTTGGGTAACATAATCATATTTTTATATTGTTTATCAATGTATCGACTATCGTTCTTTTTCTTAATCTCATAAAATCGTAAAATTGAATATCCGACATTCCAGAGATTTTTTGCAATCCTGGTTTAGCAAGAAATGGATATAGGATAAGAGACAAGACATCCAATATAAATTGTAATGGATTTATTGGCCTTATCCTCCCACTGGCAATTTCCTCTTGAACTAAAGCAAAAACAAATGCTTTATCAGGTGTTTTTACATTGTCCAATAGGGTTTCAACAAAAAGATCGGTATTATGATTTAATTCATTTATAATAAAAGGTGGAAAATGAGGGTTTTTTGACACTATTTCAATATATTCATCCACAATAAGCTCTAATTTTTCAAAAAAAGTTTTGTCCGAGTGTAATATACTATCTAATCTGGGAAAAAAATCTTCAGCGCTAATCTTCAATACCTCTGTAAATAGTGTTTTTTTAGTCTTAAAGTAATAATGGAGCAGTCCTTTGTTGATACCTGCATCCTCTGAAATATCCCTCATTCTTGTTCTGGAATATCCCTTAACTACAAATACATTTGTAGCCGATTGTAGTATTTTTTGCTTGGTAGAATCACTCATAACAACATATTTACCCATTTGGGTAATACAAAAGTATAATAAAATAATTACAAAAGCAAATTATCACTAAATTTCTTCTCTCCATGCGCTATGATCAATATCATGAAAATGAAACAACTCTCTACCTGAAAATCAATAATTATACACCGGATTAGTCAACATAGCATTCAACCTTGGCCTATCGGCAGGTCGAATACTTAGTTGTTACCTGCTGGCTTTTTCTTTCTGTTATGAACTAATTTGATTTTTACAGGAACTTGCATTTATAAATTGAATACAAGAAACATTAAAAAGCCTCAATCTCGTGTTTAAGGCTTTATTCTAACATCCAGAGTGGATTACTCTAATGCAATAATCATACTTCTTGCTTTATTTTTGTACCATTATTTTTTTACTTTTAACTTTGCCATCTTGTTTGAAAACCAGCAAATAACTTCCTGTTGTTAAACTCAAATTGCTTAGTGTTTCTCTATATTCACCTTGCACTAATTTTCGATTGAAAATAGTTTTAAGTTTTCTGCCGTCTAAATTATAAAGTTCACACGTTACATGACCGGTACTTGAAACATAAAACTCCACAATCGATGATGATTCAATTGGATTAGGGTAAACTCTGATTTTATCAATTTCTGCTTCATTTTCTACAATTGACGTTGTTTCATCTATAAGGATAACAGCGTTTGCATTTACAATTTCTCTATCTTTAACCACATCAGGTCCATATCTTTGAATAAGACCAACAAGAGAAATATTATTTTCATCATACTCTACCGGTAAGGTGAAGTTAAATGTTTTACTATAGTTGCTACCGGATACCACATTCGTGGGGATTGAGGCAGCTACTCCTTCAGGATTTCCGAGTGTCTCTCTTAAAACATGATTGTGAACATATCCGGAAATTACTGCCGGTGCGTCAATTAAGGTTTGAAGATAAGATGGTCCGGAAGTCCAACCACTAAAATTTGAATTGGCTTGATCATATGCCACTCCTCCAGTTACAGAATCTTCCACAATGAAACAATTTAACCTAAAATTCCCTGTTGCATTTTGAATGAAATTTGCAGTGATGGTAACGGATAAATCTCTTGTAGATGAATTATAAGACTTCGTAATTCCTACTGTAGCAAGTGGTAATTGATTATACACGAGATCCATATATTTATCCAGAGTATCAAGACCATATTCCCAAGGATTGGATGCTGAAATTGCAGGCTTTGAACCGGGGTTTCCCGGAAAATCTTTTCGGTCAAACAGAAAAGTTGGTGAACCGCTAAAATAAGGAATCATATACAGCTCAATTTTGAATACGGCCATAGGATCTTGTCCCCCGGGTCCTGTATGAACGGCTATCGGAATAGCATTTGGGTAATTGGTTTTCAAATGTTCAAAATAAATACCGCCGAATCCGCAAGAAGCACACCACGTACCGGTTGACTCTTCAACAAGTACTCTTTTAATTGGAGTTTGACTATATCCATAGGTACTGAATAGAATGATAATTAAAAATAAATAAACTGTTCTGAGCTCTTTCATAATTGTTTTTTTTTGTTATTGTTTTGCAAATATCAATAAGAATTTATCCATAACAAAAAATTAAGGTATGACAATCAATGACACAAGCTTTATTTATAGAAAATCATTTCGTAGAAAGAAACCATAAATATCCTCATCACTTAATATGTTTAGTTTTTTACGTAATCTATTTCTCCTTTTATTTACGGCTACCGCAGTAATATTCAATAATCGGGCAATTTCTTTTGAAGAAAGCTGGATTTTTAAATATGCACAAAGTTTAAGTTCATCAGTTGTAATATTGGGATATTTAGTTTTTAACTTTTCAAAAAACAAAGGGTGAACTTCAATAAAATGGCGTTTGAAAATTTGCCAATCGTCATCCATTCTCAAACTATCGGATATTATAGAATTAATTTCTCTATATGATTTTAATGGTATTATTTCAGCTTTGTCATTAATTTTAGAAATTTTTTGTCGAATACTATCCAATATTTCATTCTTACTCATAACATGAATTGCTGCGGATGTCAACTCTCTATTTTTTGATTGTATTTTTTCTTCTAATCTTATTCGCTCTATTCTTTTTAGTTTTTGATCTTGTTCTTTTTGTTCTAATTCAAATTCCAGATTCTTTTTACTCAGCTTAATTTTTTCGAGTTCAAGTTCTTGGATTTTATTTTTCCGTAATTCAAGTTCAGCTTTTTGCTTAATTTTTTTTATTCTTATCCAAAAAATATAAGAGACTAATATAACAAGCAGCAAGAGTGCTACAAGGAGAATCGAAGTAAGCCTATTATTCTTTTTCTCAAGACTTAGCTTGCTTTTAATCAAATTCATTTTATGCAAATGCACCTGTCTATCTGAAAGGATTTGGTTTTGAAGTATTAAAGCATTTTGTTTATAGTATAAAACATTAGTATTGTATTCAATATAGTTTTTATAGCTATTCAACGCATTTTTAAAATCGCCCATTAATTCATAACATTCCATCATTCCTTTATAGGCATCACGCAAAATTTCATTTTTATCCGGATGATTTGTTAAATCAAAATCTAATGTTTTTCTGAAATAATCCAGAGCATGAACATAGTTTCCTTTTTTCAGATATAATTCTCCAAAACTAATGTTAATTGCTGATTTTCTGAGAACTAACCCTAAACTATCTATTAAATACATAGAACGATTCAGGTAAAATTCAGAGCTATCAATATTATTCATATACAAAAACGATAAAGCTATGTTATTGTAATTTATCGATAGTTGTTCCAAATAATTGTTGTCAATATTAATCTTTATTGCCTTATTGAAATATCTAATTGAGCTTTGATACTTACCTTTTAAACGATGAATCTCTCCTATGAGATTAAAGTCATTTGCCTCAATATTTTTCTCCTTTTTAGCTTGTATCTTGTTAGATTTCCAATAAAATGATTCCGCCAAATCATAGTTTCCTAAATCAATGTGATTAATAATAATTGCCTGATATAGTTGAGGCAACAAATATGTACTGCTATTATTGAGGTACTTTATACCTTCCAGTGAATACTCGATAGACAAGTTGTAATACTGCTTATTATTATAGGCAATTGCAAAATTATAACAAGCTTTAACCTTATCTTTTGTAGATAAATCGGATTTGAGATATGTCCGAATTGATTCTTCAGCTTTCTCTATTTTATTTTCTTCTATTAACTCAATATAATAATTGAGCTCATTAGTTGCTTCAGGCATAGCTTGTGCACGAGGCTTTTGGAAAAACCCGGCCATTAAAACAAGTAGAAACAGAAAGTTATTTATGTATTTAAATTTTAACAATTCTTAAAATATTTAATTAATTCGTGTCTGTCCATAAAATCATTAAAATTTAAGCACTTTATAGACAGACACTAGTTAAAATGACCGATCCAGCCATAATAAAAACGCTTTAGCAAAATTAGCAGATTTTTGGGAAATATGTCTAAACTGAGCCTTTTTCTCTAATAAAGAGATATAATATTCTGAAATCATATAAGCGGAAATTTCATTCGGATGGTCTAAGCCCATAGAAACAGGAAAAGAATCGATATAAGGTGAGAAGTCTGATAAATTTTGTACTCTATTGTTATTTAATGAATCTTTTGCGATCCTAAATATACCATCTTCGTATATTAATGAGAATACTACATCTTTAAAATCTCGTCCCATTACGGGCGTTACAGGCGTTTCGTCAATCAATGTTCTTGCCCAGTAATAATCGTTTTTGTATTTAAAAATCCATTCCGGTTTTGGAGCATCAGGATTGGTGATTTGATTCAACAAAATGGTAGTATCAACTTCAACCTCTGCTTTTTCAAATTGCCAGGAATTTATGTACAAAGAATCAAATTTCCACGAGTAATATCTTTGTAAAATATGAAATTGTTCATGAATTAATAAAGAACCCAATTTTTTTGCTACCAGCAAGGAGTCAGATTGAGTCATATTGTCACTCCAGTTTGAAATAAGATGATCCAAATGTCTTTGACTAAGTATGATATACGCTCCTCTTGTATGAGCAAAGCCACCACAAAGCCAGTTTTCAATTTTGATAAACCTCCATGGATGACCGGCAATCAATTCAAGTCTGTTTTCTAAAAATATCCTTTTTATAACTTTAATCACATACGATATAGCAGATTTCTCCTTTTCTGTAAAAGAAGTTACTGCAGAAGAAAATTTATAGCGAGCGTAGTTTCTAGCATCTTCTATATTCTCACTTGGTGGAAGGCTGCCTGTAAGTGCATATATCTCACGAAGCTGTAATTTTGAGAAATAAGGTTCGTACGATTCATCTAAAATAGCAATAGAACCCTTTTCTGCATCTAAAAATACGACATCTGTAGAAGCGTGTGCTTTCGAATAACTATTTGAATGAAAATCCAATCCTTGTGCAAATGAGCTAAAACAGGTTGAAAAAACCATGTAAAATAACCCACCAACAAATATTGTGTATTTTAAAATACTCATTTTTGCAAAAATTATTTTTTTATAATTAACCGTTTGTTTATAATCGCATTTGTCTTTTTATTTCTCAGGACAAAAATATATCTACCATCGAATAACATGGAAACATCTAAATTATTACCATTCAAGTTCCTCTTTTCAAGAACCTTTCTACCAAATATATCTAAAACTGAAATATCGTAATCGTTAAATTCAATGTCTGTAAATGTGATCGAAGTTTGTGCAGGATTAGGGAACAGGATTATTTGATCCTCTGTATTTTCCAATAATCCAAGAGTTGATGTTACATTTACTAAAACATCAATTGAATCAACATAATTTAATCCATCTGCAGAAATGTAATATCTGTAATGAGAGTTCCCTACACCAGGTGCTCCAACGTATAAACTTAACTCCTCAGTACCACCATTCTTAATTGATGTTGCGGACGAACTCCAAATATTCAATGTAGATACTCCATAGCATAATCCCCCCCAACATAAATAATTAAACCAATCTTTCGGTTGTTTTAAATTGACACGGGTTATCATCCAATTTTGAGTCGTCCCGGAACTGTTTGTAACATAAAGATGAGGAATAGAAATATTTGATATTGGAATTGTATCTATTATTATTTCAGAGCCGGTAACATTTTGTCCATTGATACTATCAACAGTAATTGTTACTTGAGAAAAAAGATTATTAGAAGCGAAAATCATCGATATAGCTAAAAATAACATTCGAACTGTTTGCATAATATAATTTTTTAAATTAAAAGCACAATTTTATGCAAATATTAAGAGGTTTAAAAATATTCCGCTATGACAAACAATGACATTTATATTGAGCTACCACAAAATTCTTTAAAATAAAAAACAAAACTTTTTATAATCAGAATATTGGTAGCGGTTTGGTATAAGTATTCCCCCATAAGTACAGGATTAGTCAACAAAACTCAAACTTGGCCTATCGGCAGGTCGAATACTTCGTTGTTGTGCACCGTTTTAATTCTTATTCCAATTTTTTCCTTTCCAATCGTTCGCGTGCTTCAATTAATATTTGATGTAATTTCATTTCAAGTTGCTCTTTTGGTAATAATTTTGTCCAATATTCTGCGACCACAATTCCATCTTTGTGCATTTCAAGCAACTCAATTTGCTCTTTACTGGCTTCTGTGCATAAAATTATACCAATTGGTGAATTTTCTCCTTCTTGTTTTTCATATTTTCCCAGCCATTTCAGATATAGTTCCATTTGACCTTTATACTTTGCTTTAAATTTATCAATTTTAAGTTCAATTGCAACTAATCTTTTTATTTTCCGGTGGTAAAAAAGCAAATCTAAATAATAATCATCTCCATCAATTATCATTCGTTTTTGTCGTTCAACAAAGGTAAATCCGCTCCCTAATTCAAGTAAAAACAACTCTAATTCTTTAAGAATGGCACTTTCCAAATCATTTTCCAAATAACCGTCTTTTAGATCTAAAAAATCCAAAAAATACGGATCTTTAAAAAAATCTTTTTCAATTGTCTTGCTCCCATATAATTGAATATTTGCATTTTCCGTTCTTTCATAAACTTTTTTTGAGATTTGTTTCCTTAACTCTCTGACTCCAAAACTATTTGCAGAAGTCAATTTTGCATAGAATAATCTTTCTTTTTCAGTTTTCAATGGAATTATTGCCAAAAAATGAGACCACGATAATTGTCGTGACAGTGTAACGACAATTTCAAAATTAGGAAACTTTTCGGCAAATTGTATCATTCGCCTTATATTTTTTTCATTAAAACTTTTGCCAAATTTATTTTCTAAATCTCGTGACAGTGTAACGATAATTTGTTTTCCATATTCAGCTCTTTTGTTTTTTAGAACTTCGGTATTAATAATTTTTCCAATATACCAAAAAGTTTGCGTTAAAGCACTGTTTAATTAAACAGCTAATTGAGATTTTGATTTTTCAACGAGGCTTATAATCTCATTTAAAATTTTATTGTAATCGTTTTTATCAACCAACATTATTTATTTCTTTTTGACAAAGATAATATTAAAAAAATTGAATTGTGAATTTGGATTTTGCCTTTTTGCATTTTTCTTGAATGGTGCAGAACGCCGGTTCGTCTAAAAAACATATAATTATAATGCTAATTTACGGGAAATATTGATATTTCCAAAAATATATTGAAACTTCGATTAATTTTCAAAAAATTGCTTAAATGTTTTTAAAATTGGTTTTTGGGGTGCAAAACGGCTTTTTGGGGCTAAAATATAAGTAAATAAACGATTTATTGGTTTACCCAAGAATTTTATTAGCTTTTCAATACCGATGATATTCATTATTCGTTTAAGATTGTATGCAATAAACATAAAACCTACATCAGCATTAGCACGTTGCAGTGTTTTCTTAGTTAGTATGTAATTGAACCCCCATTTTATAGTTCCAAACGGGTGTTCTACAATTGCCTGTCTTGATTTATAAATATCGGGATTGTTTTCAAGATTATTTTTATTTTTTTGAAGTGCATCTGCAAATTCGTGCCTTTCAATTATTCTTTTGCTTTTTGATTTGGTGCATTTTAACCTCAGTTTACATACTTTACAATGATTTGTTTTGTATTGTTTAACTCTATATGACTTTTTTTATACCAATTACCATTAGTTTTAAGAGTTTGTGCGGCCGGACAGGTATAGTTTTCGAGTTCTTTATATTTTTTCTTTTGTTTGTTGTGCTTATCGATTTTGTCTTGAATTTCTTTTTTTTATCGCCATCGGCTTTTTGCAATTCTTCGACATATTGGCTTAACTTTTTTTCAATATATGCGATATGACGATCAATTTTTTTTTGATTATAATTGTTTTTCTTTGAATTTTGAGCACGTAATTTTGTTCCGTCCCCGGCTAAAAAAATACCGCCTATTAAATACAAATTTTTGGCAATATCAACCGTTGCACGAAACACTTTTTTATATTGCATGTTAGCAACTTTTATTTCTCCAATATTTCTTTCCAAACCGTGAATGAGGGTCTTTCTGTTCCATTCTCATCAAGTAATCCCGTATCTCTCCATAATTTACCAACGTCTTTGTATTCAGGTGGAAAAGTCTCCCAAAGCTTATCATAATCACGATATGCCCACCAAATAATAAATTCATAGTTTTGATTATATGCATTTAATAGAAGTGTTTCGAGATATTCTTTTTGTTCGCAAACATCACTTTCAATGTTTAAATTGAAACTACTTATTTCTAAATTTTCTGCTAAATGCGTAGTTTCAACAAAAGCAATAGGAATGGTAACTTCTGAATGCAAAAAGTCAAATGCCTGTTGAAATTCAGATTTGGTATGTTGTCCTTTGAAGAATGGGTAATAACTGATGGCAGCAAAATCCATATTTTGATTAACATAATTGCTGATTTCTGAAATAAAGTCAGTTGGATGTGTAACTTCAGGATTATACCAATTATGCAAAGTGACAGATTCTGCTAATGGTAAATTCGGATAATCGATTTTTAATCGGTTTCTAATATTATTCATCAATAATTTATACTCTGCCCATTTCGTTTCAGATTTAAGTTTTAGTTCATTTACTTCCATAGCAATCACTAAATAATCGGGATTGAATTTTGATATTAGGTATTCCAAGTGTTTGAAATAAGCGTTTTCAATACTTGTGTCGTTCAATGCTGAATAAGCAGGAATGCTTCCGCCATAATCTTCAAGTAAATCACTACGGTCTGTATTAAGAAGACTTACAGATAATAAAAGTTTATGATTGTTCAACCTTTTTGAAACACGATAGTTTATATTATTTGTAAATTCTGTGGGCAATGTGGAATTATTTATCCAAGCATTCCAAGGTATTTTATCGTCAATTTGTTCTGAGTATATATCTGCATTTGATTCTATAAATTGATAGGTCTGTTCCTTATCGACTTCATTAGGTCCAAAACTCCACGTACTAAAACCCATTTCAAAGTTTCTTTGGGTGATTACATCAAGCGAGTTATTATCTTCACAAGTTAATGTACTAATATTGTCTTTATTGCAACTTGACAAGAATAATATTCCCAATAATATGTATGAAATTGTCTTAATCATTTCGTTTCCTTTAATTGTTGCTAAACGGTTGGCAATATGAAAAGTTTGGCATTTTAAAGTACCAAATTTTTGCTTGTGCTCTATGTGTATTTATTGCATCATCTTGAAATTTAGCACTTTCTGTTAAATGCACTATATTTTTTGTTACCACGCTTTATTGTTTTTTGATGATTTTATTTGAATAATTATTTAAGTCTGTTTTAATGTTAATAATATAAATACCTTGATTTAGATTAGAAAGATTAAGTAGATAGTGATTGTTGGGTGTTTCTACTTTTTCACTAGAAATAAGATATCCAATAGAATTATAAATAGTTATGGTTTTAATTATTTCATTTGCATTACTTTTTATAAATAGATTATTGTCAATAATGGGATTAGGAAATAAATCTAATTGATTTATAAATGAGTTTTCGGATATGTTTAATGGATTTTGAAATTCATAAATACCAATATCCGGAAGTGTTCCGGGAAAAGGAATAGGATTTCCATCTCTATCAAATGAGGCTGTTGGTGTTATTCCTGAGTCAATACAAGGAGAATTGTTTTGTAAATGAAAATCCTCATTTACAGTATCTATAAACAAGGGGTCATTATTTAAATTATTACTGATAGTGTAGTAATTGGTGTTATTATTAACATTGAAAGAAGTAATATTCATAATTGTATTATAAAAATCAATAGTTTGATCTGTATTATTACAGAAGATTAGGTTGTTTTGAAAAATATTTCCGTGATTTGAATATGAATTAAAATCAGTAGCTACACGAATTCCTATATTATTATCAGCTGTTCCACAATTATAAATGATATTATTTCTAAAAATATTATTGGTTACGTCTCCGTATGAATTGTTTCCAGAAATGAAAATTCCATTGCTTTCACAATTTATCATAAGGTTATTTTCGAATACATTCCCATAAGTAGCTATATAATATCCCTGCAAACCAATGGCATTTCCTGTAGTATAAGGCTTTAAAGGAGTGTTTTTTATATCTTTAAAAATATTATGATGAATATGATTGTTAAAACCATTAAATTGGTTTTGAACAGATATATCAACAAATAAATTATTATATATTTCATTTTCAGAACAGTATCCATCAATTGCAATCCTGCCTCCATAAGCAATATCAGGAGATGTAATGGTATTATTATATATTTCACAATTTTGAACAACTCTTTCATCTAATTGTGGTCCGCCCCGTTCTGTTGCAGGAGCAAAAATATTGATATTTGCATGGCAGTAATTCTTAACTATCGAATTTTTTAATTCACAATTTATAGTACCTCTAAACAAAACACCTTCTCTAGGTCCTCTATTTGAAACTCCTGAAGCAATTTCAACTTGCGAATAATCAAATGTATAATCAGTATCAACATTACAATTATCTATAATGACATTATCACATAATTGGAAATTAACCCCATTAACTTTATATGCTCCCATTAAAAGACCTGAATTCGCATATTTACCAACTTTTAAATTAGTAAGTTTAATACCGGAACAAGAAGATATTGCTATACAATAATTATATCCGCCAATAAATTCTATGTTTTCAATAGAAATATTATGGTCATTTGCCAAATTAAGAGCCGAAGGCTTTGATGAGAATTTCAGATTATGATTTAAGGGAGAATCCATTGAATATATTTTTAATATATTAGTGTTGTAATCATAATACCATTGAACTAAATCAGGAATATTTGTCCCCAATTCTTGTTCTCTCCCGTAGGCAGCATCCAAAACTTCCACTCCGTCTATAATCAATCTTTTGGGATTATATAAAACATCAGCTGTACTCCAAATATTATTACCCAGATTAGTCCAAGTCAGATTATTATGTGTTTCCGTTACATCAATAATCGGGTTGTTTCCTGCACCATAGCTACTAACAATAATTGGTTGAGAAATAGTACCATTAGAATTTATCTTAAAAATGTCATTCCAAGTATCTCCTTTTTTTAATAAAATGCGATCACCGGGCAAAAAATTAGAATTCTTAATTTTTGCTAAAGTTTGCCAAGGAGTACTAGATGATGTTCCATTATTATTATCATTTCCTGATGATGAACTAATATAGTAATCAGTTGCATAAGTGAACTGCATCAATAATAACAGTAATAATGTGATTGTTGGTTTTGTTTTCATAATTATGTTTTTTGATATATGGTAACGGTGATGCGATGTGCGTCAATGGCAAATATTTAGTATAAACATTGTTAAGGAAGCAATTGTGAATTTTCTGCGAATTTTTCTCTAAAAAATTGGATGAAAATTTGCCATTGCGTCACATCGGATGTTAGTTTCCGTATTTTTTATATTTATTTTTTCTTGATTGTACTTTTTAAATATTATTTTAATGTTAACAAATTATCTTTTTGATCGATTAAACCAATAATGCCTTGATGAACGGAATAATATATTTTAGAGAATTTTACATCAATATTAGAATTTGACTTTTTTATAATTGAGCTAGTATCTAATTCAAGCACATCATAAAATTTATATCCATTTAGAGTAATTGAATCTAAATAATCTGTTCTTTTCTTATATGAATATTTTAAATTATTTATATAGAATTTATATTTATACCATTCGTATGGTGATTCTTGTATTGATAATTCAAGTGACAAAATAGCAAATGAATCATTTCCAGGTTGTCTATTGAGGTAATGAATTATATATTCAAAATTAGTATTAAGTGATACGCTTTCATAATTATAAACATTGTAGAAATCACATCTTGCACTATTAATATGACATTGTTCCCCAGATTTTCCTACAGTTGAATCAATTAAGTTAATTACGTGAATAATTGAACTGTCTTCATTAGACAAAGAATAATTGTCCGCGTTTCTAAATTGACGATAATTGTTCTCTGGTTTATTGCAAAAAATGCAAATATCAGGGTCACAAGAGTTAAAAAACAAGAAAAATAATGCACCTAAAAAAACGTATAAAAAGTTCATAACTTTGGATTATTAATGTTGTAGATTATTAACGATAAAGATGTATTCATATTAATAATTATGTTTTGAATTGACTTTTTAGAACATATGGGAACAGAACGTCAGTTCGTCTAAAAACATATAATTATAATGCTAATTTACGTAAAATATTGATATTTCCAAAAATATATTGAAACATCGATGAATTTTCAAAAAATTGCTTAAATGTTTTTAAAATTGGTTTTTGGGGTTCAAAACGGCTTTTTTGGGTTAAAATACCGCATTAAATCTATGCGAGCCACATAACCGAAATGATTTTTAACGTTTGTTGTACAAAGTATATTTTGTTTTATTTTTATTTCCAATCGATTTAAAAATTCCCAATTCTACTCCTTTTTTCAAATCTCTACTCGCTGTAGAAGTAGAAATATTTTTAAAAATTTCCATATAATCTTTTCTGCTAAATTTATTTATACCTAAACTTGCCATGTATTCAAGTCTCTCTATTGTTGTAAGTTTTCTTCCGCTAAATTTTAATAATTCTGTTAATGATTTATCAATGACATTCAACAAATATTCAATAAATGGTGTTGAATTAGCTTTTTTATCGGATAAAGTTAATGATTGATAATATTCTTTTTGTGTTTTTGAAATTAAGCTCTCAAATGGCAGAAATTCAAAAATTGGATATTTATCCATTAAAATTATGGTTTGCCATAATCGCCCCATTCGTCCATTGCCATCAGTAAAAGGGTGAATAAACTCCATTTCATAATGGAATACACAACTTTTAATTAAAATTGGATCTTCATTATTCTTGATATATTTAAACAAATCAGTCATTAAATACGGAACATTTTGATATGGAGGGGCAATATGTGCAATATTTTTCCCATGAACTATTCCTACACTTTCTTTCCTGAATTCTCCCGGTTTTTCTACTAATCCTCTCATTAACAATTTATGTGCATTTTTGAATGAAGTAATCGAATATGCAGAAAAAGAATTTATTTTATCATAAACTTCTATTGCATTTAAAACTTCCAGAATATCTTTCTTCGGGCCTATTATTTTTTTATTGTTTATTAATGCTGTTATTTGCTCTTCTGACAAGGTATTCCCTTCAATTTTCAATGAAGAGTGGATTGTTTTTATTTTGTTTCGTTTTCTTAGTTCAGGTTGTGTTTTGTCTAAGTAGTAAGTTTTTACTTCACCAATCTTTTCATATATGCTGGTTGTTAATCTTAAAATTTTTGCGGTTATTTCGTATGGTGGTTTCATTTTATTATTTTTTTGATACTATCATTTGATACTATCAAAGGTAAAAATATTTACTGTGTCATCAAAATATTTTTGTTATTTTTTATTTTGCATAACGGCGGTTCATAAAATTAGCACAAAATATTAAAAATTAGAAATAAAATCTATAAAATCAGGTAAAATATGGCAAATATATGCCGATATAGGCATTCCCCCATAAGCATCGGATTAGTCAACATAGCATTCAACCTTGGCCTATCGGCAGGTCGAATACTTAGTTGTTGTGCAGTGTTTTTTTATTTTATTGTATAATTTGTCCCTGCTCCAATTCCATATTTTTCAATTAAGTTTTCATTTAATAATTTCTTTAATATTCGTTTTACTGTTGGATTTGGAATGTGTAATTTACTCGCAATTTCACCGGATTTACTTCCCGGATTACTTTCAATATAAGTAATTATTGATTTCTCTCTTGGCGATAATTTTGCTTTTGTTCCTTTTACTTCTAATTTTTTTATTAGTTGTTCTTGAATATTCAAAAGTGCCGATAAAAAGAAATTAATCCATTC
>Ga0256833_1000796_pt1 | contig 24070 bp, 18 predicted proteins | sample 356284metaG_FD_190535 | JGI IMG/M metagenome (GOLD analysis project Ga0256833, IMG submission 190535) | Hydrothermal vent microbial communities from Mid Atlantic Ridge, Atlantic Ocean - 356-284 | ecosystem: Environmental > Aquatic > Marine > Hydrothermal vents | place: Atlantic Ocean: Mid... | reverse complement strand
GATTCAGGAGAACATAGTGCATGCAGCCGACAGCCCCGAGAGGGCTGAATATGAGATAAGCGTGGTCTTCTCTCCTGACTGCGGTGAGTTCTAAGGCCGTGCTTAGGTAAGTAAACGGGGAGTCACTTACTCTGGAACTCCTTCCTCAGGCTTCTAAGCTTGAGGAGTATGGGTAGCCCGAACCTCTTATTACGCTTTCTCTTGATCCTAATGATTTCCTCGATTAAGGGTAGCATATCCTTAGTTATGTACTTCCTGAACTTAGTCAGTACAGTCTCCAAGTCCTTCTCGCTGGGGTCAGTGTAGAGGACGTCACCCTCATCGAAGTGACGTCCCACTAAGACATTACCCTCAATTGATATAGCGACCTCCTCCCCAGCCTTCGCCTCATCTAGGCTCTTACCCTTACTCTGGATCTGGTATATCTTGCCAAGGGATCTCCCATCGTCACGCATTATTGGGTAGCCAGGCCTAATCACGCCCGCTAACACCCGTATACCGACCACTGCCGGGTCACTGCGCCTAAACACGAACCCGGGAAGTACCTGGAACTTAGCCGGGAACACCGTCTTGAGGAGTTCGTAGTACTCCTCCTTCCGCTTCTCCTTCATCACCCAGTTCTCGTACGCTTCAATTAACCTGTAGATTATTGAGTCCTGGAATATGTGCACACCCTCCTTCCTAGCGAGTTCTTCGGCGTCCGGTAGTGGCTTGACGTTGAACAGGAGCGCCACGCCGTAGTACCTGTTCTGCTTCGCAACTATTGACGCTTCAATCACTTCCCTCTTGGTTAAGGGGCCCACGTCCGCCAGCCTAACCGGTACGCCTTTGGACTCAAGCATGCCCACGACGGCCTCAAGCGTGCCTAGGGTGTCGGCCTTAACTATGACGCCGTTAATGTCCCTGGAGAACCTCACCTGCGTTACTTCCTCCCTCACCTTCTCAACGTACTCCTTCACCTTCTCCCCACTCTCCACCGCGTACAGCGGCGCGCCAGCTATTGCCTCCTCGAGGCCGGGGGCGCTGACCCTAACGCCCGCCGCCGCCACGACCTCATCAACGTTCTTGAACGCCGATTCGCTAGCGGCCCTCATCTCTTCAAGGGGCCTCGGCATGAGGAGGGCCCTAACCTTAGTAACTATTGGTTCCTTCTTCCCGCCCACGACTATTATGTCGCCACGCCTAAGGATTCCGTCGTATATCACGACATCTAAGCACGTCCCTAAACCAGGTATTTCTTTAACCTCCAGCACGACACCCTTCGCCGGGCCCTCCGTGAACATTATCCTCCTTGTTAAGTACTTCTGCGTCAAGCCAGCTAAGACAGCAAGTAGCTCGGGGATGCCTTCCCCCGTCTTGGCTGAGACCGGCACGATAGCTATCGCCTTCCTGAAGTCCCTGATCCTATCGAACCTTTCAGCAGGAATACCTAAGCTGGAGAGCTGCCCAGCAATCATGTATATCCTCCGCTCCAACTCCTCTAAAGCCCTCTTGCTCTGCCGCCTCATCGAGAAGAGGAAGGGTTGGTCGGGCTGCGGCCTCCACCCGTAGATCCTGTCTATCTTGTTGGCGGCGACGACGAAGGGAACCTTCCTACTCATGAGTATCTGGATACTCTCAACGGTTTGCTTCTCAACACCCTCCATAACATCGATAACCAGTATGGCGAAGTCAGCTATACTTCCCCCACGCCTCCTTAGGTTGGAGAAGGCCTCGTGGCCGGGCGTATCTATGAAGAGCAGGCCCGGGATCTTAAGCTTTATGGGGAACATGGACTTAAGTGGTTCAACGATCTTCTCTATCACTGAGGCAGGAATCATTGATGCCCCGACGTGTTGGGTCATCTCACCAGGCTCCTTCTTAACGACTGCCGTGCCACGTATCTTGTCGAGGAGCGTGGTGTTATGCACTATAACGTTGTTAGCGATGAAACACTGCGTTGGCGGTACGGAGAGGTCGTAGAGATACCCCTTATACGGAATCCTGCGGACGGACTTAACGCTGACGAACTGCACGTCACCTAGCTTGAGGACCCTACCATCATCAACGTTACCCTCACCAATAACGTCGATTCTCAACCCTGCCCTCCTGGCGAGTAAGTCAACGTCCCTCACGCCAGTAACCCTGACGTAATGACGCGTCCCTAACTCGATGATGGAGGAGAACACGCCTAGGCGGGCTAAGACGTACTTAACCTCCACGCCGGCCTCAAAGCTCGGGACGGGGATCAGGATCTCGGGTGTCTCGGGGTCTAAGATTCCGGAGCCCTTCACTAAGCCACGGATGAAGTCCCCAAGCAAGGAGTTCGGGGCTTGAAGAACTGAAGCAGGCACGAACACGCTACCGCTCCACGCCTTACTAGTTGCGAGTACGCACCCCGCGAGCTTGGCCGAGGTACTTGCCTTAAGCCCTAGCGCGGCCGCGAGCACCTCCGACATGGCGTTAGCGACGGCTATCGCTTCGATAGTGCCGTTAAGTGATGAATCAATTACTCGGCCAGCACACCTCAGTCCCACAAGCTCAAATGCACGGCGCCAAGTGACTCTGCCAATACGTCCTAAACCCTCCTTAACTCCCGCTAGGCGCGCGATGCGGGCCAGAGCGCTCCACGAGTTCTCCGGATTAGGTATGCCCGTAGCTACGGCGACCGCGTCATTCACAGTGATGTCCTCCGCTTTAACCCATCCATCAAGGGTCAGGAACGGGTGCTCCGGCGTCACCCTTACCCTGCTCCCATCGCCTAGGGTAACCTCGTAGAGGTACCCTTCATACCAAACGCGCCACACCTTACTTGTCCTGCCGTGCCTCACACGTACTTGAGGGGAGAGGGTCATCACCCTAATACTCCTCTTAGTGAACTCATATCCACCCCCAGCATCAACGATGTTGCTCCCTGCGGCATCCTCGAATAGCGTCTTTATCTTGACTAGCCTGCCGTTGGCTAACGCCACTCTCTCGTCTGGGTGAAGGCACTTCCCATGGTCCACATGCCCTAGCACGGTAACTATTGGTGACCTTAGCTTAGCTCCCTTCTTACCTGCATCCTTAACGCTGACCATACCACCACACCTGTCATAACGTTACGAGACAATCATTATAAGTGGATTGACTAAGTGACGACAGTAGTAACGTTAAAGGGATTTTAGAATGCCCGGTAACTTGGGAATATCCGGTTAAGGGTTCTCCTAGTAGATCTGATACCTGAGAACACCTACTAAGCCGTTGAATGTCTTCTTAATCCACATGTAGTCCGGCACTTCACTGGTGAGCACGTAAATCTCGGCACCTTTCTTCTCGGCAAGCTTAACTATCTCCTCAAACCTTGGGTGATCCTCCGTTATTATGATGTGCTTAACGGCGCCGAGGTTTAGAGCGTCGATAACTTCCTTATCACCGTAAATTGCTAGGCCATCGTCCTTAGCTAGGTGGTAGTTGAATTCCTCAAGGGCTTTCTGGGTTCTTATGTAGATGTGTTGTTTTATCATGTCCTCAGCCCTCATAACCAGCTCCTTGAGCCCGGGCTCCCCCTGATCACTAACGTCTATGGTCTTGGGGAGCACTAGGCGCTTGAGTCTGTAATCTAGGAAGTCACCCTTAATGAAGTCTAACTTAGTATAGCCGGGGCCACCAACAATCACTCCTTTGAGCTTGCCATCTTGGAGAAGGGGCAGGAAGTGGTTAGTGGCCTTCTTCCCAACACTCTTGAAGAAGTCCCTCGTTAACTCCTCTATGATTCTCTCGTACCTCCTCTGGGACCACCCGCCCCGGCTGTGCTTACCAGGTATGTAGCCCTCGACCTCGTCCAGAACCCTTATGGTATTGCCTTTGAGTAACCCTATAGTTGCTTCGTCTCTCTCAATCACTATGAGGCCGTACACGTCGTTCTCCGCGACCATGTCCTCGAGGAATTCCGTGTGGAAGAACTTATCGGTTCTGTAGAAGAACACCTTAATAGGCTCTGGAGGCTCGAACACCAGGGCTATGGTCTCGCCGGTTTCGTCATGCTCTCCCGCAAATATTACTAAGCCGTTCGGAGGAACCTTCGGTATCTTAACAAGCCTGTCTATGGCTGCCTTCAACGCTGTCTGAACCCTGTTCCTGGTCGCTTTTAACTTTATGTTCTCGGTTATGGATAGTTCTTGGCGTAGAACATTAACTACGTCAGCGATCGGTCTGCCCGGAGGTATGTAGAGGCTTAGGAGCGTGGTTGCGTGGGCATTCCACTTCTTCAGCTCCCTTAGGAGCCTTTTCAGCTCGCTCTTCGATATCCTGAACTTATCGCTAAATGCCGATCACCCTATCTCATAGTCTCACTAGCCGCCCTTTTAAGTGATTTGCTATGATACAAAATTTCATGCTCCCAGCGCAACCCAGAACTTACAGGAGGGCGAGCAGGGCGGATGTGATGTGGTAAACAAGTAACGCAACAACGTACGCTAACCCCATCATGTATATCAAGGAGATCAGGGTTTTCCTCAAGCTCTTACTTTCCTGGTACATGACAGCGAGCGTGGCTAGGCAAGGCAGGTAAAGCGTTATGAACGCCAGTATCCCGAGGCCTTGAGCGACGTTGAGCCCTAACGCCTTAATTGCCGCTATCGGGTTAGCACCGCCGTGCAGGACGGATAAGCTGTCAAGCACTACCTCCTTAGCGACGAAACCGTTCACTAACGCGAACCCAACTTTCCACGCTTGAGTGTAGTTCAGCCCGAAAGGTGTGAGGGCTGGGGCCACCGCGTTCCCTATGATTGCCGCGAAACTGTGTTGAAAGAAGTTCTCTCCGTAAACATCAGGCAGGTACCCCTCCGGCCCGGTGTAGAGGAGCACCCACACAACGATGCTTAACGAGAATATTATCAACCCGGCCTTACGGAGGAAGTGCTTAGTGTTGTCCCACGTAAGCCACCACACCACCTTAGCCTTAGGCTTATGTATGGGCGGTAACTCCATTATGAGTTCAGGTGGCTCTCGGACACCGTAAATAGCTCCCCGGATAATGATGGCTGTCAGTAAGGCGGCAACGGCCCCCAAGGCATAAATAAACACCACAGCAACGGCCTGCATCACAGCGCTCTTGAAGAGGGCCATAGCGAAGGCTAGGCCGACCACTAACCTAGCTTGGCAGGGGATGAAAGGAACAGAGAAGATTAGCTCATGCCTTTCAACATCGTCGAGGGATGTTCGGCTAGTCATGACGCCTGGCACATTGCAGCCCACACTTATGACTAGCGGGTAGACAGCCCTCCCGGAAAGACCGAACCTGGATAAGGTGGGGTGAAACGCCACAGCCATCCTAGGCATTAACCCGCTGTCCTCAAGCATCGCTAGGAACAGGAATACCATGAGTATGAGGGGGAAGAAGCTGAGCACGGACCCCACACCCGGTATGATGCCGTTCGCCACTAAAGATACGAGCCAGTGAGGCGCGTTCACAGCACTTAGCCCGAGCTCCGCCAGCGAGGAGAGCTCGTTGAACCCCATACTAACTACCCCGCTTAAGCTGTACGTACTTACCGCCTCCGCTAAGCCCTCCTGCCCGACTAATTTGAGCAGGATGTTCAGCGGAAAGCCGGTGTTTATCGAAAATATGAGTAGGAAAACGCCTAACGTCAGTGCCGTGCTGAATAGGAGGCCAGCCATTGGCCTACGCAGTACCTTCTCAAGACCGCTTCCTCCCTCAACCTTCGTCCTAACCACGACCCTCCTTACTAGAGAGTCGACGAATGCAAAGCGCTGCCTTATCGCGAGCTCCGTGAGGTCGCTACCAAGAACCCTCCTCGCTGAGTCGATAACGCTCCACACACGCTTAAGTAGGGCCTCCATTCCCTCACGCTTCAGTAGATCCTCAATACGCATGTCACCCTCTAACAACCTGATGGCAACCCATCTCGAGGGGTACTGGCGAAGGGCTCCCTCCTCCTCAATCATCGACGCTATTTCACGTATGAAGTGTTCCAGCGGGCCGTAATCGATTATGAGGGGCTCCGACCGCTTAATCCTGGACTTATAGTTAAGGAGTGCTTCGAGAAGATCCCTAATGCCTTCACCCTTAAGTGCGGAGACGGGAATTACTGGGATACCTAGGTACTCCTCCAACTTATCGTAGTGTATGTGGACCCCCCTTGGGTGTGCCTCGTCGGTCTTCGTGAAAACCAGCACCACGTTCGGGGTTAGCTCAAGCACCTGGATCGCCAGGTAGAGCGTCCTTTCAGGGGCTGTAGAGTCAGCGAGCACCATAACAACGTCCGGCTTACTAGAAACAATGAATTCCCGGGTAACGACCTCCTCAAGGCTAGTGCCGCTGATTCCGTAGGTTCCAGGGAGGTCAACGAAGCATATCCTCCTACCCTCATACTCGCGTATACCCAGCTTCAGCTCGACCGTCACGCCGGGCCAGTTACCCACATGCGCCGTCTCCCCGGTAAGCACGTTAAATAGCGTGGATTTGCCGACGTTCGGGTTCCCGACCAGCGCTACAGTAATGTCGCATCCCCGTCTAGCGGTGCCCGTCCCACATCCCCACTTTAAGGTAAGTTAGACTAGTCTTAAATTCTTATTCCTTACCCTCAGCCAGTTTTAAACACTCTGCAAACACATATACCGTAAGAGTGAGCGAGAGGAATGATGAATAAGATCCCGCCGCACCTATGTGTGAAGTGTAAGGGCCACAGGAAACTCTGCGGGCTCCCCACATGCCCTATTATGGAGAGGTTCAGGGCGAACATCAAGGCAATTATGTCTGTGAGGGGAAGGGAGGTTGAGGGTGCGACACCGCCGAGCGTGATAGTGGGGGAGGCGCACTACCCTAGCGTGCCCGTAATATTCAACGTCCCGCCCAACGTACGCGGTGATGCGGCGAAGGAGTTCGATGACCCGCTAGGGTGGTGGGGGAGGGTAAGTCTAGACGAGATAATCAGGAGGAGAGCCCAGCAAGTAGCATCAATAGTCAAGGTCAAGGTTACGGAACCTTTTAAGCTCTACGACAACGAGGTAAGCATGGCCGCGACATCATTAAAGCCTGTCGAGAGTGAAGCAGTGCTACGTAAGCCGCCGAAGCCCAGACTAACCTTCAGTGCCGGGCTGGATCCTGTAGGGCCAGCAGCTGAGGCGGAGGAAGTGCGCGTAGTTGGTAACGCGCACCTCCCCCGCCCCCTTGAGAAGTTAATGTGGGACGACTTACCTGCATCCGAAGGTGCTATAGAGCTATACAGGAGAGATGTCGATGTATACACGATCATCAGGGCGTTTAGCTTAGGCCTACTAGGACGTGTCCGCAGGAGGAGACTAGTGCCTACTAGGTGGGCCATAACAGCTGTCGATAGGGCGCTAACTAACTACATGCTGAGGAAGGTGAGGATGTTACCGGAAATAAGTGACATCGAGCTCTATGAGGGCGAATACCTAGGCAATAGGTTCAAGGTGATCCTGTACCCCGGTAGACCACTGATAGAGTGGGTTGAAGTATGGTACCCGCTGACGGTATTCACACAGACAGCGTTAAAGCCCCTCATAATATACAACAAAGCAACGCCATTAGGGAGAACCGAGACCCTGGACGGCGGTTTCGACGCGGCTAAGTTCGCCGTGATTGAGCACCTAAGCAAAAGAGGGAGGAGGGCGGCGGCAATAGTGATTAGGGAAATAACCCCGCAGTACTACGCAAGCGTCGGGAATTGGCACATACGTGAAACCGTTCGGAACGCCCTATCTCAGCCACCACGTAAGTACCGCACACTACTAGATGCCGTAAGGGACGCTGTTGCCAGCATGAACCCCTCAACACGCAGGGAGGTAGCCGAACTCCTAGTACCGGTGAAATACAGGAAACTCGATGACTTCACCCGCTAACCCTCTCTTACTTAGGCGGTGCACGCAGTCCTCAGCCTTTTAAGGTATTAACACTTCCAACCCTCACCCGGGGGTTCTGGTGAGGAGATTAGTGGTCTACGTTGGGTACGACAAGAAAAGCAGGTCAGTCCTGCGTAGGGTTCGAAGATACAGGGACTGGTTCGATGAAGTAACAATAATCCAGATCCCAGAAAGCAGGCAGACGGTACTCGATAAGCTCTCAATACCTTCAGTAGTGATTGAGGAGATTAGGTAAGGGTACGGCGTCCTCACCCACTCGACTCTATAGTCACGCCTACTCTTCGGTAGGGGCAATCCTTCCAGTGATTCTCGCATAAGGGAATCTCATACCTCGTTAAGTATCTCCTCAGGACATCGCATGCCGCTAGGTACGCACCGCTCTCATCCTCCTCAACGACGAAAAACTCACAGCCCGACTTTGGGTGCTTCTTCAGTGAATGTATGAGTAGTAGGGGCCTACCATACTTACCGCTTCTTCTCCTAACACCCTCCTCTCTCTTCTCCTCCACCCTCTCCCTATAGAAAGGGCACTTCCTGTATACGGCCTCGCTACCCAAACAAACAGCGTTTATGACGGGGTCGCTCGAAGGTTCGCCCAACGCGGGAGAGTGACAATAACCATCCCGGTACCAAGGGCACGGCAAGACTAACACCCAGTAAGAGGAGAGGTTAATAACTTATAAGCTGTAAACCCAGTAGGCTACAAGGGTTTAAAAATGAGCGGCGAGAAGGACCTCGACCCTAGTAAGCGACTCGGGTTGCAAGTAGTTTACGAGGACTCTGAGGTCGTCGTGGTGAGGGCGCCAACAGAGGATCAGCTTGTGGACATATTGACGGACTTGCTCAGAGACAGACCAATGTCGGTTAAGGAACTTCACTCATTCCTTTCAGGACTGGCAAGCGAGGATAAGATACGGAGGGCCCTAACAAGGCTAGTAAATGAAGGAAGAGTATACGTGCTCGAGGACGGGAGATTCACCATAGTAGGTCTAGAATAAGAGAAAATGACGTAGGAGTTAACGGTGGCGAAAACTGTTTTCTAAGAGTAAATTATAGAGCATTTAATGTGGAAGGAACCCGTATAAAGGCGCAATTTATTAATAATTTGTACTCCCTTACCTTATTAGGCACGTGTTGGAGGTGGCATCCCATGAGCTCCCGGATAAGCGAGGAGGAGCTGAACAAGATGCTTTCAACCACGGCACCCGCTAAGGAGAAGGCGGATCCGAAGAAGAGATGGATCGACAGAATGCTTAAGTCAGCCAAGAAGTACCACAAGATATGCCCATACTTCGACAAGAAAACCGGCAACTGCTTCATAAAGCAGCTGAAGTTCACCAAGAACACTAGGTGTGACAGGGACGGCAGGTTCGACGGTTGCCCAGTCTTCGTCCAATACCTTGAGGAGAAGTACGAGTGGTTTAAGTCATCAGGCCAGACACCCCCCGTGGACTTCAGGGACCTCACGATGTTCGTGTGAGCCCGCCGGCGAGCGCTTGAACACTGTGGTGGTGCTTATTGAGGACTGCTGACCCCTACAGGGACTTACTTAAAACGGTAGCTGAGTCCATATCCAGAAAGTTATCGCAATCACTAGGTACTGACGTGTCGCCAGACCCCATCATAAGGGTGATCGAGGAACCACCGCTGAGGAAGTTCGGAGACCTAGGCATACCGGTGCCTAGGTTATCTAAGGAACTAGGGTTGAAGTTCCAAGAAGTTGCGGCGTCGGTTGAGGCAGGCTTAAGGAACACCGGCATTATAAGTAAGGTCACGCGCATAGGGCCCTACGTCGACGCCTTCATAGACGCGAAGAAGTATGCATCCAAGGTTCTTGAGTCGCTTAAGGAGCTCGGCGAAAATTACGGGGTACCTAGAGTTGAGGAGCCTCAGAAGATTGTTGTGGAGTACGTTTCAGCGAACCCTGTCCACCCACTCCACATCGGTTCAGGGAGGAACGCCGCAATAGGTGACTTCATCTACAGAATCCTAAGCATGGCGGGCCACAACGTCGAGCGTAGGTACTATGTCGACGACATGGGCCTTCAGGTAGCTTACCTAGCGTACGGTTACCTCAAGCTAGGTAGGCCGGATCCACCTAACGGAATGAAGCCGGACAAGTACTACGGCCTAATCTACGCCGCCACCGCAACCATAGTGGATCTACTCGAAGCTAAGAGGAAGGTCGAGGCGCTAAAGGGGAAGGGCGGACAGGAATACAGTGACGCATTAAGGGAACTCGACTCCCTAATGGGGGACTTAGCAAGGATACGGGAGAGAATACCCGAGGAGGTCGACAAGTTAATAGAGGAGATATCAAGGGATGAGGATCCGAGAGCCTCCATAGCCACGTTAATGCGTAACTATGAGTTCGGCGCTAAGGAGGCGCAGGTGATGCGGGAGGTCTCGGAGAAGGTTATGGAGGGTATTAAGGAGACATTAACTAGGTTAGGAATCGACATGGATACGTGGGACTGGGAGAGCGACTTAGTTCGTGAGGGGTTGGTTCAGAGGATCCTCGAGGAGGCGAGGAGGTCGCCCTGCTTCACAATCCATAGGGGGGTACCTGCCCTAGACTTCAAGGAGCTCCTCAAAGATAAGGATCTGCGCCGCAGGTTAAGAATACCTGAAGGTCTGGAGGTACCTCCACTAATACTCATCAGGTCTGATGGAACGACGCTCTACACGACTAGGGACATAGCCTACACCCTAAAGAAATTCAGGGAAGCTCAAGCAAAGAAAGTGTACAACGTGATCGCGATAGAGCAAACGCTACCGCAGGCTCAATTAAGGCTAGCCCTCTACGCCCTTGGATATAGGTTCGAGGCTGAAAACACCATTCACTACTCCTACGAAATGGTTAACCTCGTCGGTGCCTCAATGGCTGGCAGGAGGGGCAGGTACGTCACCGTGGACGACCTCCTGGATCAGATGAAGGAGAGGATACTCAACATCATGAGTGAGAGGGGGTCGCGGAGCGAGGATGTTGCGGAGAAGATGGCCAGGTCAGCCTTCAAGTACATGATGCTCTCAACGTCACCTAACAAGACCTTAGTCTTCGACGTGAGTAAAGCCTTGGACATGCGTCAGGCGTCAGGCCCCTACATACAGTACACCTACGCTAGGGCTAAGGCAGTGCTCGCCAAGGCTGGAGGGGTTCCGTGGGGTAAGTTAGGGTTTGAGGGTGCAGGGGAGGGACTGCGCCGCGAACTCGTATGGTTACTTGGTAAGTTCCCGCACGTCATGAAGGGAGTGCTCGAGAGCCTAAGGCCTGAGGATTTGGTTGCGTACATGAATAAGGTCGCGGACACCTTCAACACGTGGTACGGTGCCGAACCCATAGCTAAGGAAGTAGATGAGGGGTTAAGGGCGCTTAAGTTGGCCATCACGTACGGCGTAGCTGTAGTGTTAGCCAATAGCATGAAGGCGTTAGGCATGGACGTTCTGGAGCGGGTGTAGGCCGCACCCAAGGCTTTAATTGGACTCGGTATTTGGATTTCCCTTGAACGCATGAATTAGAATTTCAATAGACAAAATTAGCTTATAAGCACCGTTAGGGACAATTTAATGGTGTGGCGCGTGTCTGAGAGAGATTACATAGAATTAAGGGTTGAAACCGCTTACCAGAAGGATGTGGGTGAGAAGCGGGCCCGCCTTAGCAGGAAGAACATGTCAAGGTTAGGTATTCAGACCGGCGATTTCATTGAGGTTGAGGGGCCTAAAGGGACGGTCGTACTTAAGGCATGGCCCGTCCACATGAACGACGAGCATAAGGACATAATACGGATTGACGGGTACACTAGGGAAGCCATAGGCGTTGCTGTAGGTGAAACTGTAAAGGTCCGCAGGGCCAGGGTTGAGAGGGGGACAAGGGTAGTATTAGCGCCTACAGTACCTTTAATGTTCGATGAGGCTTTCGTGGAGTACGTTAAGGAGAACCTCCTCTACAAACCTGTCAAGCGCGGTGAAGTTGTTTTCGTGCACTACCCGTTCTTCGGAGAGCCCCTGAAGTTCGTCGTAGTCGCCACGCAACCAACACAAGCGGTTTACATTGATGAGACAACGAAGTTCGAGATCAAGAAGGAACCTGTTAAGGCTGAAGCCCTGGCCAGGGGCGTCCCGAGGGTTACCTGGGAGGACATAGGTGACTTAGAGGAGGTGAAAGCAAGGATCAGGGAGATCGTCGAGCTCCCGATGAGGCACCCAGAACTCTTCAAGCACCTAGGCATCGAACCGCCTAAGGGTATCCTGCTGTACGGCCCTCCCGGCTGCGGCAAGACCCTCCTAGCCAAGGCGCTCGCCAATGAGATAGGCGCTTACTTCATACCGATAAACGGCCCTGAGATCATGAGTAAGTTCTACGGTGAGTCGGAACAAAGGTTAAGGGAGATCTTCGAGGAGGCAGAGAAGAACGCGCCAGCAATAATCTTCATCGATGAGATCGACGCCATAGCGCCGAAGAGGGAGGAGGTCGTCGGAGAGGTTGAGAAGCGAGTCGTGGCCCAGCTACTCACCCTAATGGATGGGCTCAAGGAGAGGGGTAAGATCATAGTGATAGGTGCCACCAACAGGGTTGATGCGGTGGATCCAGCGTTAAGGAGGCCGGGCAGGTTCGACAGGGAGATAGAGATACCGCCGCCCGATAAAAGGGCAAGGCTGGAGATCCTCAAGGTACACACAAGGAACGTGCCCTTATCAGAGGACGTTAAGCTTGAGGAAATAGCTGAAATAACTCATGGGTTCACCGGCGCTGACCTAGCAGCACTGGTTAAGGAGGCAGCAATATCCGCGTTAAGGAGGTTCCTTAAGGAGGAGAAGGTTGACCTAAATAAGCCCATACCGCCGGAGAAGCTTAAGAAGCTAAAGGTAACTAAGGCGGACTTCATGGACGCGCTGAGGCTGGTGCACCCGACCTTAATGCGCGAGGTATTCGTCGAAGTGCCTGAGGTTAGGTGGGAGGACATAGGTGGCTTAGAGGATGTCAAGCAGCAACTCAAGGAGGCTGTTGAGTGGCCCATGAGGAACCCGGAGGTCTTCGAGAAGATGGGTATAAGGCCGCCTAAAGGTATCTTGTTGTATGGCCCTCCGGGTTGCGGTAAGACGTTACTAGCTAAGGCAGTGGCGACCGAGTCGGGCGCGAACTTCATAGCCGTGAAGGGGCCCGAAATACTGAGTAAGTGGGTAGGAGAATCAGAAAAAGCAGTAAGGGAGATATTCCGTAGGGCTAGGCAGGTCGCGCCCGCAGTGGTGTTCTTCGACGAGATAGATTCGATAGCACCCGCGAGAGGCTTCAGGCACGACTCAGGCGTTACGGACAGGATCGTGAATCAGTTACTAGCGGAGATGGACGGTATTCAGACGCTCAAGAATGTGGTGGTGATAGGCGCCACCAACAGAGCAGACATAATTGACCCGGCGCTACTGAGGCCGGGCAGGTTCGACAGGATAATATACGTGCCTCCGCCAGACAAGAAGTCAAGGTTAGAGATCCTCAAAGTACACACGAGGAAGGTGCCGCTAGCAGAGGACGTCGATCTAGAGAGGTTAGCGATGCTAACTGAAGGATACTCAGGTGCAGACCTAGAAGCGCTGGTTCGTGAGGCAGTGATACTGGCTCTCAGGGAGGAGTTCAAGCCTAGGCCAGTATCTATGAAGTACTTCATGGAGGCACTAAAGATAGTGAAGCCGTCGCTAACCAGGGACGTCATGGAGAGGTACCAGAGAACCTACGAAGCCCTTAAAAAGATGGTGATATAAGGTACGCCGTGAACACGTTTTAATTATGGTCCATTCCCCTCAATAAAACTAATTTTGAAGGGTTACTCTTAGAGCGCGCTTAGGCCCTCCCATTACTATTATTTGCCTCAAGCGCTACAGTTGAGGGGTGTAGGCGTCATGGGCAGGAAGGCTATGGCAGAGATAAGGAGGAGACTACGGGAAGTTGTTACGGAGGACTACAGGAAGTTTATTAAGCATTACTTAGCGGACGTCAAGAAAATACAGGAGCTCAGGGAACGCCGTCTGGTGGTGATCTCAGGGGACGACCCAATTAAGGTTGGTGGCGTCACTGCCGACGTCGTACTTAGGTTTGTTAAGAAGTTGAAGAGAATGGGCTTGCTTAAGGGGCCCCTACCAGTCCTTCACGTATTCCACGATGAGTTCCCGGATGCTAGGCAACGCGCTAAGATATTATCCAACGTCCTAGGTAAGAACCCGGACGTGGGCCTCACGCAGGCCGTGTACGAGGTTAGCAAGAAGTTCTTGGGCTCCACTTTCAAGGTATTGATAATGGATTTAGTTAACGACCTCAAGCCAAACGATGTTGGCCGGTTGATGGGTATTGTTGAGGGTGGCGGGGTAATTATTTACATGACCCCATCCCTGGTGAGGTGGCCTAAGCTAAAGACAGTGTTCCGCCAGAACCTAGCCGTACCCAACCATCCTGAGCCAAGGTATGTCTTCATATCTTACTTCATAAGGAAGCTCATGGAACACAAGGGAATATACGTATTCGACACCGATAACGGTAAGCTAGTCAAGACAGGCTTCCTTAAAACAAGGAGACGCCATAGGGCAAAGGAGAAACTCAAGCTACCTAAGGACGCTTTATTCCCCAAGGAGGTCTACAAAGTTGCGTTAACCCAGGATCAGGTGAACGTGATTAAGTTAATAGAGGATCACTTAGTCCCAAAGCCCGGAAAGAAGAGAGTAGCCATAGTAGTAACGGCTGACAGAGGGAGAGGGAAGTCATCTGCAGTGGGGATAGGGATTGTTGGACTGATAAATGAACTCATGAAGGTCAAGAATAAGGTTAGGGTGGCCGTAACCGCGTCAGCATCTCTCTCGGTCCAAGCATTCATGGAGTTAGCCAAGAAAACACTCGACGTGGTCGGCCTTAAGTACAAGGAGATAACGCGTGAGGGGCAGGTACTGGAGTTGAAGGGCGATAGGTTCAGCATAGAGTACTGGGAACCATATACCGTGCTGAGGTTGAACGTTGATGTCGTCGTTGTCGACGAGGCAGCCGGCATACCTGTCCCCTTGCTGCATAAGATCTGGAGGAAGTACAAGAGGACGATATACGCGACAACGATACACGGCTACGAAGGTGCCGGGAGGGGCTTCTCCATAAGGTTCCTCAAAAGGTTACAGGAGGATAAGAAAACCAAGCTAGTTCTGTATGAAATGAAGGAACCCATAAGGTACTCGGCTGAGGACCCAATCGAGAAGTTCCAGTTCGACGTCCTACTTCTGGACGCGGAGCCGGATCCCCTTGATGAGGGGGATCTGAAGGAGATAGAGGAGGGTAGCTTCGAGTACGTGAAGTATGACCCTGAATACCTATTCTCGAAAAAGGGAGAGAAGGAGCTACGTTCCCTCTTCGGCATATACGTGCTGGCACACTACCGCAACGAGCCCGACGACCTCGGGAGGATTGCTGACGCGCCGCACCACAGTGTTAGGGCAGTTAAGCTCAGGAAGAGCGGGAAGATCGTTGCGGCGGTGCAGCTGGCTGAGGAGGGCGGGCTGACGGACGACCTAATAAATGAGTTACTCATGGGCGGTAAGATCCCCGGGAACATAATACCTGATAGGTTGCTGAAGCACCTTCGCTTAAGGGACTTCGGAAAGGGTGTTGGATGGAGGATTGTTAGGATTGCGGTGCATAGTGACGTGCAGGGGAAGGGTATAGGCACGTACGCGTTGAAGAAAGTTGTTGAGGAAGCCAGGAGGAGAGGCTATGATTGGGTAGGCGCGGGCTTCGGCGTTAGTAAGGAGCTCATGAACTTCTGGATAAAAAACGGGTTCTACCCGCTCCACATGTCCCCTGACCGCAACCCCGTCAGCGGAGAGTATACGTCACTAGTGGTTAAGCCGCTCAGCGAGAAGTGGGAGGAGTTGGTGGCTAGGGGAGTCAGGGAGTTTAGCGTTAAGCTGGCTGAGAGCCTACATTCAGTGTATAACGACTTCGAACCCGACACCGTGTACCTCCTATTCAAGAAATGCTTGAGGAACAAGGAATACGCTTCCAGAATAACAATATCCGATGTGCAGGCTTCAAGGCTTCAAGCATACATTGAAGGGATAATGACGTTCGAGTCCGTAGGCGACGTAATGACGTTACTAGTGAAGAAGGCGCTACTGATGGGGTGGATAAGCGAGGTCGGCGAGCTGGAGGCCTCAGTAGTTATAGCTAGGGCGCTTCAGGGGAGGGACTGGGCCCACATCTACGAAGAACTACGCGTAGGTAAGGTTAAGGCGGTGACGATCCTCAGGAAGGTTGCTGAGAGACTCGGGATACGGGCGAAGATCATTAGTCCGGAGAAAGAGGAGGGAGAGGAGTCACCAGACAGAGTACTTCCTTCGGAAGAGGAGGGTGTAGGCAGCACCAGCAACAACAATAACAGCGATGGCGACGAGGAGTGAGACGCCCTCCGCAGTCAATACACCCACGTTCTCAGAAGCCACTAAAACGTACTTAACATTGAATGTATACCTGCTTACCTGGACATTCACTTCACCCCTCTCTCGGCCCGGCTGAATAGCGGCTGAAATCACCTCAGCGAGCGTCACACCTGTCCCAGGAATCCGGAGAAGATGTGGGTTAACGTAGCTTACACCGGCGCTTCTTGCGAGGTAACATGCTGACTCGGCAATCCTTCCCTCACTAGTTACTAACACGTCGCAGAAGAGGGTGTAGTTCCCTATCGTCACGTAAACGCCGTACTCATACACCGGCACGTAAACCACGAGGGATAGCGCGACCAATACGGTAAATGCTTCCTTCAGCACGCTCAGCACCTACGCTACATGGTTTGGTATGATTTGTCCTTAATAAAATAAAGCTCAGGCAGCTAACCAGGATGGACTACGCGGTTAGACAAAGGTCTAACACTTCCTTAACACTATCTTTTAAATCCTAACCCCCTATAAGGCTTGGGGAACCGTTATGGATCCGAAACTAGAGGCTTTATTCAAGCCTCGGTCGATAGCGGTCGTCGGGGCTTCAAGAAAGCCAGGCAAGATAGGTTTCGAGATACTGCGCAACATCATCGAGTACGGCTTTAAGGGGAAGGTATACCCGGTTAACCCTAAGGCCAAGGAAATCCTCGGGCTTAAGGCGTACCCGAGCCTATCGGCGGTGCCGGAGGACGTTGACATGGTGGTAGTCTCCGTACCAGCTCAGTACGTGCTCGACGTGATTGATGATGCCGGGAAGAAGAACGCGAAGGTAGCTGTCGTGATAACTTCCGGCTTCAAGGAGATTGGGAGGGCTGACTTAGAGGAGGAACTCGTCAGGAGAGCAAGGAAGTGGGGCATAAGGGTGTTAGGCCCCAACATTTTCGGCATGATTTACACGCCGGCAAGGCTCAACGCATCCTTCGGCCCGACCGACGTAATACCGGGTTCAGTGGCCTTCATAACTCAGTCAGGCGCTTTAGGAATAGCTCTAATGGGTATGACCATAGTTGAGAGGATCGGTGTCTCAGCAATAATTAGCATAGGTAATAAGGCAGACATAGATGATGCAGACCTCCTCGAGTACTTAGCGGACGACCCCAACACGAAAGTGATATTGATTTACCTAGAGGGTGTAACCGACGGTAAGAAGTTCCTGAAGGTTGCTCAGAAGGTCACGCTGAAGAAGCCGATAATAGTTGTCAAGGCAGGCAGGACGGAGGCTGGGGCTAAGGCCGTCGCGTCCCATACAGGCTCGCTCGCTGGTAACGTGGTGATTTACTCGACGCTCTTCAAGCAGACAGGCATACTTCAAGCAAGGAATGTGGAGGAGGCCTTCGACTGGGCTAGGGCGTTCTCCTACCTGCCGGAGTATAAGGGCGGTAAGCTAGTCCTAGTAACGAATGGCGGGGGTGCAGGAGTACTCTCAACCGACACCCTATCAGAGAACGGTGTTAAGCTGGAACCGCCACCGAAGAGCTTAGTGGACGCACTCAAGCCAAAGCTGCCGGGCTTCGCATCCCTAGGCAACCCGATAGACGTCACCGGCATGATTAGCAACGAGGGCTTCGTAGACGCCGTAATGGAGGCCCTCAACAACCCTGAAGTCGGTGCCGTAATGGGTATCTACTGCCAGACCGCAGTCACGGATCCAACGGTCATAGCGAGCATGCTTGTCAGGAAGATAAAGGCTATGGGCGGACTGCCGAAGCCACTTGTCCTGACGCTCATCGGTGGCGAGGAATGCTACTGGGCGGTGACGAAGCTGAACAGCGCCAAGATACCGACGTACCCGATGCCCGAGAGAGCCGCGTCAACCATCGCTGCGATAATTAACTACGCTCGCATGAAGGAGGAGGTTAAGCGCCGCCTAAGCGAGTTAAGCGGGGTGAGCAACTAACCCCTTAACTTTAATGTTGGCTACTCAATAAAGCTTCTCCAGCACGCACCCCGATTAGCTAAGCTTAAAAATGCCGCACCCCCAACATATCGGTGGTGAAGCGGATGGAGTACGTGTACGCGTCCCTGCTGCTTCACTCAGCAGGAAAGGAGATAACTGAGGAGAACGTCAAGAAGGTATTAGAGGCAGCTGGAATACAGGTAGACGAGAACAGGGTTAAGATGCTAGTAGCAGCCCTCAAGGAGATAAATATTGATGAAGTGGTTAAGCAGGCAGCCGCGGCACCCGTAGTACCGGCAGCGGCACCCGCAGCGCCAGCGGCTGCCGGCGCGCCTGCCGAGGAGAAGAAGGAGGAAGAAAAGGAGGAAGAGGAGAAGGAGATCAGCGAAGAGGAGATTGCTGAAGGCATATCATCACTATTCGGCTAACCAGGGAACGAGAGAGGCGCACAGGAAGGTTTTCGAACGTCCTAGCAAAGCTAGTGTGTTCCGTGGATCGACAATAACCATTATTTTATTGTCCAGCGTTACCCGGGGTTAGGGTTAGCTCTCGTACCTCAAGTTCCCTCAGCAATTTGTTTTAAGCCTTCCAACCCACCTTAACTTAGTCGGCGTGACAGTGAGGGTGATGAACACGCGTGTACGGCTAGTGGGGTTCGATAGCTTAGGGGTTAGGTCCATGGCGACGTTCGTTGAGACCCCTGACGCCACGATATTCATAGACCCAGCCGTCTCACTAGCGCCTCGAAGGTACTCGTTACCGCCACACGAACTTGAGTGGAGGAGGCTTGAAGAGGTAGCTAAGGATATTGAGAAGCTAGCAAGCGAAGCCGACGTGATAGTTGTTACTCACTACCATTACGATCATCATGATCCCGGCAAGCATGTCTCCCTAGACATCTATAACGGTAAGGTCGTTATTGTGAAGGACCCTAAGAATAATATCAACGTGTCTCAGAGAATACGTTCATCTAGGTTCCTTAAGCTAATACGGGAGAGGGTACGTGAACTCAGGATTGCAGACGGCACTGAGCACGTGTTTGGCAGAACTAGGTTACGGTTCTCAGCCCCCTGCCCGCACGGAGCCACGCCTAAGTTAGGGTACGTGGTTCAGGTGTTGATTAACGACGGCGACCGCAAACTTCTTTTCACATCGGATGTGGAGGGCCCGATACTCAAGGAATCCCTGGGATTCATCGTGGGGTCAGCACCTGACGTAATCATAGTGGACGGGCCCCCCACTTACCTCTTAGGTTATAAGTTCGGTGCGGAGGAGCTGAGGGGAGCCGTAAGCAACCTACGGGTTATAGCCTCCCTCGACACGGATCCTGTGATAGTGCTTGACCATCACCTGCTGAGGGACCTCAACTACAGGGATTTCTTTATGGAAGTGTTGCGTGGTACGCCAGGTAGAGCACGTGTCCTGACGGCGGCTGAGTTCGAGGGTCAGGAACCCTTACTACTTGAGGCTAGGAGGCGTGAGTTATATGGGCGGTGAGGGATTGCTGAGGGGAGGATATGACCCCGTAGCGTTGGCGTCAGTGGTTCGCCCTAAGGTCTCGGAAGTCATTAACGGTGAGGAGTACCGGAGATACTTCAGGTTCAGGGGCGGTAGGTGGTACGGAGGCATAGCAACGGGGGACGTCATAGGCTGTAACCTAAGGTGCGGGTTCTGCTGGGCATGGTACTTTCGGGACGACTACGCGCGTGGAGAACTTCTAAGTCCTAGGGAGTCTTGGAGGAGGCTCTATAAGATAGCGAGTAAGCGTGGGTACAGGCTCGTAAGGTTAAGCGGCGGTGAACCCACTCTAACCCGAGGCCACGTGCTTGAGGTCGCGGAGCTTGCTAGGCGAGCTGGCATGGTATTCGTACTCGAGACCAACGGGATCCTGATAGGTAGTGACAGGAGCTACGCCAGGGACTTAGCTGAACTTAGCAACGTATTTGTTAGGGTGTCATTCAAGGGCGTCACCCCTCAGGAATTTGCTAGGTTAACGGGCGCTAGGCCGGAGTTCTTCGAGCTCCAATTCCAGGCGCTGAAGAACCTCATAAGCGAGGGTATGGAGCCCGGTAAGGAGGTCGTCGCGGCAGCGATGATATCATTCAGCGATGAGGGAGACATAGCCCGCTTCGTCCTGAAGTTAACCGAGATTGACGAGAGGTTAGCTCGTGTGGACTGGGAGGTGGTCTTCATGTACCCACACGTCAAGGAGATCCTAAGGAGGAGTGGCTTGAGGCCTAAAAGGTTCGTGGATCCAGAAAAGATACCTGGCGGGATGGTGTAATGGGTTCATAGCTCCGCACGTTTTACGCGTTCTTAATCATTAGTTCACCCTCTCTCCTCTTTACCAATTCGTGCTTCATCCATCATTGAGGAACACTACAGCAGCCTCAAGCGACTGCGCATCCGCATGCAGCGTTATCCTGAATCCTGAGGAGGGTATAACCAGCGTGATCGCGGTTAATGTAAGACCCACTATGACTTTAAAGGCGTGGTAACCTCTTGACTTGGTGGGTGTGCTGAGGCTTCAGGAGCTAGAGCGATTCATGTTTTCGAACCTCGCGGATCTGATGGAGGAGTGTAGTGATGTCTGCACGGAGGGTAAGCCACCCTCAGTAAGTATTGTTGAGGGCGTTATTTATGGTGGGTGTGACTTATGCCTCATAAGGGTAGCGCTGGACAAGGTTAACCCTCCTTCAGTATCCATAGTGTTTCGGGACGGGCGTTACGGCGAGTTCGTGTTCCTTGACCAGTACGTCCTCGAGCTAACGGAGGAGTCTGCCCAGCTAATACCTATTCACGAATTCGAGGAACGACTTGACGACTTAGAGACCTTCGGCCTCATATCCGAGGAGGATCGCCGCGTGCTTGAGGGGTGGATCCGTAAAGCACTGAAATGATTTTTGGAGCCCCCAAAACCTAATAATGTGCCCGCGTTAACTAAGACACGGTGTAGTAGTTGAGGTTTTACATAGCTTCTGAAGAGGACATACTGTCGGGCAAGATCACCGACATATACTTCATCAGGACGAAGAAGATCATCACCGCCAAGCACCTTGAGGACGTAAGGGTTAGGATGGAGATACACACGGGCTCGCTTCCGGAGAAGTACTCTTGGGCCGTGTACGCTGGCTTAGAGGAGGCTCTAAAGCTACTTGAGGGTAAGCCACTTAACGTCTACTCCCTCCCCGAGGGAACCCTAATTAAGGACAATTTCCCCGTGATGGTCATCGAGGGCAGGTACTACGACATGTGCGAGTATGAAACGCCCTTACTCGGGATACTCCGCCACTACACGTCAGTCGCGTCTAGGGCGGCTAGGTTCAAGAAGCTGGCGATGGATAAGGTGATACTGTACTTCGGGTTGCGGGGCGCGCACCCAGCAATAGCGCCCATGCTTGATAGGGCTGCGTACATAGGCGGGTTAGACGGGGTCTCAGGGGCATTCAATGAGGAAACAATAGGGGTTAAGCCCTCCGGGACAATGCCGCATGCCCTAATACTCATCTTCGGGGATGAGGTTGAGGCTTGGAAGGCGTACGATGAAGTGCTTGATGAGAGCGTGCCGAGGATAGCGCTGATAGACACGTTCAATGACGAGCGATTCGCCGCGGTCAAGGCGGTTGAGGCGTTAGGGGATAGGCTCTACGGAATACGGCTGGACACACCCAGAAGCAGGCGCGGCGACATGAAGGCAATAATTAAGGAGATACTGTGGACATTGAAGTTAATGGGGAAGGAAGGGAAGGTGAAGATAGTTGTCAGTGGGGGTGTGGGGGAGAAGGCGATAGTTGACCTACGCGACGTCGTAGACGCCTTCGGCGTTGGTACAGCAATAACGTATCCACCATCAGTGGATATGAGTATGGACATAGTTGAGATCGAACGTAATGGTGAGTGGGTGCCTTACAGCAAGAGAGGGAAGGATCCCGGTGCTAAGAAAGTATTCAGGTGTGGCACCCTAGACTACGAAGTAGTTAGGTTCGGAACTCAGCCGGATAGATGCTACGAGGACATCATGGTTAAGTGGCTCGACAATGGCCGCTTAGTGAGGGAATTACCGAGTCCGCAGGAAATCCGTAATTACGTGTTGAAGCAACTGCGGGAAGCACCCGACGTAGAGCCGCGTTAAGTACGCCTCGCGTCTCAACCCAGCAATGGTTTCCTCCGGAGTTGCCTGCCTGATTCATGGTTTAGGAATTAAGGGCCGGTATGGTGGACCGGCCGGGACTTGAACCCGGGGCCTCCGCCGTGCGAGGGCGGCGCTCTTCCAGCTGAGCTACCGGCCCATAGATATGGTGAGATTACGAATTTTTAAGCATTCAGCCGCGCTGCCTGCGTTAGATCAGGAACTCACCAGTATTGCTGAGTCTCCTGTATCCCGTGAAGTTATTTAGGAGTTCATCAAGTCTCTCACTACGTAGTGCTTGAAGTATCTTCTTAACGGCTGGCTTTCTTAAGCTGTCCCTACATATCACGATATCGTAGATCTCCTCCCCTATCTTTATGAAGTCCAGCCCGTAGAGGTCAGCTGCCCACCTTATCGCCACGCCGACGTCGGCGCGTCCTTGAGCTATCGCTGCAGCGACCGCGGTGTGTGTTCTCGCCTCATTCCAGTAGCCCCGAATCCTCCTCCTTAGCTCACTGAAGCTTAGCCCCTTTCTTGACGCGACCTCCTTCAGCTTAATATCGACTAGTGTCCTTGTTCCTGACCCCTTATTCCTGTTTATGAAGAGTACGTCATCCCTCAGTAAATCCTCGAACCCCTTGATCCGTTTGGGGTTGCCCTTAGCTACGACTAACCCTATTTCCCTTCCCCACCCACGGACTAACCGTACCTTACTATCGAGACCTAACTTCCTGATTACCGGTATGTTGTATTCCTCGCTCTCAGCGTCAAGTATGTGGGTGCCCCCGAGGTCGGCCTCACCCCTCCCCACGGCTAGTATCCCTCCCATTGACCCGGCACGAAGCACTTTCGCCTCACCTACCTCACCAACGACTGAGTAGGTTAGTGTTTCCATGAGGTAGTCATGGCTCCCTATCACGACCAGTGCTGGGGGTGCCCAGCCACGCTTAAATAACTCTACCTTAACCTCTGAGCCCTCCTCCAGTATCCCAGTATTTTCAGGCACCTCAACGAAGCCGTCAGCGTACGTCAGCACGTGTACTGACCCAGAATGCGTTCTTACGGGGTACGCCACTAAGTCCTTACCACGCTCTATTAACGCAACGGGAACTAACATTACCTTACCCCTCGCACCAGTGATTCTTAGGGCTAGCTTAGCCCTTACACGCCATGCTGAGAGTGCGTGGGGCTTAATCCCAGCTAGCTTAGCTATTATCGGTGCGGCAACCTTCTTGAAGGCCATCATGGCCGAGAGCGGGAAGCCCGGTAAACCCACCACTACTTTCCCATCAACTACGGCGACTACTGTCGGCTTACCCGGCTTGAGTTTGAGGCCGTGCACCACTATGCCCGGCTCACCCAGCCTCTCCAATACCCTGTAGGTTAGGTCGCCAACGCCGGCTGAAGTCCCTCCGGACGTGAGCACGACGTCACACTCGCTAAGCGCCCTCCTTAATCCTCTCTCTATAAGCGATTCGTCGTCCGGGAACACACCATACGTTACTGGGAGAGCCCCCAGCTCCGACACGGCCGCCGCGAGCGCGTACGTGTTAACATCGAATACCTCAGCACCGCGTAACTCGCTGCCCGGCTCCCTTAACTCGTTCCCGATAGACATTATCGCGACCCTAACCCTCCTGTATACCTTAACCTTACCCATCCCGACAGCGGCGAGTGACGCTACCTCTCCTGGCCCTAGGAGGGTGCCCCTC
>Ga0256833_1000795_pt1 | contig 24093 bp, 25 predicted proteins | sample 356284metaG_FD_190535 | JGI IMG/M metagenome (GOLD analysis project Ga0256833, IMG submission 190535) | Hydrothermal vent microbial communities from Mid Atlantic Ridge, Atlantic Ocean - 356-284 | ecosystem: Environmental > Aquatic > Marine > Hydrothermal vents | place: Atlantic Ocean: Mid... | reverse complement strand
GAAACAGAAGAAGAAATATCAGGGTATCCAGTAGAAACTTATAAAAATGTTCAAGAGGCCTACACAGAAGGCTTAGAGTTTTCTTTAAAAGGGAGCCCTCTTCCGGAATTTACTTTTAATGTAAATTATACTTATCTTTATACTAAAAACAAAGATACTCATAAAGAGCTCCCTTACTGCCCCAAACATACTATTGGATTAAAATTTGATTTCAAATTTCCTCACAACTTTCTTCTAAGAATAAAAACAGAATATATGGATAAAGTTTATAAAAATACTACTAATACAAAAAAGATAGATTCTTATTGGTTAACTAGCACAAAGGTTATTAAATCTTTTCAGCACAAATTAGAAGCTTTTATGGAAATAGACAATATATTTGATACAAATTACGGTGAACCATCAAGAAACTGGGCAGGTAGAACTATTTTTGTGGGAATTAGAAGTAAATTTTATTAAGGAGGTTGTTTATGTTGAGATTTCTTTTTTGTCTTTTATTTGTTTCCTTTTCTTTTTACAAAATGGTTTGGGCTCATTTTCTCTGGATTAATCCCAGAGCATATTGTCTCCAACCTGGAGAGGAGCTTCGTTTAACCCTGGGATTTGGGCATAATTTCCCAGGCGCTGGAGGAGATTTCCTTGAAGCGCACTTTTTAAAAACATTAAAAGTATTTTCTCCATCTGGAAAAGAAATTCCTATCAAAGAGGGAAAATACCCTATTCTTTTTAAAAGTGTTTCTGTTTTACAGGAAAATGGATCTTACATAGTGTTGGCAGAAAAAAAGCCCAGCTTCTTTAGTAAAACTGCTTGGGGGTTTGTGAGAAAACCCAAAAACAAAGTTCAAGACGTAATAGAATGTAAATTTTCTAAACGATATGCCAAAGCCTTGATACAGGTAGAAAAAGCAAAAGGTGAAATCTATCGTAGGATATTTGGTCAGGAGTTAGAGATTATACCTCTTAAAAATCCGAGTACTTTAAAACCTGGAGATGAACTTCCTTTGAAGGTCATCTATCAAGGACATCCTCTTGCTAAGGAATTTTTATTCGCTACCTATGAAGGCTTTTCTCCCACAGGCAACAAGACCTTTTTTGCCTTTGCAACGCGCACAGATGCCCAAGGAAAAGTAAGAATTCGCTTAGATCATCGTGGCGTATGGTTATTATTGGTAGCCTTAAAGAAGCCTTATTCTAAGGCTGAGGTTTGCGATGTGGAAACAGTGGTGGCTACTTTTACTTTTGAACTTCGTTAACTTTTTCTTCCTTATAACAAGCCCCTTAGCCCATGGGGTAAGGGGGCTTCCCTATCGTGGTAAAGCTCTCGGAGTGGAGGCCTTTTATAGTGATGGAACACCCATGGCTTATGCCAAAGTAAAAATATATTTTGATAAAGAAAAAATCCCCTTCCAGACAGGAGTTACCGATCGCAATGGCCGCTTTCTTTTTGCCCCGGACCGCAAAGGAACTTATCAAATTATTATAAATGACGGAGAAGGACATCTCTTAGAGATGGAAATATCTACTAAAAAGGTTATATTCTCTTCCTCAAGGCCTCATTCTACAATAACTCAAACTTTACTAGGACTAGGAACTTTGGCCCTTATTTTCTTTGTTTTATTTAAGGTCCAAAAGACTAAGCCTTTTTAAGCCCTTTGCGTAGAATACGTTTATCTCCTACCCGGATAGTAACTTTCTGTTGATCTAGATATTCTAAAAGAGGAATGAGATATTTACGACTTGCCCCTCCAATTAATTTTCGGAAATCCCCTACGCTCATTTCTTTGTTCTTTTCTAAAAAAGAGATCACACGCTGGCGAGCCTCTTCTAAGACATTTTTGTGAAAGATAAGTTCGTCTCGCAGTTTGAGGAGTTTGCCCTCTTGGAGGAGAAGATTAAAAATTTCCACATTTAAAGGCGCTTGATCTCTAAACCTAGAAAGGATTTCATCTTTGTCTGGAGGCTGAAAGCCTGCCTTTAAAAAAGCTTCTTCGATTTTGCTTTTTAAAGCCTCTTGTTCTTCAGCTAGAACAATTCGGTGGCTTGCAAGGCGAACAATTTCTCGTTCCTGGATAATTTTTCCTTCCTGGACCAATTCTTCCAGTAGAAGCTCAAACACCCTTAAATCGAGTCCAGAAGGAAGACGCTGTCTGAGATCTTCTTTGGAAATTCCAGGTTTTAAGGGAAACTTTTGGTGATATTTTTCCAGACGAGTAAGAACTTCTTCTTTTAAATCTTCGTAAATATCCTGAGCCAAAAAGAGTCTCTTCCCCTCCGTCCGAACTTCTTTTATTTTTTTGGATTTTTTGAGTTTATCGAGATGTTTTTCTAAATCCTCTCCAAAAAGGGAGACCCTCAAGGCCAGATCTTCAAAGGGAAGCCCCATTTCTTCTGCTTGTCGAAGATGATAAAGAATTATTTCTTCGTGGGATCCGTCCCGTAAAAGTTTTAATTCTTCTATTTGTCTAGGTTGGGACCTTTTTCTACGTCTTGCCAGCGGGTTTAGCACCTGGCCTCCACCAATAGTTACCATGGGAGAATAACTCCGGATTACAAAGTGATCTCCTCGCCAGCACACTACCGGTGCTTCAAGTCGAATCTGAGCCAAAGCTTCTTCTCCTGGCTCAACTCTATCTTTATTACCAAAAAGAAAAATTCTCCCTAAAACTTCGCTAGTACCAATATGAAAACGTACTCTCGTATTATGGAATAAAGGTTTGGAGGCACTGGAAAGATACCGTAAGGCCACATCTAAAATCCGGCTGGGACGCAATGCCCCTGGATGTGCAATAACATCTCCGCGCTCCAGGGCTTCTTTTTCTACTCCCTGAAGATTAAGTGCTATTCTTTGACCGGCTTCTCCGAAATCTTTGTCTTCGCCGTGTATCTGAACACGCCTTACGCGGGTAGCAATTTCTTTAGGATAAACTAGAACTTCTTCTCCTACCTTGATTTTCCCTGAAATGGCCGTCCCCGTAACTACAGTGCCAAAACCTTTGATGGTAAAAACCCGGTCTATAGGGAGTCTAAAGGGGCCTTTAGAAGGTTTGTCAGGAACTTTTTGGACCAACTCGTCTAAAATTTTTATTAAATCTTCAAGTCCTTCCCCAGTAATAGCTGAAACCGAAACCATAGGAGCCTTTTCTAAAAAGGTCCCTTTCAGAGCTTCGGCTACGTCTTCTTTAATTAGTTCTAACCAATCTTCTTCCACCAAATCTTTTTTCGTAATTACCACCACCCCGGCCTTCACTCCTAAAAGCTCACAAATCTCTAAGTGTTCTCTAGTTTGAGGCATAACGCCTTCATCAGCCGCTACAACCAGGGCTACCAAATCCACCCCGCTTGCTCCCGCAACCATATTTTTGACAAATCTCTCGTGACCCGGAACATCAACGATACCCAGGCGAATACCACTTGGAAGGGTAAGATGGGCAAAACCAAGTTCAATCGTTATGCCGCGTTCTTTTTCTTCCTTAAGACGATCAGTATCAATACCTGTAAGGGCCTTTACCAAAGTGGTCTTACCATGGTCAATATGACCCGCAGTACCCAAAATGACTCTTTTCCTTGACATTTACGCCACCTGCCTTCCCAGAAGGAGGTTTAAACGCCTCCAGCAATCCGGACAAAATTTAGCAGGCTTTACGTCTACTTCCATGACACTGTTAGAATAATGCATAACACATGGAGCTTCACAATGATCAAGACCAATAGCGTGCCCGAGTTCGTGAATTGCTTCTTTTACAGCCCTTTCATAAAGAAGACGGTCGTTAGGGGGTAAATGGTAAAAGGTATTGTCTAGCCGCCGATAAGAAAGGACAGAGGTCCCCTGTTTCAAAATGGAGATACCAAACACAAAGTTTAAATCCCAAGCGTAAAGATCAGCTTCGGTGACTCCAAGTTTAAGACGAGAGCGCGTTTCAACTTGTTGTTGAAAATAAGTGACAAGATCTTCGGCCTTAAATTGGCCCCTTATAGGATCAAAGAATTGTTCCGGGAGAGGGACTGGTTCTTCAAAAAATACCTCCATTTCTAGATTTTCATAAATTCCCCCGGCAATAGCATCAACTACATCCTGTCTCACGCTTCCCAAAGGAACCAAAGAAACCGCTCGAAACATATCTGCCTCCTTCTCAGAACCTACCTAATGCTAGTAAAACATACTTGGACAAATAAGTGAGCCGTCATATTTTACCCGGCTTAATGGTGTGAGCTATCTCACAGTCAGCTTTGCGAAGAAGTACTTTGCGCCCCATAAAAAGCCTTGCTATCTTCTCAAAGGCCTCGGTAAGATCTGAAACATATATTTCGTGCTCCTCTCCACCGGCCAATTCTTTTCTAATTTGGGGATTTCTTTCGAGATATTGGACAACTTCCTGAGCCACTTCTTCGGCAGGGTCTACCAAGGTAACACGTTTGCCAGCTTTAGCCTGAATAATCGGTTTGAGTACCGGATAGTGGGTACATCCTAATACTAAAGTATCAATTCCCCGCATTTTAAGGGGAATTAAACATTTTTTAACAATACGACGGGTTTCAGGCTTTTTAAGCCATCCTTCCTCTACCAAAGGCACCAAAAGGGGGCAGGCGTTTCCGTAAACTTTTACCTCTGGCGCTAAGGTCGCTACCTTCCGCTGATAGACCCCACTGCTGATAGTCGCCCTGGTGCCGATCACCCCGATGATTTTTTTGCGTGTTACAGCCAAGGCCTTTTTCACTGAAGGTGTAACCACTTCGAAAATTGGCACCCCCGGAAAACGCTCTCTTAAAGCTTCGGTTGCCACACTAGAAGCAGAATGACAAGCGATTACTATAATCTTGGCCCCGTGTTCCAGAAGAAATTTTGTATCTTCAATAGCGTAAGTGATAATAGTTTCGGGACTTTTAGTGCCGTAAGGAGTACGGGCTGTATCTCCAAAATAAATGAGGCGAAATCCCGGCAATCGGCGCAGAAGTTCGCGCACAATGGTCAAACCGCCGATTCCCGAATCAAAAACTCCGATCAAAACCCTACCTCAAAAGAGAAGTAGCACCCAGACGTAGACGGAGTTTTATTTCGCATTCTGGACAAAAATTGGAGGACTTAAGATCGGTCTCATAAAGGGAATAAGAAGGATACATAACACAGTGAGGATTACGGCAAGGAGGGAGCCCCAACATCTGCCCTAAAGAGCGAATAATTTCTTTATAAAGACGCTGGTAAAAAACCTCCTCCGGCCTCTCACCAAAGAGAAAATCTCTCAAACGTCCCACGGAAATTACCGCTGAACGGGTCTGAAAATGAGTTTCGCTAATAACGGAATTAGCATGAACCGAATAAAGTTCGACGTCTGTCAAACCCACTACAAAATCGACATTTCCCGCAACTTCGCGAAGATAATCGATAATGAGATGGGCAAAAAAACGTTTTTTTGCCGGATTAAACGCCGGCAAGGGATAAGGAATAGGTTTGGCAAGTTCTATCTGGGCCAAAAAGGCCTCAGCAAGCTGCCCCATTAATCTCTCAAGCCATGGCCCTGAGGCCCTTCCTATCGGAACAAGAAGAATTCGAAACCTTTGCATCAATTTTTTTCTACCACGAGGCGTCCTATCCGCCAATAAGAAAAGCCAAAAGAAAACTCCACTGCGAAATAAGCACCCCCGCGCCCAAAAGATCTCCTGTAAGACCCCCGAAGTTTTTTTCAAACTTGAATTTCAAAAAAAATACCAAAAAAAACGGTAAAAGTGCTGCCGGAGCTTGCCACCAAAAGAGAGGCCAAAGGAGTTGTACCAAAAAGAGCCTTTTGCGAGATGTAGAAAGAAATAAAGAGCCAAGGCCCACCTTTTTGGCTGGCTTACTCAAAAGGGCTAAAAAAGCCATGGCTTCACGCCCTACTAGAGGACGCCAAAAGAAAGCCATCGTGTGGCCTTCTTGAAGTAAGGTTACACTTAAAAGATATTCTCCTAAAAGGAAAAAGATGGCAAAAAGGACCCCAATCGCACCTACTTCAGGGGTCTTTAAAATTTTGAGTCTTTTTTCAGCATCTCCACCGGCTGCTAGGGCATCAATGGTATCTAGGAGGCCATCAAAATGGAAATAATCGGCAAGATAATAACTACTTGCCAAAATTAAAAAAGCCAAAATTGGGGGGCTCAAATAAGGGCCTAAATTTTTAGCCAAAAGAAGAGAAATAATCCCGAGAAAAAGTCCCACAATGGGAAGATAAAGCACTCCTCGTTCCAGAGAAAACTTTTTGGGTGTTAAAGGGAGGCGAGTAAAAAAAGAAAAGGCGGATAAGAAAGCCTCCCATTCTTCACGAAGCATCTATATCTTTAAACTCCCGGCCCTTACTAACCCCGGCATCTTCAAAAGTTGCCATCTCCGTAAGGATTCGTAAAGCAGTCTCTACCACTATGCTAGCCAAACAGGCTCCAGTGCCCTCTCCCAGGCGTAGATCTAGATCTACAATCGGTCGTAATTTTAGTTTTTCAATGACCCGAGCTGCCCCCTTCTCTGTAGAACAATGCCCGCAGAAAACAAATTCTTTTAAGCGGGGCTCCAAAGCCTGGGCAATTACATAACCCGCAAGAGATATAAAACCATCAATAATGACTGGAACCCGCTCCGAAGCCCCACCTAAGAAAAAACCCGCTATAGCCCCTATCTCCGCCCCTCCTACTTTGGCCAAAACGTCTATGGGGTCAGAAAAGGTATATTTTGAAAGGGCTCTAGCCACGACCCTCTGTTTGTGCTCAAGGGCCTGATCATCTATCCCGGTACCCCGCCCTACTATTTCTTCCGGAGCTTCCTTTAATAAGGCACAAATAACTGCTGCCGAAGGGGTAGTGTTTCCAATACCCATTTCTCCAGGGATAAGAAGTCGATATCCTTTCTGGGCGGCTTCTCTAGCCAGCTCAAAGCCTACCTCAAGGGCTTTTTCCGCCTCTTGCCGGCTCATAGCCGGCTCTTTTAAGAAATTTTTTGTCCCGCATACTACTTTACGCTTTAGAAGGCGTGGATCATTTACCTCGCCTGCGGCCCCAACATCTACTACAAAGACTTCAGCCCCGGCCTGGCGAGCAATAGCATTTATCCCGGCACCACCAGCTAAAAAATTTAAAATCATCTGGAGAGTTACTTCTTGAGGATAAGCCGAAACCCCCTCTTCTGCTATCCCATGATCACCGGCAAAAACATATACGGCCTTTTTTAAAGGCAGCTTTGGAAAAAGTTCTCCGGTAATGTAAACGTATTTCTTGGCTATCTCTTCCAGATACCCCAAGCTTCCACGAGGTTTGGTAAGATTGTCTAACCGCCTTTGAGCACGTTCGTAATCAGCTCGATTAAGTGCGGGTAGCCGGACCTCCATAAAATAACCTCCGATAAAAGAATAAAGAACAACCAGAGCGAAGCTGCTCGTCTCAAGAGTTTAGTAGCTCGAAAGATATCTTCAACTTCTCGGGCTCGCAATGGGCGCCCAAAACGGCCCTTTTCAAATAGCCTTCCCTGATAAACCACTGCTCCCCCTAGCTCAATCCCTAATGCCCCTGCCATAGCAGCTTCGGTAAAACCGGAATTTGGGGAATCGTGTTTTCGAGCATCTTTTATCATTGTCCGAAAAGAACGCTCAAAATTATGTCGATTTTCAAAAAGGGCTGCTAAAGCCAGGAAAAAACCCGCTATTCTCGCCGGAAAAAAATTGAGAATGTCGTCTAACTTGGCGGGGAAAAAACCAAACTCCTTCCACTTGGGGGTTTTATAACCGTACATAGAATCGAGGGTCTCAACGACTTTATAAAAAGATAACCCTAGAATTCCTCCTACCAAATACCAAAATAGAGGGCCCACAAAGGCATCAGTAAAATTTTCCGCAGTGGTTTCTACCGCTGCCCTTATACATTCGGAGACAGAAAGATCTTTGGTTTCACGGCCTACTAAATAAGAAAGTTGCTTACGTGCCCTTTCAATCAGACCTTCTTTCAAAAAATGTCCTACCTTTTCCACTTCTTTACGCAAAGATTTTTCAGCAATTCCAAAATAAAGAAAGAAAATTTCAGCCGGAGAAAATATTAAAACGGCAAGTGAAACCAATATCAGACTTACAGCACCAGAAATGAATACTATCAATAGGCCTCCCCACCTTTTGAAAGGATAACAAAAAGGCCTTAGACGTTCGGCCCCAAGCCCTATTAGCCTTACAGGATGCCAAAAAACCTGCGGATCTCCCCATAATTGATCTGCAATATAGGCTAATAAAACAAATAACGGTTTCATGAGCCGTAACTGAGCCTCAATAAACTTTTAGGCAAAATATTTCCGGCATTCTTACCATTGTCAAATTTCGATAATAGATGTCCCAAGGTAATCCGAAAAGTCCGCCTTTTCTTTTTGAAATTGTTGACGTTTTTAAAAAAGGGGCTCACCATAAGAGTATGGAAGACGATGTTGCTAAGGCTCTGGCCTATCAGGTAAAAAGGGAGCTTGCCGAACGTTATTTCGGGCTTCGTAAGCTTATCGAAGAAGATAGTGCCAAGTATTTTAAAAAAATAGAAGAAATAAGAAAAAAAATACTTCCTAATGTAAAAGAAGGCTGGTATCGAATCTACTTCCTCCTTATAGGAAAAGATTTTGCCGAAGATTTTGCAAACTTAGTTGGCCTTTCAGCCCCTCCCTTTTATACAGAATATCAAAAAATCCAAGACCCCTTTGCCCTTCTTGAGGGATTTACCCTTAAAGGATGGACTTTTAAGGGGCGCTACAAAAATCTTTTCTTTTTGGCTTATGAACGTCTTTTAGAGGAGACAGAGAAATATCAAAAGGCCTTTTTAGAAGCTAAAGTAGAAGCAGAAGTCATTAACCACGAAATAGAGCTATTTAAGGAAAAATATGATCTGAGTGAAATAATGCAGTTTTTAAAAAGTCTGGAAGCCTCCTCAGATTTTGCTGATCTAGGTCATACTTCTCTTCAAGAATCGGTTAGCACCCTTGAAAAATCTTTGGCCTTTGAAAAAATACCTCTCCCCGAAAAGTTTTTGCCCCCTCTTCCTAAACTACCCCCTCTTAAAGAAATCAAATTCGAGCTTGAAGAATTGATAAACGTAGTTTTAAAAAGACACTCTTCTCAGGCCAAAGAAATTATTCGCTATGTCAAAGCTCATTCGCAAAGTTAAAAAAGATATTTCCCGTTACGAGCTTCTCAACAAAGGCGATCGAGTGCTAATAGCAGTATCAGGGGGGCCAGACTCAATGGCTCTCCTTCATATCTTACAAGACTTAAAAAGAGAATATGAGCTTGAGCTTTTTGTAGCTCACTACCATCATTTTTTACGGAAAGAGGCCTCCGAAGAGGCCCTTTTTGTAAAAAGAGAGGCTGAAAAATACGGACTTCCTTTTATTTTGGGAGCCTCTCCGGTAAAGAAATATGCCCTGAGGGAAAAAATATCTTTAGAAGCAGCAGGAAGAGAACTGCGTTATAAATTCTTCGAAAGAATTGCCGAAGAGTACGGACTCCACAAAATCGCTTTGGCTCATCAAGCCGATGATCTTGCCGAAGAAGTCCTTTTGCGTTTTATCCGGGGAGCAGGACGGCGTGGCCTTGCAGGTATCCCCGTCAAAAGAGGAGGTATTTTTATTCGTCCTCTCCTTATGGTTTCCAGAGAAGAAATTCTCTCTTTTCTAACAGAAAAGGCAATTCCCTATGTAGAGGATCCTTCTAATAAAGATCCTCGGTTTTTGAGAAATAGGGTTCGTCACTTACTCCTTCCTTTTTTGGAAAAACACTTTCATAAAAATGTCAAAGAATGTCTTAAACGTACGGCCTTATTAGTAGCCGAAGAAGAAGAATTTCTGGGATGTCTGGCCCTGCAAAATCTCCAAAAATACGGACACCTAGAAGGAAAGACATTTCATCTTAGTGTAAGGGGGCTTAAGAATGTTCCCCTTGCTTTACGAAGACGCCTTTATCTTGAGGCCCTTAAAACCGTAGGAGTGCCTCTTTTTAGAATAAGGTTAAGCCATTTAGAACAGATAGAACGCCTTCTTTTAGGAAAAACTAGAGGAAACGTAAATCTTCCAGGAGGTTTTTTGGCTCGCAGGGAGCCAGGAAGGCTGGTTTTTAAACCTCTTCCTCCACCCGCCTTTTCTTTTGCTATAGAAATTGAAGGCCCTGGTGAATACCCTCTTCCTTGGGGTGGGAAACTTAAAGTATATTTCGGAAAGAAAGAAGAAGTCTCGAATAATATTCTCTTTTTGGACCCACAACGGGCCTCTTTTCCTTTGAGAGTTCGCTCTTCTCGGCCTGGAGATCGCATCAGCGTCCCCGGACTCAAAGGGAGGAAAAAACTTAAAAAAATCTTCTGGGAAAAACGGCTTTCGCATGAAGCTCGCCGTCTTTGGCCTGTGATTGAAAAAGATGATCAAATAATAGCGGTGGCTAACTTTGTAGTAGCTGAAGAATTCCGTCCTTCCGGGACCGAAGCTTTAATTTTAGAGTTTGAAAAGCTTCCTACTAAATCTTAATTGCCAAAACATTTAAAGAGATTTAAATTAGAAGAAATCTTTCAAAATTAGGGTTGAGGTGAGGAATTTGCGAAGCTTTTACCGTAATCTTACCATCTGGTTACTCATAGCCTTAGTAATGATCTTTCTTTTTAATTTTGTTTCTACCCCCCGACATAAGGGGACAGAAATTTCTTATACCGACTTCATCAGCATGGTAGAAAAAGGCCAAATTAACGAGGTTACTATTGAGGGGAAAGAAATTCGCGGAATTTTGGCGGACAAACACGAGATGTTTTACACTTACATCCCTGAAGGAGACAACGACCTTATTCCCCTTTTGCGCAAGGCGGGAGTTCGTATAAGTGTCAAGCCCCATGAGGAAAATCCTTGGTATCTTTCTCTTTTGGTTTCATGGCTTCCTATGCTCCTTTTGATTGGGGTTTGGATCTTCTTTATGCGTCAAATGCAAGCGGGCTCTGGGCGGGCTTTTTCATTTGGTCGGAGTCGAGCTAAGATGGTCTCTGGAGAACAGGTAAAAGTAACTTTTAAAGACGTAGCAGGGGTCGATGAAGCCAAAGAGGAGCTCCAAGAAGTTATTGAGTTTTTGAAGGACCCCCAAAAATTTACCAAATTGGGGGGAAGAATTCCTAAAGGAATTCTTTTGGTGGGCCCCCCGGGGACTGGAAAAACCCTCCTTGCGAAAGCCATTGCCGGCGAAGCCGGAGTTCCATTCTTTAGCATTAGTGGTTCTGACTTTGTAGAAATGTTTGTAGGAGTAGGTGCCGCTCGGGTACGGGATCTCTTCACCCAAGCAAAGAAAAATGCCCCCTGCATTATCTTTATTGATGAAATCGACGCCGTAGGGCGGCATCGAGGTGCAGGGCTTGGTGGGGGCCATGATGAACGAGAGCAAACCCTCAACCAGCTTTTAGTAGAGATGGATGGCTTTGAAGGTAATGAAGGAATCATAGTCATTGCGGCCACTAACCGTCCAGACATTTTAGACCCAGCCCTTCTACGACCGGGACGGTTTGACCGGCAAGTAGTGGTTCCTCCTCCAGATGTAAAAGGAAGAGAAAAAATCCTTGAGGTTCATACCAAAAGGGTGCCATTAGCACCAAATGTAGACCTTTCTGTCTTGGCCAAATCTACTCCTGGTTTCACCGGGGCAGATCTGGAAAATCTCGTCAATGAAGCGGCACTTATCGCGGCCCGTAAAGGCAAATCTCAGGTTGATATGGAAGATTTTGAAGAGGCCAAAGATAAAATCCTCATGGGCCGGGAGCGTAAGACAGCTGTGATCAGCGAAGAAGAGAAACGCATTACTGCTTATCATGAAGCCGGCCATACTATGGTGGCTAAACTACTTCCGGGAACAGATCCTGTACACAAAGTAAGCATTATTCCGCGAGGACAGGCCCTCGGAATAACTCAGCAATTACCTTTAGATGAGAGACACACCTACCCTAAAGACTATCTACTTAAAAGACTGATGGTCCTTTTAGGAGGAAGAGCAGCTGAAGAAATTATTTTCAATGAGTGTACCACTGGAGCTGGCAACGACATTGAGCGAGCTACAGAAATTGCCAGAAGGATGGTTTGCGAATGGGGAATGAGCGATAAGCTTGGCCCAGTAGCCTTCGGACAACGTCAAGAACATGTTTTTCTCGGCAAAGAGCTCTCCCAGATCAAAAATTACAGCGAAGCTACGGCCCTTGCCATTGATAACGAAATTCGGGAGATCGTTCTCCAATGTTACCAAAAAGCCAAAGCGCTCTTAGAGGAAAATATTGAACTTTTGCATAAGCTCGCTCAAGCCCTTTTAGAAAAAGAAACTCTAGATGGACCTGCTATCGACGAAATTTTGGGGCTCAACCGGAACAAACCGGCAGAAGGAACAGCTTCATAAGAGTAATGCTTCCACCTCTTGAAGTTCGGGGAAAAGTTTTTGAGTGGGGTAAGCGCCCATATCTCGTGGGGATCTTGAATATCACTCCAGATTCCTTCTCCGATGGGGGACTTTATTTTTCTAAAGATGCAGCACTGAAAAAAGCCGAAGATCTTTTAGAGGCCGGCGCTGATATCCTTGATATAGGAGGAGAATCTACTCGCCCTTTTGCACGCCCTGTACCCCTAGAAGAGGAACTTAAGCGGGTTATCCCTGTCATTGAAGCTATTCGTCAGCGCTTCAAGGATGTTCCCATCTCTATAGATACCTACAAAGCTAAAGTTGCCGAAGAGGCCCTTCTTGCCGGAGCCGATATCGTAAACGATATTAGTGCCCTGCGTTTTGACCCGGAAATGCCTCAAGTAGTAGCCCGCTACCAAGCTCCTCTTATCTTGATGCACATGAAAGGGACCCCGCAAACGATGCAAGTTGATCCTTATTACGAGGATGTTTTACAAGAGATCAAGGCGTTCTTTGAAGAACGCCTCTCTTTTGCCGAAAAGAACGGTATTGAACGAAAAAAAATTATCCTTGATCCGGGAATCGGCTTTGGGAAAAGACTTGAAGACAATCTCAAAATTATCAAACACGCGAACTATTTTAGGTCTTTACGATTACCTTTGATGCTTGGACCTTCTCGGAAATCATTTTTGGGGCAGATTGTTGGCAAAGAGGCGTCAGAACGCGATCCTGCTACCATGGCCGTGGTTGCTTATGCAGCCTTTCAAGGGATAGATCTCCTAAGGGTACATAACGTTTCCATGGCTAGGGATGTTATCCTCGTAATGGAGGCCTTGAAGGAGGTTCGGTGAAGGCCCTTATCACACAGTATTTGAACCTCCTTCGATGGCAAGACGTCCTTGACATTCTCATTGTAGCCTACCTTTTTTATCGAATTCTTCTTCTTATCCGAGGAACAAGGGCCGTCCAAATGGCAGCAGGGTTGGCGGTCCTGGTGGTAATTTATTTTATCGCCGGACAATTCCAGCTTCTTACCCTTCATTGGTTGTTGGGAACCTTCCTTTCTTCCATCTTTTTAGTGGTAATTATTGTTTTTCAAGACGATATAAGGCGGGCTCTTATCCAAATGGGACAGACCCCTTTTATTAAAGCCCGTACCGAGTACAGCCAGGTAATTGAGGAAATAGTAAAAGCTGTAAGTCTTATGGCAGAAAAAAAGACCGGGGCTCTCATCGTCATAGAGCGCAATATTGGTTTAGGAGAATTTGTAGAAAGCGGCACGCCCCTTGAAGCCAAGGTAAGCCGAGATCTTCTAATTTCTATTTTTCAAAAAAGTTCTCCTCTTCACGACGGTGCTGTTATCATCCGGGGGGGGCGGATTGCAGTAGCAGGGGCTATCCTGCCCCTTTCTACCAATCCTCATATCAGTCGCAGATTGGGAACAAGACATCGAGCTGCTATCGGAATTTCTGAGGTGAGCGATGCCGTAGCTATCGTGGTCTCAGAAGAAACGGGCAGTATTTCTGTAGCCCTTGGGGGTAAAATTACCAGAGACATTACGCCCTCAGCCTTAAGGCAATTATTGCTGAATATTTTGGGGTTTGAAGAAGGACAAAACCGGTGGTGGCGGAGGCGACTTTTTAAGTGAACCCTTTTAGAAAGTTGAGTCAAAATCTCTTTTTAAAACTCCTCTCCTTGGCCTTCGCTATCTTACTCTGGTTTTTTGTGGTCTTAGAAGACAAAGTAGAAAAAGAAGTTCCTGCCGAAGTCAAAATAAAAAATATCCCTCATGGGCTAATTCTCGTAAAGGAGCCGCCTAAATTTGTAATCGTACATGTAAATGGGCCTCGAAGTATCCTTCGCAATCTTGAAAAAAACCCCCTCTCTATCACCTTAGATCTCGAAGATATTGAGCCTGGCAAACACCTGTTAAAAATAAAGCCCAAACATCTTAATTTACCAGCCGGTCTTAAGGTCATCAAAATTGTTCCACCACAGGTTGAGATTGTACTCGAAAAAGAGGCTCAAAAAATAGTACCGGTAGAACCGGGCATTTACGGCAGCCCGCCTCCTGGATGGAAAATTGTCAGTATCCGGGTCAAACCAAAAAAGGTGAAAATTTATGGCCCTCAATCTGTAATCAATAAGCTCAAACGTGTAAGAACTAAAGCCGTTGACATCAACGGAGCCACAAAAGATATCAAAAAAGAGGTCCCTCTCAATTTACCGCCCTTAGTTAAGGCGGAACCGCAAACAGTCGAACTTTATGTAAAGATTGTCGAGCATATTGTAACAAGAGAAATAAAAGATCTTCCTATTCAGATTTTGGGTTTAAAAGAAGGGTTCAAAATCGCGATTTCAGCCAAAAAAGTAAACATAGTCCTCCAAGGTCCTGAAAGAATCCTTGGAGCCTTTTCCAGTTTTGGAATCGAAGCCTATGTTGACACCACGGGGCTCTCCCCGGGAAAACATTGGCTGAAAGTAAAGCTTCGTGTTCCACCAGAAGCAAAGATTTTAAAAATAGAGCCCTCAAAAGTTCGGGTCCGAATATACCACTAGGAGGCTAGGATGGGAAAACTTTTCGGAACCGATGGTATCAGAGGAAAGGCAAACCGATGGCCCATGACTCCTGAAATTGCCCTCCAGGTGGGACGCGCTGTAGGGTATCTCTTTCGCAATAAAAAGGGGCGTCACCGGATCCTTATCGGTAAAGATACGAGACTTTCCGGCTATCTCTTGGAAAACGCTATGGCTTCTGGAATTTGCTCGGTAGGAGCCGAAGCCCTCTTTGTAGGACCTCTTCCCACCCCGGCAATTGCTTTTTTAACTACCAATATGCGATGTGATGCCGGAGTTGTGATATCAGCATCCCATAATCCCTACTATGACAACGGAATTAAAATTTTTGGGCGTGATGGCTTCAAACTTTCCGATAAGTTAGAGGCCGAAATTGAAGATATGGTCTTAAACGAAAGCATTGCCTCTTTTCGAGCCGAAGAAGCAGAAATTGGAAGAGCTTACCGTTTAGAAGATGCTCCTGGGCGTTATATCGTCCATCTTAAACACACTTTTCCCCGGGAATTAACCCTGGAAGGGTTTAAAATTGTTTTGGATTGTGCCCACGGAGCTGCTTATAAGGTGGCACCAGCTGTCTTTGAAGAATTGGGAGCGGAAGTATTAAAAATCGGTGTTTCACCAAATGGTCTCAATATTAATTCGAATTGCGGGGCCCTTTATCCTGAAAAAACTATAGAAAAAGTAAAGAGCGAAGGAGCTGATATTGGAATCGCTCTTGATGGAGATGCCGACCGGGTCATTATTGTGGATGAAAAGGGACAGATTGTGGACGGAGATCAAATTTTGGCCCTTTGCGCTCGCCAAATGCAAAAAGAAGGACGCCTTAAAGGCGGGGCAGTAGTAGCCACGGTGATGAGCAACATGGGCCTTGAGAAGGCCCTCCAAGAGATAGGGCTGCGACTCATAAGAACTAAGGTAGGGGATCGCTTTGTAGTGGAAAAAATGTGTCAGGAAGGCTACAACTTGGGTGGCGAACAATCAGGACACATCATTTTTTTAGATTATGCTACCACGGGAGATGGAATTCTAGCGGCTTTACAAGTTCTTGCCATTATGAAAAAGAACGAAAAGCCCCTTTCTGAACTAGCCCATCTTGAGAAGTTCCCCCAAATACTAGTAAATGTTAACGTAAAAGAAAAATTACCCGTTTCTGAAATTTCAGGACTTAAAGAGCTAGTTTCAAAGTTTGAAAAAGAACTCGGAAATGAAGGACGTATCCTTATCAGACCTTCCGGCACTGAACCCAAATACCGAGTGATGGTAGAAGGAAAAGAAGATATAAAGATTCGAGAAATTGCCACGATTATTGCTGAACATATTAGAAAAGAACTTTCTTAAGGAACTGGAGCCTCTTCCCAAGAAATGCTTTCTATATTTTCCAAGAGCAAAATTTCATCAATAATGCGAGCTTGTGGGATGTCATCTGTAGTACGAAGTCTGATCTTTATCGTATGGATGCCCTGACGCAAATCATAATAAAAATTGACCGCTTGAATTTCGGCTTTATAACGCTTAAGAATTTCTGTTATTTCATCAAGCCTTTCTGAGGGGCATCTACAACTTACAGTAAGTACGGTATAAATATCATGCACAAAAGAAGGACGGAAAAGCCTTCGAAAAACGTAGAGAAAAATCAGGCTCACGGTAGTTGTTACCATTGCGGTAAGATAAGCCCCCATCCCTACAGCCAGACCGATGGCATTTACTAACCAGAGACCAGCAGCAGTAGTAAGACCTTTCACCTTTCCTTTTCCTTTAATAATGGCCCCAGCACCTAAAAAACCCATGCCTGCCACGGTATAAGAAGGAATACGGGAGGGATCTAGCCTAATAGCAACTTCAGAAGAAGCTGTCCCAAAACGTTTAGTAAGATAAAGAGACAAAAGCATCAGAAGACAAGCTGCGGTAGAAACAATGATATTGGTGCGAAACCCAGCCGCTTGGCCGTGTCTTTCTCTTTCGTAGCCTATAGCGCCACCAAGAAAGGCTGCTAAAAGAAGCTTTCCTGACAACTCCAAAAGATCTATCATCGTCTTGGAATTTACAGGGCTCTATCTTTTCTGCAATCCTTGTCTAGAAAGAAATTTTTGTTACTATGGGGGCTGACAAAAAACGAGGAGGGAGAAAATGGCTGAGCTCCCAAAACTTGAGAAAAAACTTGAAAAGATGACAGTTAAGGAATTACGAGAAATTGCCCTTCAGATTCCTGAAATTCAAGGTGTCCATGGAATGAATAAAGAGGAGCTTATTTCCGCCCTTAAAAAGGTTTACGGGATCGAAGAAAAGCCCCGAAAAGTAGGCGGAAGTATGCGAGAGCTTAAGGCTAAAATTGCTAAATTTAAAGAATTAGCAGCTAAAGCAAAGGCCGAAGGAGATCTAGAACGTTACGAAAGATATCGAAGACTAGCATCACGCTTTAAGAAGCGTACGAGAAAACTTGCTCGCATGGCAGCGTAAGATGAGCGCTCTTTACGAAACCAATTTTCCAGAATTAAAGCTCCTCCACCGTGGTAAAGTACGGGATCTTTATGAAGTCGACGGTAAGCTCCTTATGGTGGCTACCGACCGCATTTCAGCCTTTGACGTGGTCATGCCTACCCCTATTCCGGATAAAGGGAAGGTCCTTACCCAACTTTCAGTTTTTTGGTTTAATTTTCTAAAAAATCTTGTCTCTAACCATCTTTTGACTGCAGAAGTTGAAGAATATCCACCTTCCTGTAAGCCTTACGCCGAGGAACTTCGTTTAAGAAGTATGTTAGTCAAGAAAACAAAGCCCCTTCCAGTAGAATGTATTGTCAGAGGGTACTTGGCCGGCTCTGGCCTTAAAGAATATCGTCGCAGCGGTACAGTATGCGGTATAAGGCTTCCTGAAGGTTTAAGAGAGGCAGACAAATTGCCAGAACCTATTTTTACTCCCTCCACCAAAGCTCAAGAAGGCCATGATATTAATATTACTTTTGAAGAGTGTATTCGCCTTATTGGAGAAGAATTAGCTCACAAGGTACGTGAGCTTTCCCTTAAAATATACAAAAAAGCCGCTTCATATGCGGAAGACCGGGGCATAATAATTGCTGATACCAAGTTCGAATTTGGTTTGTTGGGAGATGAACTCCTCCTTATTGATGAAGTCCTCACACCAGATTCCTCTCGCTTTTGGCCCAAGGAAGAGTATGAACCAGGACGTCCGCAAAAAAGTTTCGATAAACAATTTTTGCGAGACTGGCTAGAACAAATTGGCTGGGAAAAAAGGCCACCGGCTCCGGAGCTTCCTCCTGAAATTGTCGAAAAAACAAGGGCTCGCTATTTAGAAGCTTATAAAAGAATTACCGGAAAGGAACTCCCTGTTTGAAGTTTACACACCATAATCTTTCCTTAAAAGAAATCATCTTTGACGATCATACCTTTTGCCTTTCTTATCCTTGCCGGGCTATGAACCTTATTTCTTCTATTGACTTAGTAGGAATTATTAATCCTCCAGTGGTAAGAGAAAAAGCCGAGGGTTATCAAATTGTTTGTGGTCGGGGACGTCTTGAAGCTGCTCGCAAACTAGGACATCAAAAGACAATTTGTAAGGTCCTTCCGTCTTGGGTAGATGATTTATCTTGCCTTGCCATTGCCTTTGAAGAAAATATTACTACTAGAGGCTTTAATTTAATGGAAAAAGCCCTCGTAGTTGAAAAATTTCTCAATTATCTTCCCGATGAAGAAGTTATACGACAGATTTTGCCAAGGCTTGGATTTAGTCCCCATTATCATCATTTTGAAACCCTTCAAAAAATAAATTTTCTCGAAGAAGAGGCCAAAAGACTGCTGGTAACCGAGAAATTAAATCCCCAGATAGCAGTTAAGCTCCTAGACTGGGAAGAAAAAAGCCGTCAAAAATTTTTAGAGCTTATCCAAAAATTGCAGTTGAGCTTTTCTCGTCAACGAGAAATATTTGAGCTTTTAGAAGATTGGCGCCGTAAAAAAGAAATTTCCCCTGATGAAGCACTAAAAAGCAAAGAAATTGAAAAAATTTTGGTTGATGAACGGCTAAATCCACCTCAAAAGGCCGAAAAGATACACCAAATATTACGGGAAAAGCTTTATCCCACTTTGGAAGAAAGAAGAAAACGCCTCGAGACTATAAATCAAAAACTAAGCCTCCAAGGAGTTCGCCTCAGGCCCTCCCCTTCCTTTGAAAAGAATCACTGGCACCTTGAGCTTGTTTTTCGAGACATTAAAGAACTTGAGAAGAAGTGGCCCGAAATCCTTGCCCAGCTTTCCTGTCTGGAATAGCTTCAAGTCTTTTTAAGAAAACCAAAAAAGCATAAAATTCTTCAATAGGAAGCCCACCCCTTTTAAGCTTACTATCTAAAGTAAAAAGAGCTGAAAAAATTTGTGCAAACTTTTCTTTAGAATAGGCTTTTGCTAAGGGAATCATTTTGAAAATAGCGTAAGGGTGTAATCTGGCAAGGACCTTTGGAGGATTTTCGGGAAAAAGCTCTTTAAAGGCTTCTTTTAAACGTTCTCGGAAAAGGAAATATTTTTTAAGTTGGCCCAGATCCGGAATATTTTCAATTATTTCTGCTAGCAAATAAAGACGCTTAAAATATGTAACTAGGGTAGAAAGGATTACCAAAGGGTGTATTCCTTGTGATAAAAGTTCTTCAATGATTCTCAAAGCCCCTTCTGGCCCCTCCCTGAGATAAGCTTCAAAAATAGTATAAGGAGCACTTTCGGGACGCGGAGAAACCACCTGCCTAATGTCATCTTCTGTAATGATGGAACGCTCTCCTACATAAAGGGCAAGCTTGGCAAGCTCTTGCTCCAGAGCGCAAAGATCTTCCCCTACCATAGCAACCAGCATTTCCCCGGCTTTACGCTCCATCTTTTTGCCAAAAGCAGCCAAAATGGCTGGAATTTCATAATTTAAAAGATCTCTCTCTCTTTTGGAGTGAAGGGGGATAACGACCCCCTTTTCCAAGGCATAAAGGTAAAGAGGATGATTTTCCTTTAGTTTTTCAAGGACTATAAGAATTGTAAGCCAGGCCTTGGCTAATTCGAGAAAATTTATGAAATCTTCCTTAAAATCTGCAAGAGAGTCTTCAAAGCCTTCAAGAATAAATACTTTACGCCCTAAAAGAGAAGGACCTCCGAAAAGGGATCTTAAATTTGAAGATTTTTGGGAAGAAAGGTCAAGAGTTTGAACATCATGGCCTAAACGACGGAAATGGTCAGAAAGGCGGCGCAAAAGACCTTTCGTAACGGTAAGATCACCTAAAATTAAATAGACGGGAGCAATTCTTCCTTGAGAAGCAAGGGTAAGTAATTTTTCAAAATGGGGGCGCTTAAATATAGGCATATCTAGAATTTTTACCCCAAAAATCAAATCCTCTAAAGAGCAGATGAAAGAGTAACTTAGTCGTGCTATCAATACTGAGAATAAACAACGAAGGAGGATTTTATGGCGCTTAAAGTAGTTTTACATGTGCCTGATTCTAGCCGTTATAAAGTGGCTTTAAACATGGGTATAAACTTTCTAAAAACCAAACAGGAAGGAGAAGAGCTTGGGGCCTGTATCCTCGTAAATGCCCAAGGAATTACTGTTCTTCTAGAAGACTTTCCCCACGAAATCCAAAACAAAATGGAAGAATTTCACAAACTCGGAGGAGAAATATTTTTCTGCGAGAATGCCATGCGTGCTTTTAACGTTCCACAAGAAAGGGTTCCTGCTCATGCCAAAACAGTTCCCGCAGGAATCAGAGCTTTAGTAGAATGGCAAAATGAAGGCTTTGCTTATGTACGTCCTTAAGGAATTTGCTTCTCAATAAAGGCCTTGTTAGGCTTAACAAAAAACAAAAGGCAGGAGGCAAAAATGAACGAAACTATCCCGGGGCTTTCTCAGAGCGGAGGGGACCGCAGCGCCATCCTTGAACATCAAGAGCGCCGATTACAGGAACAACTCTCCAAAATTCGCCATAAAATTATGGTCATGTCCGGCAAAGGCGGGGTTGGCAAGAGTTCGGTAGCGGTAAACCTCGCTATTGGTCTTTCTCTTCAAGATTTTATGGTAGGCCTTCTAGACGTTGATCTTCATGGTCCCAACGTTCCCAAGATGCTTGGTTTAAGACGCGGTCGTCTCCAACGTCGCCCCGACGGTCGCATTGGGGCCATTGTCTATTCACCTAATCTTAAATTTCTTTCTATTGAACCTCTCCTTCCCCAGGAAGACGCCGCGGTAATTTGGCGGGGGCCCTTAAAGATTTCTGCTATTCGTCAATTTATCGCCGATATAGATTGGGGCAAACTTGACTATCTTATCATTGATGCCCCTCCGGGGACCGGCGATGAACCTCTTACCGTGGCCAAAACGATTCCAGACGCTTATGCCCTCCTTGTAACTACTCCTCAAGAAGTTTCTCTGATAGATGTGCGCAAGTCTTACAACTTCTGCCGCAAAGTAAAAATGAGAATCTTGGGCCTGGTTGAAAATATGAGTGGTTTTATCTGCCCCCATTGTGGTAAGGAGGTCGATCTCTTCAAACGCGGCGGAGGCCAAAGACTTGCTGAAGAACTTGGTATTAAATTTTTAGGTCGCATTCCTGTAGACCCTCGGGTGGTGGCTGCTGGAGATGCGGGAAAACCTGTAATAGCCGCTTATCCGGAATCTAAAACTGCTGAAGCTTTTGAAGAATTAGTCCGAAATGTTGTGGCAGCTACCGAAGAACTCTTTCGAGATGTAGAGGAAGGCCGCTACATGAGAATCGCTATACCCGTAGAAGGTCCTATTGTAACCGACTTAAAAAAGACCGACCTTTTTGCGATTTATGATATTGAAAAAGGCCAAGTAAAGGTGAAAGATGTGGCCAAAAAGCCAGAAGATACAGCTCTTGATCTCTGGCTTAAAGAACAAGTGGTTACTCACTTTATTGCCCCTACTATTTCGGAAGAAGTCAAAAATCGCCTCCAAAACATCGGTATTCGTTTAGTAGAAGGAATACCACCCAAGATCAAAGCTGATATGGCAGTCCAAGATTATCTAGCAGGGATTATAAAATAAAATTGTGCGAAATTTAAAAAATTTTGAATATAAGCCCCCTAAAAGGGGGCTTTTTGTTTTTGAATTCGTTCTTACCTTATCTTCAGAAATTGAATAAAGGAGGTGAAAGAATGGAACTCTATCTTATGCAGCATGGAAAGGCCCTTCCTGAATCAGAAGACCCTGTTCGCCCTCTTTCCCCAGAAGGAAGAGAAGAAATAAAGCGGAGCGCTAAGGCTATAGCTAAGATGGGTTTGGGTTTTGATTTGATCCTGTGTAGTACTAAAACCCGTGCGAAGGAAACAGCAGAGATTGTAGCTGAAGAAACAGGATACCCCTTGGAGAAGATAAAGGAATATGCCGAGTTTAAGCCCTTAGGGCCCCCTGAAGAGGCTATCAAGATTCTTAAAGAATATAGTGAAGCCAAACGGGTCTTTATTGCCGGGCACCTTCCTTCTCTAGCCGAAATTGCCTCTTTTCTACTGGGCGGGGAAAAGAAAGTTAAGGTACATTTTGAATTTGGCGGTCTTTGCCGTATTGATACAGACCTAACCCCTGGAGAAGGGGAAATCATTTATCTTTTACTACCTGAACAATTAGCTTTAATCGCTGAAGAGCTCATCGAAAAATAAAAGATCTTCTTCCTCTACCGGCCCCAAGGCTACAAGGGCCGGTTTTTTGTGAAAGAGTTTTTGAGTAAAAGAAGATACCTCCTCCGGGGTGAGAGAGTTTAGGCGGGCAAGTGTTTCTTCAAAAGGAATATAGCGGCCATAAAGAATCTCGTTCCTTGCAAGGCGGCTCATACGGGTCTCTAAACTATCGGAAGAAAGAAGAAGGGCACTTTTTAAGTGATCAAAAGCGGCCCTTTGTTCTTCTTCCTCAATTTTACCTTCAGAAAGGAAACGAATTTCTTGGGCAATTACCGAAAGTGTTTCACGGAGTTTTTCTTTTTCTACTGCGGCATAAATAGCAAAGACGCCGGTATCTTCATAAAGAGAAAGATAAGAATAAACCGAATAAGCCAGCCCCCTTCTCTCTCTTATTTCTTGAAAAAGACGAGAACTCATATTCCCTCCAAGAAGGGTGTTAAGGTAAAGGGCTGCATAACGGGCCTCATCTCTTGCCCCCGGGGTGGGGACACCCAAAACAAAGTGTACTTGTTCTAAGTCGCGAAAGTAGGCCTTTTTACCCCTTCTTGCCCGGGGTGGATAGCGTTTTGGAGCAACACAAAATCTTAAATTTTCGGTGTATTTTTCGGCAATTTCACAAAGTCTTTCGTGATAAATGTTTCCTGCTGCCACCAAGTAAAGATTGGGAGGACCATAATAACGTTTAAAATACGAAAGAAGGTCATCCTTTGTAAAACGGGAAACTACATCCCATTCTCCCAAAATGGAACGCCCAAGCGGGGCATCTTCCCAAAGAAAAGCCCCGAAAAGTTCGTGAACCAGCTCTTCGGGAGTGTCTTCCACCATTTTTATTTCTTGCAAAATTACTTGTTTTTCCCTGGCCAAATCTTCCGGATCGAAACGAGAACGAAAAAGAATATCCGTGAAAAGATCTAAAATCCGGGGGACATCTTCAGGAAGCACCTTCGCATGAAAACAGGTCTGTTCTTTGGCAGTAAAGGCGTTAGAATATCCCCCGAGGCGATCCATTTCTTTGGCAATTTCAAGGGCTGAACGCCTAGAGGTTCCTTTAAATAACATGTGTTCAATAAAATGTGTCAGACCAGCTTCATGAGGAGCTTCATCACGACTGCCGATATTTATCCAAAATCCCAAAGAAACAGTAGGAAACCCCTTAAGCTCTTCTGTTATAACTTTAAGCCCTGAAGACAAGGTACTTTTGGAAAAACGCATTTGCATAGCTTTTGAAATACCGGGCTCTTCGGATTTATCAAGTCCTTGGGGCTAATGTTTTAAGATTATCCTTTAAAAGGGCTCCCGCTGGAAAGAATAACTTCCTCTAAAAGACCAGCTTTTTTAGGTTTTGTTGAGATTTATGTTTTGCAAAGCCCTTTGGTTATTTAGTAAGATTTCTTAAAAAATCTATTTTGGAGGAAAGAATGAAAAAATTTCTGATTGTTCTTTTTTTATCCTTTCTATT
>Ga0256833_1000793_pt1 | contig 24138 bp, 16 predicted proteins | sample 356284metaG_FD_190535 | JGI IMG/M metagenome (GOLD analysis project Ga0256833, IMG submission 190535) | Hydrothermal vent microbial communities from Mid Atlantic Ridge, Atlantic Ocean - 356-284 | ecosystem: Environmental > Aquatic > Marine > Hydrothermal vents | place: Atlantic Ocean: Mid... | reverse complement strand
ATCAGGCTCAACGTACAGTTATACGGATACCGGAGTTAGCAATGGAGTTACGTATTACTACTACGTGACCGCTGTGAATTCCTACGGTGAGAGTGATAAGAGCAATGAGGTTAGTGCGACGCCGCATGCGAGCAATGTGGCTAAGGACATACTCTTTGTGGATGATGATGGGGGAAAGGATTATGATACGTACATAAAGAGCGCACTTAGTGATGCAGGATACGGTTATGATGTATGGGACACGGCGAGCAGTGGCACGCCTGATGCGAACACGCTGAGCAAGTATAAGGTTGTGATATGGAGCACGGGATCAATGTGGGAGAACACGCTTACGAGCGAGGAGCAGAATGCGTTGATAGCGTATTTGAACAATGGTGGGAAGCTGTATTTGAGTTCACAGGATCTGTTGTGGGATTTGAGTGGCGGGAATGATGGAGCGATAAGCAATGAATTTGTGAACAACTATCTTGGTGTGAGCAGTGTAGCGAATGACAAGAGTTACGGCGAGGTCAAGGGAGTGAGCGGAGATCCGATAAGCGGGGGATTTGGGAGCATAACGCTAAGCTATCCGTTCTACAACTATGCGGATGAGGTGGGAGTAGGATCAGGAGTGGTGATATTCAAGGACAGCAGCGGAGCAGCTACGGGAGTGAGGTACGATGGAGGCAAGTACAGGACCGTATTCACTGCGTTCTCGTTTGAGGCGGTTGAGAAGAACAGTGCGAGCACAGGAGCGCAGCTTATGAAGAGGATTATAGAGTGGCTGATGAACGGAGGAGGCAACAATGGAGGCAGTGCACCGAGCGCACCGTTGAACCTGCAGGCGACGGCGGGAGATGGGTATGTGAAGCTAAGCTGGACTGCGCCGAGTGAGAATGGAGGCAGTGTGATAACGCAGTACAGGATATACAGGGGCACGACATCGGGTGGAGAGACGTTCCTAGCGTCGGTATCAGGCTCAACGTACAGTTATACGGATACTGGAGTTAGCAATGGAGTGACATATTACTACTACGTGACCGCTGTGAATTCCTACGGTGAGAGCGATAAGAGCAATGAGGTTAGTGCGACGCCGCATGCGGCTAATTCGGGACTGTTATCCAATAAGATTCTATTTGTGGATGATGATGGTGGAAGTGTGGTGAATAAATATATTGAGCAGGCCTTGATAGATTCTGGGTTGACCAATGAGTTTGAGGTTTATGAATGGGATGTTTATCGCATTGGTTATTCCCCTAGTTACAGAGATCTTATTAATTATGGCATTGTGATATGGAGTACAGGATATACTTACAAATACACGCTTACCCCAGAAGACCAGCAAAATCTCATAAAGTACCTGGAACATGGTGGCAGACTGTATCTTTCATCTCAGGACTTTCTATGGGAGGTTACCGGTGGTTACGATGGTGCTGTGAACAATAGATTTGCAAATGATTACCTTGGTGTATTGAAAGTTCAGAATGATGTTGGGTATACCCGTGTGTATGGTCTCAGTGGCAATCCAATAAGCGGTGATTTCGGCGTGGTGTACTTCAAGTATCCATATCATAACTATGCTGATCGTCTTGGAATACGCTCGGATGCAAATCCCGTATTCGTGGATTATAAGGGCTATATCACTGCTGCCTCCTATCAGCATGGAAACTTCAAGACGGTGTTTACAGCATTTTCCTTTGAGGCTGTAGAGAAGAAGGACGCCAGTGTCGGAGCAGAATTGATGTATAATATAATTCATTGGCTTGCAAGTTAAGTATCGGGCGAAAACATTATATCTTTATTTTTTCTATGCTTTTTTGATGGAATCAGTAAAGGACCTATTGGTTGATATAAAAGAAAAATCAGAGCTTATCGTGGATCTAGCATATTCGGCTCTTATTTTTGATAGTGAGGATATGGCTCGTGAAGTGGAGAATCTGGAAAGAGAAATGGATGATCTGGTTTATAAAGTCAGGATAAAGACGATGCTTGCTGCAAACAATATAAAAGAGGCTGAGCAACTCTCTGGAATTTTGCAGGTGGCAGATGCAGCTAAAAATATCGCTAATGCAGCTACAGATATCGTATATCTGCTTGATTTGGATATAACAACACGTCCGTTTTTGCCTAGCCTGTTTAGTAAAGCTGATGAAAAACTCCATGTGGTGATGGTAAGCGATAAATCTGGAATTGTGAACAGGACAATTGGTGATCTTAATGTAGAGGCGGAGACGGGGGTTCGTATTATTGCCATTAAAAGGGGTAAAGGATGGATATATGATCCTGAAGGTGATGTAAGAATAAAATCAGGAGATATTTTGATAATAAGAGGTACTGAAGATGGCTACAAATTCCTTGATAGGGTTGCCAGGGGGGAAGAAAGTTGGGATTAGGTGAGATGCTAATTGAGATGAAAAATATATCTGAGTTGATGATTGACCTTGCATACTCATCGCTGATTTATAACAACAGAGAAATTGCAGAGGAAGTGAAATATCTTGAGGAAAAAATTGATGAAACTTACTATCGGATTCAAGAAGAAGCCATCAGGCAGGCGGTTGAAGAAGGAAATGTTTCCAAAGCTCTTGTTATAATAAGGCTCGCCACAAGCATTGAGGCCATATCTGATTCTGCAGTACAGATAGCAGATGTTGTTTTAAGGGATATAGAGCCACATCCCGTCATCAAAGAAAGCATTAAGGAAAGCGATGTCACTATTACCTTAGGAAAAGTAAGTGAGCGTAGTGTTTTGGCAAATAAAACTCTTGGAGAACTTAATTTGGCCAGTGAGACTGGTATGTGGGTAATCGCTATAAAAAGAAAGGGCAGATGGATATTTGGACCTACAGAAAATACTGTGGTGTTACCAGGGGATATTTTAATAGCGAAAGGCCCGTTAGAAGGTGTAAAGCATTTTAAAAATCTATGCAGTGGGCGGGATAGGACAATATGAGTTTCTAATAATAAACTCTCTATTTGTAGATTGTGATTGCGCGCATAATACTTTATCTATGGGGTACTTTAAAATATGGATTAAGAGTTTTTAGTGGGGCAATTCTTTATATATCTTTTCCATATTTCCCTGATGTTCAAAGGAAAAGATATTGTGTCTATAGGGGACCTATCAAAAAGTGATATGGAAAGGATTTTTGAGGTTGCTGAAGAGATGATACCTATAGCTAAGGGCGAGAGAAAAAGCGATCTTCTCAAAGGATATATACTTGCCAATCTATTTTTTGAACCTTCAACCAGAACAAGAATGTCCTTTGAAGCGGCCATGTACAGACTTGGCGGTAAGGTTTTGGGGTTCAGTAATCCTTCCTCAACCTCTCTGAGCAAAGGTGAGACCCTTGCGGATACTGTGAGGATGATGGATGCTTATAGCGATGTGATAGTGATTCGTCATCCGCTGGAGGGTGCTGCTAGGCTTGCAGCTGAATTTGCAGAAAATCCAGTTATAAATGCTGGTGATGGTGCAGGCCAGCATCCTACTCAAACTTTACTTGATATTTTCACGATACTTCAGGAATTTGCCCACGTGGAGGGATTAAAGGTTACCCTGGTGGGGGATCTGAGATACGGGAGAACAGTACACTCTCTTGCCATTGCTCTCAGTAATTTAGGGGCAGAGATACATTTAGTGTCCCCGAGAACACTTAAAATGCCGGGCCATATTTTAAGGGAGATGAAAACATCCCCAGAGGTCCATGAAAACATTGAAGAGGTTATTGAAATTTCAGATGTGTTTTATGTAACTAGGATTCAGAGGGAGAGGTTTCCAGACCCTACAGAGTATATGAAAGTAGCAGGATCATATAAGATAAGTCTAGAGCTAACTAAGCGTATGAAAGACACGGCTATAATTATGCATCCTCTTCCCAGGGTTGATGAAATTTCATTTGAAGTTGATAAAACAAAGCATGCAAGGTATTTCAAGCAGGCATTTTACGGTGTTCCTATAAGAATGGCCCTATTATCCCTTGTACTGGGGGTGATGTAATGGATGAGCAGGTACTTAAGGTTCAGAAAATAAAAAATGGGATTGTGATTGACCATATTCCTTGCGGTATGTCTCTAAAAGTTCTTAAAATACTTGGTATACAGGGTGATATTGGCTCTACAGTAACCCTTGCAATGCATGTTAAAAGTAGTCGTGGATGGAAGGACATTGTAAAGATTGAGGACAGATATCTTGATGATCGTGAGATTGATAAAATTTCTCTGATAGCACCCAGTGCAACAGTAAATTTTATAGAAAATTATAAAGTTGTGAGGAAGCATAGGGTAGAGATACCTTCAGTTGTAAAAGGAATTGTTAAGTGTATGAACCCGAGATGTATTACCAATCATAAAGAGCCTATACAATCTGAATTTTATGTGATATCAAAGACGCCGATAACAATAAAATGCAAGTATTGCGGTAGAGAAATGAATGCGGAAGACATCGTGGAGAACATAATATAAATGCGCAATATTTAAGACAGGAGATAAACATTTATCTCCACTTCATCCCCATCTTTAAGTCTAAATTTTTCCCTAAGACTTACGTCTGCTATTATCTCCACTATATCTTTATAGTGGCTCATTTCAGGGATTATGAGAGCACCCATATATCCTTCAATTGTTGCAAAAAATGCTCTAACATCACCAAATTTGCGTCCGTTCTCTACAAATCCTTTTAAGATAATATCATTTGCCTCTCTCAGATTCCTTGCATTATCTACATAGTTGGGATAAACTTTAATATTAAGTGTCCCTGGATATGGATCAAACATAAGTTTTTCCCTTATCTGTGAGCGATAGCCCTCTTTCATTATGTAATATCGGCCCTCCCCCAACCCACTTATAACAGTGCCCTTTAATTTTATTATTTTGGGTATGCCAAATATGGCGGAATACTCGTAGTATATCCTCTTTAAAATGTTGATCCCCGCGGGAGTTATTTTTACTTTCATATTTTTTCCAAATCTTTCCCTTCGGATCAAGCCTTCGGTTTCAAGTTCGCTAAGCCATCTGGAGGCACTCTGCTGACTGATGCCTATTCTCTTACCTACATCCTTAGTTGAAATTATTACGTAACGATCCATAGCTCCACGGAGTGCCAGTTCTCTTAATAGCATTTGAGCGTATGCCCTATTCATTTTCTATCACCAAATGATGGTTACTTAGTGTTACAATTTTGATTCCTTCTTTTTTGAGTTTTTCAATAAGATTTCTGTCATTGGTTACCACATATGCTCCAAGTTTTTTACCCGCTTCTATCACACCACTATCTCCTAGCATAGAAACCTCTATTATATTGTATTTTCTGGCGAGTTGTAATGCAGCCTTTCCTTCCCATCTTTTTTTTGATAATCTATTAAGTTCTCCAATAACACAGCTAGGTATATATATCTCTGGATTTCCAAGTAACCTTCTTAACTCAGTATCTATGTTGATCCTGAATTCAAATGGCATTAGAAGGGCATTGGTGTCGAGCACCACTCGCATTTAACTCACTACTTCGCCAAACGCCATATTCTTCTTTATTTTTATTATCTTTACTTTTACTTTCTGGCCCTTTCTTGCGCCAGGGACGTATATTACATAATTTCCATACCTTGCAATTCCATCACCGTCTCTGCTTAGATCAGTGATTTCTAAATCATAAATCTTCCCTTCTTTTACGCTTTCTGTGGCCATGCGGACATCAATTTTCGCTTGAACGGGTCTCATTGCACCGCATGCCTTGCAAACCAATATTTCAATTCTTCCATCTTTTCTTAGTTCTGTGTCAGGAGATCCGCATTCGGAGCAGAGCACATATGTGCGAACATAACTATCCACTCGTCTCTGTACCATTGAAGGAGAAATCCTGCCTTTAAGTATTAGCCTTTCTCCTTGGACAGTACCTGCAGTGCCTAACTCCCTCATAAGGTATTTATATATATGTGTCGGATCTCTATTTACCCTTTTAGCTATTGTAAGGAAGTTTCTTATAATTGTGTTTTTACCTTCTTGAAGCACCTCCGCTTTTGGAATTTCAAATCTCTCATGATGTTTTATGGTTTCAGGGAGCGAATCTCTTACTCTCTTTAACAGGAATTCATAATCGTATAGCTCAGTCATTTCAGACACCTTTTCGTGCATTGTGTGAACATTTAAAAAACTTTTTATTGGTTTGTCACAGGCGTCATTTTTATTGGTGTTCATATATCTATTTATCTAATCCCAAAACTGCCTATTTTTTGCATATTTTAGTTCTTCCTTTAAGATCCTTTTTACAACTTCTAATTCATCATCATAAGGGATGCTCAGTATTCTGGCTGCAGCAGTCAAACCTATTCCTCTACCTGCAAGAGCCATGGCGCCTATTCTTCTGTGTCTACGTAATAAATGCGAGATGCCAATTAGTCTCTCCATATCAGAAGCTTTAATTTTATTTCCTTTTTTTATTTCATTTATCAGTTTTTCCTCATATGGTTTAAGAAGAGTAACCCTCACACTTCCGCAGAAAGGACATATGGCTTTCTCAAAATTTTTTACCTTTATATGCATGCTCTTTTTACAGGAGAGACATAGCAAAATCATTTCTTCGTTCATTAGTCTTTTATGTACTGCTTCAAGCACAGGTCTAGTGGCCAATATTGGTGAAGCAAGATCACCCTTTGATTCAAGAAGTAGTTTTGCTTCATTGCTTAGTTTTCTGAATTTTATTTTGATATTCCCCTTTTGTATTTCTTTTAGAATTTTTTCTGCATTTTCTATGTCCATATAATCATGCAATATCTTATTGAGTACCTCCCTGTATAAGACACTGTTTTTATAGGTGTTTGCAATCTTCTCAATTTTTGTATTGGTTATGCTGGAATTTTTTCCTATAACTCCCATTTTTCTGGCTACATGTAGGAATGTATATTTGAATACTCGTGAGTTTTTAATGACGATTTTTAATAATCCACGAAGGTTTGTCAATTTTTTAAAAATATTTTCAATATCCTTCTCTGCTACATGTGGATTAAAAAACGCTATACTGTATGGAGTTATGCTAAATTCCACGCTTTCTCCAATTTTTTGCGAAAGTAATGATGATATTGCAAGTCCCAGTGTGTAATTTCCTTTGGTACCTCCGCGTATGCCCACAAATATCAAATTTTCACCCCTTTCAATGGTTATTTCATCTTTTTTCCATAGTTTAAAATTTTCTAGTTTCTCTTTGGCTTTATCATTCATAAATTTCATTGTGGGATCCTCTATGGCTATCTCGTATGGCACCGGAATTTCTTCACCAATCCATCGAGGGGGTATTGAGATATCCATAATGTATTCCACAATAACCTTTTCTCCATATATGTTAATAACCCTCCATGTTTTTCCGCCCATTACAAAACTCTCTCCCGGATTTAATGTGGAAACAAATCTCTCATCTACAAGGCCTATGAATTTTCCGTCAGTGCTTACCACCCTGTAGGATTTCTCATCCGGTATCATTGAAATGTTATCGTAGAAATACATGTTCCCTCCTCTGCTTTTTCCAAATTCAAAGCCATCATACCATATCTTTTTATTCTCTTTTGCGAAAAAAAGTACTTCCTCAAATTCTTCCCATGTTAGGTCCCTAAATGGGTATGCAGATTTTACAATTTCATATGCTTCCATGGCATTTATCTTTCGCTCAGAATTGGCCATGGCAACAATTTGATTAAACAGGACCATTATGGGTTTTTTCCTTATTTTTACATTTTCTATCCATCCCTTAACCATCAATTTTGCGATTGCACCTGCTTCCCACAGCTCTACAGGATTTTCAGCGTATATTATCCCTTTAGATATAGCACCCTGCCTGTGTCCTGATCTGCCAACTCTTTGAATAAGTTTTGTAACCTGCCTGGGTGAATTGTACTGTATAACCAGATCAACAATGCCAACATCAATTCCTAGTTCCAGAGACGAGGTGCATATCAGCATTTTTATTTTTCCCTCTTTTAATTCATTCTCAACTTTAATGCGATGCTCTTTGCTAAGAGATCCATGATGAACTTCAATTGGCGGATCTTTCAACCACAGATTGTACCGCATTCCTATATCCTCAGCCGTGCATCTTGTATTTACAAAAAGAAGTGTTGCACGATGTTTCATTGCTTCTTTCCATATGTCAATAAGAGTTGATGCATACTCTTTTTCGCACCCCATAATTGCTGCGACATCATCCGCGTTTTCAGTGGGGTATCGTACCTCAATGTTCGCTATGTTTTTATCTCTTATTTTTACAGTAATTATCTCTTTATCAGGTGATAAAAACTTCGCAATTTCTTCCGGATTACCAACAGTGGCTGATAGTCCTATAATTTGAAAATTGGTTAATCTTTTTAGTCTCTCAAGAGCCACCGCCAGCTGAGCACCTCTCTCATCTCCAGCGAGCTCATGAACTTCGTCCACGATTACAAATCTAACATGTCTCAAGGCGTCTTTTAATTTTTTTCCTAAAAACATTATTTGAAATGTTTCTGGGGTGGTTATCATTATGTCTGGCGGATTTAACGACTGTTTTCTTCTTTCACTCTGTGGGGTATCTCCGTGCCTTACGGATATTTGTATATTTAATTTTTCTCCAAAATATCGCAATCTTTTCAACATGTCCCTGTTTAAAGCTCTTAGTGGTGTTATATATATGCATGAAATGCCTTTTCGTGGTTCTTTGGAGTTTACTATCCTATGCATCACAGGTAAAATAGCTGCCTCGGTTTTTCCAGATCCGGTTGGGGATATTATAAGAACATTTTTTCCTTCTAAAATCAAAGGTATTGCGATTTTTTGTATTTCAGTTGGTTCCTGAATACCCTTCTCGTATAGGGCAGATACTATATCTTTGCTAAGTTTGCTTAACATTTGTCAACCCTTAATGTGTTCTTTTAATTACTTTTTTCTTCAAAATATGCCAGTTTTTTCTGTTCGTATTCTTTCATTATTTTTTTTGCACTTTTCCATGATTTCCTGGTGTGCGGAGGAAGTTTTCTATGTTTATTGTAATATTCCTTTATAAATTTGTATGTTCTGGGATCTGCAGGATATCCAGATCCGAAATCTCCTATTTCTTTAGATATCTCTTTTATTATTTTATCTCTCTCCACTTTTGCGATTATAGACGCTGCACTAACCTCTGGATATTTAGCATCGGCTTTATGTTCTGATATTATTCTTGGTCTAAAAAACTCCGGAAGATTTCTACATATTTCTTTAGCAAAACGATCTGCATTTACATCCGCAGCATCTACATATATAATATTACCATTTAATTTTAGAATTACCTCAGAAAATATCTTGACCTCTATTTCATTGATTGTTATGGTCTCCCTTAATCTGTCAATCTCTTCAGGTTCTACAATTCTCACGACGATCTTTGTAGCAGTCTTTTTTATTTCTTCTGCAAGAAATTCTCTTTTTTTGGGGCTCAACTTTTTGGAATCTTTTACCCCTATTGAGCTGAGGTCTCTGCGATCTGCACATACTCCTGCAACCACCATGGGGCCTATTACGGGGCCTCTTCCTGCCTCATCAACACCACAGGCCATATTAATGTCCTCCATTATCTTATTTTGGAAATTGTAAAAGATTCAATGACTACTTCATTTTTGAATATATGAAACTCTACCCATGCTGTAGTCTTTGCAGTTGGTATGCCAAGAACTCTGAAGTAATGTTTTCCCTCTCTCTCAGTGAATTCAATAACCCCATCCGATAACCGCTTAAATAGTTCCACAGTCCTCTCTTCATGCATTCCAGAGTTCATAATATAGAAACCCAGACTTCCATCTTTCCTTACCATCGCACTTACCCTCTCTATAAAATTGGACATTTCCAGAGGATCTATGAAAAGCAGAAGTGAGGAAATAGGTATCATTATTCTATATCTCTCAAACTCTGAGGTTTTTCTTTTTAAAACATTCAGCAGGGTGTCCAGATCTTTTCTATTTTCTAACAGAACCACGTTATTTTCATCATAGTCAAAGTCCAAAAATTGTGTGGGTATTGAATAAAGGTCAATAAATCTAAGATTTTTCAAATTGTTATTATAATTTGAGAGTATGTCTTGAATTGTTGTATATGGTTTATCAACTGTTATAATAACAGCACCTTCTCCATTTTCAAGTGCCTTTGAGATGAGGTAGAGAGGAAAACGTGTTGCACCAGTAAATGTTTTTCCTATGAAGAAAATATTGCTTCCTTTTTTAAAGCCGCCACCAAGCAAAATATCAAATTTTTCAAAATTCTTAATCAATATATCAGCCTCCTTAAACGGATATTAATTTCGTTGTTATCTGATCCCATCTGTATAATTTTTGGGGATCTACGTGGTTTAATGCTCTGTATCATATAAACTCCGTGAAAATCAAAGATTTTAAGATAGTTTCTTGTCAAATACATTATATTTCTTTTTACTTCGCTTTCTTCTGGAAGTATGCCAATGCCAATATCTCCCCATTCGCTAAGCCAGTTTATCCCTTGAGTTACAAGAGTAATTAATTCCTCTCCGGAATACCTTGCTTCAATTGGTCCGTATTCTGTTATATCTAAGACCGGCCCTTCGCTTATTCTGTTTAAATATTCCATAACACTTTTCCATATAGCATGCCTATCTTCAGGTGTTTTTGAAAATCCGTCCACAATGTAATTCAATTTTTCAACAAGAGGAGTACTTTTTATTATTTTTAAAAATCTGATTTCTGACTCGTCTATATGTGCTTTTATTATTCTATAGTATTCTTCAGTTGAAAATCTTTCAGATGGTGCTAGGAGCACACCCCGGTGTGATTTTATATTGGATATGGCTATGCTGAATAATATAACATTGTAAATTTCCTCGGGAACATCGTTGCTAATTTCAATAACATTATATGTACCTGGAGATAATCCGCCCCCCAAGTAGATGTCCAGATCCCTTATGCCGGTAGATATCATTTTTGTAGGGGATACAATACCTAGTTTCCCTTTTTTGTATTTCTCGGTAGATTTATAAAACATGTATTTTCCTTCAGAGCCACCTATTACATACGTTTTCTTTAGTTTTTTCTTTCTTACCTGTTCTATGTTTATCACCTGAATTGGATAATCACCAATTTTTTCCACATCTATGGTGAGTAATGTATCAACAATTGTTATTAGCTCTATATTCTTGTGGATTGTGGGGATTACCAGGTTTAATCCTCCATTTTTAACAAGATCCTGATGAAGCAGATATACAATCTCTTCAACAGTCACCGTATCATGGCGCATTTTATAATCTAGTACAAGTTCATCAATGTCTTCAATCAACAATACGGATCCATTAGGTATTCTGCTGGCGTATAGATAAAGATTTTTCAATTTATCTACAGTATGGTAGAGTGAAAAATGGTCAATATATCTGGGTTCAAAGTCCTCACGTCCATCTCCCTCTACCTTAATCTTTGCCCCGCTTAAAAATGAATAAGCATAGAATTTTTCATTTTGGGATATTGTTTTTGCTAAGTATTCAGCAATCTCCCTATATTTTGAGTTGTAATCACCGCATACAACTACATCTACGGGATTATCTTGGGATACAACTTTTAATTCCGGGGGTATAGTGAACTTTTTTGTCTCCACATATCTTACTTGGGATCCTGAAGTTAGCACCATTCTATCCATAATGGGTATTTCTCTTTTATGTTTAATTTTTTCGTTTGCGAAAGTGATAAATAGGGGATTTGCTATATTTTCAACGATGAAACGTGTGGTATCGTTTGCCCTTGCAATGCTTTTTTTCACAACATTATTTAGTATTATATTACATCAGACACCATCATATCTATCTTCTATCTCAGATCATCCCGAGATGAGCTATGACGAATTTTTAAGGTCCTTAAAAAAATATATTGAAGACTACAATGAGAGTTCTCTTAGAAAATGGGTTAGTTTGCAGGATCCAATGTCTTCTTTATATAAGGATACTCCTGTTTCTTCCGGAGATTTTGTGGATGGTAATGTGAATAATTGTATTGAAGAAAAATATGCTTCCCGTTTAATTCATGAAACAGCGGGACCTGTTTATCGTACAGAGTTTATAAGGAAAGATATTGTAAAGTATGAGTGGGAATTGCTAACGGAAAATCGCCGCAGATGGGAGGTTCGTCATTGGCTCAATACCCTTGAGGGTTATCGTGTAAAATATGCTGAGGAATTGGCTAGTGGTGATAGCAGGTTTTGGTATATGAAAGATTGGTACAATGATACTCTTATTGATCATCTTGAATGGCTTTGCTATCTTCTTGATAATCAAATAGATAACTGGAGGTTAGCCTATCTGATAGAATATGGGATAAAAAGCATAGACGACAAAATGATTGGACCATTCAACGTTCATAGTAATCCTGAAACAGTTTCTGAAAGTTCACCTAATTATAAATCTAAAGGTGGAGTTAACGTTACATTGCATATTGTTGATTACTATTCTGGCGAATCTGATTGTTATTCAGGTAATGACATATATATGCGGATCTATATTGGCAGCTCTTCTTGGACATTTACAGGTCCTGAGGATGAGGATTCTTGGTCTGGAGATGCCACGTTTACAGCATATGTTACTGCTAATACTGTTCAGATAACGGTTCATGTTTACGAGGATGATTCGGGAGCCTGTGGGGGTGATGACGATTATGGTTCTTTTACCATTACTTATAATACCGTAACCAAAACATGGAGTGGGGATACATCTTCACCATATGCAGAAACAAGTGGCGATGATGGGTGGGCAGACGTATGGTTTTTTGTAGAAAGTGATTCTGATAATAATCCCAGAACTGTTGCACGGGGAAGCGATGGTGCCGGGTATCTGATAACGGAGTACAATGGCAAAACCAACTACAATGATCCCCAGGACACTTGGGAATTTGAAATAACTCAGGATGATATATCTACTAAGCAGACCATAGTGTTTCAGATGACCCCAAATCAAAATGCTGATTATGATGTTTATCTGTATGATCCCAATGGGAAACTTTTAACCTCCGCAGCACATGTGGGTGATGGGGTTATAGAAAGTGTGGTTTATAGATTATCATTAAGTGATACTACAGGTACCTATTCAGTGGTAATAAAAAGAGTGGCGGGATATGGACCTTATACTTTTCATTTTGATGTTAGAGATATGCACACAATATCAGTTTCTGTTACCGGGCTTGGTAGTGAGTCAACTACTGTTATCTACTATAAGTTTGGAAGTGAAAGGACCATTCCTTTGAATTCAGATCATCCATTTTTTGAAGACCTATGTGACAATCAGACTACAGTATCCATAGGGGTTCCTGATGGATTATATACTTACGATAATACCTCATATTATATTACCCGCGATACATCTATAGTGGTCCATTTTTACAGAACACCTCTTAAAATTGTTATCAACGAAGTATCGTCTGTTGGTTCAGGAAGCGATGAATGGATTGAGTTGTATAATGCAGGTACAGAGAATGTTTATCTTAATGGATGGATACTTACGGACCAAGATGGAAATACCTATACGATCCCTGATGACTTGTATTATATGCCACCAGGAAAGTTTTTGATTATTTATTCAGGCAATGGAGATAATCAATATGATTTTTCCACGGGATATGCGATCCTTCATACAGGTATTGAGAATATGTGGAACGATGATGGAGATGATGTTCTTTTGATATATAATGGGCATTATATTGATTATATGGCATATTCACGTGGGTCAGGTGATCTTGATGTGGATTCTCCACCTTCGGGAATCAATTTTACCTTGGATGGTTCTGGGGCATGGGGCTGTGCACCTGCGCCTTACTTAGGAGGAAGTATCTCATTGGTTCCCAACGGAGTAGATAATGATCGTGCATCTGATTGGTATGTTAGCAATGGAAGTTCAGCCACCCCAGGAACTTCAAATTCGCCTCTTTTGTATGCTGTGGGCTATTCTCGTTCACCGGCGAATGTAAGTGTTGGTGCCAGAAATGTTTATCTGTTAAAGATAAAGTTAGGGGCTATAGGAGATACTGTGGGGGTAACCAACCTATCCATTGAATTGAAAGGAAATGCAACAGATTCTGATATTACTCACATCAAACTTTTTGAAGATGAGAATGGTAATGGTGAGTATAATGTTGGAGATAATCTAGTCCGCAACACCACTTTTTATGGTGGCAGAGCAATTTTTTCAAATTTGGGTCTTACTGTTGATCCCGGAAAAGAAATTTACCTGTTTGTTTTGGCAGATATTACCACATCTTATCTTGCCTATCATCATATATTTTCTGTGTCTATTTCTTCCAGTGATCTAGTACCTACGGACGCATCAACAATAGTGTTTACGCACGGTGATGTTTCTTCTAATGCTACCGAGATACTTCCTGTAGATCAGGCTCCTCCTAATGTGGTGTCTTCATCAGTCACACCTTCTATAATTATTGGTGGTAAGATGTATGTGCGTGAGAATTTCACTATTGATTTACTTTTCAATAAAGATATGCTTACCAATATAGATCCTGGCGTCAGCATCACATCAGCCAACGTAACTAAATCTGCCGGATACTGGTTAAATTCACGTACCTGGAGGCAGGAGTTTGTTATATATGGCAAATATGATGGGGAAATCCTTATTACTATTGCTGGTGCTAGAGACACGGCAGGAAATAGAATGGAGAGCTACTCCATAGCTCTTCATGTGGATACGGTACCTCCAAAGGTTCTCTATAGGACGAATATTAGTGGTCTTGTCTCTAGTGATTTCTCAATGTCATTCCATTTTTCTGAATATATGGATACCAGTTTATTCCCATCAATTTCCATTGATCCAAGTATTATTACGGTGACTTCTAGGGTGTGGACAACCCCTTCAGATTTGAAACTTGCTTTTTCAGTTAATATGAATGTTGAGGGTAAAGTGGAAATTCAGCTTTATGGATCAAAGGATGTGGTGGGTAATTCAATGAGGCCTTATTACTTTACAGTGGATGTTGATACAAAAAAACCAGCGGTGGAATCTCTTGTTATATCTCCAAATATAACTATGGATGGAAAGTTATATGTGAGGGATGATTTTGATATAAGTGTTACATATAATGAGGCTATGAATACCTCAATTTATCCAGGAGTGGCGTTTGGAGATCAGAGTGCGTTTTCCATAAAATCAATTAATTGGTTAGACAATAAGACTGCTCTCATTCGTATGTCATTGAGTGCAAGTATCTCAGAAAGGGTTGAATTGACCATTATGGGTGCAAAAGATATTGCAGGTAACATACAGGAAAACTATTCTTTCTATATTTATGCCGATAATATCGCCCCCACGGCAATTATTTCCCTTGATGATAAAGAACCTTTTGGGCCGGGTACAGTAAATATAACTATACAATTCAGCGAAGAGGTGGATAAGAATTCTACAATTTTTATATGCAGAAATTCTACATGGAATCATACCATTGAGGGTATATGGTTATCCTCCACCCTATGGCGTGGGACTGTGGATGTAGATTATTCTTGGAGTTCGGGAGTGTATGAGATATATGCTGTTTTCTCTGATACTGTTGGGAATACCAATAGCACAAGCAAAAATTTTACTGTAGATACAGACTCTCCAGTGGCAATATTTTTAGAGCCAACAATGAAGATAGTTGGACACAATGTGGTGAATATCACAATAAGCTTTAGTGAGGATATATCTCCAGATACAATTCATGTGGATTTTGGAGGATATCCGGTGGTTGGGCATTGGATAAACTCTACTCTCTGGACCGGAAGATACGATATAAAAGATGAATATGGTCCTGTAAATATTACCGTTTATGGTGCAAAAGATCTTGCTGGGAATGAGATGAAACCCATATCAAAGACGATTATTGTTGATACTAAAGGCCCAAAGGTATCAGATGTAATTTATCCTTTAAAAGTTGATGAGGGCGAAAAAATTAAAATTACTGCCACTATTGTAGATGAGTATTCTAACGTGACCTCAGCAATGCTCTATTATCGTACTCAAGATACAGATACATATACCGCCCTGAATATGAAAAAAGAGGGAGATAAATGGGTGGCCTATATTCCTGGGGACGATGTTATACCTTCCAAATTAGAATTTTACATAGTCTCGTATGATACATTTGGGAACTCTGCAGAAAGTAGAGGTTTTGAGATTTTTGTTACTCCTTGGTACCTTGTAAATTGGTGGATATGGGTTCTTCTGATGTTTTTGTTGGTAGGAATAGTAGCACTCTTAATACGAAGGAAAATGCTTCATGAAAAGGCTAAAGAAATTCCTATCCGTGGAGTGAAACCAAAGGTGATATATAGGAGTGAGGAAGTAGATGTGGGTGATGAGTATGAAGATTTCTATGAATGATACTGGAACTAGCGGATTCTTTGAAGAGCTGATTTTATTTGCAGTCGTCACCATATTGTTTGTTTCTACATTAACAATGGCTGCATATTATGGAAGTACAAAGGCTGAAGAGTACGCAAAGGTGGAATTTATAAATCAGGTCTATGATTTTGTGCAGAAAGTGCGTGGATACGAGAGAATACTCCACGATTCTGTAGAAGGGCTGTTTGACTATCATAAGATAAAGGGTTATAACAGTACAGAGATGCACAATCTTATCGCAAGGGATCTTGCTCCAAGTTTTAATTTCTTTATAAACATAACTGACTGCAGTGATTATGTTATTAAATACAACGCTACTTTTGGCACACCAGAGGATATAAAATATGGATACTACAAAGTGGTGGTGATATATCCTGTAAATATATGGGTTAATGATCATGAAGTGCATCCTGCTAAACTGGAGGTGATTGCATGGCGATAATTGTTTATGAAAGGGCCCAATCCGCGGTAGTTGATGCCGCTCTCATAGCGCCAATATTGATGATGATTCTCATGGTGGGGTACATTATTGCCTCATCTAATACAAATGTTTTCTTTACAGAAAGAAATGAAAAAAGATTTGCAGAGGATCTTACATATTCCATGCTTAAATCAACTATCCGCTATGTATGGTATTATGATTCCTCAGGTAATTTAATTATCTTGGAAGACAAAACTATTGAACATTTGATTTCGGAAGATTTGTATCTAAGATCTGTAGGTGGTGCAGACATAGCTACTTTGAAGATGGGTTTAGAAGAAAAAATAAATGTTACTCTCAGAAATATGACATATCCGATTTATGAGTATTCTTTACATGCTAGCTACCATGGAGTTCATTTTGTCATAGGTTCAGGAGTGCTTCCTGATAACAGGATAAGTTTTACAACATATATTGATATGCCTCAGAATAATGATAAAGCGATGATAACAATGTATGTATGGAGGGTGAGGTAAAATGAAGATGATAAAGAAGGAGGGAGGAAGAATACCGTTTGCATACGTGTTTGCCATAATTTTTGTTTTGATGTTGATGTTAGCTGGGATTTATGCCTCAATATTGGGCTATCACAACATAAACAGTGTACAAAAGTTCTATGAAGAGGCTGATGAAAATCTAAGGCATGTTCATGATATGGTACGTGAAAAGGCGTATCATATTGTAATGGATGTGATCCATAATGTTACCAAGAAGAGAGATCCCAAAATATACATGATTCAGTATTATGTTTTCCAGAATTTTTCTGAGTATATAAATTATACCTTTCCGCTAATAACTCAGGATTACAATATTACTGTCGGCAACTTCTCCATAAAAGTTGTAATGGACTATAAGAAGACGAGGGATTTCATAAAAAGTTACAGGTTAACATGGGTTAATTTTGATTATATGTTGGATAACAGGAAGGAGGGATACAGAAACAGCACGCAACTGCCCGTTTATCCCTATGTGGTTGGATTTGTCAATTATACGTATCATGATAAACGCACAGGATATGAGATTAAGAGAATGATGAAATATAACAGGATTATTTATTCACCTTTGCCATTACTTAAATTTGTATTTGATGAGTTTAACAGTTCTACCACGAATATGGGTGATTTTGGTAGATTGATGAGATATATTTTAACTACTATTGCCCAGTATAGGATTCTTGAGGGCTATGCAGCCGGAGCCTATGATGGCATTGAGGTGCCAGTAACAGAGGTGTTAACAAAGCAAGATGTAGAGAAGGCAGTGAATCTTGCATTAATGCTTCAAAGTGTTAGATTTTTCCATACTTATGATGAGGATGCTGCAAATGCCTTGGGTATACGTGGAATACTGGACAGATATGCCAGAACAGGGACTATTGATGCGGCAGATGTTTATTTCCTGTGGAACAATGTGGATGATGAGATTGCTGTAGGAAAGATAATTGGCCAGGCAATGTACAGCTATGCAGATAGGTTTGTTTATGAACTTTTTAGACTTTTCTGGGGTGATAATTTAGCAAACGAATACTTTGCAGATCCAACTCTCAAAGAACCTTTAATGTCTTGGAGTAAAATAAAAAATAAAGGAGAAGATTGGGCTAGGCAGATGCTTTATATCTATCTTGATAAGTGGAGGCAATGGCTGCAAATTCCAAAGGTTATATACCCTCATATGGATACTGCAGACATTAGCGTTGATTTTGATATAGTGCTTATATGGCTTACCACACCTCCTGTGGTTGTTACTGTTCCTGCAACTGCTAAAATGGAATGGACCATATATAATGATCCAGTCTCTGATACGGTTGATCTTATTCTTGATCCGGATGGAAAAAGGCAATATTTCACTCTGCATGCAATTGGTGTTTCACAAAGTACGGATATCCCTTTAGTGTTTTATCATACTTATGAGTATGATCTGGTCAAAAAGTCATTTGTGGATAAGCATGGGAATTATGCTGATGGCAATGAATATTACAATGCTTTCAGGTATGTTATTGATGCTTTGACCAGATCTATGAAAAGACGATCGGATACCTGGGATGATGTAACAAATAAAGGATTTGTAGATCATGCTGCCTATGATATGGCTCAGTTAATTGGAGATTCCTACGCACCTATTTCTGCTGATCCAAAGGATGAAAGTACCATACTTGTGGATGGATCACGGGATATTATTCATGGACCACTGGAAGATGGTGTTAATACTTTTGAGAATAGTATATTCTGGCTTAAAGAGTACTGGTGGATGGATGGTGCTTACAAGAAATACAAAAATTCCACAGATGACGATGCATACCTATTTTACCTTACCCGTGATACAGTTGATCTGTGGTACGAGGCAATGAAAAATCTATATGATGGTGGTGATCCGTCTCCAAGTGATGATGCTGGTCCTTACGATGATGACTGTGATTCATATCCACCAGATTATCAACAGAGTACATGGCCACAGGGTTATGATGGATATCCTTTCTATGACAGGATCCATAATGGATCATTTAACTTTCATCGTGACCTTACTAGAGATGCATATAATGATATTATAGCCATAATTTGGGAGATGACCCTAGAGGAGTGGCAGAAATCGGGTGCAGATATTGCTTTTCCAGATTATGATTCAGAGGAAGTCTGGAATACCGTTAAAGATCAGACCGAAGAGGCACGACAAAATGTGGTGGGCGATAATGGCTTGATCTCTGATTTAAATTTCAATTTCCCGTATTTCTATTTCAATCCAATAAACTTTGATGCCCAGAACTTTAATAATCTCAGGGCATTCCTTGATTATGTTACGGATACAGGTACCTATGATTCCAATTTCTGCCATTTTGTGAGATGGCATGTAGGTTGGAGAATCATAGGTCCTCCTGGATATGATCCTTGTACTGATCAGAATAACAGTGGTGGCGGTGGTGGTAACAACAGTGGTAATTTAACCAATGGCACTCATGGGCTAGATGTATCTCATTATCAGGGAAATATTGACTGGAATCAAGTGGCTGGTGCAGGATACACCTTTGCGTATGTAAAGGCTTCCGAGGGTGTAACTTATAAAGATCCTATGTTTGTTACAAATATTCAGGGTGCATCTGCAGCAGGACTTGAGGTAGGCGCCTATCACTTTGCAAGACCTACAAGCAATTCGGCAATATCTGAGGCGGATCATTTTGTGGACACAATTCAGCCATATATGAGCTATCTTACTCTCCCGCCAGCTCTTGATCTAGAGGTTGGAGAAAGCATGGGGTGGGGTGCCCTATCTAATTGGGCAAAGACTTTCCTTGAACGTGTTGAATCTAGGTTGGGGGTTACACCGATAATCTATGTGTCCAGTTATTATGCTAGACATCTTGATCCCTCTCTTACAAGATGGAACCTGTGGGTTGCACATTATGGTGTTTCTTCCCCAAATACAGGTGTTTGGAGTGATTGGATGTTCTGGCAATATACGGACAGCGGATCTGTGCCAGGAATTAGCGGAACAGTGGACCTTGATGTTTACCATGGAACTACAAAGTTTACAAATTTAATGAAGGCTTGGGCTATGTCTTCCAGAGGGATTGGAAGCAATTTACTGGATAATATGACCGAATGGATGTATCAGTCTCTTGATGTACTTTCTAAAAATATTCTACTAAATGCGAACTATTCCTCCATACCTATATTTCCAAACACGCGCCTTTCACGTTACGATTTCTGGGATACTAATCGTACATTTGATGAATATGCTCAGAGAACCAAGAACGAGACTATTGTAGTTGATTTTCAGCCGGATTATCTTCAGGAAGGTAGCGACCTCAGCATCATGGTTGGTGTGGGTCCAGGACATAGGTTTGTAGATGTGCAGGATGTTGATTATAATATGGGTAATGCGCCATATGAATACCAAATTGATGTATATGTATCTGGTCATCTAGATATAAATTTGAGAACTGATAGAACCTCTTTGGTATACGGTGGTCATCACTGGTATACATGGTATAATGACACGGTTAAATTCAATTTGCATCTTAAAATACCTATTTACAGCGCATGGTTCTTGGAATCCCACTGGAATAAATGCACACATGCTGATAATTGGGCGTTTCATACCGATGTACCATTCAATTACACAAGAGGATACTTTAAAATGGTTTCTCGTGATAGCAAGTTTAACCCATTCTTTGTAAGCAGGGAGTTGAATACTTTCATTTATGACTATGAGAAGATTGGAGAACTGTGGAACAGATATTCTACATTTTACCATTTCTCTCTTATAAATGCTAAAGATGAAATGGCTGCTTGGAATTATACCTATGAAAGAATAATTCTGGAGGCTACCAGAAAAACTAATGATGCATTAAATAACTCAGTAAGCGCTTTTTCCACAGTTTCTCAGGATATAAACAGTCTGTTTTCCAAAGCTGGAAGCTATGCATCACATCTAAAATTCTTCTATTTTGAGAGGGTATTCACAGCAACTAACGGTGGACATGTTTATGAGGACAATGGATATCAAAATTATTCTGTTGACATTGGTTCTATAAAAATAGAAGAAAAATACTCAGAAGGCAATTTCAACTTTATGGGCACTATGGAGCGTGCAGGTTTCAAAATTAATCTTAATGGAATCTACGATGGTATTGATATTCATATTGGAATACGTCCGGGAAGTATAACTTATAACAAGATGTCGTATTACACATCCAGTGGCGGTGCAGTGATGAAAATGTTTGTGGAAGCAAAACAGGATGTTTACCGTGTGGATTTTGGTTTCATAGGTGATAGCGGAGCGGTTTCAAATCTTAAGCAATACTTCCCCAGGTTGAGGCCAGGGCTCATCACCCAAGAAGATTTAATCCACGTGTTCCACAAAATGCTTAAAGATATATATGTTAATTACAATGATTCGCTTGGTTTTAGGCTGGGCGTTTTTGTAAATATTATGTATGCAGAAGAAGATGTCACCTACGCAGTATGGTACAATGGAACGCCAACCAAAGACGAATTTGTAGTATGGTTAAACAATGAGATACGGTATATTATATATAAAGTGGGTATTTCGGAGTTTCCGCAGCATGGATATGATGATCTCCGATTGAGAAACGTTTATTACATGGTGAACAACTTATGGATGCATACAAATTATGAATCATCATCTATATTCGGGTACCGAGAAAAAGGCGATTATCGTGCCTCTTGGAGATCTTATGTGCTCTCAGGTAGTTATTTCATAGACGTTCCCACGCCAGATAGAGGCTATGGAGACAATTCGTAAGATTGGAAGTCATAGATCCTCACCAATATTTTTATATCTGTAATTTCTCCCATCTCATATGGATCTAATGAGTACTAATGCCAAGGGTCGGTTTATAAGAGGTAAGAAATTACTGGTGTTTGGCTCCTGTGTGGCAAAAGAGCATCCAGAGTTTTTGGAAAAATTTGGAGATTATACAAAACTTTCATTCTGCCCTGAGAAAGAGCATATCAACATGGCGTTTTACAAACTTATTGCCATGATATCCGTGGCTGAGGAATTAGTTATTCTCACGGTGGACGGGTCCCCTCACTGTGTTCAGCTGCATTACATAGCCGAGGAATTGCTTAAATATTCCGAAAAAAAATTTGCCGTAAAGCATTTTGTCATTGAAAAAGGCAACATCGTAGGAATATCATCAAGATCAGTTAGGCTGTCTAGGTACCTCTCAAAAATAGAAAAGATGCTAGACGGATCTGTTTAATTTTCTTATAATAACAAAAACCAGTATGGTCAAAATAGTTGAAATTGATATCATTTGTAGTATGTTGGGTGTTATTTGGTCTTTTATTACTATCTGTGTTATGGTGCTACCACGCAGTATACCCAATTTGCATTCGTACACTCTGTGTATGTAGCCAAAATTAAGTTCTATATCTATAGTTGAATTGTCTTGTATTTGCTCAGGATAATACAGTGTGATATTAAAGCCACTTTCATTTTGGATGGTGCATATACTGTGGTTTCCCACGGTGATTTTCAACCTAGCACCCTGAGCAAGGTATCCATTGATATATATCTTACCAACCACATATATTTTTCTCATTCTTGTTATATGTTCCCGAAAATACCAGTTTACCGTACCATTTTTATTGTATCCGTAAATAAATATAGTAAAACTTCCGTAACCAATGGCTATACTAAATTTACCCTCAGGACCTATTATTCCACTATATCCGTTTGTAATGTTTTCTACATAAATTTCCACATAACTGGAGTTTGATGAGTATTTAACTAAAAGTGTATCTTCCACAATGGTATAGTTTACTCTCCCAGAGGCTCTTTTTATTGTTTGGGGGTAGAATATGGAATCAAGAAATTCGTCCCATAGTGAATCTTTTGCAAAATCTGTGAAATAATACTCTGGATTTATCGTGTAACTTGGAAAGTAAATTCCAATACCATGTGCGTTCCTTACATGGTATCCGTTGGCAGGATGCGGACAATCCCATGCTTTTGCATATGTCATGTTTTCAATATTCTCTTTGGTTATTCTTGCCAATATGGAAAGCTTATAGTCATGTATGCTTTCAATTTTTTCCATGAGATCGTAGAGATCTACAACACTGTGAAGTTCGTATCTTTCAACATCCTTTGTTGCATTTATTATCTTATCAGACAGATATGGTCCTAGGGGTATGGTGTTATTTAAAGCAGTGTTAAAATCTTTGATGAATCGGGGTATCCTGCTTGTATTAACTGAGGCCATGATTACAGATAGTCCCTCTTGGGTATAGAATCTTCTAGCCCAATTATATACAGAATCCACTACTAGTTTACTTGCATTCTCCGGATTTTTATCTTCAATTTTACTTAGTATATCATAATATGGCCATCCATTGGCAGGCTCATCCTTCTCTGAAGCAACTATGTAATCTGCAGTATTAGCAAGAGCATAGTATATTTCAATGCCACCCATTCTGCAGGCATCAAATCCAAGGACCTCCAGTCTTTTACCACGTATAATGTTGAATTTTTCCAGAGATTTTTTTATTTCTTCAAGAGTCAACCAATCTCCATGATCGAGACATACGCCTGTGTAATAACTTCCGTGGTCCCATAAATCAAGAAAGTAGTGCATCCCGTGATAGTTTTTATACGTCCAGTTTAGAAAATATTCAAGAGTGGCTCCGTCGCCCATATCCACTTCACCTAGATCTTTCAACAGCACTTTTTTTCCTTTTTCAATTTTGTATATAGCAGAGTCTCCATTTGAGGTTGAATCGTAAAGGACGATTATTGTTATGTTGTTATTGGATCCATAACTCATCATCTCTGCAAGATC
>Ga0256833_1000792_pt1 | contig 24166 bp, 19 predicted proteins | sample 356284metaG_FD_190535 | JGI IMG/M metagenome (GOLD analysis project Ga0256833, IMG submission 190535) | Hydrothermal vent microbial communities from Mid Atlantic Ridge, Atlantic Ocean - 356-284 | ecosystem: Environmental > Aquatic > Marine > Hydrothermal vents | place: Atlantic Ocean: Mid... | reverse complement strand
GTCAACCACTCCACCCATTGTTCAGGTGGGATGCATCCGTCTTGGCCAGCTGCAAAAAGGGCTAGGCGCTTGAATGTCGGATAGGGCATCGTGAACCAATCCTGCGCAATCTGCCTTGCCCGTACTGGGTCGGTTGCGTGAACGGCCGCCCAGGCATCGCGGACGAGTTCGATCAATGCCACCCAATCGCGGAATCCACTGTTCTGCCAATGAGGGCTGATGGAAGGAAGGTCCCAGTAGGATCGGTCGCTGCGGTCATCAGCTTCACCCAGCTCATGCATTAGGTCCAGCGCGTCCCGCAGCAGCTGTTGAAAATCATCGAGCAACAAAGGTAATGCACGGCGCCACTGCTCAGAGCTCGTCAGATCAGGGAGCAGGGAATGAACTTGGTCCACGGCCAGCACGAGTTCCCAATCGACAAGGTCTCGTAAGTGCTGAGGCCTCTCGGGCTGATCGCTGCCTTCATCGCCCCAACGGAAAGGTTTGCGCAGCGATACCTTCGGAGCCAGCAGCTCCCTAAGTTCCAGGCGCAGAGTAGCGGTTAGGCCATCGCGCTGGAGCAGTTGTTTCCAGCGATAAAGATCTATGTCGTGCCCCGATGACTTGACCCGACCAGTCAACTGCACCCGCCAGAGCTTGCGCATCAAGGGGCTGGGTATTGCGTTGGGTGCGTTAGCACGGATTGCTTCCAGCTCTTTCGTCTTGCCCTCTCGCTCTAGACGCGCCACCTGCTCCAATTCTCCCTCGATCAGCCAAATAAAACGGTAATGCAACTGGCCACTATGCTTTGCCAACCGGAGAATCAAATCGGGATCGTTCAAGTGGCGCGTCAACCAACGGGCCAGGTGGAACATCACGTTATCCCATGCTGCTCCCCTGCCGTCATCGGCAAACAACGACATCCACGGCGCATGGGTGTAAGGGGCGGGGCGGTGAATCAGGCTGAATGCCAGCTTGTTGTCGGTTTCTGCCTGCGACAGCACGCCGAAACGGGTAAGATCCGCATGCCGGTAGCGATTATCCGAGAAGGCTTCCAGCCAATCTAGCGGCGGCACAGGATTAAACTCCGCAAAGCGCTTGGCTGGCAGGCCTGATGGGTCTGACAGCGCCCACAACATTCGGCTCACGAAATCGTCTTGTTGGGTGCTGGCCGATGGCCGTGCCAAAGCGTACTCTATGACGATGCGTTCCTTGCCAAGAACTCCGTCGCGATAGGTCTCGGCCCAAGCTTTGAGGGTGCGGTGCAACGCAGCATGACCGTTTGCTGGGTCGTAGAGGATCGGCGTGACGCCTTTCGCCTCCCACTCAATGGTTTTGGACTTCTCCTGACCGGGCGGACAGTCGCCAAAGACATAAGCTTGGGGAGTTATCTCTCCCAACATCCGATCGGCGGCCAAAGCATCCATCATGTAGCGCAACACAGGATCGTTAATACTGTAGCCGACGAAACAGACGATGTAGTTACGAAGCAGCTCACTAACGAAGCGCGCCGCCCAGCGCTCGGTGAGGTAGGCGAGACCGAAATCACCACTAGTTAGAACCAACTGATTCAGTGCGGCCTCGTCACTCATGTCTATTGGCAGCCGTCCATGTAAATACACAAGTCCATTCCATCGGCTCCTTTTCGGAATCGGCAGCATAGGCGCAACAAAGGTGTTGAATGACTGCTTATCCTTTCTGCGTCGAGCAATACGTTCGAAAATAAGATCAAAATTAGTGGTCACTAAACGTAGTGCGCTTTTACGGTCTTTAGCTAGTTGGAACAAGGCTTCGTGGGTATGGGTAGCGCCTCTACGGTGCAGTTTAGGTTTTAAAATATCATGCAGTACCCGCCGCATTGCCAGACGCTGGCCTTGCAGTCGTCGCTCCAGCAAATCCAACGTAGCATCATATCGCCCGCGCTGATACGTCTCGTCTTCTATGGGGGCTCGAGTAGTTCCCACCAACTCATAAATCTTATCCACCAGTCCTTTGAACCCAGGCAAACCCGCTGGATAGGAGATGCCAGCCCCACAAAAGAATACAACATCACCTTCCTCATGTGCGTCCAACAAAGTTTCTGGTATATCAGGACCGTTAGTTATGAATTGCATTTTCTATCCTTGCAAAAACCTTATATTTGATCCTTGAAGCATTTTTCTTTATTCATCTTTTATAAAACCGCAGGCATGTCGATGTATTGGGACTTTCCCTACCTTTTCTTATGACCTTGCGCCATTAGCCCTCGGCCCTCCGTTTATTGCGTTTTATTCGAATTGGTGCTGGCCTATCTTCGGAAATGGGGGTTTCCAGTACTTTGGTCTGCTGCTCCATCTCCTCCAGTAGCTCCTTCATGTGCGCTCCTGCCTGCGCCGTGCCCTGCGCGGCAGGCAGGTCACGCCATTTGGCGGTGAGGTCGCTTTTGAACGCGAGGTGGAGTAGCGATTGAAATAAGGACTCCAACAGTTTGCGGGAGGCAGCTCTTGTGTCATGTGATGTAATAACAGTGCGAGCAGCACGAACAAAAGCCTTTTGTTTTTCTTTAGGAGGACAAAGGATCTTCTGGTTGCTAAAATGCGACTTGTTGAGAATCGGCAGAGTGGACTTTGTAGCCGCAGCACGAAACCGATCCGCAAGAAGGGCGCACTGAACATACAAGAACTCGGGCAATAGACGGTCTGATGGAAGCGCAGCGTTAATTTGCTGGTTGATCGCCATTTTGGCTCCTGCAAGAGCCACTTTACCCAAGGTTGCACCAATACACACGACAAGTACCGAGTTTTGTGGCACAATTCGAGCTACTTTCCCGCCTGCGGTGCTTAACATCTTCTCGGTTCTAGTTACGAGAATCTGATTATCCAAGTCTGCAGGACGTGCCCACAAAATATCCTTTCCATAGTATTCTGCTTTCTTGGTGCTTGGGGTGTTCCCCGTTACGATGTCACAGCATCTGCCTAGTCTGACTTCTCGCCACCCCATGGGATTCGTAAGTGGATTGCCAAACGACTTGATGAATAAAGCGAAAAGTATTCGGGCAGCTTTTGCGTCGGCCTCGGCGCGCTTCTTGCGCAGCGCGTCCGCCTGATCAAGAATCTCCACAATCCGCCGCTGCTCGGAGAGAGGAGGAAGGGGGATGGGAATAGCATTTATTTCCGCCCGTTTAATCGCTTTAAAAGTGCTCCCTTGACCGCGCTTCGACAAAATAGGTTCTAACTGCTTGAAGAAAAACCAAAGATATTTTTGTTCAACAACGCCTTCTTTAGCTCGAATCGCAGCTAATCCTCGGCCTATGCAGCATTCGCAAGGCGCAAGGTTTGTTGGACCGACCGGGGCACGAACCGACAAAAGAATATCACCTTGCTTAGCAACTCGTGATGGTGCTGTACACCATTTCCTTACTGTTGGGTAAATATGGCCAAATTCTGCCTTGCCTTGAAAAAAAGGTAAACCACTTCCGTTTTCGTTGTATGTTGTACCTGGCGGAGATTGTCCCATGGTTACATCGGCAATTTCCTTTAGGTTGTACTCAGGCCACTTCATTCGGCTGCCTTCTCCCTATCTGCCATGAAAACCCAGGCAGGATTGCTTTTCAGCTCATTTGTGAGCCGCAAGCACACTTGTGGCTTACAATATAAAGATGTGTGAGCCGAATTGCGATTGGGCAAAGTCCTTTTGTTTGTGTTCCGCCCATGAAACAAAAGTATTTTTGTGTTGCATAATTTCGTTTTTATGAAACACAACAGCGTTTTCGTTTCTTTTATAAAACTCAAATTATATCCTCTGTTATTTCAAATACCTTCCCAAACATCATGATGCTTGCTCTATTTCCCTTACCTTCCTGCAATATTTGTATAATTCCAGATTCTTTAAGTTCGTTGAGGATACGAAAGGCGCTGATCTTTGGAATTTTTGAAATCCTCATGAAGTCCCTGCTACTGAAGAGAGGTCTGGCAAAAAGTGCATCAATGGCTCGAACTGAATACCGTGATCGCGTAATTCCGGGCACCTTCTGTTTCATATCCTCGTAAAGCTCGAGAATGGCCCTCGCCTTGCGTGTGTTTTCCTTCGCCTGTTCGGTAATCGCTGTTAAGAAGAAGTGGATCCAGCCGTTCCAATCATCCTTTTCCGATATGGCGTTCAACGCATGATAGTATTGTTGCCGATTACGCTCCAGGTATGCGCTCAGGTAGAACATAGGCTGGGAAAGAAGCTTTTTTTCATAGAGAAACAGGGGCACGAGCATCCTGCCGATACGACCGTTTCCGTCAAGAAAGGGATGTATAAGTTCAAACTGGGCCTTGATAACGGCCAGTTGGACGAGTCGTTCTTTCTCCTCAAAATGGAGGTATTTCTCCCAGTTGTCGAGGGCTTGGAGTAAAATACCCGGAGATGGGGGGATGAAAGTGGCTTCTTCCATCGCGCAGCCGGGAGGTCCGATCCAATTCTGAACCCGACGAAATTCCCCCCTGGCCTTGTTCGCTCCCCTTACACTGTCCAGCAAAATCGCGTGAAGCTCCTTGATCAGGTTGAGGCAAATTGGCCTTTCTTTCAAAAGCTTTACCGCATAGTCCATGGCCCGGCGGTAGTTGATGATTTCCTGGATATCCGCATACTTGGAAGGTTCCATCTTGCGTTTCGGGTCTGCCTCGAATTCCAGGACCTCCTCCAGGGTTGCCTGGGTGCCCTCTATCCGCGATGACAAGACGGCTTCTTGTGTGGCCATGGGTGACAGCAAAAGTGCCGGGTTGACCATCGCTTCCAGGATGCCGTCAAAACGTGCCAAAGCCGCGTTGGCCTTCGCAATCAGCGATACGTGTGAGGTCCAATCAATCGAGTCGAGCGGTAGATGTTGCGGTATGTAAGGTTTCCTCATGCCTCGATCTCCTTCAGCAGTTTCTCAAGTCCTTCGGCGATCTCGCGTTCGATGGCGAGCGTCTCGCGGATCAACTCCGTCGGGTCTTCATCCGGGGCTTTTTCAACGATCTGCGGCTTGTACCGGCCGGCCGCGAGGTTGTAGTTGTTTTCGACGATGTTTTTGATCGCCGTCCACCAGGACCTTGGTTCCTCACTCCCTGGCTCGAGCATGGTGCCCGCTTCCACACCGGGCGGGTTCTTGTAACCCGACGCCTTGTATTCACTCCACTTGGCCAGAAGGTCGGGGATGTCGTTTCGCTCCGGCGTCTCGGGACGACCACCGCCCTGAATCTTGTCCGGGTCAAATCCGTCGGCGCGGACCTTGTAGAACCAGACCTTTTCTTCGTCCTTCGCCCTTTTATCCATTTCGATGGTTGCGGATGGACGCCGAAAAACGAGGACGCCGGTCTTGACCCCGGCATAGGGTTTGAACACGCCCGCGGGCAATGAGACCACGGCCAACAGGTCGTAGTCCTCCACGAGCTTGCGGCGCAGTTCCCTGTGGGCCTTGGTAGAGCCAAACAAGAGGCCTTCCGGCACGACCACGGCACAGCGTCCGCCAGGGGCAAGCGCCTCCATCATGACACCCAGGAATAAAAGTTCGCTCTTCTTGGAATTCGTGGGCAGGTCCTTGCGGATGGACTCCTTGGGAAGCACCCCCGCGAAGGGCGGATTGGACAGAATCACCTTGTAGCGGCGGTTGAGATCGTCCTCGGTGAGGCCACCCATTTCGGAGAGGGTGTTGGCCCGCTTGACGTTCGCCTTGCGAATGCCGTGGAGCACCAGGTTCATCATGGCGATGCGCATCATCTGCCGGGAAACATCGATGCCGTAAATGGAGCGCTCCAGCAGTTCCCAGTCGGGGATTTTCTCGCCCGCCCCTTTGCGATAGGTCTGAAGCGTGGAAACGCCGGTCTGCCCGGGCAGGGTTTCTTTGACCGCTTGGATGATCTCCCGCCGCCTCTGAGGCGGGGTCTTGTCAATGTCTTCCTCCTTTTCAAGTAATCCCATCTGCCGCGCCTTCTGCTCCAGCCACTCGATGCCATAAATCGGGACTTCCTGGGGCTCCGTGGAATACTTGGCAAGGATGTTTCCCACGGCATCAATCAGGAAACCGCCGGTCCCGCACGCCGGGTCGTAGATGGTGTCGCCCAGGTCAGGGTCAACCATTTCAACCATCATGGTGCGGATCTGTCGAGGAGTAAGAAACTGGCCGTTTAATGCGGATTGGCCGAGATGGGTGAGAAGATACTCAAAGATATCGCCTTTGACGTCGGTGCCAAGTTTGCCGAAGTCAATCCCGTCAATTTCGTCCACGACCTGCTTGAGCACGTTCGGATCTGTGATTTCAAGAACGGCATCACGGAAGTATTCAGCGATTTGCGGTTCTTCTTTTACCAGAGAGGCCATGTAGGGAAAGACATGGTCACGCACGAAATCACGCAACTCCGGGCCACTTTTGAAACGCCACTTGGACCACCGGTAGCGTTCGGCTTCCTTGGGAAAGAGCAATTCGCCGTTGCCGCCTGCTTTATCGCCGAGAAGACGGACTCTCAATTCCCGATTAGATTCCTCTTCGTCCAGGAGTTTCAGGTAGATAAGATAAGAAATCTGTTCGATATAGGTCACCGGGTTGGTCACCCCTCCCGCCCAGAGGATGTCCGTGATTCGCTTGAGCTTTCTGCGGAGTTCCTGGTTCATCCTTTCTCCTTATGCCGTTTTCCTTTGGAAGATAGATGCGTTCATTTCGTCGATGATTTCCTTCAGCCCTTCCTCTCCAAAAAGCTGGACGCCACGCTCCGCGGCGTTGAGAATGGACAGCGGTGGCGTGAACAGGTCTTCTATATCGATCTTGCCTCGGGCTATCCCGCGATTTTTCAGCAATGACAAATACTGGGCTTGCGTAGGCGAAACGGATTTGGAAATCAACCAGGCCTGAAAGTTTTCCGTCAGCTCCTCTTCCTTGCTTTTTATCTTGAGATTCCCTAATGCGGCACGAATGAAATCGATCAGATTGCCGCCTGGCCGTCGATAGGCGCGCCGCAGGTTTTCTTCATTGAAATACATCTCTGGGCGATTGAGACGCTCAATGAGAGTCTGTTCTTCTTCCTCTGAAAGGGGCTCTCCTTTCCGAACTTTCCGGATGATCGGGTCGTCTTTGGCCGCTGTCCGGATGGTCTTTTCCCAATTTGTCAGGTAATCCCGCTTGTCAACGCGCTCGCCATCCGGGCCCACTTCAACATAGGTCACCGCGTGCAACCATTCATCTTCCAGGCCCAACTCGATAAGGTTGCCAGGTGGTTTATGGGGTTTTTCCACCCTTACCGACGGGCGCCCCGTGCCATTCCCCGTAAAGATATCCGTATCGCTGTCGTTAAAATATTCATGATTTTCAAAAAAATCATAAATGACAAACTTTTGCTTACCGATATGGGGGGCTGTCCTGGTTCCCCGCCCACGCATTTGCTGATACAAAATCGGGCTGCGAATTCGACGACACATCACAAGGTGAAGGATTTCACGGCAATCGAACCCTGTGTCCAGCATTCCGACACTCACCGCGACCTGGGGATAATCTTCCCGCTTGAACTTCCGAATCAAATCTCCAGCGTTGGCCACATCGCTTGTGATTACCTGGGCATATTGGCCTTTGAGTTCCGGGTGTAATTCATTGAGATAATACGCCAGACGGGCGGCATGATGCTTGGTGATGGCGAAAACGATGGCCTTGCCGGGACCAATCTTTTGACCGGGAGCAAGGTCCTTGTAGTTTTCCCAGGCTAACCTGTCAAATTCCTTCATCATTTTCCGGTTTGTGTCCTCATTGGTCCATTTGCGCTCAAACTCGGCCGGGTCATAGTTTTCATCATCCACCTCCGCGCCTTGGGCAAGGATAACCGTGATGCCCGTCGCAAACTTATAAGGCACGAGATACCGTTCTTTGAAGGCCTGTTGAATGGAATAGGAGAAGTCGGGCTGGTCGTCTTTGCATTGGTAGAACTGAAACGTGTTTCGCTCGATGTAGGCGGAGGGCGTTGCCGTCAATCCAATGTGCAGCGCGTCAAAATGGGTCAGTGCCGTTTGCCAGGCTCCATAGATGGAACGGTGGCACTCATCCGCGATAACCACATCGAAATATCCGCTGGTGAACTCAGTGTAACGGCTAATCATCGTTTGGAGAAGGCATACCGTAATCTGTTGTTCCTGCCGCGCCATTCCTGGGCGCAACCAGTAACTGCTGTATTGGTTTAAGATATCTTGAATGGCCTCAAGGGCCTGTTTGGCAAGCTGTTCGCGATCTACCAGGAAAAGAATCCGCTCCGCACGCCCAGCCTGAAGCAACCGCTTCAGGTATAAACAAACGAGATCCGTTTTACCCGTCCCCGTTGGAAGTTCGATGAGAAAACGCCGTTTCCCAAGCTCAAGGGCGTGGTCAAGCGCCTTCATGGCTTCACGTTGATAGGGGCGGACTTGCCGCGTTTCTCCCTGACGGAGGTAATATTCGGGAATCTCGATGGTCGCTAAAGGCTTTCGGGTGGCGCGCATTTCCACGAGACGCTCAAGGTCTCGCCTGGAATAGAATGAGTTCACGATTCGCGCGTCATCGTTGCGGTAGTCCCAGAAATATATGAGTTCTCCATTTGTAAGGAATATAAAAGGCGCCCCAATTTTCCTTGCATAGGGAAGGGCCTGTTGTTTGGCGTTGTAAGGCTCGATGGCGGAACGTTTGGCTTCTATGATCGTGAGGGGGCGTCCACGCTGATCGAGCAATACATAATCCGCCCGGCCAATTTTTATTTGGTCAGAGCCCGACACGATCATGTCACCCGCGACCGTGGCGATTTTGTGAATGGGGAATTCTGTAAGGACTTGTGACTTATCGGCAGGATCCCATCCGGCATGCCGCAGCAAATCGTCGATTACTATTCTTGCGTCTGCCTCTGTTGTGTGATTTTTCACCGGCACATCCCTTGGAGACAAGAAAATATGCTAATTACTTCTGCCCATAAACCTATCTGATTGAAAAGCATTTTCTTTTATCATAACACAATTTTTGAAAAACCGTGAATCTATAAACCACTGTTTTACGACGATTATACGAAATTCGGGATATTTGTCAAATAAATCTGGAAGCCGACGGGTGGGATGTTTTACGGAGTGTCATAACATATTATAATTCAAGAAGTTTAAAACTCATTTCATGAGGATCATCTTGAACTTCGCCTTATTCTCTGTTAAAAGAGGGGCCATGAATCGACAATGGAAGAGAGGACCTGTTTCACCATTCAGCGCCCCGGCGCGAAACGGAAACCAAGGATCGCGAAAGGACCAGTTTAAGAACCTGAACGCGACAAGCCTCTACTGCCCAAGGTGCAAGGCGGCCATGCCGGTGCGGGAACGTCTCCTCCTTATCCTGCCCGACGGGGAGCTCTACGAGTACCGCTGCGCCCGCTGCGGCACCTCTCTCGGGGAGCGGAAGGTGAAGATGAAACCCGAACCCTTCCTGGTGAGATGACATGGCCCATCTGACGCAGATCAAGAAGTCCTTTCTCGACCTCATCGAAAGGCTTGACAAAAATCCCATCGGCGCGCCCTTCGCCGATTCCCTCGTGGAGATCCTCCAGATCCTCTACACGGAGGAAGAGGCGAAGATCGGCGCCAATTTCCCCTTGCACGCCACGACCACGGAGGGCCTCGGCAAGCGCCTCGGCATGGCGCCTGACAAACTGGCGCCCCTCCTCGAAACCATGGCCAACAAGGGGCTGGTCGTGGACACGGTGAAGAACGGGAAGACCTATTGGCGCCTAACGCCCCTCATGATCGGGCTGTTCGAGTTCACCTTCATGCGGACGGGGACGGGGCTTCCCATGAAACGCCTGGCGGAGCTGATGCACCGCTACCGCATAGAGGACGGGCTGGGCAGGGAGTTCTTCGGCTCCGAGACGCAGATGTCCCGGACGCTTGTCTTCGAAGACCTCATCAAGCCGGTCCGGACGGAGGTGCTTCCCTTCGAGAAGGCCTCGGAGATCATCAAGAACGCCGAGATAGGCTCCCTGCAGATGTGCTACTGCCGCCACGAGGCGCAGCACAAGGGAACGGTCTGCGACGCCCCCATCAAGGATGTCTGCACGGCCCTGGGACCCGCCGCGGATTACCTTATCCGCAGGGGGTTCGCGCGGAAGGCGAGCGTGGAAGAGATGCTGGAGGTGCTGGAAAGGACCGAGAAACTGGGCCTGGTCCACCTGGCGGACAACGTCCAGGAGGGTGTGGCCTTCATCTGCCACTGCTGTCCCTGCTGCTGCGGCCTTCTCGCGGGAATCAACAAACTGAATATTCCCAACGCCGTGGCCCCGTCCGGGTTCCTGCCCCGGGTGGACCCCGATGTCTGCGTGGGGTGCGGCCTCTGCGAGGAGCGCTGCCCCGTGGACGCCATCACCATGGACGAAACGGAAAACGTGCCCTTATACAACGCGGGCCGGTGCCTCGGCTGCGGGGTCTGCGCCACGGGCTGTCCAACCGAGGCCATTGCCATGGTGCGGCGGGAGGATTGGACCCCGCCCCCGAAGAACACGGCGGAAAAGTTCACGCGGATCGCCCGGGAGAAAGGAAAGATCTGACATTGGCAGAGGAAGGAAAAGGATTCTTCAAGCGTCTCCGCTCGGGGCTCACGCGGTCCCGGGAGCAGTTGAACGAGAAGCTCGAAACCGTCTTCATCGGCCGCAAAGAGATCGGCGAAGAGACCCTGGAGGAACTGGAGGAGGTCCTCATCACCTCCGACATCGGGTTCGAAACGACCCAGGACCTCATCGAGTCGGTCCGGAAGCGGGTCAAGCGGAAGGATATCGATGATCTCGACCAGTTGCGGGCCGCCATCCGGGCGGAGATGCGGGACATCCTCGCGGATTGCGAAGGACGCCTGCCGCTCGACGACCTCCCCATTGCCCCTTACGTTATCTTCTTCATCGGAGTCAACGGTGTGGGAAAGACCACGACCATCGGTAAGCTGGCCCTTCGGCTTACAAACGACGGCCGGAAGGTCGTCCTCGCCGCGGCCGATACCTTTAGGGCCGCCGCGACGCCCCAGCTCGCCCTCTGGGGGCAGCGGGCGGGGACCGAGGTAATCACCCACCAGGAGGGGTCGGACCCTTCCGCCGTGGTCTTCGACGCCATCCAGTCCGCCCAGCACCGTCTCGCCGATTTCGTCCTGGTGGACACGGCGGGACGCCTGCACACGAAGAAAAACCTGATGGAGGAACTGAAAAAGATGTGCCGGGTCGCCGACAAGGTCATGCCGGGAGCCCCCCACGAAAAGCTCCTGGTCCTGGACGCCACCAACGGCCAGAACGCCGTCTCCCAGACGAAGTTGTTTCACGAGGCCATCGGCCTCACGGGGCTCGTCATGACGAAACTGGACAGCACGGCCAAGGGCGGCATCCTGCTGCAGATCGCGAAACAGTTCGGCCTGCCCATCTACCTGATCGGGGTCGGGGAAAAACCCGAGGACCTGCAGGACTTTTCCGCGCAGGACTTCGCGGAGGCCATGATTTAGGATCCCGACACGCTTGACTTTTCGGCGCCGCTGCGCCATATTTTTTAAAGGAAGGAAAAAAACCATGCTTGAAAGGGTGCTCGAAAAAATCGCGGACCAGATCCTCGCCCTGGACGAGGCCTCCCTCTCCACGCTGAGGGCGAAATACCATAACCGTCTCCAGCACTTCGACGCAACGAAGGACTGGGAACGCGCCGTCATCATCTACTTCATCATCAATTCCGTCATCACCAAGAACAACATGTTCAACGACAACATCAAGCGCCTGGAGGAACAGCGGAAGCACGGGAACCTGAAGAAGTCCCCTTCGCCGCGCGTGGGGAAGCCACACCTCACCTTAATCAAGAAATAAATTCCATGAGCCAATGCCCTTGCATACCTCTGAGGTTCTCAGTCATGGCGGAAGGGTCCGAAAGGAGAAGGTCGCAGGTGGAACGTTACGAATATGAAATCACCCGTCATTCCTTGGAATCGTTCCGGGATCTCGTCTATTTCTGCTCCGAGCAGGGCACGTGCAGCGTGGAATCGGTCCGGGGAGACCAGGTCAAGCACCTCGAGGCACTTCTGAACGAGCGCGGAAAGGCGGGGTGGCAACTCGTGAACCTGGCATTCGGGAAAGACGGCTTCGTGGCCTTCTGGATGCGAAGGCTTGCCTGATGAAGCGCGTAGAAATCCAAGATGACCGTCTCCTTTAAAAAATGACTTCCCAAGGAAACAGGTTCAAATACCTAACAACAGTTAACAAACCGCCTCGGTCTTCCCGAAACCCATTTCAGAATGAACCATAAAGGCTTTCCATTCGACATCTACAAAACCCTCGCGGAATTCTCCGCGGATTGGCTTACCTACCGCGCGGCTGATGGAAAAACGCTCTATGTTTCCGAATCGGTAAAAGAAATCACCGGATACGATCGGAAGAATTTCCTTTCCAATTCCGACTTTTTCTTTGAAATCATACATCCGGGCGACAGGGAGCGCATCTCCAAGGAATTTGATCTTGAAATGAAAAAGCTTCACCCCTGCACGCGCTTTTTTCGTATTGTCCACAAAAACGGAGAGATAAAATGGATCTCTCACCGATGCAGGCCCGTCTTCGACGACCGGGGGAATATCATCGGCCGGGTCAGCAGCAACCGGGACATCACGAAAGAAAAGCAGACGGAAAAGAATCTTCGCGAAAGCGAGTCCCGCTACCGCAGCATCCTAAACGCCCTTCCGGATATTGTCTTCGTCATAGACGATAACCTTGTATTCACCGATTGTTACGCGCCGGACAAATCCACCCTGTTGAAACCCCGCGAAGAAATTATTGGCCAGCACGTTCATGCGGTTTTGCCCGGTTTCCTCGCGAAACTCGCCGGGGAAAAGGTTATGAAAACCCTTGAATCCGGCCTCCTCCAGTTCTTTGAATACGACCTCGAAATTTCGGGAGGAACGAGGTGGTTTGAAGCACGGATGGTCCCAAAGGATAAGCATGAGGTCCTTGTGGTTATTCGCGACACAACCAAACGAAAAGAGGCTGAACACGCCTTGCGCGAAAGCGAGCAACGTTACCGCCGTCTCTTCGAGAACTCCATGGACGCCATCTTCTTCAATACATTTGACGGATTCATCTTCGACATGAACCCGGCGGGGCTTCAAATGTTTGGTTTCTCTTCTTTAGACGAAGTTAAATCCATTAACATCTTAAGCCTTTACAAAAACCCCAACGATCGGAAAAAATTTCTGTCCCTCCTAATGGCGCAAGGCTTTGTCAAGGATTATGAGATCACATTCAGGCGTCTTGACGGCTCCGAATTCACCGCCCAAACCACCTCGGCTGTAATCTACGGCGAGGACAAACGCCCCGTGGCCATTCAAGGCATCCTCCGGGACGTAACAGAAAAAAACGCCAAAGAGGAGAACATCCATCGGCTGGCCACCGTCGTCGAACAGGCCTCCCAATCTATCATCATCACCGACCTGAACGGCGACATCATCTATGTCAATCCCGCTTTCGAAAAGACAACCGGTTACGCGTTTTCGGAGGTCAAGGGACAAAATCCGAGAATCCTCCAAAGCGACCGGCACGACAAGGAATTCTACGAAGATCTATGGCGGACGATCATCTCCGGAGAGACTTGGCACGGTATCTTCACAAACAAAAAGAAAGACGGCACGATTTTCTATGAACGCGCGGCTCTCTTTCCCATCAAGAACGCGGCGGGCCGTATCATCAACTTCGCGGCCGTCAAACAGGATATCACCAAGGAAAAAATGCTGGCCGCCCAGCTTGTCCAGGCGCAAAAGATGGAAACCGTCGGGCAATTGGCCAGCGGTATCTCCCATGATTTCAACAATCTGCTCAGCATCATCAAAGGATATTGTGAAGTCGGGCTTCTAAAGATATCGAAAGACGCGCCGGGGCACCGGGAACTCTCCGCCATCCACGAAGCGGGGACCCGGGCGGAAGCCCTCGTCAACCAGCTAATGGCCTTCAGCCGGAAACAGGTCCATGCCCCCCGGCCCACGGACATTAACCGGACGATTGCAAGCCTTGAAAAGATGATTCGCCGCACTATCAGTGAAGACATCCATTTCGAGACGATTCTCACGCCCGACCTTCCCCTGGTCAAAGCCGACCCTTCGCAGATCGAGCAAATCCTCCTGAACCTCATCATCAACGCGAGGGACGCCATCAATGCCAAAACCGACAAACGCTCGAAAAGAGAAATTATCCTCGAAACGGCTTTTGCCACGCTCGACGAGAACTACATTTCGAGGCACTACGAAATCATCCCGGGGCGTTACATCTTGATTTCGGTCAGCGACACGGGCATCGGGATGGACGAAAACGTCCGCGAGCGTGTCTTTGAGCCATTCTTCTCCACCAAGGAGCAAGGCAAGGGCACGGGGCTTGGCCTTTCCACCGTCTACGGCATCGTGAAACAAAATCAGGGATACATTTATATCTACAGTGAACCGGGAGAAGGAACGACCTGCAAGATTTACTGGCCGGTTACCGAAGAAACCTTACAACCCGACACAGAGGCGCCGGCCAAGAAGATTTTAATACGGGGGCGGGAAAAAATCCTTTTCGTGGAAGACGAAGATGAACTTCGAAAACTGGCCGTCGGTGTTCTGCGCGAACATGGATACCGTGTCACCGAGGCCGCCAACGGTATCGAGGCGTTGCATCATCTGGAAAAATCAGAAACGCCCTTTGATCTCATGATCACGGACGTTATCATGCCTTTAATGAATGGAGATGAACTCGCGCGCGAAGCCGTTGGCGTTCAACCCGGCATTAAAATCATCTTCACTTCCGGCTATGCGAACAATCACATTTTTCAAAACGGCATCCTCGACAAAGGAATCCAATTCCTTCAAAAACCCTACTCTCTTGTCGATCTTTTCAGCAAAATCCGTGAGACCGTGGGCCCCAAGAAAAAAGATTCCGGGTAGGTTTCATTCCGCATCGAGGACTCGCCGTATTTTTAAGGAAATCTCTTTTAACGAAAAGGGCTTCTGGATAAAATTTATCCCTTCTTCCAAAATTCCTTGATACGCGATGACGTTTGAGGGATACCCCGACATGAACAAAATCTTGATATCCGGATTTTCCTTAAGCAAAATACTCGACAGTTCTTTTCCGTTCATCTCCGGCATGATGATATCCGTAATTATCAATTCAATCCGTTCCGGACTTTCCTTCGCGAGCTGAATCGCTTCACTCGGCTTGCTTGCCGTGATAACACGATATCCCAACCGGGTAAGAATCGTACGCCCCAAGTCCGCGAAGGCCTCTTCGTCCTCCACGAAAAGGATTACCTCACCCCTTCCCTTCAGAAATGGCGTATCCTCTTTTCCCCTTGCGTCCTGATCAAGCTCATTCGCATGACGGGGGAAAAATATTTTAAAGGTTGTCTCCGCGATTCAATATCTACTTAATCCCCAAAGTATGTATAAAAACATTTTTCACCTGTTTTCAAGATTAAAAGTTACCTTTACCTTGAAAATCTGTTTCGCGGGAAGATGAATGACCTCTCGTACCCTGGTTTCTCGGGATAACCGCTTCAAGGTATCCTCAACTTCCTCCCAGGTGGGCATCGTCAGGGTAAACCAGATATTATAATAGGCCTTGCGTTCATAATTATGCGTGACGCCAGGCAACTGGTTAACGGTAGAGACAAACGACGCGATCTTTTCCTCGGGAACCCGGGCCGCGCAGAGCGTGCTGACCCACCCGAGGCTCCGGGGATCGACCACCGCCCCGATCCGCCGGATGATTCCTTCGTCCTTCAGGCGTTTCAAGCGTGAAAGGACCTCTTCCCCTGAGAGGCCAACGGCTTTGCCTATCTCTTCAAACGGACGAGGCGTGACGGGAAATCCCTTTTGAACGACGTTCAGGACGCGGCGATCGGTGGCATCCATCACGGGGCTTCCCCTTTCAGGGCATCCTGAACCCTCTTGGGCTCGTAGATGCAATAGGGCTCCTCCGCCAGGTAGTCGCCCGCGGCCTCGTAGGCCCGCGCCCGGCAGCCGCCGCAGACCCGGCGATACTCGCAGATGCCGCACTTCCCCTTGTAGAGGTCCTCGTCCCGAAGGTTCAAAAATACCTGGGAGGTCCGCCAGATCTCGGAAAAGGGCGTCTCTCGGACATTGCCGCAGTTCAGTTCCAGGTAGCCGCAGGGCTGTACCTGGCCCAGGTGGGAGATGAAGCAAAAAGCGCTGCCACCGAGGCATCCCTTGGTGACCGCGTCGAGGCCGAAGGTCTCAAAGGTCACGGGCTTGCCCTCCTTCTTCGCGCGCTGCCGGATGATCCGGTGGTAGTGGGGGGCGCAGGTGGCCTTGAACTCGATGGGATAGGTCTCGTGCTGGTCGTAAAACCAGTTGAGGGTCTTCTCGTAGTCCTCGGGGGAGATCTCCTGCGCCTCCAGCTCCTTGCCCCGCCCGGTGGGAACCAGAAGGAAGATGTGAATCGCCGCCGCCCCGATATCCAGGGCCAGTTTCAGGATGTCGTCCAACTGGTCCAGGTTCAACCGGGTGATGGTGGTGTTTATCTGGAATTCCATCCCCGCCTCTTTGGCGTAGCGGATGCCCTGGAGAGACCCCTCGAAGGCGCCTTCCACCTTCCGGAAGGCGTCGTGATGCTCGGCGTCCTTGCCGTCGATGCTCACGCTGATGCGCTGGATGCCGGCGTCTACCATTTTTTTGGCGTTTTCCGGCGTGATGAGGGTTCCGTTGGTGGCCATGACCATTCGTAGGCCCTTGTCCGTGCCGTAGCGGGCCACCTCGAAGATATCTTCCCGCATGAGAGGCTCCCCGCCGGTCAGGATGATAACGGGGTTGGAGAAGGAAACCACCTCGTCGATGAGGTCAAAACACTCCCGCGTGGTAAACTCGTTCGGGTAAGGGCCATATTGGGCCGCCGCCCGGCAGTGCACGCAGGAAAGGTTGCAGGAGCGGGTGATCTCCCAGGCGATCATTCTCAGCGCCGGGGTCTCTCCCGGCTTGGACCGCCGTAGTTCGTGGGGGTGGGCCTGTGAAAACTTCATTCGTTCGTCCCCTTAGGTAGAAGATGAAAACTATATTTTGTTGAGGAAATCATCCAATGAAATCCTTGCCTGTTTCAAAATATGTGTGAGGGTCGAGCGCTTAATGGGCCTATGGGCGGGAACAATGATTTTAAGGAGTTCATCCCCGAGGTGTTTTTGCAACCGGATATGGGAACCTCTCTGCCGCACGACGACCCAGCCATCCCTTTGCAACGCACGGACAACCCTTTCGCAGGACAGGCTGGGCATTTTGCTCATAAAGCCAGTTCCAAAACCTCAGAGCCCGATAAGGGCAAAATGTCATCTTCCACCGGTTCCAGGTAGAGGGCGACGGCCTCTTTGATGTTCTCCAGGGCCTCCTCTTTCGTGTCGCCCTCGGAGATACATCCCGGTAAGGAAGGAACCGTCACCGTGTAACCGCCCTCTTCGCTCGGTTCGAGATAAACCTTGATTCTCATGGTTCCACCCCTATGAAATTTAACCTTCTATTCTGACAAAATCCTCGCCGCCTCCTTGGCGAAGTAGGTCAGGATCAGGTCGGCGCCCGCGCGCTTGAAGCCCGTGAGGATCTCCATCATCACCTTTTCACCGTCGATCCAGCCCTTCTCCGCCGCGGCCTTCACCATGGAATACTCCCCGCTGACGTTATACACAGCCAAGGGACGGTTGAAGGCCGTCTTCACGGCGTGCAGGACGTCCAGGTAGGGCAGTCCCGGCTTAACCATGACGATATCCGCCCCTTCCTCGATATCCAGCTCCACCTCGCGGAGGGCCTCCTCCAGGTTAGGCGGGTCCATCTGGTAGGATTTCCGGTCGCCGAACTGCGGGGGGGATTCCGCCGCGTCCCGGAAGGGGCCGTAGAAGTTGGAGGCATACTTGGCGCTGTAGGCCATGATGGGGATGTCGGTGAACCCCTCGTCGTCCAGGGCCTCGCGGACCGCGCCGATCCGCCCGTCCATCATGTCCGAGGGCGCCACCATGTCCGCCCCCGCCTTGCAGTGGGAGACCGCCTCCCTGGCCAGCAGCTCCAGCGTCGGGTCGTTCAAGATCTTCCCGTCCTTCACGATACCGCAATGGCCGTGGGAGGTGTATTCGCAGAGACAGACGTCCGTGATCACCGTCATGGAGGGAACCGCGTCCTTGACGGCCCGGATGGCCCGCTGAACGATGCCGTCCTCGGCGTAGGCCTCCGTCGCCATCTCGTCCTTGTGGTCCGGGATCCCAAAGAGGATGATGGCCGGGATTCCCAGGGACGCCACCTCCCTGACATCCTCAACGAGTTTGTCCACCGAAAACTGGAAGACTCCCGGCATGGACGCCACGGGCCGCGCCTCTCCTCTGCCCGGCCGAACGAACATGGGATAGATCATGTCCTCCACGCGCAGGTGGTTTTCGCGAATCATGCTTCGAATGGCCTCGGTCGCCCGGAGCCTCCTAGGTCGATAAACGGGAAAATACATGCCCCTTTCTCCTCTTCAGGTCGATAAAACAACTCTGCCTTGAGTTATAGTTTGAAACGCCTTCATAAATCTTCCCATATGGACGACGTAATCACCCGTCCGGTGATTCCTTCAATCTCTCGAAGCAATACTCGAAGTTGAGGAACCGAATACTCTTTATAGGAAGGGATCGCCATTCTATGCCCATGATAGGTCATGAATTGATGCCGCGACCCGGAAAGCGGCCCCTGAAATCCAAGTTTCCTCAATTTTCGAACAAACTCCCGGCGCTTACAGGGATTCCATCCGCTCATCACCCAGCCTTATATTCAGATCAATTCCCGCCACGACGGGTAAAACATGTCCCATTCTCAGTCCGAGCCAGATCCAATCTTCTAACGTGGAGCGCAACTCTTCCTCGCATTCTTTCAGCGTTTTCCCAAACGCTACGACGCCCACACAATCTGGAATCCTGCCCGAATATGTCCCATCCTCTAATTTGTCATAAACCGCTTCCGCCATAAGGTGTTCCACATATTCGGTAAGAACAAAACGCACCCTCACTTCAACTCCCCCCGTTTTCAAAACACGCTTTTGGTAGCCTAAAGGCCGGCCACTTCACGGCCTTGAAGTCCGAAACCCGAAGTGTGTTTTACTCCAGTCTTCAGCCTTCGGGCTTCAGCCTTTTACCTTCTACCTTCTACCTTTTGACTAACCTATCCCAATCTCCTCGTCCGTCAGGTAGCAGGCGGGATCCGGCGCCCAGAGGTCTCCCGTTACCGCCTCGGCACGCACCCGAAAGTTTCCACCGCAGATGTCGAGCCATTGGCACCGGGCGCAACGCCCCTTCACGTGGGGACGCTTGTCCTTGAGCTTCGCCATCAGGGGATTGGACAGGTCCGTCCAGATCTCGCTGAACGGGCGCTGGCGGATGTTGCCGAAGGAATAGTGCCGCCAGAACTGGTCAGCGTAGACCTCGCCGTCCCAGCTCACGCAACCGATGCCGTTGCCCGAGCTGTTTCCCTGGTTCATCTTCAAAAGTTCCAGGACCTCTTCCGCCCGCTTCGGGTCTTCCCGCTTCATCCTCAAGTAGAGGTAGGGTCCATCCGCGTGATTGTCCACCGTCAATACCTCGGCGGGGAATCCCCGGTCGTGGAGCCGTTTCGTCTCGTCCATGATGAGGTCCACCACGCGGCGGGTCTCCTCGTGCGTCAGGTCCTCCTCCACCAGGGAGGTGCCCCGGCCCGCGTAAACCAGGTGGTAGAAACAGATACGGGGAATTCGTTCCCGTTCCAGGAGCCTGAAGATCTCAGGGATATCCTGGGCGTTGCGTTTGTTGATGGTGAACCGCAAGCCCACCTTGATCCCCTCTTCCATGCAGTTGTGAATCCCGCGCAGGGCCGCGTCGAAGGCCCCCTGAACCCCCCGGAACTTATCGTTGGTCTCCTTCATGCCGTCCAGGCTCACACCCACATAGGAAAGCCCGATGTCTTTCAGGCGCTTCGCCATCTCGCGGGTGATGAGGGTCCCGTTCGTGGAGATCACCGCGCGCATGCCTCTTTGGCGGGCGTAGTCGGCCAGTTCGTAAAGGTCCTTCCGGATGGTCGGCTCACCCCCGGAGAAGAGGATCACCGGCGCGCCGAAATCGGCCAGGTCATCGATCAGGGCCTTGCCCTCTTCCGTCGTCAGTTCGTCCGGGTAATCGATATTCCGGGACTGGGAGTAGCAGTGCACGCACTTGAGGTTGCAGCGGCGGGTCACATTCCAGACCACCACCGGTTTCTTGTCTTTGGAGAACTGAAGGAGATGCGAGGGAAGCTGCGAGGAATCCCGACCGTAACGCAGGGGATCAGAGGGTTCCACCACCCCGCAATAGAGTTTTGATATGCCAATCATGAAATTCGCCCCCTTTTTTTTGAGTATATCATATAGGCCCTTTCGAAACAATCCAATCCCTACAATTTTGCTGATTTGTAGGATCACAATTCTTCCACAAGCAAGCCGCCCTGTCGCAAGCGGCGGGGAATTCAACCTTGACAGATTAAAGTATTTGCAACGACGAGACGAAATAGATGATGAAAGATTGCTTGAATGAACGGGGTATCATGGTTCAATGCTAATGGAACGTTTTTTGCGCACAATTAAATCGAGTCTTTGGACATGCGGAATGGACATTTAAGACCAGGCGGCTGATAGAAACAAAAAATGCGCGCAAAACCATAGGAGGTTTTATGGTGGATAGCAAAAGGCAAAAAATGGCACGCATGTTTTTCCTCTGGGTTTTACTGGGAGCAATCCTCCTTCCTCCCGTCAACGCATTGACGGCAGCGCCAAAAAAACGCGTCATCGATGAAGTGTTAGACATCCTGAAAAGCAAAAAAATCATTACTGAAGATAAATATCAAGAGCTTAAAACCCGGCTTGAAAAGGAGCGGGAAGAAAGCCTCGCGGAGGTAAAAAAGGCCGCCGAAGACGCCTCCCCCGTTGTGGCCGGCTACAAAAAAGGATTCTATCTGAAAACGCGGGACGACGCATTCAAACTGAAGATAGGCGGCCGGCTCAATTTCGATTACCGGGGGCCATTGGGAGACACGAAGCAGGACAACACCTTCAAACTCCGACGCGCGCGTCTCTACATGAAAGGAAACGTGGGCAAATTTTTAGGCTTCAAGCTCCAAGAGGAATTTTCTTCCGGGGCCACGTTGAAAGACGCCTTCACGGAAGCCAGGTTCAATAAATCATTCCGGTTGAAGGCGGGGCAATTCAAAACTCCCTTCTCCCTGTCGGCCATGTCTTCCTCACTCTGGATGGATCTTCCCGAACGGCCCGTCTGCGTGGACGCCCTCGCGCCTTACCGAGACTATGGCATCATGATCCAGGGAGATCCCTTCCAGGGCCTGGCTCATTACTCGGCAGGTCTCTTCAATGGCACGAGGGAGAATTACTCGGAAACCGATGGAAGCAAGGATGTGGCGGGCCGCGTCGTCTTTTCGCCCTTTCAACGCTCCGACAACAAGTTCATCAAGGGATTTCACGTTGGGGGATCCTTCACCTACGGGCGCGAAAACATGAATCTTGAGCATCAACGAAGCGCCTGGTGGAACAAGGGGACCATCAAAACCCCCGGCGGCGTCACGGTATATAAATTAGGAAATGATGTCTCACAAAACGGCAACCGGCTCCGGTGGGGAGCGGAAGTTTATTGGAACATGGGCCCCTTCGCGCTGCAAGGGGAATGGCTTCAGGTAACGCTCGACGATCTTAAGGGCGCTTCCGGAGCCAAAGACGACTTGACAATGAAGGGAGGGTATATCTCCACTTCCTATTTCATTACGGGGGAGTCCCAAGGGATGAAACATGGCGCCATCTCCCGCGTATCCCCCAAGCGTCCTTTCAACTGGAAAAAACGGCAGTGGGGCGCCTGGGAAATCGTCGCGCGATACGACTATTTACATCTCGACAGCGCGTTTATGGACACGGACTACGCCGCGGGGATATCTGGATACACCGATGAAATCTGGGGAATCACGGGCGGCCTGAATTGGTGGCTCAACGATATGGGGTTGATACGTTTCAGCCTCAGCCGATACAAGTTCGACGACATCATCAAAGACATCGGCAAAGACACGGAAGACCTCGCCCTTGTCCGATTACAGATAGTTTGGTAGATAATCAATGAAAGTATCCCATACGAACCGCCACGGCGGGCGGCTTATTCCGCAGAAAGGAGAAAATCAATGTCTTTGTGGAACAATCTTAAACTAAAGTATAAGATTATCATCCCCGTTATCGTGTTGATGGCGGCGGGGGCCCTTGTCACCCTCCATGTTTCCAACGGCTACTTCCGAAAGATTATTCATGAACGGATTTCTCAGCAAATAAGCGCCAAATCTCAAGACTTCGCGAATACGATCGACACCATAGCCAAGAACGCCCTGGACATCGCCGCTCTCTTTTCCTGCGACCCGGCGGTGGCTCGCGCCTATACCCTGGCCGGCTCGGGGAATCTCGACGACCCGAAAGACCCCCATGTGCAATCTGGCCGAGAGATGCTCCGGGAGGTGTTGGCACCTTTTCTGAAAAGCCATAAAAAGATAACCGGACGTACCCTGAAAATCCACTTCCATCTCCCGAACGCCCGCAGTTTTCTTCGCGCCTGGCGCAAGACCCAGACATTGAAGGGAGAGGACATCTCCGACGACCTCACGTCCTTCAGACATACCGTTGTCGAGGTCAACAAATCCCACAAGCCTATCGCGGGGATTGAAGTGGGCCGCGGGGGGTTCGCCATCCGGGGAATATGCCCCGTCTATGACGGCTGCGAAAAACCCATCGGGTCCGTGGAGGTTCTCTACCCATTTTCGGACGTCTTTAAGACCCTGAAGAAAAGACATAACGAAAATTTCGACACCTTCCTCTTTTCCTCCCTTCTTCCCATCGCCACAAAGGTAAAACGAAATCCCAAACGTTTCCCAGTCTTAGGAAACCTGGTTCTTATCTCTTCCACCCATCGAGACGAACTCCTCAAATCCATGGAGAAGGAGAAATCCGCCCTCCGCGGACTGCTAAAAGCGGGGAGGCAAAAAACTTCTAAAATACTTTTTCTCGAAAATCGGGCCTCCATCGCCTTTCCCATCCGGGACTATTCCGGCAAGCCGGTGGGAATGGTTCTTTATTCCCTCGACATCTCCAAGGATATAGCCTTGCTGCGCGATTTTAACCGGATTTTTTCGGCACTCGTCGGCGGCATTATCTTTGTCCTTCTCCTTATTCTCATCTTTGTAGTCTCCAGGATTACCTCCCAGCTCAACGAGATTCTCACCGTTGCCCGGGCCATCTCGGAAGGAGATTTCTCAAAGGAAATCGCCATCAAAACGGGAGACGAGATTGGCCAGATGGCGGCGGCCCTGCAGGACATGCTCAACGGTGTGATCGGCAAAGGGCAATCGGTCATCACCGGCATCCCAGACCCCTTCATCATGGTCGATCTGGAAAGAAACATTCTTTACATGAACGAGGCGTGCGCCGAGCTGACAGGATTTTCTGCGGAGGAGTCCGTGGGAAAACTCAAAGGAGTCCAGATCTTCAACCCTCACAATCTCCCCCATTGCGAGGTATGTGAAACCTTGAAGGAATCTGAAAAAACAAAATATCCTGTCGTAGGCAAGAGAGTCAAAATGAAAAATCGGGAGGGGCGCGAGATTCCCCTGATTATTAGCTGCGCCCCATTGAAAGACCTAAACGGCAACATGATGGGCGGCATGATTATCCTCAGGGATATCACGGAAGACACGCAAAAAGAGAAGGCCATCGAGGAGAACCAGAGGATGCTGGTGGAGGTGGCCAAGGAGGTTCAGGAGGTCGCCAACCAGGTGGCCACGGCGGCGGAGATACTTTCTTCCCAGTCTGACGAGATCGCGGCGGGGGCGGAGGAGCAGTCGGCCCAGGCCAATCAGGTAGCGGCGGCGGTGGAGGAGATGAACGCCACCATCGCGGAGGTGGCCAAGAACGCGCAGGAGGCGGCGGACCGTTCCCAGGATTCCCGTGACATGGCGTCCAAGGGGAGTCAGGTGGTAGAGGATTCGGTGAAGAAGATAGAGCGGCTCGCGGAGACGACCCAAAAGGTTGCCGAGGCGGTGGAGGCGTTGGCGGCCAAGAGCCGCGAGATCGACAAGGTCATCGACGTGATCAGCGACATCGCCGATCAGACGAATCTGTTGGCGTTGAACGCCACCATTGAGGCGGCC
>Ga0256833_1000791_pt1 | contig 24167 bp, 19 predicted proteins | sample 356284metaG_FD_190535 | JGI IMG/M metagenome (GOLD analysis project Ga0256833, IMG submission 190535) | Hydrothermal vent microbial communities from Mid Atlantic Ridge, Atlantic Ocean - 356-284 | ecosystem: Environmental > Aquatic > Marine > Hydrothermal vents | place: Atlantic Ocean: Mid... | reverse complement strand
GGTAAGCCCTATGTGATAAACCTGGTAGATACCCCGGGTCACGTAGACTTCTCTAGCCATGTAACTAGGAGCCTTAGGCTAATGGACGGCGCCATACTAGTTGTAGATGCTGTTGAGGGTGTTATGCCCCAGACGGAGACTGTTCTAAGGCAGAGCCTAGAGGAGAGGGTAAAACCGATACTGTTCATTAACAAGGTTGATCGCCTAATAAAGGAGCTAAAGTATACCCCGCAGCAGATACAGCAACGCTTCATAGAGATAATCAAGGAGATAAACTACCTAATAAGCATCTACGCTGATGGAGAGTTTAAGAAGAAATGGCAACTAGACCCGACCAGCGGCATGGTCATATTCGGTAGCGCTAGGGACAAATGGGGCATAAGCATACCAGCGGCGCAGAGGAAGGGAATCAAGTTCAGCGACATCATCGAGACCTATAATCGCGGCAAGGAGGCGGTAAAGGAGTTCGCCGAGAAAGTAGCGCCACTGCACGAGGTTCTACTCGACGCTGTGGTGAAGTTTATACCCAACCCGAAGGAGGCGCAGCGATACCGTATCCCGAAGATATGGAAAGGGGACATAAACAGCGACGTAGGCAAAGCAATGATGGAGGTTGATCCGAACGGTCCCCTAGTCTACGCCGTGTCATTCATGAGGGTTGATCCTAGGATAAGGCGCCTAGTGGCGACTGGGCGTATATTCAGCGGAACGCTCCGCCAAGGCGACGAGGTATGGCTCATAAACGCGCGGAAAACCGCCAAGGTTTTGCAAGTCAGTATCTACATGGGCCCGGACCGTGAAGTCGTTGACGAGATACCTGCCGGGAATATAGCCGCCGCCCTAGGCCTCGAAGACGCTAGGACCGGTGAGACAGTAGTATCGGTTGACCTAAAGGACAAGGTACCGCCCTTCGAGAGGCTACAATTCGTCTCAGAACCAGTAGTAACAGTCGCCATCGAGCCAAAGAACCCGAAGGACCTACCAAAGCTGATCGACGCCCTGTACAAGCTCACCATAGAGGATCCAAGCCTCCAGGTCAAAATAAACCAGGAGACCGGCGAGTACCTGCTCAGCGGCATGGGCCCGCTACACATAGAGATAGCTCTGTGGTGGCTGAAGGAAACCTATGGCCTAGAGGTGAAGACCAGCCCACCAATAGTAGTATACCGCGAGACTATAAGGACGAAGAGCCAGGTATTCGAGGGCAAGAGCCCCAATAAGCACAACAAGCTATACATAAGCGTAGAGCCTCTGAACGAGGAGACAATCAAGCTAATACAGACCGGGGAGATAAGCGAGGACCAAGAGGCCCAGGAGAGGGCGAGAATACTACGAGACAAAGCCGGCTGGGACTACGACGAAGCAAAGAGAATATGGGCCATAGACGAGAACTTCAACATATTCATAGACAAGACCACGGGTGTCCAGCACCTAAGAGAAGTAAAGGATACGATAATCCAGGGCTTCCGCCTAGCCATGAAGGAAGGCCCTCTAGCAAAAGAGCCAGTAAGAGGAATCAAAGTAATACTACACGACGCGGTCATACACGAGGACCCAGCGCACCGCGGCCCAGCCCAGATCTACCCCGCAGTAAGGAACGCCATATACGCTGGTATACTGACATCGAAGCCAACACTCTTGGAGCCGATACAGAAGCTTGACATACGTGTACCCCAGGAGTACCTTAGCAACGTGATAGCAGTAATATCGCGGAAACGCGGCAAGATAATAGACATGAAGGAGCACGGCGTAGTAATGAGGGTGATAGCAGAGATACCGGTAGCCGAGAGCTTCGACCTAGCAGCTGAGCTCAGAAGCGCTACACAGGGTAGAGCCTTCTGGGGCACCGAGTTCAGTAGATGGGCTCCAGTGCCGGACAACATGTTAATGGATCTAATAAGGAAGATAAGAGAGAGGAAAGGCCTACCACCAGAACCGCCAAAACCCGAGGACTTTATAACACCCTACTAACAGCCCTACTCCCTCCCCCTCCAGGCTTCTTTTTAGACGCGCTCTCACTAGCTCCTCCTTATTCCCAGACTAAGGCCTAGTAGTAACACATCTATCATGCCGCCTAGGGCTAGATACTACTAGGGGCTCGTGGTATGCGCGAAGCTCTGATGCTCTATGACGATGTGTTTCGCCTCCATGATGACCCTGTTGGTGCGCATATGGAGTCTCCTCAGAGGCTGGACAGGGTTTTTGAGGCTCTCCGCTCGTCCAGGCTCTATACGGTCTTTGATCATAGGTCTCCTCAGCGTAACCCGTACGTGGAGAAGCGGTTATGCGAGATCCATAGCTGCGAATACGTATCCAAGATACGTGAGCTATCGGAGCACGGGGGAGGGCTCGTCGACCCAGATACGTATGCTAACGAGTATACGTTCCTAGCTGGCCTGCGCTACGCCGAGGCTGTTCTAGATGCTGCGCAAATGCTTATAGAGAATAGGTATAGGGTAGTGTTCGTTCCTGGGCGCCCACCAGGGCACCATGCAGGCGCATTCGGCGTCGCAATGGGCGCCCCAACCCTAGGGTTCTGCATATTCAACGTATCGGCGCTCGCTAGTACTCATCTATCATCGTTATCCAGGTCTCAGAGAGTCTTAGTAATAGATTTTGATCTCCACCACGGTAATGGCACGCAGGAAATCCTTTACGAGAACCCCGATATAATACACCTCGATCTACACCAGGACCCCGCGACGATTTACCCCGGAACCGGGTGGCCTTGGCAAACAGGCGAGGGAGAAGCAAGGGGCACCAAGATAAACATCCTACTCCCACCCGGCTCCGGCGACGACATCTACACGGAGCTATTTAGTAGGGCTATCAGCCTCGTTATAGAATTATATGGGAAACCCGAGTACGTTGTAATCGATGCAGGCTTCGATGCATACTATAACGATGGACTTGGGCTGCTAAACCTCACAACCACGAGCTACTACTACATAGGCAGGAGGCTGAGAGAGCTTGGGGCAAGAAACCTCGTAGTCCTTGAAGGAGGCTACACAGGGGGGCTGAGCAGGGCTCTACCAGCGTTTCTCTCCGGGTTACTAGGCTTACCCAACCCGTATGCAGAGAAGGCGAGTCGTAGCAAGAAAGAGGTATGGAGGCAGGCTCTAAAAGATTTTGAGGAGACAGAGAAAAGCATTAGAGGACGAGCCTAGAGCCCTGCAGCCTCCCTTATAGCCGTGGCTAGCCCCATTATGGTCAGTATTATGTCGAGCACATCGCGTGACGATATAACGCCTACTGGCTTCCCATCCTCGTCTACGACTGGTATGTGTCTTACATTTACGTCCCTCATCTTCCTAATCACTTCTAGGATGTTTTCATCCCTCTTGACAGCGATAGGGTTCTCGGTCATTACCTCCCATGCTCGTCTCTCATCCGCGTTCCAGCCCTGGGAGCAAGCAAATACTATGTCTCTCTCTGTTACTATGCCTCGGAGCTTCCCCTCCTCATCAACTACCAGCACGCTGCCTATTCTCTTATCTATCATTATTTTTGATATCTCGCGGAGCGGGGTGTCAAGCTTGACTGTTACCGGGGGTTGCGACATAATATCCTCTGCTCGGAGAGGAATTGTACGCCGTCTTCTGAGTAGTATCATGTCCGGCTAACCTCCAGGTACTAGATAGTATTAGGTGGAAGTTTTAGTAATCTAGCCCATTCTAGCCCGTTTTGTTTTAAGTGAAAATAACCATATAATTATAAAATAATACTAATTAGTTAAAATATAAACAAGAGTTGTCTAAATTACCCTAGTATACCCATATATTCTAAGGGGCCTATCGTTGAAGTGCGCCGAGCCAATAATAGAAATGCAGTACCGAGTAGCGAATTATGGTATACGTTTACTTATATCTGAGAAAGAGCACTACTGCCTAACGAAACACGGAAAAGAAATAGTACTAGGCATAGGGCTAGAATCCATAGAACATGACATACGGGACTCGATCCTAGGCGAGGTAATAGCCCCACTAATACTGCTTAAGCCACTCTACATCAATGGCGAGGAGGGGTTAGTGCATGAGCTGTTCTGTAGCTATTATACTCGACTAGTTCGCGAAGAGTACAAGTATCTCGAAAAAATGTTCCAGAAAAATACCAAGCATTTATACATATCGAAAATATATCCAATAGTTGCGAGAATATCAAGGCTACAGATTATGTATACGTGGCTGAAGCTACTATTTAGTGAACAGCTAAGAGACCCGAATTATTATAAATGGCTCTCCGGCTTAGCTAATCTTTGCCTAAATAAGCTAGGAATATACAGCCCCGCCCCCCTCATAGAATTGGATAAAGTAATAGACATGGTCAAGGCCGGGGAAACCGATGAGAAGGCAATAAAACAGCGCCTAGTAGTCATGACACGTGTAGCGGCTGACCTAGTATCACCGTCCCTCCTACAAGCCATCCCTACCCAACTAATAATGGATAGTATCTCTCATAAACCTCATCCGTTGCTACGCGACCCCCTCCTACTAGTACGGCTTGATAGTGCACGCGTGGCTACGAAACTGGTAGGCTTCTACGACCAGCTCTACGCCCTAACGGGTTTACACAAGCTCTTGGCGGCGAGTAAGCCCGTGACTAGGAGAGCAGGCATGGTTAGGAGTGTCGTCACGGTCGAGGTGGGTGGTATTAGGCCAGCTGTTGTGAAGAGGTATCGTGACATAACTGCCTTTAAGTGGCTCGTTGCGGCGATCCTGTCGCTTCCTCTCCCTAAGCCTCTCCTGGGCACGCTGGCTAGGCTGAACAACGAGTACTATTATAACAGGTTGCTCAGCGAGCATGGGTACAAAGTCCCTAGCCCAATACTCATAGATCCTAGGAGGCGAATGGCGGCATATGCTTACATAGATGGGAGAGATTTGTCAACGTTCCTGCAACAAGGGGAAATGATTGAGAAGCTGTATTACTCGGTGGGCCAGCTATTAGCAAGCCTCCATAGGGATGGAGTGAGCCTATGGGATGCTAATCCAAGTAACTTCATCTACGCCGGCGACGAGCTATACTTAGTGGATCTGGAACAAGCTAGAGAGGCGAGAACCCTTGCTGAGAAAGCATTCGATATCGCTGTAGCCCTTTTCTACTCCTTCCTATACAATACCAAGGATCCGTCAGCGCGGGCAAGGGCTCTCGCGGAGGGCTACCTAGACGCCGGAGGAGGCTTAGAGATCCTCACAGAGGCTGCTAAGTACAAGTATATGGCCCCATTCCTCACATCTATACCAGTAAATGTTCTCGAAAAGGCGCGTAAGAGCTTGCTACGTGTAGCGCTCGATAACAGCTAGGAATAGTAGCCGAGAATGCCTGCTAATAGGGTTACGCCCGGAACACCCAGTACTGGGCTACACTTAACCATGTCTAGTGCCCCATAACCCTCAGCTACCAGGATAACGGGTTTCCTTGCATTCTTTAACCGTTCTAGCTCTCTGCAGACAGTGCTCGGCGTCTCAGCGCTTGTCGGGACATAACCTAATATAATAAAGTCGGAGATACCTGTACCAGACAAGGCTATGGCGGTATCGACTAGCTGGGAGATGGTTGCATCGCCCTGAAGATCTATAGGATTAGTACCGCTAACACCTCTTGGCTTAATCGTCTTAACCAAGTCTATCTCACTGGCTCCTATGCTTGGAAGACGGTATCCGAGATCCTCTAGCCTAGACGCAATAAGCACACCCAGTCCACCCGAGTTGGTGACCACTATTGCTCTCTTACCAAGCCATGGGACTCTCCGCTTAGCCTCGCAAAGCAATACACTAGTAGCGACATCGTCGACGACATATGCTTTTGACTGGCGCGTAGCCGCGACAAATACTTCGTAGTTTGAGGCAACACCGCCCGTATGGCTCCGTGCAGCCTCGTTGCTACGAGGCCCACGGCCCCCTTTAACCACGCATACTGGTTTACGAGCCTCCGCTAACCTTCTTAAGGCTGTCATGTAGCGAGCTCCGTTCTTTAGCCACTCGATGTAAGCTGACACAGCCTTTGTCGCCTCGTCCTCGGCGGCGTACGTGAGCGCTTCGCACACACCGACATCACTCATATTGCCAAGGCTGATGAAGAACGATACCCCGGAGGACAATGAGTTAAGCCAATGCATAGCCACTCCTCCTAGAGCACCGCTTTGCGAAACTACAGCTACATGCCCCGGTGAAGCGCTGTGCTCTATAGTTAGGTAAAGCCTCCTCTTAGCAACTATGATACCAGCCGAGTTTGGCCCGATTACGCGTATCCTAGCCCTCTTGCTAATCTCGCTCATCCTCTTCGTGAACCCGGGTCCACCACTAGTAAATACTACAGCAAGTCTCGCCCCAAGCCTGGCAGACTCCTCAAGGGCGCTGAGAGCCTGGCTCTCGGGAACAGCTATAGCAACGATATCGGGTACCTCTGGGAGACTCCCTAGGCTAGGATAACACCTATACCCCTGAACCTCGCTATAACCCGGGTTAACAGGGTAAACCCTGCCCCGGAAGCCGTTGCTCACTAAGCTCCTTAGCACAATGCCTCCTATTTTCCAAGTCTTCGGGGACGCCCCCACAACCGCTACAGACTCGGCGCCCTCAAGGATCCCGGACAGCTCCATGCCCTTGACCACGAGCCTAGAGAAGACTGTTAGCGTCTAATATTGGGACCGACAGCTAAGACAAAGAAGCCTCGTAGACAGTGCACGAGGCTGGCTAAATGGGAGAAAATGCTAGGACTTCTCCTTTCTCTTCTTACCTCCTCCACCACCCTTGCCCTTAGGCTCTATGAACTCCTTAAAGTACCAGCCATGAACATGCTTTATGTGCTCAAGGAGTGCTTTCCGCCTAAACATCCCCTTCCCGCATATGGGGCACGGCCTAGCCCCTGGCACCTCTTACTCACCCCCGTCAGCTAAGACCTACGGGTATCTCTCGGTGCACCGTGTAAAATAACTATACGATTACCTAGTATATAAGCATTTGATTATCCCAGAAAGATGTAATCGTTTAGAAACAAGGACTCTCGGTTACTCGCCTAGTAGGGCTTCCATAAAAGACGCGGATCCAAGGGGGGTTCGGTCACGGGCCTTGCACTCATAGCCCGCTGTCCTCATGGGCTCTGACCCGTGACCCTCACCACATCCCCCTTGATCACAGCCGTATTGTTGCTGGGCTAATTTGAAGCCTTTGTAAGGTTTGGAGCCACAATTATAGCTAGCCCCGCCCCCAGTAGACGGTATTGAGGAGGAATGGCTGGCATGCCTGGCCCTAGGAGCAGGGAATTATATGAGAGAGCCCTAGGCCTTTTCCCTGGCGGCGTTAATAGCCCTGTCAGAGCGGCTGTTAAACCCTATCCCTTCTATGTCGAGAGGGCAGATGGCGCCTACATATATACTGTTGATGGTGAGAGGCTAATAGACTACGTGCTCGGCTATGGCCCGCTGTTTCTCGGGCACCGGCACCCCAGGGTCTACGAGGCCTTGATGAAGCAGCTCGATAGGGGCTGGTTCTATGGCGCCCCCTACGAGCTTGAGATAAGGCTTGCGGAAAAGATACTAAAATACTACCACCCCGGCGGGATGGTTAGGTTCGTTAATACTGGCACAGAGGCTACAATGACTGCTATAAGGCTTGCCAGGGGCTTCACGGGCCGCGACCTCATCGTTAAGTTTAATGGCTGCTACCACGGCGCTCATGACGCTGTCTTGGTGGGTGCTGGGAGCGCGGCAGCCGAGTACGGTGTGCCATCGAGCAAGGGCGTACCGGAGAGCGTTGCCAAGCTCACCCTCATAGCAAGGTACAACGATGTTGAGAGCATTGATAAGATAATGAGGAGATACGGTGACAACGTCGCAGCTATAATAGTTGAGCCCGTGGTGGGCAATGCCGGCGTCATACCGCCGCGCGAGGAGTTCCTAAGAGCCCTTAGAGAGCTCTCATCAAGCTACGGCTCCCTACTAATAATGGATGAAGTGATAACTGGCTTCCGCCTAGCCCTTGGAGGAGCCCAGCAATACTACGGGGTAAGAGGCGACATAACAACCCTTGGGAAAATAGTGGGCGGCGGCATGCCCATCGGAGTAGTCGTGGCAGAGAAGAAGATAATGAAGGAGCTTACACCAGCGGGGAAGGTGTTCAATGCAGGTACTTTCAACGCGCACCCAGCCACCATGGCCGCGGGGCTAGCGACCATAGAGGTTCTGGAAACAGGCGAGCCCTATAGGGTCGCGGGAGAAGCGGCTAAGGCCCTGGTAGAGACTCTTAGCGAGCTAATAGACAAGTATGGTGCCAGAGCATTCATAAACCATGTTGAGAGCATGTTCCAGGTGTTCTTCACAGACCGGGAAGTCGTTTCCCCAGAGGATGCGCAGAAGAGCAGGAAAGAAACCTATACCGCTCTCCACGAGGAGCTGCTAAAGAGAGGAGTATTCATAGCCCCTAGCCAGATGGAGGCAGTATTCACCAGTGCCGCTCATACGCGTGAAGTAGTTGAGGAAACGATTACAGCCCTACGAGACGTGTTCAGATCCCTCCACGAGAGTGGAAAACTATGAAGAGAAGGCTGAGAGTCGCCACTCGTGGAAGCAAGCTAAGCCTAGCGCAGACAGAGATCGCGCTCAAGAGGATACTGAGTGTAGAGCCCGGGCTAGAATACGAGCTCGTCGTTGTGAAGACGAGAGGCGATATACACGTAGATAAGCCTTTCCAAGAGATAGGCGGTAAAGGGCTTTTCGAGAAAGAAGTCAACCTAGCAGTCCTCAACGGCAGAGCCGATATAGCTGTGCACAGCCTGAAAGACGTGCCGAGCCAAGTGACCCCTGGACTAGTACTAGCAATGACGCCTCCACGCGACTCCCCCTTCGACGTGCTCGTGTCACGCAGCGGCGCTAAGAGCCTATGGGATCTCCCAAGCGGCGCTGTTATAGGCTCATCCAGTGCCCGTCGAGTAGCAATGCTCAAACACGCTCGACGCGACCTCGTGTTTAAGCCTCTCCGTGGAAACGTTGATACAAGGCTCCGGAAACTACAACAAGGCATGTACGATGCGATCATAGTGGCTGAGGCAGCTATCCAACGCTTAGGGCTAGACGTAGAGTACTGGAGGATACCAGTAGAGATCCTAGCGCCAGCCCCCAGCCAGGGCATAATAGGCGTCTACACCCTAGCCCACCGAGTAGACCTGCTAGACTTGCTTCAGAAAGCAAGCCACGAGGAGACGATGAGAATCGCTAGGGCTGAGAGAGCCTTCCTAAGCAAGGCGGGCGGTGGGTGCCACGTACCGCTAGGCGGGTACGCTTGGCTAGAGAAGGGGTCTCTGAAGTTCTACGCAGCCATAGCTAGTAGCGATGGTTCTAGGAAGGCGGAGGTGCTCGTCGAGGGGAGCCCAGGCAGCCCCGAAAGCGTGGGCGTGCTAGCCGCGCTAGAGCTACGCGAGAAAGCGAAGAAGATGGGTATAGATCCCGAGAACCCGTGACAACCCATAGCCTGTTCACATCCTTCTCGGCGCACGCCTGGTTGATGAGCCATGGGGTGCGAGCAAGGCTCGGTATACATAGTCGGCGCGGGCCCCGGCGACCCGGAGCTACTAACTCTTAGAGCTGCGAAGCTTATCCGCGAAGCAGACGTCATCGTCTACGATAGGTTAGCGCCCATAAGGTTTATAGAGGAGAACGCCAAGCCCGGGGCCGAGCTAATATACGCTGGTAAGAGGCCTGGCCACCACGCCCTGACACAGGATGAGATAAACAAGGTGCTAGAGACCAAGGCCTGTGAGGGCAAGAAAGTCGTCAGAGTACATGGTGGAGACCCCTTCCTCTTCGGGCGGGGAGAAGAGGAGTGCATACACCTCTCCGCTAAGGGGATAAAATGCGCCATCGTACCAGGGGTGACAAGCGCCATCGCTGCCCCAGAGCTAGCATGCATACCCCCGACATCCAGGCTTGCCGCGTCGAGCCTAGCCATAGTACCGGGCCGCGAGGCAGCGGAGAAGGAGAGCCCAAGGGTCAACTACGCCGCGATAGCCAGAGTGGTTGACACGCTCATCATACTCATGGGTGTCGGTAGGCTAGAGAAAATAGTCAGAGAGCTCCTAGACAACGGCATTGACCCAGGTAAGCCAGTAGCTATAGTCGAGAACGCCTCGCTACCAAGTCAGAGAATCATAGAGGGCACGCTCTCAGACATAGCCGAGAAGGCTAAGAAGCAGGGAGTACGACCACCAGCCGTAATAGTTATCGGCGAAGTGGTTAAGCTCAGGGATAAGATATGCCCAGAGAGCCGCTGATACTCCTACTCCGCCCCCACCCCGTCGATATAGGGCCGCTCAGCGAGGCCGGAGTAGTAGCAGCGATACCAGTGCTGAGAATAGTCCCCAACGAGGCCGCTATCACGGAGATAGCGCAGAGCCTTCATAACTGTGACTGGCTCGTACTCACCAGCCCACGCGCCCCATCAATGCTTTCACGCATCAAGGAAGCAATACTCAGAGCCACTAGCAAGGGCTTGCGCATAGCAGTCGTGGGGCCGCGTACAGCGGAGAAACTACGCGAAGAGATAGGCGTAGAACCAGACCTCATTCCAAGAAAATACACTGGCCGAGTACTAGCAGAGGAACTAGCTAAGCAGAACCCAGGTTGCGTACTATTAGCGCGCTCAGAGAAAGCCACACGGGACCTAGTAGAAGTTCTCAGAGACAATGGCATAGCATACATAGAGGTACAGTTGTACAGCGCTGAGCCACTAAGAGAACTAGCCAGGGCAGCAGCAACCATAGCCGATAGCTTCGACTACGTCGTGTTCACGAGCCCGAGCGTCGCAACAACATTCTTCAAAGAATATGGGAGAGAGCCATCCTTTACACCCGTAGCCATCGGGCCAACCACAGCGAGGACGCTCAGAAGCCTAGGTCTAGGAAACGTACTCATCCCCGACGAGTACACGCTTCAGGGAATAGCCGAGCTAATATCACGGCACTGGGCGCGAAAAACAAGGAACAAGCACTAAGCAGCCCGGTATGGGCCAGCTACATAGCATTACTCGAGCCTCCCTAGAGCAATATGAGCGCTCCCTGCCCACAACCGCTCCGAGAAACTGTAGGAGCCTAAGAGCCTTTTTCCGTGGCCAGGAACTCGTTACTAGGATTGTTATGCTAGCATAGAGAAAAGGGGTAATGGTAGCCGGGCGGGGATTCGAACCCCGGTCACGGGGGTTCTTCCGCCCTCGGGAAGGCCCGGTGTCCTAGCGGGCGGCCAAAGCCCCGCATCCTTGGCCGCTAGACGACCCGGCTACCCTCTTTGCTGCGCTTAGGGGCTCGCGCCATGTTATATGTTCTGGGAGTAGGCTGGGAGGTTATTGGTTTATCGCTTCTTTATCCTCGACTTTATTGGTGGTGGGTCGAACTTGTTTCGTAGAAGGAACTTGTCGACTAGGTCTTTGGCTTTCTCCCTTCTTCTCTGATGCTCTTCTAGGAACTTCGCTACCCTTTCCGCTAGCTCGCGTTTGCATTCACCACACGATAGTTGCCCTGTTTTGCACCTCCAGTACCTCTCCTCCAGCTTCTTATCATCGGGCTCGAACATCATCTCGTAGAGCTTGAATACTGGGCACTTGTCGGGGTTTCCGCCGAGCTTGCGCTGCAGCTCCAGTGTTGGCTGGCCCCCAGTGAATGCTCTCATAATCTTCTTGTACGCGACCTCGGGTGGATCCGTGGTGTAGACAGCGGTCTCGGGCTTCGAGGACGACATCTTGCCCTCGGGGCCCAGTCCTGGCAAGAGTTTTCCATGGATTTGGGCTGGCTTAGGGTATCCGAAGCTAGGAGCGATGTCTCTGGCTATTCTCCAGTAAGGGTCCTGGTCAATCCCCGCTGGTATGAGAACCCATGTTGGCTCGCCGTAGAGCTCTGAGGGCAGGAAGGCTGTCGCTATCTGCAGGGTTGGGTAGAATATCATGCCAACGTTTGTGGAGTCGGTGAATCCGAACGTTCCTCTTTGCACAGAGAAGGTTATCTTCTTCGCGACCCTCGCCGCGATGGGGTATAGGAATCGTATGTCTTCGCTATCTATAAGGATATGGGTTTTATCCGGGTCGAACCCGATAGCTATTATGTCGAGGATGTTCTCGTAGGCCATCGTGTTAGTTTCCTCTAGCTGGTAGCGCTCCTCGTGCCAGAACTTCTCGTCATCTGTTATCTGGAAGAACAGGTCTATGCCGAGCTTCTCCTGTAACCACTTCGTAAAGATCCAGGGCAGTATGTGGCCTAGATGAGTGTGGCCAGAAGGCCCCCTGCCCGTGTATAGGGCGGTTCTCTCCCCTCTACGATAGGCTTCGAGGAACACGTCGAAATCCCTATGGGAATAGAATACTCGTCTCCGTACCATGAAGTGCTGCTCCCCAACAATTTCCTCGAGCAGCGATGCTTCTCTATCAGTAAGCGGCTTCGCACCAAATATCTCTATAAGCCTCCTATAATCAACGAAGGCGTCTGCTTCCCAGGGGGTTACCCTAGGCTCCTCATTCGCCACAAAAGCTGACCACCAAGCGGCCAGCCTCTAGAGCGTAGAGGGTAAAATAACCTAGCGCAAAGAAACGAATGACGGTCTCGCCCGCTCTTCATAAAAGCTAAGCATTATTAGCGCCAAGGCTTGTAACCAAGAATAAGTGGCTATGAGGGTGCCTGGGGGATCCCCCTAGTCCGGAGGCCGCGACCCCGGAGCTTCTGAGAGAGGGGTCGTGGCTTGTTGAGGAGGTGGCCCCCTCCCCGAGCCGCTCTTGTTGCAACCAGTAATTTGGTCCGGGGAAGTACTTACATCTAGGCAAAGGTTTCCTATACCTCTTGGTGCAGAGGCTTATGGCTAAGCTGCGTATACCCCTCTACGACGTCCATAAAGAGCTTGGCGCCCAGTTCGGCGAGTTTGCTGGCTGGGAAGCGCCCATCAACTATGGTAGCGTCATTGAGGAGCACCTAGCCGTTAGGCAGAGCGTCGGCTTCTTCGATCTAAGCCATATGGGTCGCCTGGTTCTAAGCGGGCCTGACGCTACACGGGTGCTTGACTACCTCGTGCCCAGGGAGATAGCGTCCGAGGAAGGGATGATGGTTGGCCCCACGGCCATGCTCAACGAGAGTGCCGGTTTCCGCGACGATATAATGCCGTACAATCTCGGGGCAGAGGGCTGGCTCATAGTACCAAACGCTGCTAATCGCGAGAAGATCCTCGGCCACGTGGAGGAGTGGATAAACCGCCTAAACGCCTCAGCGAAAATAGTGGATAAGACGTTTGAATGGGTCCTTTTCGCGGTACAGGGGCCTCGCTCGGTCGAGCTAATGAAGCACCTCGGAGCCCCCGGCAAGGTGCTAGATCTCAGGGTTATGCGTTTCATGAAGAACGTTGTACTAGAGGAGGCGGGGGCCAAGGCGCTCATAGTCTCTAGGAGCGGGTGGACGGGTGAAGACGGGTTCGAGATAATAGCGGAGGCTGGTGAGGGCGAGAAGATACTACGGAAAGCAGCAGAGATGTTACCAGAGCTGGGGGGAAAACTCTGCGGCCTCGGGGCACGCGATAGCCTCAGAATGGAGATGGGCTTCGTCCTCTACGGCCACGAGATAGACGAGACAATAAACCCTGTTGAGGCGCGGTACTGGTGGGTCTTCCAGCCAGGGCCTAAGAAGAACTGCCTAGGCTGTGACGCGCTCCGCGAAGCGCTGCGAAGAGGCGCTGAGCGCGTGAGAGTCGGGCTACGCCTAGGCAAAAAGGCTAGAATAGTGCCTAGGCAAGGAGACAGGATATACGTTGAGGACGTAGTAGTAGGCCAAGTAACCAGCGGAGCCTACAGCCCCGTGCTCCGGAGAAGCCTGGCCCAAGCCTATATCGACGCCCGCCACGCCCTCATGGGGATGAGCGTCATGGTGGAGCGCCGCGGCAAGCTATACAAGGCGAAAATAATAGACTTCCCCGCCGTGACTCCGACATCGCATCCACCAGCATGACTCCCCCATCGCTTTTCCGGCAGCGAGGAAGCCGCTAGGGCTCGGTTAGCTGTATAGCCTCTTCAACTCTACAAGGGCTTCTCCACGTCCCTCCCCTTAGGCGTATTCTAATAATTCTGTGCATGGGCGCGAGCAGCGTCACTAAATGGTTCTCCGGTGTCTTGTCACGGGTAGTTGTGATGGGGGAGCGGTTGTAGCCCTCTATCCTCCTAAGCGTAGTGGGTGATACTAGTGTAGCACGTTTTCGCCCCTGGTTTCTCCTAGGGGGCGTCTAGTTCCCATACGTGGTATAATACGGTGCTATAGATTACCTCCGCTCCACTAAACGCCTCGCTCATCACGATATAGTATGTGGTGGGAGCTGTGAGCCTAGCTCTAGAGAAGCTCGCGGCTCTTGAGAGCCTCTCTGAGAGCCTGGAGGAGAGTGTGCAAGAGGAGCCAGCGGCTCCGCCACTAAGCCCCTACAGGTTCATGGACCATGTTCGCACGGTTACTACAGCCTTTATGCTCGGAGGGCGGCTTGAAGGGGCCAGGCTCGTCAGGGTGATAGAGGATTATGGGTTCTCTGATAGTCTCTGGGCCCGCGTTATTCTCTGGTTCGATGGCGTAGTGTTCTATATTTACGCTAAGCCGTTCATCGATGTAGGCGATATAGATGTGCTCGTTGATGAGGCGGGGGAGATAGCTGAGAAGCTTGGCGAGGAACAAGTAGTCCCCGTGGCGGCTGCGTACGAGTACAGCTACGACGCCGAGCGCTACGCTAAGAGCATCGAGGTCGAGATAGTCAGGCTCGGCCACTAGCCAGCTTCCTCAGCTCCTCCTCCACAAGTCTCCGGGCCAGGACTGGGTCGGCCCTCCCCCTCGTCTTTCTCATAACCATCCCTACGAGGAAGTTCACCGCCCTGGGGTTTTTCAGCGCGTCTCTCACAGCCTTAGGATTCTCCCTCAACACTTCCTGGACTATTGTTCTCAGCCTATCCTCGTCAGCTATGCGCCTGAACCCGAGCTCCTCCACCAGTCTCTCCGGCTCCACGCCCCTCTTCACAAGGTGCTCTGCAAGCTCCTTGGCCTGACGTATAGTTATGACGCCTTCATCGAGGAGCTGCATGACTCTCGCCACGTGCTCTGGCTTAACTCTGGTGTAGAGGGGTCTCAGCTCCTCGTCCTTAAGCCAGTTAAGCAGGTCGTTAACAACGTAGTGGGCGAGCCTGCGCTTATCGCCATGATAGAGCCTCGCCGCGTCCTCGAAGAAGTCTGCGAGAACCTTGCGCGATACAAGCACCTTTGCCACCTCGCGGCGAATACCGTACTGTCTAGCCAGCCTATCTATGCGGGCATCCGGTAGCTCGGGTAGAGAGGCTCTTAGCTTCTCCACAAGCTCCTCCGGGATAGGAATAGGCGGTAGATTAGGCTCAGGCATGTAGCGGTAATCCTCCTCCGTCTCCTTGGTCCTCGCGGGAAGCGTTACCTTGCGGACATGGTCCCAGTGCCTTGTCTCGCGGCGAGGCCTCTGGCCCTTAAGCAGTAGATCCCTCTGCCGGGTTATCTCGTAGGCGAGTGCGCGTTTTACCTCGCTGAAACCAGTGATGTTCTTGATCTCAACCCTTTCTCCCCCCTCTATGCTCACGTTGGCGTCGGCCCGCATAGCTCCCTCGAGCCCGCAGTCGCATACGCCGAGGTGCTCCACGATGCTCCTAAGCTTCTCAAGGAACGCGAAAGCCTCCTCGGGGGATCTCATATCGGGCTCGGTGACAACCTCTAGTAACGCGACGCCACTCCTATTATAGTCTACTAGCACGTAGGGACTATTATGGGCCGAGCCCCCGGGGTAGACTATGCGCCCCGGGTCCTCCTCGATGTTTATCCGCCTAATCCTTATCCTCTTCACACCGCTCCTCGTCTCTATCTCTATGCTCCCTCCTCGGCAAATAGGCTCAAGGTACTGTGTTATCTGATAGTTCTTCGGCAGATCCGGGTAAAAGTAGTGCTTACGATCAAAGCGTAGTACACGGGCCACCTGCCCGCCAATGGCTAGGCATAGCTGGATAGCCTTGCGGACAGCCTCCTCGTTGGTCACCGGGAGGGAGCCGGGCAGCCCGAGACAAACCGGGCAGATATGCGTGTTCGGCCCCGCTCCACGGTAATCGCTACTACAGCTACAGAACAGCTTCGATCTAAGAGTGTTTACCTGCACGTGCACCTCAAGCCCTATCACGGCCTGATCAGCGGTCCTCATCATTCCCACGAGTCACCAGAGACCCGCCTATCACTATAGTAAGGGTGACCGCGTGCCAGTATAACCAGGGGCTACCCCGGCTGCCAAAAAGCTAAACCCCCGGTACCTCGCTACCCTCATAACAGTATAAATGCCTAGAACCTAGTCACTGGTGAGAGAATAGTTGCCGAGCATCGAGGAATTAAAAAGCCTAGCTCTAAGCGTCCTAGATAACGCCTACGCTCCCTATAGCGGGGTACGTGTAGCAGCAGCCCTGGAAGCCGAGGACGGCTCAACATACCTGGGCGTCAATGTTGAGAACGCTAGCCTGGGCCTAACCATATGCGCTGAGCGGTCAGCAGTAGCCTCTATGGTTACAGCTGGTAGGCGCAGGGTCAGGAAAATAGTAATAGTGTCCTCGACCCATGACCCGCTTCCACCATGCGGCGCTTGTCTACAAGTACTGTCCGAGTTCGGCGACCCGGATACACTGGTTGCCTCGTTCTCAGCCATAAGCGGTAAGCGCGCCGAGTGGAGACTAGGCGAGCTAGCGCCACACATCTCCAGCATAAAGAGAATCGTGGGGGAGAGAAGAGGGGCTCAGCCCTAACCCCCAGGCCTCTTCACAGCGATGCAGTACAGGCCAGCCTCCTCACAGCCCATGATGGGATAGCTCCTCGGAGGGGGGCTAAAGCAGCGCCGCGTACAAGCACCGAAAAGAATTTAAGAGGCTCTGCGATGTGGAAGCACATGTTTAGCCGAATCGCGTAACATGGTGTAATGTCCGAATGGAAAAAGATGTAAAAGAAACAAAAATCTCCGAGCTCAAACCCGGAATGGATAACGTGAGTGTGAAGGTTCGCGTCCTCGAGGCCCAGGAGCCACGGGTAATAAATACGCGTAAAGGCCCACGCACCATAAGCGAGGCCATCGTGGGAGACGAGACGGGGCGCACAAGGCTAACGCTCTGGGGCCACGCAGCTGGCAGCCTCAAGGAAGGCGACGCAGTGGAGATACAGGGTGCATGGACAACAGCTTACAGGGGCCAAGTAGTCCTAAACGTTGGCGGTAAAAGCAACATAGAGCACGTCGAGGACAGCGAGGTGCCACAGGCGGACGAGGTGCCCGAGGAATCACCAACAGCGCCAGAGGGCTACAGACCACCCCGTAGAGGGGGCATGGGCAGGAGCCCGTATAGGAGAAGACCGCGCTTCTAATAGGCTTAGTGCTCGGAGCCCTCGGCAAAGATCAAGTGTTTTCTTCCCCGACTGAGAGGCCCTAGCCAGCCAGTGTTATCGGCTTCTTGATCCCCGCCTATGGTTCTAGGAGAACGCTTCCTCGATTCCACTAAACCTTATTATTATCCCCGCGGACAAGAGTATTGAGCCAGCAAGGAACAGGACTAGCCCAAGCAGACCTAGCCCCAGATAAGGCCTGTACACGAGATGAGCAGTAGCGCTCACCGATGCGTTGATAACCCCGCCCTTTGCGCGGATGACGAGACTATCCAGCGGCGATAGATCGGATAAGGTAATGTTCTCTCCTGGCCGGATACTGACCGTCATGTTCGTATAGGGGGCTGTAAGGACGAGAAGAGGCGTAGCCCCACGATTAAATATAGCCACATCGACGCCAGCAATATTGTTTCGCTGCCCCTTGCTCATCCCTTTAAAGAGGTCAATCACCACGATCGAGTAATACGGTTTGCCCCTAACAGTGATCTTTGGGGATTGCTTAGTCGAGGTAACAGTGTAGAGAGCGGCGAGCGAGGCAAGCAACGCCCCAAGTAACAGTAATACACCGATTCTGATAAAATAGCCGCTCAAAAGCCCTGCACGTGTCATAGAGACCACTGGCAGAGTCTATGCGCTCAGCCCCTCTTAAACCTCGTCTCTTCGCGCACCAGCACTACTAAGGTAGAGCATCTTAGCATTTTAGTACGTATGAGGTTATCGGAGACGCGGCTTATTATGGGGCCTTAGCAAGCCTAGAACAAGTACCCGGGGCGTTGAAGTGCCGAGGAAGCGTCGTGGCGGAGGAAGGCATAGTCTAAGACCCTCGTACATAGCTATAGTAGCCGCTATTATCTTGATCCTCGCTCCACTCATTAAGCCTCCTATATATCGTTTATCCTCGTCAAGTGTTGTAACCTGCTTGGTGCCACGTACCGGGTTGACCCTAGTCCTAAACGAGGTCAACGACACGCTTGGCGCAAAGAATTTCGTGATACTATATACTCCCTGCGGCTCAACAAGCTGTGATAACGCGTCAAGAACCATTACGATCCCTATCAAGGAGCTGGAAAAGAGGCCCAGAACAATAGAGCTGGGGAGAGGAGTCCTTGATAACATATTGGTGGAGTTGGAGACGGGGGAGACCATGCCAGCAACAAGGGTAACCGCTACTGGGCGGGGCTCTGCTCTCCTCTTCACCTGGGCCTATCCATCGCTCCGCGCAATACTCTACGTAGGCCTTGAATCCAGACAGGCCTTGCTGAGCACGAGCTCGGGGAACACACTCGGCCAATACAGTCCTCCCCGCGGTTGCAGCCTAGAACAATACCAACGAGATAATCAGGTCTATTTGCTCAAATGCGATAGCAACATATACTCAAAGCACCTAGTGTTCTCCAAAAGGCTTGGGCTGTTGAAGATCGAGCGAATAACGATCAGAGATTATTACTGCCCAGGTAGCGGTGCCAAGGAGGAGTACCTGGATCTCTCGCCCATGCTCTGGGCCCTAGGCCTAGCGATGCTGGTGATACTAGGTCTCCGATCAAAGATACCTCGATCCCTTAGGCCTGGGCCTTAAATGTTCGGCGCAAAGAGTCTGGGTGTAAAATAAGTGTTCGTCTAACTCCTAGGCAAGGAAATCACTATTAGAACTAAAAGGGTATCAAGCGTGATTATGCGGGACAACATCCACGCTAAGGAAAGCTTTTTAAAGAAGTAACAGAGACCCTAATCTGATTGAGGTAAGGTAAGAGAACGCACCCAGCGGGGGAATCCTATCTTGAGAACCTATGTAGCCGCATTCCTAATAATAGCCCTCATGTTAATCCCACTAGCATCCTTCATAACACCAGCACACGCGCAGGCAGAGAAAGGCCCAGCAACAGACCATGTTATCTGGAAGGCGGTGCCGCTGCAGAACGCGGTACAAGCACTCACGTCCGGCGATATTGATGTCTACCTCTTCGGCCTAAGACCATCAGCTGCTAGACAGCTAGTAGGTAAGACGGGTATAACGCTCTACCAGGCACCAGCAGGACTAGTAGACATAGGCCTAAACCCAGCACCAGTAATGATTGTGCAGCTACCGGGCAAGGTGGATAAGGCCGCTGCAGCACAAGCTCTCGGAGTAGACCCGGTCGTGATATCCACGGTGACGTACATACCTAAGGACGCTAACCTCAGCATCCTCAACGCTATGCCGTTCATAGGAGTCCCCATAAACAAGACCGATGTCACCATAGTCGAGCTATGTGCAAAGCCTCTACACCAGCTCCCTGGTAACGCGAAGGTTCTATGGCAGAGCGACAAGTATGATATCAACCCGTTCTGCTTCCGCCAGATAAGATTCGCGCTAAACTACGCTATTGACCGCGACTACATAGTCAAGAACATCTACAAGGGCCTAGCGATAGCGAAGTACGCGTTCTACGGCCCCGACGACCCGGTTTACGTGTACCTCATAGACATTGTCGCTAAGTACAAGTTCAGCTACAACCCGGACCTAGCGAAGAGCGTAGTATCAAACGTGCTCACAAAGGCTGGGGCACAGCTCAAGGGAGGAGTCTGGTACTACAACGGCAAGCCAGTACAAGTAATAGGCATCATACGTGTAGAGGATGAGCGACACGAGATAGGCCTAATGTTCGCCCACGCACTAGAACAGATGGGTATCCAGGTAATAAGAGAGGAGGTAACATTCAGCGAGGCAATACCAAAGGTGTACTTCACAGACCCACGTGACTTCGAGTGGCACTTCTACACCGAGGGCTGGGGCAAGGGCGCGCTAGACAAGTGGGACCCATGGGAGCTAGCCCAGTTCGCAGCAGCCTGGCTAGGATGGGCACCTGGATGGTTCGAGCCAAGCTACTGGAACTACCGCAACTACACAATAGACTTCTACAGCATGCTAACAGCACAGACACAGATAAGCGCCGAGCAGGTGGAGAAGAGCAACTATGTGGACTACCTCGTATGGTTACAGAAGGGCCTCATAAAGCCCGGCGAGACAGTCTATGTGCACAATAAGCAGGAGTGGCTAGACTATCTGCGCAAAGGCACGGAGCTAGGTATACAGGAGAGCATAAGGATCTGGATAGTAGCCACAATGGACACCTACGCTGCCAGAAGCGATGTCAAGGGCGTGACACTAGACCTCGGCGCCGGTCTAAGGAACCCGTTCTTCTACAGAGGCATGTACATACCAGGTAAGAATACAATAAAGGTTGGCCACCTACACGTCTTCACAGCTGGCACGATATGGGACCCGATAGGCGGGTTCAGCGACGTATACAGCGTTGACCCGATGAGGGCAACATTTGACCCGTGGCTGTGGAGGCACCCGTTCAACGGTGAGCCAATACCGTTCCGCGTAACCTTCACAGTACAGACAGCTGGGCCAACTGGCAAGCTACAAGTACCAGACGACGCGGTATGGTGGGACGCTACTCACCACAAATGGGTACCAGCTAAGCAGCTAGGCCGCACAGAGGCGACAAGCAAAGTAGTATTCGACCTATCCAACCTGATAGGCACACACTGGCACGACGGCGAGACAATAACGTGCGCAGACATAATGGGCTACTACGCGGAGCTACTAGATATAGCGTACAACCCGACAAAGAGCAGCATAGAGGGAAGCATCGCATCCCAGCTACAACAGACCTTCAACAGCTTCGTGGCCTTCGAGTTCCTGCCGGGCCAGAAGAAGATAGTAATATACCTCAACTACTGGCACTTCGACCCCAACTACATAGCAGACTACGCGGTAATAGCGCCATCAGTACCAATACCCATAATACTGGCTGAGGACTACCTAGCGTTCGTCAAGAAGACCTTCGCCCTAAGCGATACCCGTAGCAAGAAGGAGAACATACCACACATAAACCTAGTGCTCAAGGACCACGCCGACGCCATAGCAAAGGCTCTTGACGAGATCAACTTCAACGACTACAAGAGCTGGTTCACACTACCAAACGGCAAGACAGTAATGACTGCACAGGAGTGGCAGAGCAGAATAGCAAAGATCAAGAACTACATAAAAGAGTACGGTGTCGCCTGGATAAGCGATGGCCCATTCAAGCTAGTAAAGTTTGACAAGGATGCCCAAGTGCTAGAGCTAGAGGCCTTCCGCGACCCAACCTACCCATTCGGGCCAGCCAAGTGGGTGTTCGGCCTACCAACACCGACAGTAATAACCAACGTGATAGCGCCGATAGTCGAGCCAGGGCAGCCAGCAAAGATAACAGTAATGGTGACTGGTCTACCACCGCTCCACGTGAAGTATATCCTACGCGACCCAGCAACGGGCCAGGTACTAGCTGTCGGCGATGCCCAGAAGACGCCAGCAGGCTTCGTGATCAACCTGCCAGCGGATCTGACCTCGAAGCTGCAGCCACGCTACGCGTACGAGCTTGCAGTAATAGCCTATAGCGAGCAAGTAGCGCTACCAGCAGAAAAGGACATAGTGCTACAAACAACAGCAGCAGTAACCAAGGAGATAAGCACGCTGAAACAGCAGCTACAGAACGTGCAGCAGCAGATGAACCAGCTAAGCGGCCAGCTATCATCGCAGGCGAGCCAGATCGCGCAGCTGGGTAGCCAGGTGCAGCAGCTAACCTCGCAGCTACAGCAGCTACAGAAGCAGCTAGGCCAGCAGGTAGCGCAGGCACTCACGCCACTAACACAGTCACTCACGAAGTTAGCCAACACTGTGACCCAGCTAGCACAGTCAACATCCACTGCGCTCACAACGATAAACAACCAGCTAAAGACACTAGGCACTGCTGTGACAACTATAGGCGATAAAGTAAGCGGCCTAGACAAGAAGCTGTCGACACTACAGTCGTCTATAAACAACTTGGGCAACAACATAGCTACAAAGAACGATGTAAACGCAGTAGCTAGTAAGGCGAGCGCCGCGGAGAGCAAAGCTAACGCGGCGCTATGGGTATCAGTAATTAACCTAATACTGCTACTAGTAGTAATTGCACTACTATTCCGTAAGGCATAAGGCTTTAAATAGAAATAAATACCCTAACAATTTTTTAATAGTCGTAGCTTCATAACTCTTTGTACCAATTTCTTTTACTCCTCTACTTTTAGGCTATGCTTGATGCCCCTTGTTCTCTATAAGCGTAGGTACTTTACCTAGCCTCATGGCTTTAGTAGTGCTCTGGGCAACTGTTAAGCCCTAAGCTATTTTATTAGTCTGTGTGTATAATTACCTATTAAAAGCTGATTCGCTACGCTTTTGTCCCCCCTTTGGGCAACTTTACGACTTGGAGCATCCTCTATACGGGAGACGTGTTCAAAGCTTCGTGTAATGATGTGTATCATTAATTTTCTAATAGTGGAGGAAAAGTATCCTCTGTAAGAGAGGGTTAGGCGAGGGTCTCGGCCATGGTGGGTAGGACAGCCTCCGTACTGGCTAGAAGGGCTGTATTCCTATCAATAGCTCTTGTTCTCATAATGATACTAACGGCTGTCATCATAGGCGCTTCCGGCTACGACGAGGAGGTTCTAAGAGCTATTATTGGTACTGAGTTGCAGGCGTATAGGCAGGCGCTGCAGCGACAAAATATACCTGCTACTAAGATCCAGGAGCTTGTTGAGCAGAGGAAGCAGGAGCTTATGCACATCTACGGCCTGGATAAGCCCTGGACTGCTCGTGTACTGCCAATGGCTTGGCGTGCTCTCAAGCTTGACCTGGGCTATGTTAAGAGCAATGCTGTGGCCGATGTTGTTGGTAAGCAGCCCCCGCTTACGGTGAAGGACGCTATTCTCACAGTATTGCCTAGGACTCTTGTCATGCTGACGGTGGCTGAGCTTATATGCGCGGTTATAGCGTTGCGCTTAGCACCGCTCATAGCGTATAAGCGTGGAAGCCTCCTCGATAAGAGTGTTATAGCTTATGCTGCTTTCACTAATGCTTTGCCGCTCTGGTGGCTCGCGCTAATAGCGGTGTTCGTTTTCGGCTATGAGCTCAGGATAGCGCCTACGGATTACCGGATAATAATCAAGTATATCAACGAGTTTACGAGCAACCCCGTTGACGCTATGAAGGGGATTATCGAGGTATCGTGGCTCCCAGTGCTCGTAGTGGTTATAGGTCTGCTGGGTGGCTGGCTCTACGGCATAAGGGCTATAGCTATCCGTGTCGTGAACGAGGACTACGTGTACGTAGCCAAGGCTAAGGGTGTCCCCGAGGAGCTCGTGGTTAAGCGCTACATCCTTAGGGTCATACTGGGCCCGGTGCTAACCATAGTTATACTGGCGCTGGCTGGCTCCATAGGCGGCTTCATAATAACCGAGTCGGTGTTTGACTGGCCAGGCATGGGCTCTTTGTACTACGCGGCTATTGAGAGTGGTGATGCGCCGACACTGATAGGCCTCATATACATCACTACCCTCGTCTATATACTGGCGCGATTCCTGCTCGAGGTCATATACATCCTGGTAGATCCGAGGGTGAGGTACTAGCCCCATTGTTTTTGTCTCTGTGAAGCTGTACTGGCTAGACCCGTGTAAGGGGGTGTATGGTCTTTGAGCACGAGGGCGGAGGAAGTAAGAAGGAGGATGGCTAGGGCTAGGTCTGAGCGCTTTCGCGAGGCGCGTGAGATTCTTAGCGAGGTCTGGAGAAGCCTGATGGGTAAGACGGGTTTAGTACTGATAGTAGCTCTCATCGCGATATCAATATACGCGTTGATAGTAATGCCTCCTAATATTGTCGAGCTATGGAATAACCCTAAGGCCTG
>Ga0256833_1000790_pt1 | contig 24172 bp, 26 predicted proteins | sample 356284metaG_FD_190535 | JGI IMG/M metagenome (GOLD analysis project Ga0256833, IMG submission 190535) | Hydrothermal vent microbial communities from Mid Atlantic Ridge, Atlantic Ocean - 356-284 | ecosystem: Environmental > Aquatic > Marine > Hydrothermal vents | place: Atlantic Ocean: Mid... | reverse complement strand
GAACTTTCGCCGTCTGGACCATCAGGTCCTCTCGGCCATCGTACATATTGATAATGATACCAAGAACACGTAAAGAGGGCTTCAATTTTTCCTTAATGTCTTTCAAAAATACAAAGACAGAGGGCAAAGTTCTGTAGGCAAGTGGTTCTGATTGAACTGCGATCATGACGGCATCTGAGGCAACAATGGCGCTCCCCGTAATGCTGTTAAAAGTGGGTGGTGTGTCGATAAAAATATAGTCATAACGGTCCTTGACCCCCGTGTATTCAAACCAATTCTTCAATCGGTCAAGATTTTTTGACACAGAGGAAATTTTCCATTCAATGTAAGGAGTCACCGCGCCACTCGGAATTACATCAATATTATCAAATGGCGTATTTTTGATGACCTCTTCAGGTTTGACATTTTTGAGCAAGATATCAAAACTTCCCTTTTCCAGCTTTTCATTGTACAGACCAATACCAAGATAGAGCGAATTCTGGGGATCAACATCTACAAGTAGCACCTTCTCATTATTTTCAGCAAAGGCTGCACCCAGATTGATAACAACAGTCGTTTTTCCTACACCACCCTTTTTAGATAGAATAGCGTAAATTTTTCCCATGTGACTCCCTTATTCGAAGGAAAAGAAATCCTTCGCCGTTTTCTGGCCCTTTTTTTCTTTCTCTACAACTTTCTCCTCTTCTCCTTTTTCTTCCTCTTCTTCAATTAAAGATGCAAAAAATTTCTTTGCGGTCTCTTTCCCACCGAGTCTTACCTCTTCAATCTTCTCTTCAAGCTTTTCCATTGAAATTTTCTCCTTCACCTCGGGTGGTAACTCCTTGAACACCTCTTCCAGTATTTTCTCGACAGGGGCATTCTCTTTAAGTAAAGGATACAGAATTTCCTCTTTCTCCTCCTCTTTAAAAGTTTTATACTGGAAATCCTTTATTTTATAATTTTCGGTGAGTTCTTTAATATCGAGATCTTCTGAAATCTCAACTGGAGGGGGTTCCTCTTTTCCTAACTTCCTTAACTTTTTCTTAATTAACATCAAACCTCCCCTTTACTTTCTATTTCAATTCCAAGCTTGGTTAACAAAAGCTTGTAATCGGGCTTTTCTCTCAAGACCTTCTCAATCTCGGCAATATTTTTTGCTGTACTAACAAGGAAAATGAACTTACCCTCTCCCTCTTTGAAACTCGTGATTTCAAGAGCCCTGATCCCTTTACCGATTAGAGAGGAAAATACTCCAGTAAAGAAACCGGAAAGTAGCATAGCTGTAGGTAAAACTTCAATACTTTTACCATAGGCAAGAGGAGAATAGACGGGAAGGATGTAAAACTGCTTCTCCTTTCTGGCGTTAGATAACTCAATCTCTGCCCACCTCTTCAGGAGGAGATAATCGCTTAGTAATTTCAAGAAAAGCTCCACTTCGAGGTCGTTAATTGACTCCCCAAAGTTTGAAGTAATGTAACTATCCATCCTCCTATAGAACTTTTCACCCCACTTTGTTCCGATTTCATACAAAATCTGCAAACCTTCTTCGTATTCTGATAGAACACTGTTAATAGATGTCAGAAAATCTTCTGTAATCATGATTTCCACAGGACTGTTAAAAAACTGAATTCGACCGCTCTTAATTGCTTTTGGCAATGCTTTCTCTTCTTTTACTTCCTCACCACCTTCAAGGTCCCAGAAAGATTCCTTCATGATACCTCTCCTTTTCCTTTAATTTAAATTGATAATATCTATTTAGTCAAGCCTTATTTCAAGGTTTTCCTGTATTTGTAATAAATTTTCGTGCGCATTTCACACAACAACCATTTACCATGTGCCACATCAAACGCAGTTAAAAGGAGGTTCCCTATTAGTCCTGACAATGCGAGAGACATACTGATATTGATGTTCCTCTTACGTTTACCTATGTCGGCAGTGGGATTTGTTACCTCCGAGTAAAGAGTGGCAACGCCCCAAACAGACGCTGAAGTCATTACTAATCTTGTGAACATTATCCCTGCGGCGATCCACTTTCTATCAAGCATAAAATGAATGTATCCAGGTATGAAAGCAGAGAAAATGAAATCCGAGTAATTAATTTTCCAGGTGAGGATTTTGTATTCAGTGTAAGACATTCCTTGAGGAACGTATGGTAGAGTAAATTGTTTCCCATAAATCACATCAGGAGTTGTTGATATTACAATTAAGGCGTATAAAATTCCCATAATTGCCAAAAATTCTATAAATTCAGAATTGTAAAGTCAAGAACAGCGGAAGAGAGTGTTCGTAAAATGCAGGCTGAGACATACAGAGGCTTAAAAATCCCCCTTTGAAAAAGGAAAACAGGATGGGGATTTTCGAAATATTCAGCATCTCCCTTCTCACGAAGGGGGATTTTTAAATCTGCTGAAATAATCCTGGCAATGTCTAACCTTCATGGTATTTTATTTTTATAGTAAGTTTTGCAGTTAACAATTTTCAATGGAAAACATTTTCGAACACTTACCCGGCAAAATTTGAAAAAAGCATGCTCACTTTGTACTTAGCCTCGCTATCTTGCTTACAAACCTCTGGTTTGTAAGCAAGATAGTATAAATTCCACATAAAATTTTTCAAAAGGCAGCCTATTATTCCCTGTGTTCCAGGGTTTCGATAATGATAAAAACAAAAACAGCCATTACGAACACGATTCCAATAACTATCCAATGGTTGACCCCAAAGAGTTTATCGAGGGTTACTCTCCCAATGTTCCCAGCCAGGTATAGACTTTTCCAGATCTTGTATCCCAGGCCAAAGACCCACATTCCAGCAACCATTCCGAGCATCACAAATAGAGCGTCAAGACTCCCTGAAGCGAATGAAATGACACTTGTCCCGGGACAGTAACCTGAGAGCATAAATCCAACGCCAAACAGTAGACCTCCGAAGAGTTGAGAAATCCAGTATGTTCTGGGAATGTAGACTTTGGAGAAAACTATGGTTCCAATATCGGACAGGAAATACAGCCCGATACTGGCAACTACAATCGCTGTAAACATAACCTTTAAAACGGCCATGTCATCAAAGTAAAAAACACCCGTCAATTTTTTGGTAGAAGTGAATCCAGATAGTGTCAGGACCGATCCAAAGAAAATACCGGTAATTATTGCAAGAATAACATACCAAAAATAAGGAATGTAATACAGTTTGAATAATGGACCCATTTTGCTACCTCCAGAGTTTTCTGATAAATAGTGCCACTATAGGACCCGATATGAAAAAGGCAATCATGAATATCCAGCTTCCAAGTGCGAGTTCAGAGCCACCTGTCAGAGCCTGTCCACTCGTGCATCCACGCGCAAATCTTGTAGCAATGGCAAGAATCATTCCTCCGATAAATGCCCAGAAATATCTCTCTCTGTCTGAAATTCTGGGGCCATGTTGTGTTTGGATTTTCCATTTCCCCAGCAATTTGGAAGTCACTGCACCTCCAATAATCAAACCTATGGAAAGGTAAACGAGGAAATTGTTAAGTGGTGTTCCACCAAATGCGTAGTATTTGTGCCAGTAGGGATGATGTTTTATCCAGTTGGGGGAAAATATTGATAAAATGAAAGCGGCCACCCTATCGAAAGCGCCTGATGCACCAAGACCCCTTCCAAAGATAAAGAAAGTAACGAGTAATACGAGTCCAAGAAGGATTCCCCCAATATAAGCATTAATGTTTTTTTCTTCATCAAACATGTTTTAACCTCCACGCTGTATGGTGGCGGCCCTTCGGGCCGCCACCATTACACTTCTTACCCAGTCACATCACAGGGTTTCCTGCTAACCGGTAGCCCTGCCTTCTGCCAGCCCTTGAATCCACCTTTCAGATTGTAGATCTTCTTGTAACCCATCCTTTCCAAGGACTTTACCGCAAGCGCTGCCCTACCACCAGTAAGACAATACACTAAAATGGGTCTCATGGGGTCCTTTGTTACGTGGGTGATTCTGAACTCCAGGAGTCCTCTTGGAATGTTGATGGCACCAGGAATATGACCTATATGATACTCTCCACCCTGTCTCACGTCTATCACGAGTAAATTGGGCATGGTCTTTATCATTTTGGCTGCCTGCTGCGGTGTTACCCAGTTTATCGACACCTTGGCCTCAGCTACCAGTTGCTTGGGAGACTTTATCTGCGCTTTCAAACCCATTACGGGTATGGCCAGACTTAGAACTATAGTTACTATTAGGGCCTTTTTGTACATCCTCATACTTTACCTCCTTTTTAGCATCCCTCCTCCTCTTCTTCCGGTTGTGGAGGAGGGGTCTGTGGGGTTACCTTCATTTTGCTTCCTTCATGCTCCAGATGTTTCTTTTCCTTTGCCTGTAATTTGTACAACTCAGATGATACCGGCCCTGTCCTTACCCATGCCCTGTACCCACCTTTTAGTTGCCACGCATCAAAACCAGCTCCCCTCAGCAGTGCCACAACGTAAGGCGAAATAGATTCGTCCTTACAGTAAACGATTATCTTCTTGTCCCTGGGAAGTTTGTTTATGTACTCGGGAGTAAACAACTTATCGTATGGGATATTCACAGCATCTTTTATGTGTCCCTTCATGTATGTCTCGGGTGATCTCAGGTCTATTATGATGAACCCAGGGGCTCCCGAATTTAGAAGGGTTTTCAAACCTATAGGGGTCACTTCGTACCTAAATGTACCTATCGCGCTAAGGAACAGAGAGGCATTTCGGTAATAATCCGAATACTCGGCCTTTAAAAATCCGACAAGCATGAGGACTATCAGTATCTTTTTCATGCCCTGGCCTCCTCAGTGTACTTCTTAAGCTCTTTCTCGATATCCTCTTTGTACCTTTTGATCCACTCTTCACGCTCTTTGACCATCTCCCTCCACCACTTGTAGTGATGTTCATAGGCGTAAAGTTCATTTACATAACCGGTAAACATTGAGAAGAAAGATTCACGCTCTTCAGGCATAAAGGCAGCCATGTATATATGAACAAACAGCCCCATAACAACCATTCCAACAGCTAAGAAATGAATAGCGATTGCCCATCTAACTGCCGTAACTCCACCAATGTGGGTAGTCATAACAATTCCTGAGACGGCAATGAGGATGGTCCCAACCGCCACATCCCAGGCATAGAGTTTCTGTCCACCGTTGTAAATTCCTTGAGGAGGTAGCTCGACTTTCTCTCCCAGGATCAATTGGCCACGCCTTATTACCCAGATGATGTCATCTTTTGCAAGAATGAGCATGTTCTTGATGTATCCCCAGAGATAATTTTTGTATCCGAAAATAGCATAGAGAAGCAAAACGATGATCCAGGTTACACCAGTCATGATGTGGAATTTCAGCATATTTGCACGGGTGCCAAAGATTCCCATCCAGATTTTCTGCCAGAAAACAGGAGTAAATCTGTAGTACTTAGAGATGATCAATGCCGACCCGGTTGTCAGCTCAATAAACCAGACGAGAGCATTGAACCAGTGAAGATAAATGGTGGCTATGTCGTGTTTCTTGAGCTTCTTTTTCTTCAGCTCCTCCCTTTCATCAAAGGTCAGTGGTAAAAATTTCTCAAGTAGTTCTTTTCTCATTTGAAAAACTCCTTTTATTCAAATTTTTCCTCACCTTTGAATAACTGAACGAAATAGGCGACTGACGCTCCTAAAAATGAACCTATAACTCCAAGTCCAATCAGAGGTTTCAGTACCTTTTCCCATAATGAGGCTGGAGTTGGCAATTTGGGCTTTCGTGGTGGGAACTTGTTTATAATCAGGTCTACTTTCTTATCGTCTCCAACATAATAGACATTTGGACCGATGTTAACCTCATCTGAAGTTATGCCCCTTGCACCTTCTCCGAAGACTAATTTGTAAACATCACTTGTTGGATCATCCAAGTCGCCGAATACCTTTGCCCCTGTGATACAGGTTTCCACGCAGGCTGGCTCAAGGCCTTTCTCAAGTCGAGGGGCGCAGAAATCACATTTATCTACCTTTTTAAGGGTTGGATGAACGTATCTTGCGCCATAAGGACATGCTTCAACACAGTAGCCACAACCGATACAGAGATCGTGGTCCACGACTACAATACCGTCCTCCCTCTTGTAAGTTGCACCAGTTGGACATGCTTCAACACATGTAGGATGTTCGCAATGATTGCACTGTCCGACGTAAAAAGCCGCCACCAGTTCAAATAAACCACCTCCCCTTTTGAGGGCTGTTGGATAGGTTGGTCTAACCCAGGTTCTATGTTCATTGTCGGGGACACCCCATTCGGCCCTACAGGCCACTTCACATGCGTGGCAACCAACACACCTTTGAACATTGATAACCATTGCATATCTTGTCATATCCTATTCCTCCTCAGCATCCTTCTTCCTCTTCTCCCTCTTGAGGAGCAGTTTGAATCTTAACCTTCACCGGTTTCTTCTCGATCTTTACTTTCGGCGCGCTGTATGCAGCTTTAGCCCTCTTTATTCTCTCCTCGTATCCTGCAGGGGTGTATTCAAGAAGTTGACCGTTTTTCTCTATCTTTATGAAATTGACGCGCATGCCCGATGTCCCGGTTATGGGGTCTGGCTTAATTCTTGAAATGAGGAAATTGTCAGAAATTCCCTTGTTGTAAGCACGACGTAACATGGGATTTTTCTGACCGAAACCGTGAACGAGAAACACACAATCGTCTCTTATCCCTGGTGTTACAAAAACCTTTACAGGACCTTCCTTGACTCCGTCCTGATTAACCACGTAGACTTCGTCTCCATCCTTTATTCCCATTTGGCTGGCCGCTTCATCGTTTATCCAGAGCCTATTTTCCGGCATAATCTCGTTCAACCATTCATTATTTATGGTTCTCGTGAACGAGTGTACAGGAGACCTTCCGTAGATTAATCTGAAATAACCTTTTGGTGGGTCTTCAACTGGTTCGTAAATTGGAATTGGAGAGATATCTACTGAGGCAAGTTTTGTAGAATAGAGCTCGACTTTGCCAGTCGGGGTATTAAATTTGAAATCGGCGAGGCTTTCGGCAAAAGGTCTGCCTGGGAATGAAACAACGCCTGTTTTTGAAAGGTCGTAGGTGGATATTCCAAGGGGCTCAAGCATGGTGTCAATGACATCTTCAATCGAGCCACATGGGAAACAGTCCTTTAGCCCCATGTATTTCAGAAATTCTTTTGCAATCCAGTAGGGTTCTCTGGCCTCAAATAGAGGTTTGATTACGGGCTGTCTGTAGGCAACATAAGGTGTCTTCCAGTTAGAAATTACAAATGGGGCGTCGTGCCTTTCAAGATACATAGCCTCCGGTAGGATCAGATCAGCATAAAGTGCAGGATCTGTTGGGAGAATGTCAATTACCACAAGGAGATCGAGCTTCTCTATGGCCTTGAGAGTTTTCTGAGGCTCTGGAATGGCCTGGATGATGTTCTGTCCATAGACAATCCAGCCCTTGATAGGATACGGTTTGCCTGTGAGAGTGGCTTCAATGACACACAGAGAAGGAACACCCTCTTCGGCGAATGGATAAATTTCCTTTCGCATAGCCTGACAGACATTCTTTTCCTTTCTCTTGGGGGTACAAGGGCACTTTGCCGTTTTTAATTTTGTAGGGAGGAAGTAGCCACCGGGTCTACCCCATGCGCCGAGGAGAGCAACAAGGATGGCAATAGCACGTGACCTCTGAGTATCATTACCATACCATGTTGTATGTCTGCCAGGGTGCACAACCACTGAGGGCTTCCTGACTCCCATCTCGATGGCTGTCTCTCGAATGATGGATGCCGGAATTTCGGTCACCTTTTCTGCCCATTCCGGGGTATAGTTTGATACGACTTTTTTGAGCTGTTCAAAGCCGTAACCATATCTCGCAATGAATTCCTTGTCATAAAGTTCTTTTTCTATCAGGACATTGATCCATGCTAAAATGAGAGCAGTGTCGGTTCCAGGCTTGATTTGTAACCACCAGTGTGCTTTCGATGCTGCTGTCGAAAACCTTGGGTCCACGACTACCAGCCTGGCTCCACGTGCAATTGCATCTGCGAATTGTTCTATTTGACCGGTGTGAATATTCTCTCCGAGATGAGAGCCAATAAGGACGATCATACTTGCATTCTCGAGATCAATTCTCTCTGGTGATCCGGGACTTGACCCAAAAGTCAGTTTAAAGCCTACGTCCCTTGGCCCGCGACAGTGGTTGAATGAAGCCACTGCAAAGTTAGGAGAGCCCCAATGGAGCATGGCAGCTTTGAAGAATTTGGAAGAGGAACCATGGGGGAACATTGCAACCGCTTTCGTGCCGTATTTTTCCTTTATCTCATTCATCTTCTCCGTCATGAACTTGAATGCCTCGTCCCAGGAGACCCTTCTCCACTTGCCTTCCCCCCTCTTTCCAACTCTCATCAGAGGATATTTGAGTCTATCTGGGTCATACACCTGCTTCACACCTGCATTTCCACGTGCACAAATCCGGCCTTTGTTATTTGGATGTAAGGGATTACCTTTAATCCTAACAAGACGCCCATTTCTTACTTCACCGATGATACCACATCGCCAGAAACACATTTCACATGTAGATGGTATCTCATCGACCTTTTCGGTCCCACGCCATGTCTGGGGACGTCGCTCGCCCCGGGAAATCCCGGGGACAAGCACCGTACTCCCTGCAGCTACTGCTGCCCCCTTCAAGAATTGCCTTCTGGTTAATTTATGATGACTCATAAAAAAACCTCCTATTCAGCCGGTAAATTCTTCTGATAGGAAGATACCTTCTCTTTTAATATCTCTATCAAGGCTTCACGCATTAATTCGCAGACTCGTAGCAACTTTTTGTTCCCGATGTAGTAGAACACTCTATGACCGATTCTTGTTGAATTCACGATGCCTGTTTCTTTCAGAACCTTCATGTGCTGGGAAATGTTCTGGACCGGGAGATCGAGCATCTTTGCAATCTGTGTAACAGATTGCTCTCCCTCTGCAAGTATACGGATGATTGCTATCCTCACAGGGTTCGTGAATGACTTGCAGAGGTCAGCCTGCAGTATGGTTAAGTCGTCAAGATAAATTTTTCCGTTCACAATTGCTAATTTTACACAATTAAGTATTTAATGTCAAATATTTTATAAAAAATAAGTTATCAATAGTCCTAAATTATAATGATACTAATTCTCATAAAGAATAGTGGAATTAATTGCATTTATCTATAAGACGAATTTTGAGACTGCGTCTCATTTCCATGATATGTCATTTATATAAAACCAATTTAATGTTTTATAGATGACTATATTTCCATAAATCTTTGAGCGTAAATCGAAACAATTCTGGTTATTCACCAAAACGATACCCCTGGCTCTTACTTTTGCATTATTGGGGAAGTAATAAATCTTTTCTCCTGAGAGGGGGTGGAGATATTTCACTTCTTCCACACAGAGTTGGGAGACTTCAGAAGTGATTCCTTTCCAGAGTCCAGTTGACTAATATAAATACGGGGATTTGTTTTTAAGAGGTAAACATTCTCTAATCCGTCGGAATATTTTCCTTTTCCACCATTGAAGAAAGAGTCAAACGGGCAACTTTCTCTTGATTTTTTACGTCATAATAGTGTGGAAAAACTTTCTTTAACCCTTCGATAGGTGTGATTTCAAATCCCACCAATTTGGTTAAGTTTCGATGTTGCAAGGTCTTCCATAATTTGCTTAAATGCTATAGAGCGTTTTTAACCATTTTGCATTTATACCTTTAAATAAGATAATTTCTATTAAAATAGAAAATATTGACATTATTAATAAATGTTACTAAAATTTTATTAGCATAAAAATTTTTAAAAAGGAGGTTGTAAAAAATGGCAAACAAACTCTGTATGACCGTTATGAGTGGTAGTATAGACAGGTTGACTGGTATGGCCATATTGGCCAGTGGTGCCGTTGCTATGGATATGGAAGTTGAAATCTTTCTCCAGCTCTGGGGGGTTTACGCCTTCAAAAAGGATGTGATTAAGGAAAATATGAATCTGAGCGAGTTTCAGGAGAAGGGAGAGATGGTCGCTAAGAGACTACAGGAGCTCAAGCTGCCCATGTGGTACGAAATTCTTAAAGAGGCAAAAGAGACCGGAAATGTGAAGATTTATGCGTGTTCAACTGCATCCACCATCTGGGATGTGAAGAAAGAGGATCTTGAGATGGTAGATGATATCATTGGAGCTGGTGAGTGGATCGACAAGTCAAAGGAAGCTGCAATTAGTTTATTCATCTAAAAGGAGGATGAGAAAATGGCAGAGCTGAGTCCTGAAGAACTCAAAAATCTGAAAGCGGATAAGGTTGTGGATGCCAGGGGAACTTCCTGCCCGGGTCCTCTCCTTGCTGCGAAACGTGCCATTGCTGAGGTACCGGTTGGTGGAGTGATGGAAGTTTTATCCTCTGATCCAGGTACCAAGCGAGACCTGCCCCTCTGGGCCAAGAAAATGGGCCATGAGTATTTAGGCACCATTGAAGAGGCAGGATACTGGAGAATTTTTGTTAAAAGAGGAAAATGATGAGCAGGGAAGTTAAAAGAGAAGACGAGGATTTTCGTCCGAAAATCCTCGTCTTCTCCACTGATTATATTTCTGATCTGGGTATTGACCTCGCAGGGAGTATGCACATGCACTATCCGGCAACTGTCAAAACCATCTCATTGCCCTGTTCCAGTTCCATCAAACCAAAGTGGATTCTATACGCCATAGAAAAAGGATTTGACGGTGTTTTTATCGCAGCTGATGGAACAGATTGTCCTTTTTTGAAAGATTGTACAGACAGAACCGCAAAAATCGCTGAAAAAGCCCAGCAGCTGCTGAAGGAGAAAGGATACAACCCTGTCCGTCTGAAAATGGCAGCAATCTGCTCTGTTTGTGCGGAGCCATTCGTGAATCACATTCACAATTTTTATATGACTCTTAAGTCACTTGGTCCACCTGAGAAAGGGGAGGTGACATCATGAACTACGATGCAATTGTGATTGGTGGCGGAATAGCTGGAATGGAATCTGCTATTAATCTCGGCGATATGGGATATAAAGTACTCCTCGTTGAAAAGTCAGAAAGTATCGGTGGTAAAATGATTCTGCTCTCTAAAGTCTTTCCTACACTTGACTGCGCGAGTTGTATTGCGACTCCGAAGATGGCTGCAACGGCTCACCATCCAAACGTTGATCTTATGGTCTACAGTGAGGTCAAAGAGATAAAGAAAAATACTGACGGTACGTTCACGGTCAAGATATACAAGCAACCCACCTATGTGAACAATGATGCCTGCACAGGGTGTCAGCAGTGTGAATTTGCCTGTACAGTGGCTATCCCTGACAGGTTTAACTTTAATATGGTCTCAAGCAGGGCAGCTCACATTGCGTTCCCCCAGGCGATACCCAAGAAGGCGGTGATCGAGAGAGCCGGCTCTTCTCCATGCTCTTTTGCCTGTCCCGCTGGAATCAAGGCACATGGCTACGTTTCCCTGGCAAGAAGTGGCAAATTTGAAGAAGCCTTCAAACTTATCCTTGAAGATAACCCCCTCGTTGGCTCTCTCGGTCGAGCATGCTTCGCTCCCTGTGAGGAAGAGTGTACACGTGGATTGCTCGAAGGACCTGTGCCAATCCGACAGATCAAGAGATTCATTGCAGACTACTATTATGAAAGACATCCCGATCCAGAAGTTGAGGAAATTGAAAAAAATGGTAAGAAAGTTGCAATCGTTGGCTCCGGCCCTGCCGGACTAACTGCTGCCTATCATCTTGCGAAGAAGGGGTACGATGTCACAATTTTCGAGGCAGATTCAGAGCCCGGTGGTTTGATGAAAACGGTCATTCCAGAGTTCCGTCTTCCTAAGGAAGTTGTTGATCGAGACATAAAGAACATAACGGCATTAGGAGTTGAAATTAAAACTAATACCTCAATTAAGTCAGTAAAGGAGCTTAAGGAAAAGGGATTTGATGCGGTTTTTGTCGCAACAGGTGCCTCCACAAGGAGACTTTTGAACGTCGAAGGTGAAAACCTTGAAGGTGTTTATCACTGTATCGATTTCCTGAAACGTGCAAAGTTAGGTGACAACTTAAATGTAAAGGGTAAGAGAGTGCTTGTAGTCGGAGGTGGGAATGCCGCTATTGACCCGGCACGTGTTGCATTGAGACTCGGTGCAGAGAAGGTGATCCTTCAGTACAGGAGAACGAGAAAAGAGATGCCAGCTTACTTTATTGAGGTTGAAGAGGCCGAGGAGGAAGGTGTTGAATTCAAATTCCTCTGTGTTCCTATCAAGTTTATTGGTGAAAACGGAAAACTCAAAAAGGTTGTTTGCCAGAAAATGAGACTTGGGGAGCCGGATGAAACTGGTAGAAGGAGACCAATCCCCATACCAGGATCTCAGTTTGAAATGGAATTCGATATTGCCGTCATTGCAATTGGAAACAACCCATCCACCAGCTACTTTGCCGATGAGCTGGAGCTCAACAAGAATGGAACTATCAAGGTTGATCCAGTGACGCTACAGACCTCGCTTCCCTATGTGTTTGCCGGTGGCGACGCTGTCCTTGGCCCTTCGAATATAACTGAGGCATGTGGGCTTGGGAAGAGAGCGGCATTCTATATTGACAGATTCCTCAAAGGTGAAGACCTGAAGGTTGAATTCGATAGAAAACTACCTGTGGTTGATAAAGACAAAGTTTTGAAACGTCAGAAGATGTATACCACCCGCACTCCTGTTAGAAGGAAAGAGAGGCCGATTGCAGAGCGTGTTCACGATTTCAAAGAGGTAGAGCTACCCATGACAGAGGAAGAGGTTCGCTACAGCGCTTCAAGGTGCCTGGACTGTGGGATATGCTCTGAGTGTCATCAATGCATCAACGTTTGTCCAGCGAATGCTATAGATTTCGGTCAAAAGGGGGAGGAGATTGAAATTAGAGTAAAAACAGTTATAACGTCAACGGGATTTGAGCTGTTCCCTGCAGAACTTAAACTTCAGTACGGATTTGGCAGGTTTAAAAACGTTATTACAGCTATGCAGATGGACCGTCTTCTCTCGCCAACGAGACCTTACAACACGGTTTTGAGACCTTCTGATGGTAAAATTCCTGAAAATATTGCCTTTGTGCTCTGTACGGGTTCACGTGACCACACAGTTGATAACCCACTGTGTTCTCGGGTATGCTGCATGTACTCCCTGAAACAGGCACAGCTTTTGATGGGAGTTCTCCCTCTTGCAGATATCACCATTTATTACATCGACATTCGTGCCTTTGGTAAAGGATTTGAAGAATTCTACCAGCAGGCAAAGGGAATGGGTGTTTACTTCACTAAGGGAAAAGTTGCAAAGATAGAAGAACTCGATAATGGCAACCTGCTTCTCCATGTGGAGGACATTGAATCTGGTGAAATAAAGAAGGTGGAGCATGACCTCGTCGTGCTCTCAGTAGGGCTTCTCCCGAATGTAAGAGCAAGTGAGATTTTCCGCGATAAGCTTGAATTCGATGAATTCTTTTATATCAAAGAGGTTGATGAGGACTTGAATCCGGGAAAGACATCGGTGGATGGAATTTATGTTACTGGATGTGCATCAGGTCCAATGGATATTCCGGGCACGATTCTGCATTCAGGTGCAGCGGTTGCGCAGGCAGCGGCCTATATCGAAAAGATAAAAGGAGGCGCAAAATGAGTGGACGGAGAATCGGTGTCTATATTTGCTATTGCGGTGGAAATATTTCTGACTATGTAGATGTTGAAAAAGTTAGAGATATTATAGCGAAAGAGCCTGATGTTGTAGTGGCAAAAACGGTGATGTTCGCCTGCTCCGACGCCTCGCAGCAGATAATGATCGAAGATATTAAAAAGGAAAAATTAGATGCCCTTGTTGTGGCCTCGTGTTCACCAAAACTCCACCTCTATACGTTTAGAGGAGTTGCCAGACGCGCAGGTTTGAACCCATACCAGTACATCCAGGTCAACCTTAGGGAGCAGGATTCCTGGGCACACACTGACGACTATGAGGGTGCAACCGAAAAAGCGGTGAGACTCGTCAGGGCCGGTATCGCAAAAGCCCGTTATTCCGAGCCTCTGGAACCTCTCAGGATAGAAACTACACCCGCAGTTCTTATCGTTGGCGCTGGAATAGCTGGATTGAGGGCTGCACTGGGTCTTTCCGATATTGGAATTTCAGTTTACATAGTTGAAAAGGCAGACAAACCCGGTGGATGGGTTGCAGATTTTGGCCGTATGTATCCCCACGATAACGAGGGTAAGGTGCTCATAGAAAAATTACTCAATGAAATAAAAAAACGTTCAAATATTGTAATGTACACCAACGCAGAGGTGATTGAAAAGAAAGGCTCAGTCGGAGATTTCCATGTAAAAATTAAGGTAAAAGACAGTGAGGCGATTCCACTCCATGTTGGGGCAATAATCGTAGCAACCGGTTTTGATTCTTACAAGCCTCAAAATGGTGAGTACGGATATGGTTTAGACGGAGTAGTCACACTGCCTGAATTCAAAAAATTGATTGATTCCTCGAATGGGAAGCTTGTTTATAATGGCAAACCTGTAAAGTCTATCGCCTACATCTACTGTGTGGGCTCACGTGAAAAGCCGGATAAAGAAAATGCCCACCAGTACTGCTCAAGATTCTGCTGTAATGCAACCATCCATTCCTCACTTCTGATTAATGAGAAATACCCTGATGTGGTGCAGTTCCATTTATACCGTGACATGAGAACCTACGGTAAATATGAGCTGATGTATGAGAAGGCCAGAAGAAACGGCTCAATATTCCTCAGATTTTCAGAGGATTCACCACCTGAGGTTCTGAGCGACGGCGGGAGCCTGAAGGTGCGTGTCAAAGATACACTGACCGACAATGAAGAGATTGAAATCCATCCTGACCTTGTTGTCCTCGTAACCGGCATGGTTCCAAGACCAAATGATAGGTTGGTTGAGATTCTTAAACTACCGGTTGGTAGAGACGGATTCTTTAACGAAATTCACCCTAAATTGAGGCCGGTAGAGACTGTCATGGATGGTGTGTTTATCTGTGGCGCTTCACAGGGACCGAAAAATTCTGTGGAAGCCGTGGCCTCTGCACTGGCAGCAGTCACAAAATCTGCTGGACTGCTGAAGAAAGGATACGTGGAGCTCGAGCCCACAGTTGCTCATGTAAATGAGGAACTCTGCGAATGGTGTGGCGAATGTGAAAAGGCGTGTCCCTATGAGGCCGTGGAGAAGATTTCAAAGAACGGTAAAGAAGTTGCAAGGATCAATCCAGCTCTCTGTAAAGGATGCGGTGCCTGTGTACCGGTTTGCGAAAGGGATGCACTTGACGTCAAAGGCTACACGGACAGGCAGATCAGAGCAATGATCGATGGTCTTGTAAAGGAGGTGGTGTTGAAATGAGAGATATTCGTGAGATTATCCGTGACGAAATGGTGATGCGGTCAAAAATCCTGAAAATTTTGAAAGACGGCCCGAAAACCGTTCCTGAGGTGGCAGAGGCACTTGGTGAGCCGACTGAGGAAGTGATGTTCTGGATGATGGGAATGAGGAAGTATGGTTACATCGAAGAGACTCAGGACATTACTGATGAGGGTTTTTATAGGTACGAATTAACCGAGAAGGGGAGGAGTGAAAATGGCGGTTAAAGCAGCCCCTGAATTCATGAAGAATTTTAGAGAATTTGAAAAGTTTGATGCCTCCGCATGTATGAGCTGTGGATGTTGCACTGCCATCTGTCCCATGGAGACCGGGATTCTTGCTCGGAAACTCTTCCGCTACGTGATGCTTGGAATGAAAGACAAAATAGTGGAAAACAGGGAAGTTATATTCTCATGCTTACTGTGCAAGCTCTGCGAAGAAGGTTGTCCTGCTGATGTGAATATTGCCGAGAACGTCAGAATTCTCAGGAACTATCTTAACAAATATTACTTTAAGCTCTGAGGAGGCAAGAAAATGGCGTTTCCAATCGATGTTTCAATTGGAATAATGAAGGATAACCTCGAAAAGAGAAAATCTGTTCTTCCGATTTCTCGTAAAGATGCTCAGAGATGGACAAAAGGTCTGAATATTCCTCATGGTGGTGAAACTGTTCTCTACACTGGATGCATGTATCAGCTCATCCCCTACATTTCTGCAACAGTTAAGTATGCTGAAAAGTACGGAGATTCCGGACTCAAGAACCTTGCAAGACTTGGAAGAACACTCAATAAGGTTGTGAGCTTAACCGGATTTATGGCCCTTTTCTCAAAAACTCAGGAGGAAGAGTATCACGAAATCTTAAGGTCGATAGTGAAACTCCTTCAGAATGCCGGTGTAGAATTTGGCTATCTTTACGATGATGACTATTATTCAGGTGCTCTCCTTTACGATCTTGGAGTCGATGAGTCGGTTAAAAGACACGCAGAATTTGTTTACAGGAATCTGAAAAAATACGGTGTGAAAAAAATTATTACGGTGGATCCTCATACCACGAATTTGATGAGAGAGGTTTATCCAGAGATAATCCCTGATTTTGATATCGAGGTTAAGAGTTATCTTGAGGTACTTGTTGCGAATATCGATAAATTGGAGCCTGTCAGGGATGTAACTCAGACTGTGGTGATCCACGATTCCTGTGTGTATGCCCGTTACGAGGGTATTATTGACGAGCCGAGAATGCTGCTTGAGAAGGCAGGTTACAGGGTTGTCGAGCCTGATAATGCTGGTAAGTTGACCTTTTGCTGTGGTGGCCCTGTGGAATCACTCTTCCCGGAGAAGGCGCTTAATATCGCGAAAAAGAGAGTCGACGAGCTTGATAGATTCGGCAAGAACGTGGTGACCATGTGCCCGATCTGTCTTGCCAATCTCTCAAGGGCTACGAATGTTCTAACCTTCAAAGACATAGCACTTTACCTTAGAGACGCGTTTACAGAGTGAGAAATTGTAGGATCTAACAGGAAACGTGTGATATGGAGGGTGATTTTCGGTGAGGTAATTCATGGAGTAGATTTGTGGTAAATTTAAACGTGAAATTAATGGGTGAAAATCGATAAAATTATCTGTTTTATTGAAATACCCCCTTGAAGAAGGCGATAGGGGGATTCTGATCGTTTTCCGATATGTCTTTTATGAGAGACTATTAGAGTACTTCTTGAGTGGGATAAACCCTATTTTTCCCCAAACTCCAGTCAAGCTTTGGCCTTGCAATTACCTAAACCCTGATTACATGTGGGCTTTGAACCTGATACATAAATTCTTCTGAACCAGTTTAAATGCCCCTTCCAATAGCAATTAACTTTATAATAAAATCCAAACTTTCCTGGAGGTTTGTGATGAAGAGACTGTGGGCACCGTGGAGAATGAGATACATACTCGAAAACGATATCGATAAGGTTGGTTGCATCTTCTGCACAAAACCTGCACAGAATAAGGATGAGGAAAACAAAATTCTGTTCAGGGGAAAGCACGTTTTTGTTATTATGAATATTTTTCCTTATAACTCCGGTCACCTGATGATTGCACCTTACTCTCACGTGGGAGCTCTGGAACTTCTAAAGGAGGAAGAAATCACGGAGATGTTTACGCTTGCTCAGGAGGTTGTAAAAATTTTGAAAAAAGTCATGGACCCCGATGGCTTTAATATTGGCATGAATATTGGAAGGGTTGCAGGTGCAGGTTTTGATCAGCATATGCATCTTCACATAGTCCCAAGGTGGAATGGGGATACAAATTACATGCCTGTCCTTGCGGACATAAAGGTAATCCCTGAGGCACTGGAGGATACCTACAGAAGGCTTAAACCCCACTTTGATGAACTCAAAGAAAGATGGAAAAAGTAAAGGTTAAGGGAAAATACTTTTTTTCGCACCCCTGGATATATTCAAAAAAAATAGTGGAAACAGGAGACGCAAGACCCGGAGATTCTGTCCTTGTATACACAACAAAGGGGAAATTTGTAGGTTCGGCAATTTTTAATCCTAATTCAACTCTTGCCCTTCGAGTATATTCGAGGGGACATGTGGAGTTTGATTACCCCTTTATTAAGGAACGAATTTACAAAGCTCTTGAGTACAGAAAAAGTGTCTATCCGAAGGCAAATTCGTTCAGAGTTGTATTTGGGGAGTCCGATTATCTACCGGGGTTAATTATCGATAAGTATGGACATGGACTTGTCTTTCAAATTTTATCACTGGGAGTAGAGAGGAAGAAAAAGGAGTTGATAAATGCACTCGTGGATATTTTTGATCCCGAATTTATTTTTGAGAAAAATGACTCCCTGAAAAGGAAGGAAGAGGGGCTGGAACCTGTAAAACGAGTTGTATACGGTGAGCTCAGTGGACCTGTGGAGATTGAAGAGAACGGTTTGAAATTCCTCGTTGATGTTGAGAATGGCCAAAAGACAGGGTTTTTCCTCGATCAGCGTGAAAATAGAGCTATTGTCAGGAGATTCGCAAGAAATGTAGAAAGTGCACTTGACCTCTTTAGCTATACAGGTGGATTCACACTAAATCTATTAAAAGCCGGGGTTAAAAGGGTTTTTGCAGTTGATAGATCATCTGCTGCAATCAAAATGCTTGAGGAAAATGTGAGGCTTAATGGTTTCGATCCTGAGCGTGTTATAACCTTCAAAAAAGATGTGGACGACTTTTTAAATGAAATGCTTTTTTCAGGGGAGAAGTTTGACCTCGTTATAGTTGATCCACCAGCCTTCACACACAAAAGACGCTCCAAGGAAAATGCAAAGAAGGGTTATGTCGCTCTGCACCAGGGGGTTTTAAGTGTTTTGAAACCAGGGGGTATAGTTTTTACCTTCTCGTGCTCTCAGTACATAGGCGAGGAAGATCTCCTCGATACCTTTTATCAGGCAGCAAAAAGTCAGGAGCGTGAATTTTTTATTCTTGAAAAGCTGATTCAGGCGAAGGATCATCCGGTTTTGCTTGGTTTCCCTGAGAGCTTTTATTTGAAAGGCTTTGTCCTTAAAGAAATTATTTAATGGAGGAAAAGGATGAAAAGAGCATTCATGTTCCCTGGTCAGGGGTCTCAGTATGTTGGAATGGGCAAAAAGCTCTATGAGGAGTATATGCCCGCTAAGGAGTTGATGGAAAAAAGCAACGAAGTGCTTGGTTTTGATATCCTGAAGTTGATGTTTGAGGGACCGGAGAAGGAGCTAACAGAGACAAAGAATGCACAGCCCGCATTGTTTATTGCTGGTGCCGCCGCTTTTGAGTATTTGAAAAGGGAAAAGAATATCATCCCCGATGTTACTCTCGGTCATAGCCTCGGTGAATTCACCGCCCTCTACGCTGCTGGAGTTTTTGATTTTGAAACGGGACTTCGTGTTGTCAGAAAGAGAGGGGAGCTCATGTCAGAGGCCGGAAGCAAATATCCTGGTACAATGGCAGCGGTAATCAGTAAAATATCGGTTGAAGAAATTGAGAAGACCCTTGAAAGAATAGAAGGAATCGTGGTTGTCGCCAATATAAATTCTCCTGAGCAAACTGTAATTTCAGGAGAAGTAGAAGCTGTCAGGAAGGCTATGGAGGTACTAAAGGAGAAGGGCGCAAAGAGGGTGATCCCTCTGCGTGTCTCAGCTGCTTTCCATAGCCCTTTGATGAAGGAACCAGCAAAAGAATTTGCAAAATTTCTGGATGAAATTGAGTTTAATAAACCCACTATTCCCGTGATTCCCAACTTTACAGCCCGCGTCACTGAAGATGTGAGTGAAATAAAGGAGGCCCTTAAGAATCAGCTAACTGGAAGTGTTAAATGGGTTGAATCAATTAGGGAGGCTGAAAGAATTGGAGTAAATGAATTTATCGAAGTCGGTCCTGGAAAAGTATTAAAGGGACTTGTTTCAAGAATTCTGAAAGGAGTCGATGTCAGGAATTTTGAGGCTCCGGGAGACCTATGATGGAATCTTTTATCTTACATGAGTGGCTCATTCTTGTCCCAATAAAAGTGAATGGCATAAAGGGATGGGCAAATATAGATACAGGGGCAACAGGTTCCACTGTAAGTGGTAAAATCGCTCGTAATCTTAGAGTTTGGCGAGAAACAAAGGTACAGGGTGCCATCAAAGAGCAGATGCGGGAAATTGTGAAGCTCAAAGAGGTCAATTTTCTAAATGAGAAGTTCGAAAATCTCGAAACCTCAGCTGATAAGGATTTTCTGAACGAATTGCCGGTAGAGACACTTATGACCTGTGGTGTGGATATCCTTTACTCTCACACCCTCGTCCTGGATTTTAAAGAACTCAAGGTTGGATTTGATAGGGAGAATTTAGAAGCTACTGAGGGAATCGATGTGTCAAAAGTGAAAGGGCTTGTCACTTTTAAAATGGGACTTGGAGACTCTGAAGTGACCGCACTTTTTGATACCGGTGCAGGGTTTTCTGTGATAAACGGTAACCATCTCGAGGATTTCGCCTACGATATAACCCCTGTCTATTCAATTGAAGTGAAGGACCCTATGGGCGGTCTGGGCGTTGTCGATGTATTCACTGGAGACTTACAGATTGGGGACCTTTACCTCAATGATGAAGAGTTCCTCTTGATGGACCTATCCGGGATAGAAGAAGCTCTCAATGCACGGATAGACTTCATACTTGGTGCAAGTACAATGCTTCGAAGCAACGCAATCTGGAGAATAGGAGAAGAAAAAGTCTCTGTAGCTAAAATCCCCGGGTAGGTAATCCTTCCTTACTGGGGAGTATTTTGTTGATGATATCGGTTTCTTTAACTTTGTCGTCAAACAACCACTGAATCTTGATCCAGAAATCTTTTATAACAGTTGATTTAAAGACCCCATCCTTTACCTCTATCTCCTCAAACTTTTTCCCCTTTAAGGCATAAAACTCTGCTATATCCTTTTCGGAATCAATAAGCCAGTACTCTTTAACACCGATTTTTTCATATCCCAGGAACTTCTCAACCCTATCCTCCCGCCTCGAACTCTTTGAAATAATTTCAATTACAAGGTCAGGGGCACCGACAATTTCATATTCTTTAATGATGTTCTTTCTTTCCTTCGAAATGAATAGCAGATCTGGCTCAAAGGCATTGTATTTGTCAATTCTTACAAGTGTCCTTGACCCAAGCACGATCCCGAGGTCTCTGGATACCACATAAATCCTCAAAATTGAGAACAATTTTCCGAAAATATATTCATGTTTATATGATGCTGGTGTTTCCATAAAAATTCTCCCGTTTATAAGGTGGGCCTTTTGGTCCTCCTGAATAATCTCTTTAAATTTCTCGTATGTTATAGATTTTTCAAGTGTTTTCTGTACCATGTCATGGAAAGTTTAAGTGAAAAAATTTTGAAATTCAACCCTCGTGATACGATAGTCTCTATTTCAGAAATTTTTTGAACGCTTCCCCTGTCTTTTCCTCTGATCTCAACTCAACGTACCGGGCTCCGAGGGCAAATGCAATTTTTCGTGGAACATCTCTTAAGGTAGGATTGGGATTAATGAATACTCTTTCCTCAGCTACTTCACGAAGTTTCTCCGAAAATTTTATCGCATCGCCAGCAGGATCACCGGATTCTGATATGTTGGGATTTCCATCAGAGATAAGCACCAAAACAGTGTTTTTATACCGATCCTTCATTCTTTTTATAAATTCCAGAGATTTTTTCAATCCAGCGGCAAGTGGAGTTGATCCGTGAACCCGAATGCTTCTCAGCTTTTCATCCGCATAGATCGCATTCCTCGTCGGTTTGATAGCAATCTTCGCATCTTTGCCCTGAAAATAGATGAGTGCTATCTCATCACGTGTCACATACCCCGATGTTAAAATATTAATCACCGCCTCACGTGTGGAATCGATAACCTTTTCCATGGAGTCACTTGCGTCAAGAAGGATAAGGATCAATCGCTTCTTGGGCTCTTTGAATCTCGCCGCCCTGAGTTCACCGGGGGTGTCCTTTCCCCTTTTTAGCGTCCTGAGCAGTGTAGAAAATACATCTATCCTGTCGCCTTTTTTAAATGCTCTATCACCTGTGCGTTTACCCCTCTCCGAATCAATAAACCTTTTTCCTTTACCAGGCTTAATTCCCTCGTTTACGGCATCGAAATTGAGCTCCAGGAAATCTCTTTTAACATCTTTTCCGAGAAAAATCTCCTTCCCTTTGATGCCAAGTTCTGAGATTAGGGGCTTCTTTCCCTGCTGCTCCCCATTGATGTCAGCTAACTTTTTTTTTCGCCTCTTTCCCCTCTAACCTTCTGGACAAAAAAATCAATAATACCCGTTTTATTGCGTTTCTTATCTTTATTTTCCGGAACTTCCACTTTGTTTTCTATGTTTTCAGTAATTAATTTCTTGACTTCTTCAAATTTGTCGCGGGGAATCCTGTGAAAGACAGCGAATTTGACAACTCTCTGAATATCACGCCATTCAACCGTTGTTCTGCCTTCAAGAGCGGCAACCGCTTTTGCGGCACGGAATGTTGTAATTTCTGCACGATTCGATTTCACCCCGAGAGTTATCATTAATTCAGAAGTGCGGAGCATGATTTCATCCGGGATCGTTACATCTTTTAAAATTTTCCTTGCCAGTGCGACCCGCTCCTTGAGCTCCTGCTGGTCCTTTTCGAACCTTTTTCTAAATTCCTCAGGGTCTTTATCAAAAGCTTCTCTCCTTCTGAAAACTTCGACCCGCAACCCGGGATCTTTCAAAGGTTTGACCTCGATACTGAGTCCAAAACGATCAAGTAATTGTGGTCTCAGATCCCCTTCCTCAGGATTCATACTACCGATGAGAATAAATTCAGCCGGGTGTGAATAAGAAATCCCCTCCCTCTCTACGGTGTTCCATCCGGTTGCCGCGGCATCGAGTATCACATCAACAAGATAGTCGGGCAAAAGATTCACCTCGTCAATATAAAGAATGTTTCTGTTGGCCTTCCCAAGGATACCCATGTTGAAGGAGATTTCCTTCTCTTTTAATGCTTTTTCGATGTTGATTGTACCTAAAACCATATCCTCTGTGGCACCTATGGGAAGCTCAACTATTTGCATGGGGATTTTCTCAATTTCGATTTTGTGCTTTTTACGACACTCCGGACACTGTTTTGAACGGTCGTGGGGATCGCAGTGGAATGGACAACCCTTCACAACCTCAATCTCAGGCAAAATTTCTGCGAGTGAACGGACCAGAGTGGTTTTACCTGTCCCCTTTTCCCCTGTGAGAAGTACACCTCCCACTTTGGGATTGACAATAGCGATTAGCAACCCAAGTTTTAAGTCCTCCTGATCAACAAAAGCCGTAAATGGAAACATTTGTAAAATTTTAAACCTTTCATACACAATCATTAAAGAGTGTGATTGTGAAAGACCGTCTTTTCCAAAAATCTGCTTAGAGATACAATGTGAGATAAAGAATATGTCTCCTGTTGGGAAAAGAGCGTCCAGAGGGATTTAAAAAAGAAGATTCTCCTTTGTGAAGAGCTGGCTCAAGAAGGATGAGAGTGTTCAAAAATTCTTGAATTATCAAAATGAATTGCGCGTAACTAAGCGAACTTGTGCATCCCCCTTAGTAGCCTTCTTACGAAGAGAGCTTTTTTAGGTCCTCCCCCTTGAAAAATGGGTTTACAGGGGATTTTTACCTTAATCATTCTTCGGCATTACGTGTGCAAATATGTTTAGTTCATTTAACGGAGGGGGTAAAATTTTTTACGTACGTAAAAAATTTTACCCCCTCCGTTAGGCAAAAAATCATCCTTACCTACAAAAAATGTGGAAATACAGGTCTGGAAACGTTTATGCTCTGCGGAAGAAAAATTGCATAAATCCTCTGTAGCTTCCTGGGGCAGAGAGGCAGCACGGAGGGGGTGGGAAGTTTATCCTTCCCAGATGGAGTGCCCCTGTTAGTTTATAGTTAACGGCAAAACTTGATGTAATTATTGAACACCATGAAGGTTGGGCATTGTCAGGATTATTCCAGGGAATTCAAAATCCCCCTTCGTGAGAAGCGAGATCAACTGGGATGATAAACATTTCGAAGATCCCCTTTTCTAAAGGGAGATCTTGGGACATTTTACATGAAATTTGGCAGATAACTATAATTGCTCATGACTGAAATTACTGATTTACACAAGATAGATGGGCCCCTGTTTTTTTAGGTTAGGAGAGGATTTTACGAGGTTTTTCCTTTCTTAACTTTCTCAGATTCATCCCTTTTATTGTGGGGGATAGCTGTGAAAAAATATTTATTACCGTCCAATTTA
>Ga0256833_1000789_pt1 | contig 24181 bp, 19 predicted proteins | sample 356284metaG_FD_190535 | JGI IMG/M metagenome (GOLD analysis project Ga0256833, IMG submission 190535) | Hydrothermal vent microbial communities from Mid Atlantic Ridge, Atlantic Ocean - 356-284 | ecosystem: Environmental > Aquatic > Marine > Hydrothermal vents | place: Atlantic Ocean: Mid... | reverse complement strand
TGAGATCTTTGTGTGCTCCCAGGGCATCATATCCGGGGCAAAGTAGGATCGTTAAGGATACAAGCAAGGTCAGGACGTGTTTCATAAATGTAAAGAGTTTATCAATGGATAAAAGGCTCCTTTTCGTATGTCCAAAAGTGTGATAGGGGTAGGTTTAAAGATTTGCAAAAATAATCCTCTGAACAGAAAAGCAAAAGATACAGTCTGGTTCAGATGATATCGTTGACTTGGATAGTTCCCCATTCAGTTGGAAGATTCAGTCAACAGTCACATCCTTTCTATTTTTTATTTAATACATCATTGCTGATTACTTTGCAATTATCCATACGATCTTCACCCAGGAGCCTATATTGATCCACATAGTCAAACATGTTAGCCTTCGACAGGTTTTTTCTCAGGTTTTAAAGACATATCTATCAGGAGTCTTGAAATGGATTTTGAGGCAGTAATAGGGCTGGAAGTTCATGTACAACTGAAGACCGAGAGCAAGATATTCTGCTCTTGTTCTACAGAATTTGGAGCACCTCCAAATACACATACATGTCCTGTGTGTTTGGGTATGCCAGGGGTTTTACCAGTGCTCAACAGGAAGGCGGTCGAGTATGCCATGAAAATGGCAATAGCAACGAATTGCACCATTAACAGGACCAATATCTTTGCCAGAAAGCACTATTTTTATCCAGATCTACCCAAGGGCTATCAGATATCACAATATGAATTGCCCTTGGCTGAACACGGTTGGATAGATATCGAAACCAAACGTGGTGACAGACACATCAGGATAAATCGTATACATATGGAAGACGATGCAGGGAAACTCATCCATGATGAGAGCAGGCCTTTGAGTTTCGTGGATCTGAACAGGACCGGCACCCCTCTCATAGAGATTGTGAGTGAGCCTGATATAAGGTTCCCTGAAGAGGCGGCTGCCTATCTGAAAAAGATTCGGCAGCTCGTAAGATATCTGAAGATCAGCGACGGTAACATGGAAGAGGGCAGTCTCCGGTGCGATGCCAATATTAGCCTCAGGCCCAGGGGGCAAGAGGGCCTTGGAACAAAAAGTGAGCTCAAGAACATGAATTCCTTCAAGCACGTTCAAAGGGCCTTGGAATACGAAATAAGAAGACAAACAGCCCTTCTGCTCGACGGGAAAGAAATACAACAGGAAACAAGGCTCTATGATGCGGCAAAGGGTGTGACACATTCCATGAGGGGTAAGGAAGAGGCCCATGATTACCGTTACTTCCCTGATCCCGATCTCGTGCCCATTCATGTGGATGAAGATTGGTTGAGGTCGGTGAAAGAGTCCATGCCAGAATTACCAGACAGTAAAAAGGAGCGTTTTGTAAAGGAATACGGGCTTCCAGAATATGATGCAGGGGTGCTTACCTCCAATGCAGATCTTGCAGGATATTTCGAGGAGTGTGTGGCCCTCTTTCCCAAGGCAAAAAAGGTGAGTAACTGGATAATGGTCGAGCTCTTGAAGCTTCTCAAGCATACTGAGACGGATATTGGAAATTGTCTCGTAAGCCCGAAGGACCTGGCTGAGCTCCTGGGGCTCGTGGAAAAGGGGACGATCAGCGACAAGATAGGGAAAAAGGTGTTGGAGCAGATCTTCGAAAAGGGAGGTTCTCCCTCCCAGATAGTCGAGGAGCAGGCCTTGGCACAGCTCAGCGATGCAGGACAGCTTCAGACCATTGTGGAAAAGGTCCTTGGGGAAAATCCGGCTGAAGTGGAAAAATACCGTGCTGGAAAGAAAAAGGTCTTTGGTTTCTTTGTGGGGCAGGTGATGAGAGAAACCAGAGGAAAGGCAAACCCCAAGACAGTGAATGAACTTTTGAGAAGGTTTCTGGATAATTGAGCCATGGATGTGGAACACATAAGATCTATTCTTCATGAGGCAGGAAGTAGAGTTTGCCCAATGAGTTGGGCAGAGGGGCGATTTTCCTTACTGGATCAAAGGGTGCTGCCTCATGAGGTGAAGTGGTTGCCCTGTCAAACCATGTCGGATGTAAAAAATGCCATCAGCAGTATGGTGGTACGGGGTGCACCTGCGATTGGTATTACAGCGGCTTTTGGGATGGTGCTCGCCCTGAAGGATGGCATAGAAAGGGGCATAGGTGAGATTCACGATTATATGCACACCGTGGCCGATAGCCTGAAAAGTGCCCGCCCCACTGCAGTCAATCTGGCATGGGCCGTAGACAGGATGAAGGCAGCCATCTCACGAGCAAGAGGCGACCTTTTCCAGACTGCATTGAATGAGGCCATGGCCATATGGGAGGAAGATGTCCAGGCAAATATAAAGATCGGACTACTGGGTGGAGAACTTTTGCCAGAAGACGGCGGGATACTTACCCACTGCAATGCGGGTGCTTTGGCCACAGGGGGATATGGCACTGCCCTTGGCGTGGTTCGAGGGGGAATAGGCCTTGGCAAGAGTCTAACTGTTTTTGCAGACGAGACTCGGCCGTGGCTTCAAGGTGCAAGGCTTACCGTATGGGAACTCATGCAGGATGACATACCTGTTGTCCTGAATGTGGACAATGCCTCTGGTTATCTTATGAGCAATGGCAAGATTGGCGCAGTGGTTGTCGGTGCAGACAGGATTGCTGCAAACGGTGATGTTGCAAACAAGATAGGCACTTACAACGTCGCAGTGATAGCAAGGGCCAATGCAATCCCTTTTTACGTTGCTGCCCCTGTGTCCACACTGGACAAGCATACCCCTTCTGGCAGAGATATCCCCATCGAGGAGAGAGAGGCAGCCGAGATCACAAGCTTCGCCGGCATGGAGACGGCTCCAGAAGGTACAGAGGCCATAAACCCTGTTTTTGATATTACTCCTTGGGAATATGTAACTGCAATCATAACAGAAAAAGGTGTTTTAAAACCGCCTTATGACTCATCCATTGCCGCTGTCGTATCTGAATAGGTTCTTGGGCAGTGTGGCGGATTGTCTTGATGCCTTTACAGCAGCACTTTTTGTTTTTGAACACGAGACAAAGAGGCTCAAATTGCATGCCTTTCACAGCCTCTCAGATGCTGTTATCCCAGATGTGGTTATAGAGGAAGGTCAAGGCTTTTTGAGTTGGGTCATGAGGCATCAAAGGCCTTTGCAAGTACCACGTTTCAATAGGGATAGCAGAAGCCTGGGCTTCTATGACAGGGATGCAGGGCTAAAGTCCTTTTTGGCTGTGCCCTTGCCTGATAAGGCCGGTGTCCTGTGTGTAGACAGTAAGGCACGTTTTGCATTTTCTGCAAAACATGAAAAAATCCTCGAGGCCTTGGCGGTCACCGCATATGAACTGCTCAGTGCAGAGACATCCAGGGGCCTTCTGGGCTTTTATGCCAGCCTGCTAAGGTGGCAGATGAGCTGTTACGAAAGTCATGAAGCAGCTGTAATTGATCTTTTGCAGATCCTTTCTCTGGATACGGCCATAGTGGCCCGCCATCTTGTGGGTACATCGTTTGTTGTGGTAGAAGATGTCTTGGGCGTTGATCCTGGATGTCCAACACCAGGATTGTTCAGGGGCGAAAAGATCCGACTGGGCCAGGGTATTACTGGATGGGTGGCGAAGCATAGATCGAGTATCCTGTTGGATAAACGCAAGAATTATGCTGGGAAGAGTTTTTTGTTGCGCCCAGGGGAGCCCTTTGTCTTCGGGCCTGTTGTCGTAGGGGTCTTTTGTCCTTCAATGGCTGAAGTATTGGGGATAAATTATTGTTTTGTGTTTTCTGGGGATGGCGATACCTCTTGCTGGCCATCTGATTTTCTTAGGATCATGGAATTTGTTTTAAAGGGGCTTACGCCGTGGCATTAGGTGCTATTAGAAAGCTGATAAGACAGGATGTGGCCTTGGATCTCGGTACGGCTAACACATTGATCTTTCTCCAGGATGAAGGGGTCGTTCTCAACAAGCCTACTGCTGTTGCATTTGATCAGGAAGGTAATCTGATATCTTTTGGTAACGAGGCCAAGAAGATCCTTGGCAAAAATCCACCAGGCATAAAGGTCATCCGACCACTGAAAAATGGGGTCATCGAAGATTTTGAGGCAGTGGGTCTATTTTTGAATGCAGTTGTCGAGGCAGCAAGGAGGATCAGACCGGTATTTTCCTCGCGGATTGTCATGTGTATTCCCTCTCAATTGACCCAGGTGGAAAAACGCACCCTTTTAGAGGCCGCCAGGGCAGCAGATTTTAAGAAGATTTATCTGATCGAGGAGGTAATGGCTGCTGCAATAGGTTCTGGGGTAGACATTTCAGATAGTAGGCCTATTATGGTGGTAGATATAGGTGGTGGCACCACTGAAGTTGCCGTTATTTCTGAGATGGCATATCTTTTTTGCCAGTCCAGAAGAATAGCTGGAGATGAGATGGACCAGGCCATTATCCGTTTCATGTTGGCGAAATATGGTATGAGGATAGGTCCTATCACTGCAGAACGGATAAAATGGGAGATTGGTTCAGCCATTGTCCAAGAGGAAACAGCAAGTATGTCGATGGATATAGCTGGCCTGGATCTGAAAAAGATGGTGCCAGCATCTGTTACCATAACTGGGCTTGATGTCCATAGGGCCTTGACCACAACAGTGGAACACGTGATAGCTGCGGTGCAGGATTGTATAGCGGTATTATCCCCGGAATTGAGGCAAGAAATAGAAAGACAGGGTATACTTCTCACTGGAGGAGGTAGCCTATTGGGGGGATTGGCCTCTCTACTGAGTGAACGTACAGGAATCCCTGTACGTCAAACCTCTTCTCCTTTGACAACTGTTGTAGAGGGGGCAGGCAGGACCCTTTCCGACTTCACCTTTTACAGCCCGGTTTTTGTCAATTAGATGATGGATCTCGACTTTCGAATCTGACTGTAATGGCGTTTTGTTAACCACCATCATGATCGAGATGGAAGGATTCCTTGGGTAAAAATTTTCTGAAAAATTAACTCCAAAAGTTGAGATATGGATGAAAAAGCGCAAAATAAATCGATGCCTTATGTGTCTGTGGTCATCCCAGTTTACAATGAGGCTGAAAATCTACCAGCACTCCTTGAATCTCTAAGTAAGACCCTGAAAGAACTGAACCAGTCCTTTGAGATAATAGTCATAGACGATGGCAGTACGGATGAGACTGTCCAGGTCTTGAAGAGGTTGAAACATGAATATCCAGAACTTAGAGCCGTACTTTTCAGGAGGAACTTCGGCCAGAGCGCTGCCATGACGGCTGGTTTTGATCTTGCAAGGGGGGAAGTTGTGATCTCCATGGATGGAGACCTTCAAAATGATCCTGCTGACATACCCATGTTGATCGAGAAGCTTGAACAGGGCTATGACATAGTGAGCGGTTGGAGGAAGGATAGAAAAGATGCCTTCCTTTCCAGGACCCTCCCGTCGAAGATCGCCAACTGGCTCATTGGAAAGGCAACAGGTATAAGGCTTCATGACTACGGTTGCTCTCTAAAGGCCTATAGGAAGGAGATAGCAAAAAATCTCCTGCTCTACGGGGAACTCCACAGGTTCATACCAGTGCTTGCCAGCCTGCAAGGGGCCAGATATGCCGAGGTTGTCGTAAGGCATCACCCGCGGAGCAAGGGGAAGAGCAAATATGGAATCGGGCGTACATACAGGGTCATGCTGGATCTGCTGCTAATGCTGTTTTTTCAGAAATTCGCCACAAGGCCCCTTCAATTCTTTGGCTTCACAGGAGGTGTGATGCTGTTGGCCGGTTTTTTTATAGAGCTTTATCTGACTTTTTTGAAATTGTTTGCTGGCAGGGATATTGGCAATCGCCCCTTGCTCATCCTGGGGGTTTTGCTTGTTATTTCAGGCCTCATTTTGGCTGGCATAGGTCTTTTGGCCGAGCTCATAATACGCACCTATTATGAGGCCAGCGGAAAACATATTTATTCCATTAGGGAAATTATCGAGTGAAATGATTGGGTTTAGGGCGTTTTGCCCTGTTGCCAACTCTTGAGGACGGGGGGCAAGGCGTCTGCAATTGTATTTTGTCAACTCGATTGCCCGACAACAAAGCAGATTGGCTAAGATTGCGAGTCCCTTGTGGCCCCAAGGCCTTAAGGATTTATCCGAATTGGACCTCACCTCTTTGGTGGAGATACGAATTGGATCAGATGTATGGTGACCATGTAATCATTACAAAGTAATTGTCTTTTTCATGGGTTGAAAGTGCACAATCTGGGATAAATTGGGTGGATATATGGGTGGAAAACACATAGCCCCTTCAACATGTAGTTGGTTCTTGGGCCGTTAGCGTGAAGATCAATTTGAAGGGATTTTTCAAGATATGTTTCAGGGCCACGGTAAGTCTTGGGCTTTTGTTGTGGCTTTTTCAAAGGGTGGATGTGGTAGAGGTCCTCAGCTCGTTTTCCACTATTGCCATATCCATATGGTTTTATGCCCTGATGTTGTATGTTGGCTCGCAGGTACTGAGTAGTGTGAGGTGGTTTGTGCTTGCCAAGACATTGGGCTTTGGTGGCCGTCTATGGACCTACATGAAATATTATTTTGTCGGCATGTTTTTTAACCTCTTTCTCCCTTCTGCCATAGGTGGCGATGTGTTGAAGGCCTTTTTTCTCTCAAGGGGAGAGAATACCAAGTTGAAGGCGAGTTATAGCATATTATGTGATAGGCTTATTGGATTATGGGCCATGTTTGTACTGGGAGCGATTTCAGCATTGATAGATCCAGATATATTGCCTTTACGGTTCAGGTTTATGCTCATCTTGTGTGCCCTTGGTATGAGTATGGCTGTGTTTCTAATGCCAATTTTTCAAAAGTTGATTGGCATTGTTTTCCCCGTTTTGTCAGAGCGACTCTCATTTGTCCTCAGATATTGGGAAAGGCCAAGGAGCCTAGTTTATGCCTTTGTCCTCTCATTGATCCTTCAATTTTGTGGTATGTATGCAGTATATCTCCTTGCAATGGGGCTTGGTTTGCCATGTCCACCAACCTTCTATTTTGCTGCATTTCCTATGGTGGCTGTGTTGACGATCTTGCCAATAAGTCTCAGTGGATTGGGGGTCAGAGAAGGGGGCTTTGTGTATTTTTTGGGCTTGAGACATATACCTCCAGAAAAGGCCATTACTGTCAGCCTGAGCTTCTTTGCTGTACAGGCAGCGGCTGCCCTCCTGGGTGGAGCTGGGTATCTGGCAGGGGTTCACAGGGATAGTGTGGGAGGAAAGAATGAGTGAGATGGACAGTGGAGAGGACAGCTTTTCAGGCATAGGGGACGACTTGGCCTGGCACCGGCTATTCTGGTTGGGCCTTTTGGGCATTACGGCTTTTAGGCTCTGGTTCTTGTCTGTATTTCCCTATGACCTCTCCCCTGATGAAGCCTATTACTGGGATTGGTCCAGACATCTGTCTTGGGGCTATTACAGCAAGCCCCCAATGGTAGCCTGGGTGATAGCACTGTCAAACTCCCTTCTCGGAACCAGTGAATTTTCAGTCAGGCTTCCCGCTGCAATTTTTGCCACTATTACCTTGATAGCACTCTATGCCCTTGGAACGAAGATGTATGATGCCAGGACAGGTTTTTTTTCGGCCTTGGTGTTCCTTGCCACCATAGGCTCTGCAGTCTCTTCCATGATAATGACCATAGATGCCCCGCTTTTGTGTTTCTGGGCTGTGTCAATGGTCTTGGTATGGCAGGCCTGGAGGTTGTCTCGTTTCGAGGAACCAGGGGGCCTGTCCCTATTGTGGTGGACCTTTGCAGGGGCTGTCACTGGTCTCGGCCTTTTGAGCAAGCAGACCATGATGGGTTTCAGCGCAGGGATAATCCTTTTCATCCTTTTGTATCCCCGGGCCAGGAGGCTCTTGGCCGACCTGGAACCATATTTTTTCCTTGCTGTCCAGATATCATTGCTTTTCCCTGTCATAGACTGGAATCAGCGTCATAATTGGGTGACCCTGCAACATACTGCTCACCACTTCGAGTCTTCTTCAAAGACCATGATACCCAATCTCAAGACATTTATAGAATTGCTTGGCACCCAGGCAGGCATAGTCACTCCAATCATCTTTATTCTATTGCTCTTGGTGTCAGGTTGTCTTTTATGGCGTTTTATTAGGGGGGTATTATCCAAGCGTATAATTGCTCGAGGATTCTCCGACAGGGAAGCTTTCTTACTTGCAGTGGGCATGATTCCCCTTGTTGCAGTTTTTCTGCTGAGTTTCAGACAAAGGATTAATGCCAATTGGCCAGCGCCGTTCTATCTTTCTCTCGGTGTCTTGGTATCGGCCTGGGCCATGGGTTGGGCCAGGTGCAACACATGGATAAATAGATTGAGGAGATTCTATGTCCCTGGGATAGGCCTTGGGTTGTCGATGGTTGTATTATTTTATCTCTTCCCTGTAATCCTTGGAGTTCTGGGCTGGGCAGGTACCAGGTTGGATCCAACAGTGAGACTCAAGGGTTGGCACGAGCTTGGTCAACGGGCAGGTGATCTCCTCCAGGGCTTCCCAGAGCCTGGAAAGACATTCGTTGTGGCCAGGAGGCGGCAGACCGTCAGTGAGCTCGCATTCTATATGCCAGGTCGACCAGAAGTCTATAGGTGGAACGGGATGAAAAGGCATGTCACGACCCAATATGAACTCTGGCCCGGGCCAGTTGATAAAAAGGGCTGGGATGCATTAATAATCATCGAAAAAGATAAGGAGCTGAAGAAGGATCTCATCTCCTGTTTCAAGGCTGTCAAATTTATCGAACAGATAGATATCCCCATTGGCCAGGAGAGAAAGAGGTCTTTTTTGGCATACAGGGGGGTGGAGATGAAACATTGGGCAGAACGATGACATCTTTATTGCAAGAACTACATTTGTTGGATGTAAGACTCCTGTTGCTGATCAATCATGCCAGGAGTCCCTTTCTGGATCACTTGATGAAGACCGTGTCGGATTTTGGTCTCTTTGCCCCTTTAATAGCCGCTTTTATCATCTACCGGCTCATTAGGGGAAAACCGCCAGAGCGGGTGATGTGGATAGTGGGTATAGCTGCAATAATATCCAGCGATATCCTCTGTGCCAGGATACTCAAGCCCCTTGTTGGGAGGGCTAGGCCCTTCACCAGCGTGGATGGGCTTTATGTGTTGAAAGGTTCGAGATGGCTTGTTACGGATCCTACTATCAGGGCCAGATTTGGTCCAACCTTGTCATGGCCTTCTTGTCACGCAACCAATATGTGGACGGCCACATCATATTTGATGAGCTTTATGCCACGGATCGGTCTGGCAGTGGCCTTTTTGGCATTGCTGGTCAGCTATTCCAGGGTCTATCTGGGTCTTCATTATCCCATTGACTGTCTTGGTGGGTTTGTCGTGGGGTGTCTATGGGGGCTGCTCTTCGTCATGCTCGCCAAGGCGACGAATAAGTTCTTTTTCAAGGGGTATGATAGGTTTTAACCCTTTTGAGATTTGCGCCAGGGCATATTGATGATTAATCTTTGAACAGCCTGGTAGCACAAGGTATTACAGCAAGCGGCCCCTGGGTGATTATTGTTTTTAGTGTTATTTCCCCTGACCAAGACCTGATTTTTTGGGCCTATCGTAAAGCCAGGCAAATATGGGCTGCCTACTTAAGGATTTACTAAAAACTTGCAGGAGGTAAGGCATCATGAATGTAGAGTACAATAAGGACTTTGACAGGGCACTGGAGATAGGACGCCCACCCAATATTCAAAGGCTTTTCCCCAATTCCAAGGCCCTGATCGTCAGTGGAAAGGTTATAGACAGGGCCCTATTAAAAAAGGGCAAGGCTATGACCATTGCCGCCAATGCCAGGAATCATATAATTATCAGGGGCGTTGTCCAGGCTGCCCAAAGGGCCAATGCGGCCATAATAATAGAGATAGCTCGTTCCGAGGGGGGGGCCAATGCCTATTGTGCCACCAATTACTGGAATCTTGCAAGACAAGTCGATCAGGTATGCAACGAACTGGGGATCACTGTGCCCGTGGCCATTCATGCCGATCACTATGGCATAAAGAAAAAGGAGGACATAGCCCCTGCAAAGATAGAGATCCCGACCATATTCGAGGCAGGGATGACATCAATTGCCATAGATGCCTCACATTTGCCTGACGATGAGAATCTTTTGGCAAATCTCGAGTTGAATCCTTTCATACCCAAGTGGGCAGGCCTTGAGACAGAGGTCGGGGAGATAAAGGGAAAAGAGGGGTTGTCGACCGTGGAAGAGGCACTGTTTTTAATCCAGGGGTTGAATGCCCATGACATCTTTCCTGACTGGATAGCACTCAACAATGGTACCACCCATGGAATCCAGGCAAGTGATCAGGGTATACAGGTGGATCTGACCGCTGAAATCCATGAGGCCTTGGCCCCATATAAGGTCTCTGGTGCCCAGCATGGGACCTCTGGGAACAACTCCGAACGGCTCAGGCAGATTGCCGAAAGGACAAGGACCACCAAGGCAAATGTTGCAACAGCCCTTCAGATGATCTCTTGGGGAGTAAGGGTTGACGAGTATGGAAATGCTGTCATGGACGAGAATGGTGAATTCATCAAGCTCGAAGGTCAGGGCGTGACCGAGGAACTCTGGGCGGAGATGAAGGCGTATGCAGAGAAACAGGGCTGGAGGGGTGGTAATTACAAGAAGCTAAATCTCCCTTTTGAAAACAAGATCATGGGACAGCCCAAGGAGATCAGGGAGCGTATGGCAAAGGCGGTGGAAGATTTCGTATACGAACTTCTCACAGATGTCTTTAATGCATCTGATACCGCACCTCTTGCCCTGGAGACCATTCTCGAGGCTGGCTCATATGATATCGGTCCAAAGGCTACAAGGATAGAGGACCCGACAGAGTGGACGGAAGAAAAGATACGCCAGAAGGCAGCGGCCTTTAAGAGGCCCAAGGGCTCATCAGGTAACTTTGACGATTAGGGCCTTGGCCCATTTCCTGAATACCCTGGATGAGGATTGTAGGAGGAGAGTTAAAGGGCCAGAGACTGTCGTGCCCCAAGGGAAGAAAGATCCGTCCCACTACAGACAGGATCAAGGAGGCCCTTTTTCAGATCCTTGAATCATCCTACGGGATTAGCTGGCGCCATGCCCAGGTAATGGACCTCTTTGCAGGAACAGGTAGCCTGGGGATAGAGGCCCTCTCCAGGGGAGCCGATCACGTCCTTTTCGTAGAACGAGATAGGCATTCTGTTGCCATACTGGCCAAAAATCTGGAACGATGCGCCTTGAAAGAGAGGGCCAAGTTGGTGAGGATGGATGTCTTGAGGTTTTTGGCCAAGAGGATAGGGCAGATGTCTCATCTGCCCTTTTCATTGATATTTGCCGATCCTCCATATGGCACAGGGCTTTCTGAAAGGGTCTTGAAGGGCATTTCGGCAAGGGAAGACATTATTGAAGACAGAGGTTTGCTGGTGGTGGAAGAGGGTAAGAGGACGGAGCTCCATAGAGTCATAGAAGGTGATGCACTGGATCTCAGGCTAACAAGCAGAAGGGTTTATGGAGACACTGCACTTTTCTTCTACCAGGCAGACATTCACTCGTAAGGCAAATGTGCAGAATAATAGTATATCCAGGTACCTTTGACCCTGTTACTTATGGTCATATAGATCTCATCAACAGGGCCCTGAGGATCTTTGACAAGGTCATAGTCGCAGTCGGGCAAAATCCGGCCAAGGCCCCCATGTTCACTACCGAGGAAAGACTTGAGATGATAAGACAGGCCATCTCGCCAGACAAGCCAGTTGAACTGGAAAGCTTTGATTGTCTCCTGGTGGATTTTGCCAGGTCCCATGGGGCATGTGCCATATTGAGGGGCCTTCGAGCAGTGTCTGATTTCGAATTCGAGCTTCAACGTGCCATAATGAACAGGAAGCTCGACAGGAGCATAGAGACTGTGTTCCTGATGACAGGCTTTAGATGGATCTATATAAGCTCCACTATCGTAAAGGAAGCAGCCCAGTTTGGGGGCAGTCTGGAGGGGTTGGTGCCCCCTCATGTGGAGGAGGCGCTGAAGAAGAGATTCAAGGAGTTGGCCTCGGAACGAGGGCATTGTTGATCTTTAGAGGCAGCCTCTTGCCGAGACAAGGCCCTATAAGAGGCCTTCTGATTTTTCTCCGAAGACCTCGGCGCTGAAGACAAGGATCTGGGTATCAGGCATCTTCCAGCAGCCAGGCATCATCCCTGCTTTCAGACAGGTCTGATCCAGGAAAGTATATCTGTCCCAGCCGTACTCGGTAGCCACCTGGGGCAGCAATACCCCTCTGTAAGGTCCGTTTATTATATAGATCCCATGTTTGCCCACCTCGATCTCTTCCACACTGGACACGGGTTTCAGGGGGGTGAGGGCAGAGATCTCTATATCTATCTCTGATAGTTCCTTGGCCTCTAAGGGTTTGAATCTTGGATCGTTGAATGCGGCTGAGATAGCCATGTCTGCCACGGTTTCAAAAAGGGGCTTCTGGGAGACAAAATTCCCAATGCACCCACGGAGCTGGCCATGTTTGTGCAATGTCACAAATGCCCCCCGTTTTTCCATTAGCCCTGGACTGGAAATTGAAGGGAGTCTCAACGCCTCGCCCTTGAGCTCTGCCTCTATGGCAGCCCTGGCAATCTTTAAAAGTGTTATTTTTTCCTCTCTGTTAAGAGCCATGTCCTGCCTCCTAAAGCCTCCAGTATCTTATGTTTTTTTCTGGGAAATCCTTCCTGCTAAACATACTTTTGACGTCTATCACCACGCCCTTGTCCGGGGTGAGGATGTTTTTGATCATGTCTGCTCCATTTTCAATATAATCATCGTGGGCTACTGCCAAAATGACTGCATCGGAATTGGATGGAGGCTCCTTCAAGAGTTTTATATTGTAGACCATCTCTGCCTCTGAGGGATCTGCAATTGGATCATGTACCAAGGGCTCTATCCCATATTCCCTGAGTTCTTGAATGATATCTATCACCTTTGTATTTCTGATATCAGGGCAATTTTCCTTGAATGTAAGCCCCATTATGAGGACACGTGCCCCCTGGACTCTCACACTGGCATGTATCAATTCCTTGACTGTTCTCTGGGCAACATAGGCCCCCATGAAGTCATTTATCCTCCTGCCAGCCAGGATCACTTCGGGTCTGTAACCTGTCTGTTGGGCACAGTAGGTGAGGTAGTATGGGTCCACGCCTATACAGTGCCCTCCAACGAGCCCTGGTCTGAAGGGTAGGAAATTCCATTTGGTGCAGGCGGCATCGAGTACCGCCTTGGTATCTATGCCAAGCCTGTTGAATATTATGGCCAGTTCATTCATGAGGGCGATGTTAAGGTCTCTCTGGGTGTTTTCGATCACCTTTGCCGCTTCGGCCACCTTTATACTCTGGGCCCTGTATACCCCGGCCTCCACTACTATCTCATAGGTGGAAGCTATCAATTCCAAGGTGTCGGGGTCTTGGCCTGCCACCACCTTGACGATCTTTCGAAGTGTATGTTCTCTATCGCCTGGATTTATGCGTTCGGGAGAATAGCCTATCTTGAAGTCTTTGCCACATCTTAGGCCAGAAGTTTTCTCAAGTATGGGCACACATACGTCTTCGGTTACTCCTGGATAGACAGTGGATTCATAGACAACTGTTGTGCCTGGTGTCAGAGACTTGCCAACCAGGCGCGTGGCTGATTCTATATGGCCCAGATCTGGCAAATGGCTTTTGTTTATGGGGGTCGGTACTGCAACTATTACCATCTCAGCCTTTTTCAATTCATCTGGATCTGTGGTAAATGACAGGTTTACAGCCTTCTCGAATTCCTTTTCCGTTACCTCTCCTGTTGGATCAAAATGTCTTCTGAAGTTGTCTATCTTTTCTTCTGCGATGTCGAATCCTATACATTGTATCTTTTCACCAAAGGCCACGGCCAGCGGAAGCCCAACATATCCAAGGCCTACTACAGCCACTGAACTTGCTGCCATATTGCTATCCTCCTCATGTCTAAGAATTGAACCCAGATTATGCACTTCAAATGCCTGAGAAAAGGATTTTATTTGAATAATTAAATGGTTATTCTCATCTTTTTACGTAATTGTTTTCACCCAAAAGGTGAATCTTTTGCAGTCATTAAATCTCAGGCATTTGAAGCCGCAAGGGCCTCGCGATTTTACCGAATCTCCTTTGTTGTCGGACACTTGAAGTACCAAAGTACGTCTGCGTGTCCTCCGCCTCGCATCTTTGGCAAACTTGCGAGCTGCATGATCTGGGTTGAAAAAACTATCTGAAAAAATGAACACGATCATTGAATCGGGAAACTGTCAATAGTTTATAAATTTAGGTTATACCTTTCAAACGCCTGGAAAAGACAATTACTTTGAAATGTTTGTATGGTTAGCATACAACTGATCCCTTGTATCTTAACCCAAGGCTAAAGCCCAATTCGTGATAAGTCTTCAGGTATTTGAGATGCATATCCAAGCTAAAGATCTTGCCAGCCCTGTCTATCAAATATCTCTGTACCTTGTCCGAATCGATATCTTAGCAAAGATGCCTCAAAATTTGTAATAAAATATAACTTATCGTTTTTACGGCCTAATAGCAGAGAATCTCTGGTTGTGACTCGTAGCTATTTGACATTATATGAAATAACTATAAAATAGAAATAGAGAAATAAATCTTTTAATAAATATGATTTTATAAAGTTACATCCTCAACCTTAAAGGAGGTGATCTATGCAGACATGTAGATTTTTGAAGATCTTGGCTCTTTTCTTGTTTGGTTTCTCCTATCTGTGGCCTTTTTCAGGTCCTTTTTCACATTGTGCAATGGCATTTGATTTCGTTTACAACCCCATAGTTGTAGAAGAGCCTAACTATGGTACTTTACTGGGACAGTATCCTTGGCAGCTCAATACATTGGTATCTATCATCGATGTAACAGACAATGATGTAGACGATAAAGCACCATCACTCAATAATGGTTATGCCTTCTGGTATCAAGTAGGTACAGGTATAATGCGGTGGGAAACAGACAAGAGTGTATCCTCGGCTGGAAAAGTGGCAGATGGCGGAGGCTGGACTATTTCTTCCTATGATGGAAAGGTGGCTTATTCCTTTATTACACCTATAAGATATTGGGATGGTCACTCTGTAAGCATAGTTGACAAGGATGGTATGGAGCCTTCTCTTTACGACGATTCCATTGCATATGCCAAAATTGACTCCAATGGTATCAACATCGTTATCAAAAAGGGTATTACCGAGACACAGATAACAAATACCAATTCATGGGATCTCTGGCCTTCCCTCTACAATAACACTGTGGCATGGCAAGGTTCTGAGGATGGAGATGACGACATCTACTATTGGGATGGTCAGACTACCCGAAAGATCACACAAAATAACGAAGGGGATATGCATCCATCTCTGTACGATGGAAAGATCGCCTGGTATGGATTCGATGGCAATGATTATGAAATCTATTACTGGAATGGTACCTCGATCCTCCAGTTGACCAACGATACAGAAAAGATAGATGATGAGTATCCATCACTATACGATGGAAAGATCGCCTGGCAGAGAAAGACTGCCAATGGCTACGAGATATTTTATTGGGATGGCAACACCATAACCCAGATTACCTCCAATAACGAGGACGATAAGGCTCCTTGCCTGTATAATGGTGCAATAATCTGGCAACATTGGGATGGGCATGATTGGGAGATCCAGTATGCAGAAGTAGATGTACCCGTTGCCCCAACGGTTGCCACTCTGGCAGCTACCGATATCACCCAGCATACGGCCAATATCAATGGCAGTGTAAATCCCAATGGCCAGGATACCACATATCACTTCGAGTGGGGGACCTCTTCCTCGTACGGTCATGTTACACCAAACAAAGACGCTGGTTCTGGCAACAGTGCCGTCAATGTCTACGAAGGATTGACAGGTCTTACTCCTGGCACAACCTATCATTACAGGATCGTGGCCATAAATCCTTCTGGAAACAGTACGGGTCAGGATCAGACATTCAGCACAACCCCTATTGTTGTCATGGAACCAACCGTATCCACTGGAGATGCAGAAAATGTCATGACCAACAGTGCCAGGCTGACTGGTACTGTAAATCCTTCTGGTATCTCTACACAGTATCGTTTCGAATATGGCAGCAATAGTACCACATATGGTTCCCATACAGCCTGGATGGCCGCTGGCAATGGTTCATCGGATTTGTCAGTGGCTATGGATATCGCCGGTCTCACTCCAGCAACGACCTATCACTACAGGTTGGTGGCAAAAAATGCTGGAGGGACCGTAGAGGGTGAAGACAAGACATTCACCACTCTACCCGTGGCAGATCCCATGGAGGACACGGCACGAAGATTTACAGGTTGGTGGTATACGAAGAGCCAACAAGGCACTGGTCTTGCCGTTGAGATCAAGGGTGGTAAACTATATGCAGCTTGGTTTGTCTATGACGAATCTGGGCGCTCTGTCTGGTATGCCTCAGGAGGGCCGTTGACCTCGGATACCGTGTACACGGGAGATCTCAAGGAATGGACTGGTTGGCCCTGGGGAGAGGCCTATTCACCTCCTCCAAGCAGGGTTGTGGGAAACATGACCTTGATCTTCAACAAGGGCAGCCAGGATACCATTACCTTCAGCGCCAGTGTGAATGGGAAGACCGCCTACGGCACCCTGAGCAGTTTCATGAAGGATTTTGCCCCAGGCAATAAAGATCCCAGAAACTTGAATGGTTGGTGGTGGGATCCTGCCTACGATGGGATGGGATTCTTCTTTGATGTTCGAGGCGGCAAGATGGCAATGGTATGGTACAACTATCGCGAGGATCGTTCACCTCGCTGGTGGACTTCTTATGGTCCTTTGTCGGAGGGAGCCACTAATTATAACAGCGTATTGGATGGTTGGCAGGGGGGTCAGGCCCCTGGCGAGAGCTATAGGCAGCCTCAAAAAATGGCAGGCGAAGGTGGTCCAATCTCTATTACTTTTACAGATGCCAATCATGCCACTTTGACCGTCGGTAGTACCACTCTTCAATTGCAAAGGTTTGACTTTTAGGTAAACTGGCTGATTGAAGGATCAAAAATTAATAGCGGGGCCTTCTCATGGCCCCGTATTTTTTTGACCTAAAAGGAGGCAATAATGAAAAAAATGGCGTTGTCTTTTATTTTCTTGTCTTTCTTGGCAATGTATACCCCTTGTCTGGCAACAGATTATACAGGCATGTGGTGGGACGCAGATAAACCAGGTACAGGTGTCTATATAGATTATACTGAAGGGGTCAGTGCTGTTTGTGGTTCATGGTACCTCTATGACGATAGGGGAAATCCCCTCTGGCTCACCTTTATGGGCAGCCTCAGCGGAAATGTTTTGAATGCAGAGCTTTATAGGTTTACAGGCCCTCGTATGGGAGGTCCATGGGACAATACGGCTGTAAAGGGTGAGTATGCAGGTACTGTCTCCATCGATGTTTCCAATCCCGATAGGCTGGTAATGAATTACGAAGTGGATAGGATTTCTGGCACTCTCAATCTTACGAGATTTTCTTCTGATATTTGCAAGGGGTCACTTTGGTGGGATGTCCAAAAACAAGGTCAGGGAGTTGCTCACTTCCATTTTACTGGGGCTCAAGGAGAAGATCTTTCCGGTCTCGTATGGTATGTCTATGATACCAATGGTGATCCCATGTGGTATACAGCGACAGGCAATGCAACTGCTACTACATTTGAGGCATGGCAGTTTACAGGTCCTCCCCTTGGAGAGACGTGGGATACGGCTCTGCTCAAAAAGAAACAGGCTGGTACTATTACTGCCGGCTTTGACAAGACGGTCTTTGCTTCCAGTAACAGACCAATGCTCGATATGAATTTCACAATCGACAACATAGGCGGCCATCTATCCCTTGAGCCTTTTATTTGTCCAGTTGCCGTTCCAAAATAATAGGCAAGAGGAGGGACCCATAAACCCAGGTTATGCACTTCAAGCGCCTTGAAAGACAATTGTTTTGGATGATTACATGCCCTCCCACTGGCATCTCCGCCAATCTTTGAAGCTGCATAATCCGGGTTGATATCTTGTAAAACAGGTGGTAATGGTTTTCATTTTCACAGTATTTTTCAAGGTATCTGTCTATATGTTTTGAGCAGTTTGGCCATTAAGGGTAAAGGTGGAGTTTATGAAATCCGGCTTCATGGAGGCACTGTCAGAAAAGATATTGTTGGCTGATGGTGCCCTTGGCACCTTTTTTTATGAAAAGGGTATAGATCTGGGTACGAACACAGATCTTTTGAATGTGACAGATCCTGACCTTGTATATTCAGTGCATGAGGAATATGTAAGGGCTGGTAGTCAGGTGATCGAGACCAATACCTTTGGGGCAAACAGATTTCGCCTCTCTGGCCTTGGACAAAATTTTTCAGTAGAACAGATAAACTTGGAGGGTGCACGTCTGGCATCCAAGGCCGCAGGGACTGAAATTTTTGTGGCTGGCTCCGTAGGGCCTACGGGCATTGATTTTCCCATAGATCAAGAGGAGTATTCTCCAGACGTGATCAAGCAGGCCTTCATGGAGCAGGTGGGGGCACTGTTGGAAGGTGGGGCAGACCTTCTCATTCTTGAGACCTTCACCCATCTTGAAGAACTCCTTATAGCCATTGAAGCAGCCAAGGAACTGGATGAAAGGGTTCCAGTGGTGGCCCAAATGCTCTTCCCTGCCAGGGGCAAAACAGCCCTTGGCCTCGACGCAGTAGAATGCGCCCACGCTGCCAAGGAAAGGGGTTGTGATGTCTTTGGTACCAACTGTGGCCGGGGAGTAAAGGCCATGCTCCAGGCCATAGAGCGTCTTTCCGAGGTCAGGGATCAGATACCCCTTTCCGCGTTTCCGAATGCAGGGATACCAGAGGTGATCGATTGTCGGACCGTCTATTCTACTCCTCCATCCTACATGGCTGAAAAGGTGGAAGAGATGGTAAAATTGGGCGTACGCCTCATTGGCGGTTGTTGTGGTACAACTCCCGCTCATATCCAGGAATTCCAGAAGCGTCTTCACCTGAGAAAGTCCGCCTCGATACCTATTACCATATCTACGTCTGTTGACGAAGAAAGGCAGATGCCAAGGTCTTACAGTGGTGCAGGGGGGCTACTCGAGGCCTTGGACAAAGACAGGCTTCCCCTTTTTGTAGAACTCGATCCCCCACCCAATTTGGAGATAGAAAACGTGCTCCAGGGAGCTGAAGAGCTTCAAGGGGTCGGTGCCAGTTGCATCACCCTTGCAGAGAATCCCCTGGCAGTATTGAGGGCAGACAATCTGTCCCTTGCGCATATCATCAAAGAGCGTTTCGGTATCGAGACTGTTCTTCACCTTACGTGCCGTGACAGAAATGTCTTGGGATTGCAGGCCCAAGTGATGGGGGCCCATTTCCTCGGAATAAGGGGAATACTTGCCATCACTGGGGATCCAGCCTCATCCAGTGATCAGCCTGGGGTAAGTGGGGTATTCGACATCAATTCCTATGGACTCATTCGGATGATATCCGGTTTTAATCAAGGGGTGAATATGGCTGGCAGGGACATGAAGGGCCATACCAATTTCTCCATTGGTGCGGCATTTAGCTTCAGGCCCAAGAATCCCCACCTGCAACTCAGGCGTCTTGAGAAGAAGGCTGCCCTTGGAGCGCATTTTGTCATGACCCAGCCCCTGTTTGATGTATCCTCCATAGAGGCCATGATGGAACTGACTAATCACCTCGATCTCTTGATGTTGCCTGGATTGTTTCCGTTGATCTCGGCCCGGAATGCAGAATTTCTGCACAATGAACTACCTGGCATCACTATCCCGGAACACATAAGAAAAAGGTTGTGGCAATACGAACGGGTGGAGGATCAGAGGAAGGCAGGTATTGATATCTGCGAAGGTCTCATGGAGGAGGTCGCCTCCTTCGTAGACGGCCTTTATCTCATCAGCCCTTTGAACAAATGGCAGGTACCTCTCAGCCTGGTCAGAAGGGCGCGGGAGGCTGGCTGGAAGGGTTCTGGCAAGCTGGGAAGATTATGTTCAAGGGATACATGAAGGGCTTTTTCAACCTGATCAGTGCCTCTGAATTCAAGAGGCTACTTCTGGATTTCGAGCCAATAGGCGCAGAAGAGATATCTCTAAAGGAGGCATTGGGGCGCGTGGTCGCCAGACCCATCAGCTCCCCTGAGGATCTCCCCCCTTTTTCGCGGTCCACGATGGATGGCTTTGCCGTAAGGGCCAGGGACTGTTTTGGGGCAAGCGAATCGGAACCATCACTGCTCACCGTGATTGGCGAGGTGAGGATGGGGGAGGCTGTGACAGATATCTCTGTCAGTCCTGGTAAGGCAGTAAGAATCTGGACCGGTGGCAAGCTTCCTGTCGGTGCAGATGCAGTGGTGATGCTTGAGTATACGAGACAGTTGGATCCGGAGACTATCGAGGTCTTCAGGCCGGTTGCCCCGTATGAGAATGTGATAGAAAAGGGGCAGGACTATGGTGCCAGCGACTTGGTCATACCTTCGGGGACAAAGCTCAGGGCACAAGAGCTCGGCGTTTTGGCTGCTCTTGGGATCTTGAAGTGCAAGGTGAGGAAACGTCCTCTCGCGGTGATAATTAGCACAGGTGACGAATTGGTCCCTGAATGGCAGTCTCCACCCCCTGGAAAGATCCGAGACATAAATTCCACCACCCTTTCGGCCTTGTTAGAGACGGATGGTTGTCGGGTAGTGCGTATGGGCATTGTTGGTGATTCCTATGAAGCGATGCTCACGGCCTGTAACCGGGCCATTGATATGGGTGCAGATCTGGTTCTTGTCTCAGGAGGGAGTTCTGTGGGCAATAGGGATTTCACCCTGAAGGTATTCGAAGACACAAGAGGGGCCCAGGTGCTTGCCCACGGGGTTTCCATAAGGCCTGGCAAACCAACCATCCTGGCCAAGAGGGGAAATTGTGTGTTGTTTGGCCTCCCTGGGCATGTGGCCTCGGCCATGGTGGTCTATTGGGTATTTGTGCGTTTTGCCCTTTGTAGGTTACTGGGAACAGATCCAGAAAGAGGGCTTACAAGGCTCGGTGCCACTTGTGCTGAACCCTTTCCATCCGTGATAGGCAGGGAAGATTATATAAGGGTGGTGCTGGAGGGCCTTTGTCAAGGAGGTGAGAAAAAGATTTTTGCCCGTCCAGTACACGGCAGATCAGGTCTTATCTCTACCTTGGTGAAGGCAGATGGTCTTCTTGTAATTCCCAGGGATATCGAGGGGTTTCATCAGGGAGAAGAGGCGGAGGTGATACTTTTTCCATGAAAAGAAAGGTCTATCTGAACATGAGGACCCTGGCCGAGGCCAGAGATCTGTTCCTGTCTGGTTTTTCTCCAGGGAATTTATTAGGGGAAGAGTCTATTCCCAGCAGGAGAGCTGCAGGTAGAGTCACATCACAGCCAGTCATTGCCAAGATTTCTGCACCATCATTTCACTCGGCAGCAATGGATGGATATGCGGTCGTTGCAGGCGATACTTTCTCAGCCAGGGACGAAAGACCTCTTACAATGCAAGTGGGTACCCAGGCCATAGCTGTTAATACAGGTATGCCGCTTCCCAAGGGGAAGAATGCCGTTGTAATGGTGGAACACGTGGCCTGGTCCGAAGATGGGAAGGAGATCATATTACGTGCTCCTGTGTTTCCATGGCAGAATGTCAGGAAGGTTGGAGAGGATATTGTGGCCACTGAACAGGTCTTTCCCAGAAATCATCTGCTTGCACCTTTTGACCTCGGCGCCCTCATTGCCAGTGGAAACAGAGAGATAATGGTGTGGCAGCGGCCTTTGGTGGATATCTTGCCTACTGGCACAGAGCTTGTAGACATAGAGAGAATCGATCTTGAACACATGCCCCCAGGGACAACCCCTGAATCGAATTCTGCTGTACTTGCGGCCATGGTGGAATCGGCAGGCGCTGTGCCCAGGGTCCATGATATAATTCCAGACGATTTTTCCGCAATAAAAGACAATATCCATCAGGCAGCACAGGGGGATGCCCATGTAATCTTGGTGAACGCAGGTTCTTCTGCAGGAAGTGCTGATTATACTGTCCAGGTGCTTGAAGAGCTTGGCCAGGTTCTGGTCCACGGCTTGACCATAATGCCGGGTAAACCGACTATCCTGGGGGTTGTCTCTGGAAAGCCTGTGATAGGGGTCCCTGGTTATCCTGTCTCTGCCATAATCGCCATGGAACAGGTAGTATTGCCACTACTGGCCAGACTCCAGGCAAGGCCTGAGGCTCCTGCCTACATGGTGAAGGCCCGGCTTTCCGTCAATCTCCCATCACGGCCTGGCATGGAAGAATTCAGGAGGGTGATAGCAGGGAGGGTAGGTAGCCAGATTGTTGCAACCCCTGTAAAAAAAGGTGCTGGCTCTATCTCCACTATAACGAGGGCCAATGCCATAATGAGAATCCCCCTGGAGGCAGAAGGATTTGAAGAAGGGCGGATCGTAGAGATAGAGCTGCTTCGCCCCTGGCAGGACCTTGAAAAGACCTTGGTGTGTATCGGGAGCCATGACCTTAGCCTGGATCTCATCTCAGATAGGTTGAAACGTAGCATTCCAGGCTTTCAGATGGTTTCAACCCACGTGGGGAGTATGGGGGGGCTTTTGGCAATCTCCCGTGGTCTTGCCCACATGGCAGGTACCCATCTACTGGACCCAGAAGATGGCTCCTATAACATCTCCTATGTAAAAAGGTTCGTGAAGGACAAACATGTATTGTTGATAAACCTGGTTTACCGTCAACAGGGATTCATGGTGGCTCCGGGCAATCCCAAGGAGATAAAGGGGATAACAGATCTTGCCAGGGCTGATGTTGTATTCATCAACCGCCAAGCAGGAAGTGGTACCAGGGTGCTCCTTGACTATGAACTGCAGAAGGCAGGCATTGATCCAGATGACATCTCTGGCTATGACAATGAAGAGTATACCCATATGGCAATAGCTGTAAGCGTACTTAGTGGAAAGGCAGATGCAGGTCTCGGGATACTCTCAGCCGCCAAGGCGTTAGGGCTCGACTTCATCCCTGTATGTGAAGAGCGGTATGATCTTCTGGTCCCACAAGATGCCTTGGAGCATCCTGTGCTGAAAAAGCTCCTTGATTGTTTGAATTCCAAGGGATTCAAGAAAGACGTGGAGGCACTTGGTGGTTATAGCACAAGAAAGACAGGAGAGGTGATGTGGGATTCTGCACAGGATATAGCCTGAGTGCCTGATTTCTAAACCCAGTGACAGCGAACAACATGTGTTGTAAAAGAAGGGGCCTGTTTCGATACCTTATTTCACTATCGAAATGGTAATCACTACGCGCCTGTTCCTGGCCCTCCCCTCGGGATTGTCACTCCCGTCTTTCTTCGTGTTGGGCGCGATGGGTTTTTGTTCTCCCCAGCCTTTGGTTTTCAAGATGTCCGCTCTGATACCATACTCTTTTATCAGCCACTTCTTTACGGCCTTGGCCCTTTTCTCGGACAGCACCTGGTTATATGCTTCGGTTCCCTTGGCATCCGTGTGGCCTTCGATCAGTACGTCCCCTCTGGCCTTCTCCCGGATGAGGACGGCAACCTTGGAAAGGGTGGTGGCGGCCTCCGGCTTGATGGTGAATTTGTCGAAATCGAACAGTACATCACTGGCCAGGTCGATAACGATGGCTTGCTGGATGACCTTTGCATCAAGATCCATCATCGCCTGATCCACCGAAACGATATTCGTCTCCACGTCTTTCTTTTGTCGGTCGATACCTGCCTCAAGGCCGGTCACCTGCTCCGTGGTCTCGACCACGCCCACGCTGGATGCCTCTGTCTCCACACTTCTTGGACTGTTCGGGCCGGTTCGCTGAAGCGCCTCTTCCGCCTCTGCCTGGGCTTTTTCAAAATCCTCCGGGGACTTCCATTCCCCGGCCGCAACGGTTTGCCCCAGGGCCAAGACCAGCAAGGAGATCACCAGGATGAAAAGTTTTTTTGTCACTTCTTGATCTCCACGTCAAACGGAGAGACTTCCGGGACCTGGAACTCTATCTCCTCGGTTCCCTCCGGCGGCGCGGGAAATTTGAACCAGAGGATTTTTATAGGATGATCTCCATCAAGAATAAGGGCGGGAATTTTTTCCTTTTTCAGGTGTTTTTTCAATATTTCTTTATTGACCGGCTCGGCAAT